>Ga0153956_1001375_pt1 | contig 21610 bp, 22 predicted proteins | sample TSFL040MetaG_FD_104704 | JGI IMG/M metagenome (GOLD analysis project Ga0153956, IMG submission 104704) | Attine ant fungus gardens microbial communities from Florida, USA - TSFL040 MetaG | ecosystem: Host-associated > Fungi > Mycelium > Unclassified | place: USA: Florida, Wekiwa Springs...
GCCTTCTTCGCAATCGAAATCACCGGGTTGGCCGGCTTGGTCACCACGATGGTGTGACAATTCGGCGGAGTGCCTTCCTGCCCCTCGGGACAGTTCGCATTGACACAGTTCGGCGGGGTGCCGACCTTGCCGTCGGGGCAGCCGACCGGATCCTTCTCACCGGTCACGGTAGCGCTGCCGCCGAGCCAGATCGAACCATCGAACGAATCGATGCCCTGAGCGGTCATGATGATGCCGATAAGTCCGGCGCAGGCACCAGTCTGGGGATCGAGCTCATCGCCGGTGGTCTCGTCGATGTCCTTGACGTTGTCGGTCGTGACGTCGGTCCAGCTGCCCAGCGCCGAACCGGTGCCGGAGGCAAACGGAGCGCCGGACTTGACGTCGGGATTGGCCTCGGTGCCGAAATTGTGGCTGCCCGTGGTCGCGAGCGGGATGTTCAGAGGCGAGAGCTGGCAAGCCGCAATGTCCGGGACGATGACCTGGAGGGCCAGCGGCAGGGTCGCGTCGAAAGCACCGGTGTCGGTGTTGTAGTGACCGGTGATGTCCTGGATCGCCTTGATCTTCAGGCTGATGACGCCAAAGCCTTCACCAGCGTCGATGTTCTGGTCAGGGAAGCTGAAAGAGCTCTTCGGTGCGGTGAACGAACCGTCACTGGCGAGGTCACCTTCGAGGTCGACGGTGATCGGATTCTCGTCGGCCGGATCGACAGCGTGGAAGGTGCCGGTCTCGCCGAGCGCGTCGACGCCGATCCACGAATCGTTGAAGCTCAGCTTGACGTGCTGGGCAGCGTTGGCGTTTGCGGCGGTGAACATGCCAACCGCAAATACAGCGAGCAGCGCTACGAGCGCGGCCTTGAACTTATTGGAACCTCGGCGCGTCTGGCCGGAATTCTCCCTCATGTCTATCTCCCGAAAGTAGTGGTCGTGGCCGACCGGATTTCCCTGTCCATTCCCGCATCGAACACGCCGCCGGTGACGGCCATCACGCAGGTTATCGGGGGCGAGCATACAGAAACCGTCTGTTTTTCGCAACGGGAGGCCGCAAACGATCGTCGCGAGACGGAGATTCGCTTCCCCGGTTCCCGGAAGGATCGATCGGAGTCAGGCGGATTCCGGAAGTGGGCCGTGAAGGGATCGAACCTTCGACCTTGAGATTAAGAGTCTCCTGCTCTACCAGCTGAGCTAACGGCCCGGAAGGTGGCTTCGATGATTGAAGCCGGACGAAGAGTATAGAGCGGGCGGGCCAAATCCGTGGCCCGCCCGCTCGTCAGGTCTTCAGTCGTTCACGGCGTGGTCGAGCCCGACGATGCGCCGCCTACCGAAGTGCTCGAGCCGAGGCTGCCGAGCGGGTTCTCCAGCGACTTGCCGCCGTCCTTCTTGGCCTGCGCGACTGCTTGGTCGATCAACTTGCCGATCCGCTTCGCGTCCTTCTCGGTCGCGGTGAAGGTCTGCTTGATCTGATTCTGCTCAGCCTTGTCGTCGGTCGCGGCGAGAGCCTTGTCACGGGACTTGGCCGCGGCCTCGTAATCCTGGGCGTAGAGCTGGTAGATCGCCAGCGTGGCGAGCTGATTGGAGGCGCTGACCCCGTTCTTCTTCTGCTGGGCGACAGCGGAGTCAGCGACGATCTGCTGAGCCTGGGTCGCATCCTTGACGTTGCTCTGGAACTGGGCCACCGTCGAACCCTGGGACAGGGTGAACAGCACCTGCGCCATCAGCTGAGCGATCTCGGGATCGGGATTGTCGTTGGCGATCTTGAGGTACTTGGTCCAGGCTTCGGCGGCCATCTCTAGCTGGGTCGTGGCCTCGTCGGTGATCGTGGCCTGGCCGGTGCTCGAATCGGTCGAGTAGAGCGACTGTCCGGCCGCGAACCGTGCCCGGATCAGTTCCTTGGCGATATTGGTGTTGTTCGGCTGTTCCTTCAGCTTCTTCTGCAGGTTGTCGGCGCGCTGGATGGTGGTCTTGGCCGCATCGCTGTTGACCGAGCTGTTGCCGTCGTTGAACGGGTTCACACCACCGGGCAGCCCGATCACCACGAGGCTGGCGGCCATGATGACGGCGAGCATCACGTAGATGACCTGAATAACCCTCTTTCGACGACCGCGGAGGTCGAAGAGCATCCTGTGTTCGGGTTCGTTCGCCACTTGGCTAGTTCTCCTGGATTGAAGGGATCTGGGAGTCGGCGCTCTCCTTTGGTTCGCCGATTCCCCGAGCGAGCAAGATACTCAACTCGTAGAGAAGCAGGAGGGGAACCGTCTCGATCAGCATCGAGATCGGGTCGACTCCGGGCAGCGCCGCGGCGATGATCGCGCAGATCAGATAAGCGTAACGCCGATTCTGACGGAGCTGCTGGACGGAAAGGATGTGGAGCCGGACCAGGGCCAGGATCACGATCGGCAGCTCGAAGACGATGCCGCCGGCGAGCAGGGTCATCGAGAAGAAGGAGTAATACTCGCGGGCTCGCAACTGGATCGCGAACTGGTCGCTGTTGAAGCTGAGCAGGAAGTTGATCGCGGCCGGCAGGACCACGAAGTACGAGAAGACACAGCCGATCAGGAAGAGCCCCGGGATCGAGATCAGCATCGGCATGATCGCCTTGCGCTCCCGGGGTGAGAAGGCGGGCAGGACGTAGGCGAAGAGTTGGTAGCTGATGAAGGGGAAGGAGACGATGATCGCCGCGTAAGCGCAGACGGTGACCGTGGTCATGAAGGCTTCGGTCGGTGCGAGAACGACCAGCGCCTTGTGGTCCGCGGGGAGCGGGGCCGCGGCTATGTCGAGGATGTGGCTGCTCTGCCAGAAGCAGACCGCGAAAGCGACCACCAGGAAGACGATCGAGTAGATGAGCCGAGAGCGCAGCTCATCGAGATGATCGACGAGGCTGAGCTGCTCGTCGTGGCTTACCGGCTTGAGCTTGGCCAAGGTAAAGCCCCTGACCTAATCGCGAGACTCGGAAACGACTTCCCCGTCCACGGTCTCAGGCTTGCTGGTGACTTCGGTCACTTCCGGCTCTTCGCCGGGAAGCGGGAGCTGCTCGTCGGTCGGTGGCGGCGTCAGCTCCGCCGGCTCGGCTTCGAACTCGTCCTCTTCATCGTCCTCGTCGTCATGCTCTTGACCGATGTTGCTGAGCCCATCTCGGAACTCGTTGAGGCCCTTGCCCAGCGAGCGTCCGAGCTCGGGCAGCCGCTTCGGGCCGAAGACGATTAGGGCGATGATCAGAACTACGATGATCTCGAGCGGGCCGATGTTGGGCATCATGGGATCACCAATCGTACCGGTGCACGTCGCGCGGCCCCATGCAGCCCGGCGACGGGGCTATCAGTCGCCGAAGTTGAGGTAGTAGCGCGAAGCCGTGGGTTCGGCCTGACCCTGGTACTTCGAACCCTTGCCGGTCGAGCCGTAAGCCGTGTCCACCGCCCGGTCCATCCGCATGAACGAGAGCTGCCCGATCGGCATGCCCTTGTAGATGGTGATCGGCAGATTGGCGACATTCGAGAGCTCGAGGGTCAGGTTCCCGGAGAAGCCCGCGTCGACGAAGCCGGCGGTCGAGTGGATCAGCAACCCGAGACGGCCCAGGGAGCTCTTGCCCTCCAGTCGAGCGACCAGATCGTCAGGGACGGTGACCCTCTCCAGGGTCTGGCCGAGCACGAACTCGCCCGGGTGCAGGATGAAGGGCTCCTCGTCATCCGGCTTGACCAGTTCGGTCAGATCTTCCATCGGCTGCTTGACGTCGATGAACGGGTAGCGCGAATTGTTGAAGACGCGGTAGCTGTGATCGACGCGGAGGTCGATGCTCGAAGGCTGGATCAGCCGCTCTTCGAAAGGATCGATGACGATCCGGCCGGCCTGGATCTCCTCCCGCAGCGTCTTGTCACTCAGGACCATGAGGCGGGAGTATCCCAGACCCGGCCGACTGAAAGCTGTCGCCCGCCGGCCACACCTTCTCTAGCTGTAGCGCAGAACGACGCCGTCCGCGATCAGCTCCAGGAGCTGGCGCTGCTGAGAATCGATGCCGATTCCCTCGAGACCCGCCTTGGCTTCTTCGATCAGCTCGATCGCCCGGGCTCGCACCTGGTCCAGAGCGCCGGTCTCGGCGATCCGATCGCAGACGTTCGCAGCCGTCTGTTCGTCGAGGGATCGCATATCCAAAGCCGAGAGCGTGGGATCGATCCGAGCCGCGAGGATCAGCGGCAGGGTCACGGTGCCATCCAGAAGATCCGTTCCCCGAGCCTTTCCCGTCCGTTCCGGCGGACCGGCTATGTCGAGCACGTCGTCGAGCAGCTGGAAGGACAATCCGATGCGATGCCCGAACAGCCCCATCGGTCCGGCTTCACCGCCGGTGCTGGTCCGACCCAGCACGCAGGCAGCCTCGAACAGCCGTCCCGTCTTCAGTCCGCAGCGCTCGAAGTAGTCCGACTCGGTCAACCCCATGTCGAAAGCGCCCTCACGCTGCTTGAGCTCCCCCCGGGCGAGATCGACCGCGGTCGCGCTGACTTCGGTGACTGCCGCCGCATCGCCACCGTCGACCAGCACCCGGAAGGCGGTCGAGAACAACCTGTCGCCGAGCGCGGTGGCCCGTTCGCGGCCGGAGCTCGCGTAGACGGTGGGCAAGCCCCGCCTGAGGGGGGCGCGATCGAGCACGTCATCGTGGACCAGGCTCGCCATGTGGACCAGCTCGACCGCGATCCCCGCCCGCACCGCGGCATCGCCGGCCTCCGGACCAGCACAGAGCAAAACCAGCATCGGCCGCATCCGCTTGCCGCCGGCGTTGAGGGTCCGGATCGCGTCCTCGGCCAACTCCCCCTCGGCCTCGACCGCCCCCACCAGACCGGATTCGACCTCGGCCATACGGGCCGGCAGCCAGTCTCCGGCGGTATCGGTTACTGCGGTGACCGGCTCGGGCAACGAGCGCCGGCGCGAGGCTGCGTCTTCTGCCTCGCTCACCGTACCCCGGAGTGGATGGCGATGATCCCTCCGGCCATCAGGGTCCAACGGACGTGCCCGAGACCGCCGGCGTCGAGTCGCGCGGCGAGTGTTTCCGCGTCGGGGAAGCTGCGGACCGACTCGGGAAGATAGGTGTACGCCGAGGAGTCCCCGGCGACCTTGCCGAGCATCGGGACGATCCGGTCGAACCAGAGGCCGAAGAAGCCGGCCAGGGGCTGGCGGCGGGGCTGGGTGATCTCGAGGATGACCAGTCGGCCGCCCGGGACGAGCACGCGACGCATCTCGCTGATTCCCTTGTCGAGATCGGCCAGGTTGCGGGCGCCGAAGGCGATAGTGACCGCGTCGAAGCTCTCGTCCTCGAAGGGCAGGTCCAGGGCGTCGGCCCACTTGAACTGAGCCTGCCTCAAACCCGCGTCTTTGGCTTTCTGAAGCGCGATGTCGAGCATAGGCCGGGAGAAGTCGGCCCCGATCACTTCGCCTTCCGGACCGACCTTCTCGGCCAGCATCAGCGCGAGGTCGCCGGTGCCGCAGCAGAGGTCGAGCGCCTTCATGCCCGGCTCGAGCCGGGCCCGTTCGGTCGCCCGTGCGCGCCAGCTCTGGTCGAGACCGGCGGTCATCACCCGGTTCATACGGTCGTAGACGCCGCTGATCCGGTCGAACATCGAGTTCACCTCACCGGCGAACTCCTGGTCACCTCGGCGGGGAGGCGCCTGATTCATGGGCTCTACTGCAGCGAGGCCAGGTAGTCGGCCACCGCGTTCAGGTTCTCCTCGCCGAGACCCTGGAACGACGGCATGATGCCCGGACCGATCGTGACCGAACGCTTGATCGCCTCACGCGGGATCTGAGCACCGATCTCGGTCAGCTCCGGGCCCAGGCCGCCGTGGGCGCCGTTGTCACCGATCGCATGGCAGGCCAGACAGCCGGACTGGGCGACGATCTGCTTGCCCTTCTCGTACTGCGGAGCGGACGGCAGATCAATGGCGGTCGGCGGACCGGCGACCGCGCCCTTGAAGGTGAGCAACGCCATCGCGATGATCACCATGATGCCGGTGATGGTCGCGATCGGGCGCCTCCACGGCACGCGCTCCGGGCCTCGATCGTAGAACGGAAGCAGGAGCAGCAGGACCATGCAGATCGTCGGGATGCCGATCGTGGCCACCGGGACCAGGGCCGGTGGCTTGATCACCCGCAGCAGCTCGAAGAGGTAGAAGAAGTACCACTCCGGACGCGGGACGTAAGTCGTGGTGGTCGGATCCGCCTTAGGGCCCTGCTCGGCGCCCATGATGATCGACATCGCGACCAGCACGCCGGCGACGATCAGCATCATCACCGTGTCCTTCATGATCGCGTAGGGGAAGAATGACTTGCCCTTCTTCTTCAGGATCTCGTATTCGCGGAGGTATTCCTCCTTTTCACGGGCGTTCACGAGTTCACCTCCCCGTCCTCGGAATCACTGGAATCGGCTGCGTCAGCCTCTTCCTCAGCCGCGGCCACCGCGACCGCTCCGTTCACCGGGATCTCCTCGAAGTCGTCTCTGGCGACACCCGCGGTCACGGCCTCTTCGGGGCGAGACCCCTTGGGGCGGCCGGCGCGGACCCACGGCGGGGCGGTGGTGCCGAGCTTGACGACGAAGAACAGGTGAGCGCCGATCAGGGCGGCGATCAGCCCTGGCACGACCATCATGTGAAGCGCGTAGAAGCGCGAAAGCGTGGTGGCGCTGAAGTCCGGGCCGGCCCGGAGGAAATCAGCCAGGTAGGGACCGACGATCGGACCCGACGCGGTGATGTTGTTGGCCACGATCGTCGCCCAGAAAGAACGCTGGTCGAAGGGCAGCAGGTAGCCGGTGAGGCCCATGACCGTGGTCAGGATCAGCAGCACGACGCCGATCACCCAGTTCAGCTCGCGCGGGTACTTGTAGGCGCCGAAGAAGAAGGTCCGGGCCATGTGCAGGAAGATCAGGATGATCATCAGCGAGGCGCCCCACTTGTGGAGGCCGCGCACGAACTCGCCCATGAAGACGTCGTTGGTCATGTGGGTGATCGAGGCGTAGGCCTGAGTCGCCGACGGCGTGTAGTACATCGAGAGGAAGACGCCGGTGATCGCCTGCATGGCGAAGATGAACATCGTCGCCGAGCCCAGGGTGTAGAACCAGTTGGTTCCCTTGGGCACGTGCCGCGACATCATCGCGGTGAAGATCCCGGTCGCGTTGACGCGCGAATCGACCCAGCCGGCGACGTCGATCGACTTGTGGGTGCCGTGATGGACGGCGAGATCCTTGGCTTGGCTCATCCGCTCGCCCTTGGCGGGCTTGGCGACAGCCTCGGCATCGCCGGCACCGTTTTCTACGGCGTCGTTCTTCTTTCGCTTGAGAAGGCTCATTCAGATCAGTTGCTGGGCGGGGGGAAAGTGGACGGGCGCGGCGGGTACAGGTACTCCCATATGCCGCCGGTGAACTCGCCGGGGTCGCGGACCCGGACGGCCTTGAGCTGGTTGGTCACCGAGTAGCGCGGGCCAAGCTCGACCTGACCACCCTTGACGCGGGTCTGGAACCGGTCGAGCGGACGCACCGGCGGACCACCGATCCGCTTGCCTTCGAAGTCGTAGACGCCGCCGTGACAGGGGCAGATGAAGTTCTGGGCGGCCTGGACGAAACGGACCGGGCAGCCGAGATGGGCGCAACGGGTCGAGACGGCGATGACGTCGTTCGGTTCCTCGTTGTACTTCTCGGCACCGGTGCGAACGTAGGCGGTCGTCTTGCCGGCTTCGCCGATGCCCGGCGTCTCGGTGATCACAACCTGCTTGTAGGTCTCGGCATTGAACTGCTCGACCGGGCCGACGGCTTCCCAACGTTCTTCACCGCGGGTGAAGAGCGGGGCGACGGCGAAGCCGACGACGGGGAGGACGACGGCAGCCGCAGCAACGCCGCCGATCGCCTGGCTGGCGACCGTGAAGACGTGACGACGAGTCATGGACTCGCCTTCGAAGTAGCCGCGGGGTTCGGCCGGGGGCAGTTTGACGCGGGGCTCTTCCCCCTGCTTGGAGTTCTTGTTCAACGGATCAGACACGCTTCTAGAAATTCGACGGCCGGGAGTCTATTGCGTTCCGCGCAATGTCGAATGCCGACCCGAATCCGTGGGCGGCGGACGCCTCCGAAGACCACTTCGCGAGAGCTTCCTCGGCACCTTCGCGACCAGCCTCCAGGGCCTCGGTCGCGGTTTGCTGCGACTCGTTTTTTCCGCATGCCAAAGCGACAATCTGCCCCAGCCACAAAGTCTCGGTCAGCTCCGGGCGGCCCGCCGCCTGGAGCTCGGCCGCGACCCGGATCAAATCCGACAGAATTCCTGTGGATTCGAGGTCGTCGAGTTCCGCCAACCCGCGAATTCCGATCGCGTAGAACAGATCGCCGGCCAGGAGGGCGAGGTCGGGATCGGGCTCGTCGAGGATGCGGGAGCTGCCGTAATGACAGAGGTAGCCCTCGCGTACCGCTTCGACCACGAACGCGTACTCGGCGGCCTTCGCGCTGGTCCTGGGACCGGCGGACGCAAGCTCTCCGAAGACGGAGCGGCTGCCGTCGATCCCCGCGTCCGGCTTCACTGAAAGCGGCGGGCCCTCTTCACGAACCCGGTCGGCAAGTCGCTCGAGAGTGGTGCTCAAGCCATCGCCTTCCGCGGATCGGTCGCGGCCAGAGCCTCGGCCGCGGCCATCAGGGTGCGATCGATCGAGATCTCGTCCTGGGCGAGCGAGACGAACCAGGCCTCGAAACGGGAGGGCGGCAGCCAGATTCCCCGGTCCAGCATCGCCCGGTAGAAAGCGGCATGCCGATCGCCGTCGCTGGCTTTGGCGTCCTCGAAGTCCTTCACCGGCAGGGCCGAGAAGAACAAGGTGACCAGCCCGGGAGCCGCGGCGAGGTTGAGATCGTGCGCCTCGGCCAGCTCCGTCAACCCGCCGGTGAGACGGTCGGTGAGCACGCCGAGGCGCGTGTAAGCCTCCTCGTCGAGACGGCGCAGCGTCGCCAACCCGGCGGCAACCGCCAGAGGATTCCCGGAGAGGGTGCCCGCCTGGTAGACGTCACCGGCCGGAGCGAGACGCTCCATCAACTCGCGGGGGCCGCCGACCGCAGCCGCGGGCAGTCCGCCGCCGATGATCTTGCCCATCACGGTCAGATCGGGATCGATCCCATAGAGCTCCTGAGCTCCACCTCGGGCAACTCGGAAGCCGGTGATCACCTCGTCGAATACGAGCAGGGCTCCGGCTTTGGCTGTGGCATCGCGCAGGAAACGGAGGTAGCCCTCATCCGGAAGGACCACGCCCATGTTGGCGGCGATCGGCTCGGCGAAGACCGCGGCGACCTCGTGCTTTTCGAGCGCTTCGGTGACTGCCTGGCGATCGTTCCACGGCACGACGACCGTGCCGGCCGCCTGGGCGGCCGGAATCCCGGGGCCCGACGGAATGCCATGGGTCGCGACCCCGGAGCCGGCTTCGGCCAACAGCCCGTCGGAATGTCCGTGATAGGCACCGGCGAACTTGACCAGCACTTCCCGGCCGGTGGCCGCCCGGGCCAGGCGAGCCGCGGTCATCGCCGCCTCGGTGCCCGATGAGGTCATCCGGATCATCTCCACTGAAGGCATCCGGGAAGCGACTTCTTCACCCAGCTCCACCTCGGCTTCGGTTGCGGCGCCGAAGCTGGTTCCACGCGAAGCGGCCGACTCGATCGCCTTCAAGACCTCGGGGTCGGCGTGACCGAGGATCATCGGGCCCCAGGAGCCGACCCAGTCGAGGTAGCGGCGACCCTGACGATCGATCACCTCGGCACCCTCGGCCGCTTCGATGAACACCGGATCGAGACCGACCTGGCGCATCGCCCGGACCGGCGAGTTCACCCCACCGGGCAGGACCCGCCGGGCTCGTTCGAAGAGCTCCGCGTCACTGGTCCGCTCCCGCGCCTTGCGGTCGGCTTCTTCCTTCGCAGCCTTCTCTTCCTGGTACTCGATCTCGGAGCCGCTGTCTCCCAGCGGCCTGCCGTCACCGCGGACCTTGATCGTGACCTTGTCCGGTGCGCCGCGACTCAGGCCGGCCATCAGACGTTCCTATCCGTTACTTGAGCCATGCTGCCGCCTCCTTGGCGAAATAGGTGACGATGAAATCGGCGCCGGCCCGGCGAATCGAGACCAGTGACTCCAGCGCCGCCGCCTGCTCGTCGATCCACTCGTTGGCCCCGGCCGCCTTGATCATCGAGTATTCGCCCGAGACCTGGTAGGCGGCGACCGGTGCACCGGTTTCGTCCTTGACCCGGCGCACTATGTCCAGGTAATGGGACGCCGGCTTGACCATCAGGGCATCGGCACCCTCCTCGAGATCGAGCTTCGCCTCGCGGATCGCCTCGTCGGAGTTGGCCGGATCCATCTGATAGCCGCGGCGGTCGCCGAACTGTGGAGTCGAGTCGGCCGCTTCCCGGAACGGTCCGTAGAAGGCCGAGGCGTACTTGGCGGCGTAGGAGAGGATCGCCGTGTCGGAGTGGCCTTCTTCGTCGAGCTGGTACCTGATCGAACCGATCCGGCCGTCCATCATGTCGCTGGGCGCGACCATGTCGGCACCGGCCTCGGCGTGAGAGATCGCGGTGCGGGCCAGCAGCTCGACCGTCACGTCATTGTCGACCTGGCCGTCCCGGACGAACCCGCACTGGCCATGGTCGGTGTACTCGCAGAGGCAGACATCGGTGATCACGATCAGATCGGGATGGGCCTCCTTCAGGGCTCGCACCGCCATCTGGACCACGCCCTCGTCGTCGTAGGCGCCACTGCCCGCTTCGTCCTTCTCCGACGGGATCCCGAACAGCACCACGGCCGGGATGCCGGCCTGCTCGATCTCGCCCGCTTCCTCGACCAGGGCCGCGATCGAAAAGCGATTCACCCCCGGCATCGCCTCGATCGGCTGCCGGAGGTCGGTGCCGGCGGTGACGAAGAGAGGCTGGATCAGGTCGGCCGGGCTCAGTTCCGTTTCACGAACCAGCCCTCTGAGGGCTGGAGTCCGGCGGAGACGACGGAGCCGGGTGCTGGGAAAGCTCATGGTTCAAGTGTAGGCAGGTCTTAGTCAAGTGGTACGTCATAAGTAAGTCGGCACCGCCTCAGCGGGCCTCCCAGCGAAACCCGCCGACTTGTCTATTTACGTCAGAACCGCCGCAGGGCCAGGCGGGCCAGGGCGGAATAGGCGGCTGTGAGGATTGTCAGGTGGATCAGGGGCAGCCAGATTCCTCCACCGGAGATTTCGAGGCCGGCGGTTACTGCGTCGAGGGTGGGGCGGAAGGGGAAGATCGCGCTGACCAGGTTGATCATCGTCTCGACCGCGCTGCCGACCGCGTCGTCGGGAACCAGCGAGAGCAGGGCGATCGGGAGGCAGATCATCACCGCGGCCAGGGTGGCGGCCCTGACCTCGCGGGCCGCCGCGCCCAGCGCCGCGCCCCCGGCCGAGAAGGCCGCCGCCCCGAAGATCAGGGCCAGCAGCCAGTACGGGGCCCGACCCCACTCGATCCCGACGAATATCCCGAGCCCGAGCAGCAGGATCAGGGCGACGACGGCACCGACCAGGGTGCCGAGCCCGACCTTGCCCGCCAGAATCTGGCCCCGGCTTACCAGCCCGGCCGTCAATCGGGTGAACGCGTTCTCTTCCCGCTCCAGGGCAAGCGACCCGGCGACCAGCAGCACGGTCACGAACATCAAGGCGAAGGCCACGGTCACGCCGATCGCGAAAGTGTCGAGCGAGGGCGCGTCGTCTCCGACCACGACCTTGTCAACCTGGATCGGCTCGGTGATCGCGGTCAGGAGCGGACCGGCCAGGTCCAGGTTGTCGGTCGCCAAGTGAGCGAAACGGACCGCCCGCCCCAGCTCCTCCTTACTCGTCCCGGGCGGCAGTTCCGGCTCGATCCGTTTTAGGATCTGCTCGCTCTTCTGCAGGCCGAGCACTTCGATCTTCTGGCCCAGCACATCGAACTGGCCACCCTTGAGGATCAGATCGAGGTACTCCTTGGCGCCCTCGGAGAGACGTTTGGCCAGCAACAGGTTCGCCTCCCCGAGCATCGCGTCGATGCGATCGTCGGTGACCTGGTTCTCCACCGCGTCGGATCCGTTGACGATCACCTGGATCTGGGGGGACTCCGGGGTGAGCGAGGCCAGCGAGCGGATCTTGTCGCCGAGATCCTCGGGCACGATCACCGCCGCCGTCGCCTCGCCGCTCTCGACCATCTTCCTCGCGCCGGCGGTGCTGTCCGCCTCGACGCAATCGACCCGATCGCAGAGCTGGTCGCGGATCTCGTCGCCGTCGATCTGGTCGCTGCCGAATCCGAGCGACTCCCCGGCCGGCATCGCGTTGTAGAGCGCGACGGTGGTCTGCTCGGGGCCCCGGGTCATCGCGAAGCCGACCAACAGGGCTATCACGATCGGATAGAGCACCAGCAGGGTCAGCTGCAGGGGAGAGCGCCTCAGGATCTGGAGATCCTTGAGCAGCAGCCAGCGCATCAGTGGCCTCGTTCCCGAAGAAAGGCGAGAAAAGAAGTCTCCAGGTCACCGGCCGACTCGCCACCGGCCTCGACCGCCTGGCGGAGCTCGTCCGCGGTGCCGTTGAAGATCCGCTCGCCCTCGGCCACGACCGCGATCCGCTCGCCATAGCGTTCGGCCTCCTGAATGTCATGGGTGGAGAAGGCGACCGCCGTGCCCTCGCCGACCAGACCGAGCACGAAGCCCCAGAGTCGTTCGCGCTGCGCGGGGTCCAGCCCGACGCTGGGTTCGTCGAGCAGCAGGACCGTCGGTTCGGCCATCAGGCCGATCGCGATGTTGATCCGCTGCTGGTTGCCGCCGGAAAGAGTGCCGACCCGGTCGCCGGCCCGATCGGCCAGGCCGGTCAGGTCCAGCATCCGCTCGACCATCTGCTCGGGCTTTTCGTCGGTCTGTCCGGCGTCACGCTGAAGGCGGGCGAAGAGAAGCAGGTTCTCCCGCACCGAAAGTCGCCGGTAGAGGGCCGCCATCTGTGGCACCCAGGCGACGCCGTCGGCCTCGACGGTGCCCGAGTCCGGTTCTGAGATTCCGGCCAGGATCGAGAGCAGGGTGGTCTTGCCGGCCCCGTTCGGCCCGATCAGCGCGACGACCTCGCCCGGCCCCACTTCGAAGTCGATCCCAGCCAGCGCCTGCCGCCCGTCGAACGACTTGGTTACAGCCCGGGCGTCCAGCGCCGGTTCTGTGTGCAGCGGTTCCACCTCGGGGAACCTACCTAGACTCCAGGTCGTGAAGCTTCTCTTCGTCGGTGATGTGGTGGGTAGTCCGGGCCGGAAAGGCCTGGCTTCGGTCATGCCGAGGCTGCGGGAGCGGCACTCGCCGGACCTGATCGTGGTCAACGGCGAGAACTCGGCGGGTGGTCTGGGCATCACCGAGAAGACCGCCGCTGACATCTTCCGGTCCGGAGCCGACGTGATCACGCTCGGCAATCACAGCTACCGGCAACGAGAAAGCTGGGATTACCTGGATCGGGCCGAACGGGTTGTCCGTCCCGCCAACTACCGACGGGCCAATCCCGGCAAAGGCCATTGCGTGATCGAGGTGGACCCGGCGGACGGATCGGGCAGGCGCCGGGTCGCGGTGATCAATCTGATCGGCAAGATCGGCCTCGACGCCGCCCGATCGCCCTTCGACGAAGCCGATCTGATCCTCGGCGAGCTGAAGAAGAACGGTGCCGCCGACACCGTGATCGTCGATTTCCACGCCGAGGTGACCAGCGAGAAGGTCGCGATGGGCTGGTGGTTGGACGGCCGGGTCGCCGCGGTGCTCGGCACTCACACCCATGTGCCGACCGCTGACGGTCGGATCCTGCCGAAGGGCACCGCCTTCATCTCCGACGTCGGGATGACCGGAGCCCGCGACTCGGTGCTCGGGGTCAAGAAGGAACAGGCGATAGAGAAGATGCGGACCGACATGCCGGTCCGCTTCGAGACCGCCACAGACGACGTCTGGGTGATGGGCGCCGCGATCGAGATCGACGAGAACGGCCTCGCCACGGAATTCACCCAGGTATTAGAGCCTGCCAATTAACCGCATGTCACCCGGTCTTCCCCGGATGACCACGGAAACCCGTCCGTTCAGGGCATCAAATGCTCGATGAACGGACTCCGCCGGAGCCGGCGCTGGAGTAGCTAGGCCGTAATCGGATCGAGGACGTTGATGGCGTAAGCGATGAGAAAGACGCCGACTATCACCAGCAACTCGATTCTTATGTCTATGTTCGTGCTCTTCGATCGGTCCATCTGCAATCAGATTGACCGCCGGTTGCAGGGATTTTGTTAAAAGCTCGCGAAGTGCTCGCGGATGACCGGAGCCACATCCTGGAGCCCCCACTGGGTGCGTGCTTCATGGAGCGCGGCGACTTCCGGCTCCGGTGAATCGGGGCCACAGCCGACGAAGAGGAGCGGACCGGCGGAGTCCTCCTTGCGGAGCGAGCCATGGCTGCCCCCGGGAACGTGGGCCGTCCCGCCCCAGTCGACGCATTCGTAGCCGAGAGCGAGCGAGACGATGAGATCGCCACCGTGGGGCGAACGAAGGGCCGACCAGAGACGGCCCAGCCCGTCGGGATAGTCGGGCATCTCGATCCGGCTGTCCTCGACCGATGCCCCGAGGGCTTCGATGTTGCCGCTGATGCTCCACTCGCGACCGCGGCGATCGACCACCGTTTCACGGCCCTCCTCCGACATCGGTGAAGCGGCTTTCGCCCGGGATCCCTTCGAAACCTGCTTCACCCCTGGGCGGTCGCGGCCGGTGGGGAAGAAGCCGAGCCGTCGGCCGTCGCGCTCGACCACCGCGACGTTGCCCGGTTCAAACTTCCCGGCCCGGGCCGAACGGGCGACCGGCCGGCCGTCGCGCTCCGTCCAGGCGATCAGCTCGGTGCCGTCGAGTCCAGCGAGATGCTCGCGGACCCGGTTGTGGCGAACCGGGTTGTCGGTCTCGGCCAGCAGATAGATGTGGGCGGCCCGCGAGGTCGGGCTGACCGCCAGCTCGGCTTCCGCCGGATCCTCGGATGAGGGCGGCAGGACCTTCCACTTGCGGCTCATCCACTCGATCACGTCGTACCGGTGCTCGACCGCGACATGCGAGTGATCGGCCAGCAGGATCAGGGCGTGATCGTCGAGAAAAGGCTCGATGCCGCCGGCCGCCCGGATCACTTCCGCCATGCAGTAGTCGGCCCGCTCGATCGAACGGACGGAGGCGAGGGGGCCGTGGCGATGGGAGTAGTTGTCGTTGTCCGGAAAAGCGAGCAGCATGAAGTCGAAACGGTCCCGGGAGATCAGCTCGGCTCCACAGCAGGCCGAGTACATGTCTCGCTTGCCCGGGATCGAGCTCGCCTTGCAGCTCGTTTCCATCGAGGAGTAGAGGTCGCCGTAGAAAAGCTCACGCGGGCCCCAGGTTCCGTAGTCAAACTTGAGTAGGCCCGCCTCGATCGCCTTGCCGGTGATCCCGGCCAGGTTCACCTCGTGACGGTGACGGCCGCGGTAGATCAGAAATGGGGTCGAGGCGGTGCGGACATCCTGATCGTCGAGCGTCTCGAACACGGTCTCCACCGACGGGCTCAGGTGGCTCAGGTTCATGTTGTAGACCAGGTCGTGGAGCGACCGGAAGAGACCGAAGGCCCTGGTCGCCTCGAGTGAGGATCCGTACTCGACGTAGCGCTGCTCGGCCCGGTGGTACCAGTTCATGCCGCTGATCCAGTGCGCGTCGGCCTGGACCCCGGTGACCATCTCGGCCGAGGCGACCGGGGTGACCGAGGGAAACGAAGAGACGCAGTCGCCGATCAGCTTGCCGCGCTTGATCAGACGGCTGAAAGTGGGAGCACGGCCCTCGTCGATCGTCTGCCTGAGCATGTCGGTCCGAAGCGAGTCGACGTAGGCGAGGACCAGCTTTTTGGCCATGGGAACCCCTACCGGAGGATGCGAAGACCGGCGTGCTTGCGGTCCGCCTGCCGGCGCCGTCGCCAGGCAAGGAATACGAGGAAGGCCGCGGGCACGATCGCGAATATCGGGACGACCACGCAGATGATCGCTATCACCAGCGCGATGAAGACCGCGATGACCGCAAGGGCCGCGGTTCCGCCCCTGCGTTGGGCGCCGGCGATCACGTCGGAGACCACCGCACAGCTGAAGCCGGCGGCGATCGCTCCGAAGATCGCGCCGATCAGGACCGTCCCGTCCTTGACCGAGGTTCCGAGGTAGCCGAGGACCAGGCCGATGATCACAGCGAGGATGACCATGCGGCCGCGAGCCGAACCTTCGAGGCCGGTCGTGCCGGCGATCATTCCGGCTGCAATGCCGATTCCGGCACCGAGGCAGATTGTCGAGAAAGTGTCGATACCGGCAGAATAGAAGGATGGCGGCCTCACCACCTCCCCGGCGTCAACAGACCCGGGCCAAAGACCTCGAGCGATACGCCTCTCTGTTCGCCAAAAGGACCCGTGTCATGCGCTCTTCGGCGATGCGGGACATGATGGAGATCACGGCCCGGCCCGAGGTGATCTCGCTGGCGGGCGGGTTGCCTGACACTTCGACTTTTCCGCCGGAGGCGTTTGCCGCCGAGATGCACCGGATCGAGAAGACCGCGGTGGCCGAGGTTCTGCAGTACGGGCCGACCGAGGGTTCGATGCTGGTCCGGGAGCAGATCGTGGAGGTGATGGCCGCCGAGAACACGCGGGTCGACGCGATGGACGTGACCGTGACCACCGGCGGCCAGCAGGCGATCGACCTGATCACCAAGGTCCTGATCGACCCGGGTGACGTGATCATCTGCGACGCCCCGACATACCCAGGCGCGATCCCGACCTTCTGCTCATACGAAGCCGATGTCCGGCAGATCGAGATGGACTCGGACGGCATGAGGATCGACCTTCTCGAGGAGACGATCGAGGCTCTCGAGGCCGAAGGCAGGCGTCCTAAGTTCATCTACTCGATCCCGACCTTCCAGAACCCGGGCGGAGTCACCCTTTCGCTGGAGCGCCGCCGCCGGCTGGTCGAGATCGCCAGGGAGAAGGAGATCCTGGTCATCGAGGACAACCCCTACGGGCTGCTCCGCTTCGAGGGCGAACCCCTTCCGACCCTGTACAGCCTCGACGGCGGCAACTACGTCGTCTACCTCGGGACCTTTTCGAAGATCCTCTCGGCCGGCCTCAGGATCGGCTGGCTGGTCACCCCGACCCCGATCCGCGAGAAGGTCGTGCTCGGCAAGCAGGCAGCCGACCTATGCACCTCGACGCTGACCCAGGACTTCGCCGGGCACTTCTTCCAGAGCGGACGCTGGCGCGAGTACGTCGACGAGCTGACCGCGATCTACCGGACCCGCCGCGACACGATGATCAGCGCCATGTCGGAGTATTTCCCGCATGGGGCCACCTGGAACAAGCCGGCCGGCGGGCTCTTCATCTGGGCGACCATGCCGGACGTGCTGAGCAGCGAGGACCTCCTCGCCAAGTCGCTTTCAAAGAACGTCGCTTTCGTGCCAGGTCCGAATGCCTACGTGGACGGGCGCGGGGTCAGTTCGATGCGACTCAATTTCTCCGGGGTGAAGGAAGACGAGATCATCGAGGGCATCCGCCGGATCGGACAGGTCGCCCGCGAGCAGCTGAAGCTCTACGAGACGATGACCTCGACAGACGAGATGAAGCTGCCGCCGCGCTCGCCCGAGGATCCTTCGTGAAGGTGGCGCTGCTTCAGGGCGGGCGTTCGCTCGAGCGGGGCGTGTCACTGCGATCGGGCCAGCGCGTCACCGAGGCGCTGCTGGACCTGGGCCATGAGGTCGATGTGCTGGATCTGGGACCCGATCTGGTCAACCGCCTCGAATCGAACCGGCCCGATGTCGCGTTCATCGCTCTGCACGGGACCGAAGGCGAAGACGGCACGGTGCAGGCGTTGCTGGAACTGCTCGATGTTCCCTACACCGGCCCTGGCGTGGCCGCCTGTGAACGCTGCATGGACAAGAGCCTCGCCAAGTACATCCTCCGCGAGCGGGGGCTGCCGACTCCGGACTGGGTCACCTACAGCGAAGCGGCGATCCGCGATTTCGGCGCCGCCTCAACCTTCGGGGCGGCCGTGAAGCGGATCGGTCTGCCACTGGTCGCGAAGCCCGCCTCGCAGGGCTCTTCACTCGGGGTCAAGGTCGTGACCGAGCTCGAGCAGATTCCGAATGCCCTGATCACCGCTCTCAGCTACGACGACCGCGCCCTGCTCGAAAGCTGGGTCAGCGGCCGTGAACTCGCCGTATCGGTACTGGGCGACGAGGCTCTGCCCGTGGTCGAGGCGATACCGACCGAGAGCAACGCCTATGACTTCGAGGCCCGCTACGAGATCGGCGGAGCCAGCTTCGAGTGCCCGGCCGATCTCCCGGAGAATCAGGCCGACGAAGTCGAAAGGGTGGCCCTAGCCGCATACGAGGCACTCGGCTGCTCCGGATTCGCCCGGGTAGACCTGATCCTCGCCGAAGACGGACCTCAGGTCCTCGAAGTCAACGCAATCCCCGGCCTAACCGAGACCTCGCTACTACCCCAAGCCGCAGAAGCCGCCGGAATGGACTTCGACGCCATGGTCCAGAAGATCCTCGACCTGGCGTTGGAAACTTAATAGGCAAGTCGGGCGGGGTCCAACCCGCCGGGCCAAAGAAGCATTGGATGGATGCTCCGGCTCCACATGGCGGCGATACCGGCCGGGCGAAGCCTCAAGACCTCAAGAGTCCTGAAGGAAGTCCTCAGGGCTGACGTCGTCGAGGAAGTCCTTGAACTTTTCGACTACCTGCTCGTTGTCCTCGATCCCCTGGTCGAACTCGATCGAGGACTCGACGATGACTTCTTCGGCGACGAAGATCGGCGCCTGGACTCGTACCGCCAGAGCCAAAGCGTCCGAGGGTCTGGAATCGATCTCGATCTCGGTGCCCGACACTGAGAGCACGATGGTCGCGAAAAATGTGTTGTCGCGAAGCTCGTTGACGGTGATCCGCTCGACCTTGGACTCGACCTGGTCGAGCATGTCGACCATCAGGTCATGGGTCATCGGCCGCGGGGTATCGGCTCCCTGAAGCTTCATCAGGATCGCGGCGGCTTCGGGGTGGCCGATCCAGATGGGCAGGTAGCGATTGTCGTCAATCGTCTTCAACAACACGATCGGCTGCTTGCCGACCATGTCGAAGCTGACGCCATAGATCTGCACCTCACGCATGAATCTCGATTATAGAAAGGGAGAGCCGCACCACGGACCTCCCGGCACTCGAGCCACCTCGAGCAGAGCCCCACCCAACCATCATTTGCTTCGAGTGGGTGGGACGGGTTAAATTCGGAGGGCCGGCGAAGACCGGCCCGACTGCGGGTGATTCCATGGGCGATCCTGGATTCGAACCAGGGACCTCATCCTTATCAGTTCGCTCCGCTGGTGAGGGCACCGTCCGGGACTTGCGATGGTTGCGGGGTTTCCCGCCGCTACTGGATTTCTGGCATCACGGGAATGGGTACGAATACGTACCCATTTGATGCGCTTCGGGCACTCCTGGCCTTGAGTGCCCACGCCAAACCCGGCAGGTCCTGGTGGATAGCCTTTGTCCCGCCTCGCCGGTCGGAGGCGGCAAGAAACTCCGGGCTCGATTTGCCAGGTCCGGCAAGCGGTTCGCGCGTCAGAAGTTCGGTACCCCAACGATCGTTCGGGGCTGCCTCGGCGACGGCAACCCCATCGTCGGCGCTCAGGTTTGCTTCCAGGTCCGTACCGACATGCCAGGCAAGAAGTTCAAGCTGCTCGCCACCACGGCAACGACCTCGGAGGAGCCGCCCGAAAACAGTTCATCGTGTTCGCCTACTGCCTGCTCAGATAGGCAGAGACTCTGGGATCGAGGCATCGTCCACACCAGCGGGCACTTAGAGTGGGGAATTCACGATCCGTCGCACGACCGGCCGTATGGTTCGGATGAGATTTGCGGCCGCCCAGATCTGCTCCCGTCTAGGACAGAGGGCTGACAAGCAATTGCTATGCGACAGAACTCATGCACTGCATCGGAGAGCGACGTGGATCGAACCCGCGACTGCCTGGATTACAACAACGGCCAAGCTGGAGCGATCGGGATCTCGAAAGTGCCGCCAATGCGCGGCCAACCGGTCGGCATCAGCCGGTGCCTGACGAGGCGAGTTCACCTCGATCGTTGTCGCTGCCGGCCCAGATCACTTACAAGCGACGACTTCCCAAGCGCCAGATCGGCGAAGTGGGCGGCGGTTATGCGGTTAACGTCCCGGGCAACGCCGATGGGGAACAGGGCGCGTGTCTCCGTCACAGCATCGTCGTCGCCCGCCCGAAGGACGACCCGAAGCTCTTCGTTCGCGGCCAACGCGGCGACGCTGACAGCAATGTTGATGTGATCGTCCGAAGTGACGGAGGCGAGCGCCACCGCTCTACGGGCACCTAGGCGCAACAGCAGCCCGCGTTCCGTACCGTCCCCGACGACGACCGGAACGCCGAGACGCTTCGCCAGATGAACGTTGCTCGTGTTCGGGTCTCGCTCAATCGCGAGTGTGCGTACTCCGCTGCGCATCAGGAGGAGACATAGCCGTAGCCCAACCTGCCCAAGGCCTACCACGATTACGTGGTCGCTGCGCGGCAACGTGCGTCGCCCAACAATGGCGACGAGCCGCCGGCTCAGGAGTCGGTTGATCAATCCGGCCGTTGCCGCTGCCGTGAACAGCGCGGCCAGCAGAATAGATGCTGCGGATAACGCCTTGTACCACGGGGGGCCCTGCTCGGCTACGTGGTCCGCGTCGACGGTTGCCGCCGCTTTGGTCGCCTCGTAAAAGGCTGAAACGAGCGGTTCATCAAAGACTGCCGCCGAAACAATTGTCGAGGAGGCCAGGATGCCGACAAGACCGAACACTCCGTAGACCAGCAGGCGCGACGATGCGTCGAGAGGCAGCACGGTCGACGCGATACGTGAGGTGAGCTTCCGAGGACGGCTCGGCGGCTTTCTCTCTACATCGAGACAGTCGGATGCCAGCAGAGGCGCTGCGACGTCTGCCAATGAGACTACGTGACAGTTTGGTACCGCCTTCCGCAATTGCGCCGCGACGGTGGCGTCGAACACCGTCACGAGAAGCGCGATTCCGGGCATCGCATGCTCCGCCACGAGGGCATAGCGGAGAGCAGCTATGTCGTCGTGACTGATTACGACGACCGCGCGCGGTCGCGTCCGAACCGCTCTCGTCAGCTGATGATCCGTCGGGGTAAGAAGGCGCTCGAACTTTGCGTCACGTTCCTCGAACTGGCGCGCGACTTCGCCGGCGAGGTCGCCAGCTCCGATAACGAGGGCATCCAACTTGGGCAACTGAGTCACACTCAGGAAGGCAGACCGCTAGTGAGCGGCGGCTAGTTGTCCGGAGAGGTCTCGGTGGAGCCTCTCGCTGATTCGGTTAAGACCAGTTACCTCTAGCTCGATGTCGTGTCTCTCGTAGCGGGCGGCAATCGCGTCTAGGGCGGCAACGGCGGAGCTGTCCCACAGATGCGCTCGAGAGAAGTCGATCACCACCTTCCGGGGGTCGTTGCGGTAATCGAATGACTCGATCAGCTCCTGATCCGAGCCGAAGAACAATTCACCGGAGACCGAGTAGAGCGCAGTGTTCCCATCGACCAC
>Ga0153956_1001376_pt1 | contig 21605 bp, 18 predicted proteins | sample TSFL040MetaG_FD_104704 | JGI IMG/M metagenome (GOLD analysis project Ga0153956, IMG submission 104704) | Attine ant fungus gardens microbial communities from Florida, USA - TSFL040 MetaG | ecosystem: Host-associated > Fungi > Mycelium > Unclassified | place: USA: Florida, Wekiwa Springs...
AAGCCGTCGAGCGCGGAAGAGGTGATCCGGCTCGCCAAGGACAAGTTCGGCCGTGTAGACGTGCTCGTGAACAACGCGGGCATGGACTTCACGAAGGACTTCTTGGACTGTTCCGTAGACGAGCTCCGCCAGGTGTTCGAGCTCAACTTCTTCGCGGCCGCGAAGATGCTCCAGGAGACGGCTCGCGAGATGCTGGCTACCGGCGGCTCGATCATCAACGTGACTTCCGAGCTGGCCGACATAAGCGCCCGTTCGCTTTCGATCTACGGTGCGAGCAAGGCCGCACTCAGGATGCTGGGCCGGACCGTCGCCCTCGAGCTGGCCGAGACCGGAGTGCGGATCAACTCGGTGGCTCCGGCCTTTACCGATACCCCACTGGCCCGAGCGTGGATGGAGCGGCAGCCGGATCCGGCCTCGGCCATGGCCGAAGAGGTGTCGCGGATCCCGATCGGGCGGTTGATCCGATCGGAGGAAGTCGCCGACGGAATCGTCTTCCTCGCGAGCGACGCCGCGAGCGGCATCACCGGAGCGACCCTACCGATCGACGGCGGCTCGACCTTGATCTGATGGCACGGCTCGTTCACAGCCGGGATCCCGAACACACCACTGACCCTTTGGAAGGAGATCATGCGCGCAGCAATTTTCGATAGCCCGGAAGAGGCAATGGACGTCAGGTCCGACGTGAAACTGGCGGAGCCTTCGGCCGGACAGGTAAAGGTTCGGATCAAGGCGGCGGGCGTCTGTCACAGCGATCTGCACATCCGCAACGGCGACTGGGACAGCGAGACCCCGATGGTTCTCGGACATGAGGGTGCGGGCGTCGTCACCGAGGTGGGGCCGGGTGTCGAAAAGGTCAAGGTCGGTGACCACGTGGTGCTCTCGTGGGTCGCTCCCTGCGGCAAATGCGCTGGATGCCTGGCCGGGCAGCCGACCCGCTGCGAGGTGCTGGCCGAGACCGTCGCCGTGCTGGGCGTGCTCGGGGACGGCAGCACCGCCCTCTCGATGTCGGACGGTTCCTCGATCAAGCACTACCTGGGCATCGCGTCCTTCGCTCAGGACGTGGTGGTTATGGAGAGCGCCGCGATCGCGGTCCGTGAGGACATTCCGTTCGACCGTGCCGCGCTGCTCAGCTGCGGCGTGCCGACCGGAGTCGGAGCCGCCCAGAAGACGGTGAGCATCGGTCCCGAAGACAGCGTCCTGGTGATCGGCTGCGGCACGGTCGGCCTCTCGGTGATCCAGGGTGCGCGGATGTCCGGGAGCAAGCGAATCATCGCCGTCGACCGGGTTCGGGAGAAGCTTGACGTTGCCAAAGCGGTCGGAGCGACGGACGTGATCCTCGCCGACGGCAGGGACGTGCTCGCAGCGGTCAGGGAGATAGTCCCCGACGGGGTCAACTACGCGTTCGATGCGATCGGCCTGCCGATCGCCACCGAGCAGTCGATCGAGTCCCTGGCCAACGACGGGACCGCGGTCATCGTCGGGATGGCGCCGCAGGAGGCGAGGGCCAGCTTCAACCTGCTCAGGTTCGGCGAGACCAGCCAGAGGCTGATCGGATGCAACATGGGCGAGATCGTGCCGGCCACCGACATTCCCCGTCTCGCCGATCTGTACATGGAAGGCGAGCTCCGCCTCGACGAGATGGTCGGCGAGACGGTGGCCCTGGACGAGATCAACGGGGTGTTCGAGAGCCTGGAGCGGGGCGAACTGCTCAAGGCGATCATCGACCCGTGGCTCGGCACCGACTCTCCCGGCGGCGAACCGGAAGCGCCATGACCCCCGGTGAGCTTCTGGTCAGCGGCGGCAGCATATTGCCGATCACGGCGAACCGTGACGAGGGCGAGGCGGTGGAGGCGATGCTGATCCGGGACGGGCGGATCGCCGAAGCCGGTGACCTCGCGAGCTGCGAGCGGGCCGCACGCGATCCCGAGCGGCTGGATCTCCAGGGGGCGACCGTGGTCCCCGGGTTCATCGACGCGCACTGCCATCCCTTGATGCTGGGCCAGTTCCTCAGCTGGACGGACTGCGGATGGGAAGCCGCCCCGACCATCGACAACGTCGTCGAAGGGCTGCGCAAGGCGGGCCGCCTGCAGCCGAAGGAAGCGCCGATCCGCGGCTACGGCTTCAACCAGGGAAACGTCGCCGAGCAGAGGCACCTGACCAGGCTCGACCTCGACCAGGTATCGGGCGAGAAGGAGGTGACGGTCTTCCACTCCAGCGGCCACGGCTTGTACGCCAACACCTGGACCCTGGACGACCGTGGGCTTGGTGCGAACACCCCCGACCCGAATGGCGGCCACTTCGGCCGGTTCGATGACGGTGGCCTCGACGGGAGCCTCTGGGATGCCGCTTCCGACCACATCACCGGACGGGACGGAGTCAAGACCGCCGGGCACGGGCCGAACTTCCACCTTTCCGACGGTCAGGACCAGCTGACTTCACAGCTCGCGCTGGCCCAGTCGGTATTCCTGAGTTCGGGCATCACGACCGTGGTCGACGCGCAGGTGACCGGCCGCGAGCTGAGGTCCTACTTCGACCTTCGCCGGCAGGGCAGGCTACAGCTCAGGGTCGAGATGCTGATGCTCTCGAGCATGCTTGACCAGCTCGAGACCCTGGGCATCCACGGGCGTCTCGGCGACGACCGTCTCGCGATCTCCGGGGTGAAGCTCTACGCCGACGGTTCGCTGACCGCGGGCACGGCCCGCTTCGAAAAGCCGTACTGCTGCGATCCCACCGATCATGGCTTCCTCTACCACGACGAGGGCGAGTTCGCAGAGCTGCTCTCGCGTGCGCACGGACTGGGGGTCCAGGCTGCGACCCACGCTCAGGGAGACGCCGCGATCGACCTGGTCCTCAGATCGGCGGCCGAGGTCCTGAACTCCGATCCCCGGCTCGACACACGCCATCGGATCGAGCACTGCGGGGCGCCGACCTCGGCGCAGGTCGAGCGGATCGGCGAGCTGGAGATGTACCCGATCAGCCAGCCGCAGAACATCCTGCGATACGGCGACGAGCTTCTCACCTCGATCGGCGAGGACCGGGCCGGGAGGATCATCCCCCTCGGTGAGTACGCGGCCCAGCGGGTGCCGGTCGTGCTCTCTTCCGATGCGCCCGTGGCTCCACCGAGCCCGATCGAGGCGATTTTCGCAGCGACCGCACGAGAGACGATCAGCGGCAGGGTGCTCGGCCCCGACGATCAGAAGATCACGGTCATGCAGGCACTGCGCGGGCACACCTTGGGGGCCGCCGAGTCCATTCACCGCGAAGGATCGATCGGGTCGCTCGAGCCCGGCAAGCTGGCCGATTTCGTCGTGCTCGACCGGGACCCGCGTGAACTGGAACCTTCCGGCGTCCTCGAGATGTCGGTGGTCGAGACCTGGATGAGCGGGGCCAAGGTCGCCGAAGGTCCGGCGGGGCAGCCTATGGCCTGATCGAGAAGCAACAGGTGGTGGGCGTAGCAACGCGGTCCGAGAGTTACTCGCAGTTCTGAACCAAGAGGAGAGAATCATGAGGGAAGAAAAGGAACGAGACAACCGGGATGAAGATGGGGTCTTCGCGAGGTCGATGACCCGGCGCCAGGTCGCGAGGCTTGGCCTGGGTTCGGTTGCCGCCTTGGGCGGCGTGGGGATCATCTCGAGCCTGGCGGCCTGTGGAGGCAGCTCGTCGAGCGTCAACACAAGTGACATATCGCTGGCCGATGTCCAGAACGCATCCGGCAACATCAAGGTTCTGGAGTGGTCCTACTATGACGTCGCCAAGCCCAACCCTCCGGGAGTGAAACCCTCCTACGGTTACCTGTCGGTCAACGAGGACACGATCACCAAGACCGGCAAGGCCGGAAGCTTCGACGCGGCGATCATCATCACCGGAATGCTGGACTCGCTGATCAAGACCGATCGGATCGCCTCGATCGATCCCGCGACGATCTCGAACTTCGACAGCATCGAAGCGAACCTGAAGGCGCCAGACCTGATCAAGCGGGACGGCGCCAACTACGCGGTACCGTTCTCCTGGACCTACTCCTACCTGACCTACGACAAGCGCCAGACCACGGAGCCGACTTCGTTCGACGACCTGAAGTCACCCAACCTCAAGGGCAAGATCGGGATCGGCGACGACGCATACGGGGTAACGACCCAGATGGCCCGCATGCTGGGCTTCCCCAATCCGAACAAGCTGACGCAGGATCAGTTCGATCAGGTCTACGACGCGCTCGACAGCCTGCGACCACAGCTCCGGACGATCTACGACTACGGTCAGGCCAAGGATCTGATGGCGAGGCAGGACATCGCGATCGCCTTTCCCGAGTACGCCAGCACGTGGGTCGACGCCAAGAAGGCCGGTGCGGACGCGGCCGTCTCGATGCTCGGAGCGTGGAGCTTCCTCGATGCGATGGTCCTCTACAAGGGCGCGAAGAACCCCGAAGCGGCTCTCAAGTGGATGAACTTCCAGCTCGAGCCGGCGGTTCAGCGGAAGATCGCCGCGGGCGCCTGGCAGTTCCCGGTCGTCGCGGCAGCCAACGATGCCGTCCCGAAGAGCCTGCTGGCCGGCATGACCGTGGACGAGATATCGCAGGAGGCGCCGCTCCAGACCGGCGTGCCGATCGACGACTCCGAAGGCTTCGTCACCCTGCAGGACTGGAACGAGCGTTGGTCCGAGTTCAAGATCTGACCGGGGTTGCCTGCCGATCCAGCCGGATGCCTACCCGGCGTGAGCCGATCGCCGGGACCTAGACCATGGCCTCGTACTCAGCGACCCTGAAGACCAGCCGCAAGAGAGGGCTGCTGGCGCTGCCGATGATCGGCTACATAGCCCTCTTCCTCGTGGGGCCGGTGCTCGTCCTGGCGGCATACAGCCTGCTCGAGTCCGAGTACTTCCAGGTCACCGGGACGTTCACCCTCGCCAACTACCAGTATGCGTTCGGCTCCGAAGCGATCTCACTTCTCCTGAAGACGCTCGGGATCGGCGCCCTGGCGGCGGTGCTGTGCACGACCCTGGGTTTCACCTTCGCCTACGCCGCCCGGTTCTTCCTCGGGCGGTGGGGGACCCGGGTGATCGTGGTGGTGGCCTTCATGCTGCTGGGAGGCAGCTATCTCGTCCGGGTGTTCGCCTGGTCTTCAATCCTCGGGACCGAAGGAATCGTCAATACCGCACTGATGGGCATCGGGATCATCAACTCGCCGTTGCAGTTCCTGTTCTTCGGCTACTTCGCGGTGATCGTCACCCTCGTCTATGTGTATCTGCCCTTCGCGATCCTGCCGATCTACGCGGGGTTGCAGGGGGTTGACGAGGAAACCCTCGAAGCATCTCGGGATCTGGGCGCAGGATTCTGGCGAACGCTCACCCGCGTCGTGGTCCCCCAGAGCAGGTCCGCGATCGCCAGCGCCTTTGCCTTCACCTACATCCTCTGCTGCGCCGACTACATAACGCCGAGGCTGGTCGGAGGCATCAAAGGACAGATGCTCGGAAACGTAGCGAGCCTGCAGTTCGGTGGTGCGGCGAACTACTCTCGGGGCGCGGCGCTGGCAGTGACCCTGGTGCTCGGAATAGTCGCTGGATTCGTCGTCATATACCTGGCATCCCGCCTGTTCGAGGCGGCAGGCCGCCTCCTCCATGCCCGGGCGCCGCGCCGTGAGAGCCCGCGTCCGCGGCGAGGCAGCTCGCGCAAGATGGTTTCACAGCATGCCGAGCGGTTGATCTCGAAGATCGCGGGTCGCGTGATCGTGCTCGTCGGTCTGGTATTTCTGCTGGTTCCGGCGATCCTGGTCATCGTCTTCTCCTTCAACTCGGCGCCGATCAGCGGCCTTCCCCTCAAGGGTTTGACTACCCACTGGTATTCCGACGTCGTCGCGATCCCGGCTTTCCGTGACGCTTTCGTGCGTAGCCTCTCGATCGCCCTGATAGCCGTGATCGGGTCCATAGCCATCGCCTTGCCGGCGGCTTTCGCGCTGCGAGACCCGCGGCTGAAATTCGGCCGTTTCATCGCCGGGGCAGGCTATGCGCCGATCATCATTCCCGGAATCGTCTTCGGGGTGTCTCTGCTCTCGGCGGCCGACGCGATGGGAGTCGATCCCGGGATCAGCCTGACGGCGATCGCACACATAGCGATGGGGATTCCGCTCGTGCTCTTCATCGTGCGGGCCCGGCTGGTCAGCCTCGACTCGGCCCTGGTCGAAGCGGCACGCGACCTGGGGGCATCCGGCCGCAAGGCGTTCACCTCGATAGTGCTGCCGCTGATTGCGGTCTCGCTGGGAACGGCGGCCCTGCTGGTCGCCGCCTTTTCCCTGGACGACGTCATCGTCGCCAACTTCACGACCGGAACCAGCCCGACTCTCCCGGTCTGGATCCTTGGCTTGATCAAGCGCGGGATCGATCCCCGCGTCAACGCGGCCGCCGTCCTGATGTTGGCCGTGCTGTCTTTGATCATCGGCCTCGCATTCCTGTTCACGCGACTGACGAATCGAGATGAAGTGAAGATCGGAACCCCGACCGCGACCGGAACCAACTCGCAAGGCAGGTCACAATGAATTCAGTCCCAGACAAGCGCAACGTCGTCCTGTCGTTTTCAGGAGTAAGCAAGTCCTTCGGTGATACCAGAGTGATCGACGACTTCTCGCTCGACATCTTCGACGGGGAATTCATCACTCTGCTCGGATCCTCGGGATGCGGAAAGACCACCCTGCTGCGGATCGCCGCCGGGTTCGAGGACCCATCGGGCGGTGAGATCCTCGTTGATGGCGAGCCGATCACGAAGATGCCTCCGGACAAGCGGCCGAGCAACATGGTCTTCCAGAATTACGCGCTGTTTCCGCACATGACGGTTGCGGAGAACGTGGCCTACGGCCCTCGGCTCCATGGCCTGGGCAAGCAGGAGATCGAGGACAAGGTGCGGTCGGCCCTTGAGATGGTCGACCTCGACGGACGATCCGAGCTGAGCGTGCTCAGCCTGTCCGGTGGGCAGAGGCAGCGGGTGGCGATCGCCCGGGCGCTGGTAAACGAACCACGGATCCTCTTACTGGACGAACCGCTGGGTGCGTTGGACCTGAAGCTGAGGCGACATATGCAGATGGAACTCAGAAAGATCCAGGAAAACATCGGCACTACTTTCATCTACGTAACCCATGACCAGGAAGAAGCACTGACGATGAGTCACAGGATCGTCGTCATGGAGGAAGGCAGGGCGATGCAGATCGGAACGCCTGATGAGGTGTATGCACGGCCGGCAAACACCTTTGTCGCCAGGTTCATCGGCGAGTCCAATCTGTTACCGGGCAGGGTCGTGGACGCTATCGACGGGGAGACCTATCGAGTACACATGGACGGGCAGGAGGATTCACTTAGATGTGGGTACTTCGGCCGGGAATCGATGCAGATCGGTGAGGAAACACAGGTATGCTTTCGTCCGGAGGAGCTTCGGATCGAACCGGCAGATGGGCATGGGTTGCGTGGCCGAGTGCTGTCTCGCACCCTCAACGGGCCCCAGGCCCGGTACGAGATATCTTTGGAGACCGGAGGTTCGCTGCAAGCCAACACCCCGAGAGGAGAGGTGTATAGAACGGAGCAGACGGTCACGGTCAATGTTCCCGCAGATGTCGGAGTTATCGTGCGAGATGAGATCTAGCGTCCAGCTCTCGAGAATTCGAGCAAGGAAGAGAGTCACGGATGGGGTACGAAACGATACGGATCAGGCAAGACAGCACGTCCCAGCAGATCGCGGCCGGTCTACGTGACAGCATCTTGAGGAGTGAGCTTCTCCCCGGCGAGCCGATCAGGGAGAGCGTGTTGGCCGAGGAGCTCGGTGTGTCGAGGAACTCGGTGCGCGAGGCGGTGAGGATACTTGAGCGTTCTGGGTTGATCGACTATCAGATGAATCGGGGGGCTCGTGTCCGTGAGCCTTCCAAGAAAGATCTGATCGATCTTTACGCGGCGCGTCTGGCTATAGAAGTCGGTGCCGCCGAAATCGCGCCCCTGGATCGTTACGAAGAGGTGCTGGTCAACGCGTTCGAGGATCTCTGCTCCGCCCTCCAGGGCGGGGCGACCGAGAGTGCGGTGATGGCAGATCTCAACTTCCATGCCGAGGCGGTGGGCATCGCCGGTAGCGAGCGGCTGGACGCCCTGTTCCGCCGAATCTTGAACGAGTTACAGCTGTATCTGGCGGTGCTGTCGAGAGTTGAAGGCGAGTACGCCGACCCAGATCAAGTGATACTCGAACACAAGACGTTGCTAGACGCGTATTTAGGCGGCGATCGCGAACTGATCACGCAGGCCCTGGTGCGTCACGCCGAGGAAAACAGAGGACGCCTGGAACGAATCCTGGACGTGAGGCCGTCCTCCCAGTGAGGACGACCCAGGCTTGCTAGAGCACGAACCGTCTAGCCCTGGTTCCGGGCGGCGATCTCCTCCAGGGCCGCGACGGTTTCAGCCATCCCGGCCCCGGTCTGCTTCTGGTAGAGCTTCGCCGCCTTGGTCGTCTTGCCGTTTCTCACGAGCTCTTCGACCTCGGCGGAGACGGGTGGAGCGTCGACAACGGGTTTATCGCGGTCGATCGCGCCCGTATGGCGGAAGAGGATGTCGATCTTGCGTTCGAGGTCCTCGACCCGGGCGCGCAGCTCGTCGACCTCGCTCATGAGGTGATGTCGCTGGCGAACCGCTCGAATGCCGCCGCGTAGTTGTCGAGGTCCTGCTGGGTGTGGGCGACCGAGAGGGTCCACTCTTCCTCCACGCCCGGCGTCATGAAGATGCCGTTGTTCATGTGGTAGAGCCACCCCAGGGTCGAGAGCTCCTCGTTCACGTACTCGGCGTAGTCGCGGTACTCGTACAACCGCTGGGGCGAGAAGATCACGCAGCCCTTGGCGCCGATGCCTTCGGTGTAGGCCGGCAGCCCGTACTGGTCGATGATCGCCTGGCAGCGGCCTTTGAGGTACTCGTTCTTCTCGTTCAGCTCGACGTAGGCATCCTCGGTCAGGACCTTGGTCAGGGCCGCTTCGGCCGCCGCCATCACCAACGGGTTGCCGTTGAAGGTGCCGTACTGCTTGACCCGGTCGTCCTCGACCAGCTGGGCGATCTCGTCCGACATGCCGATAGACCCGCCCGGGTAGCCGCCGCAGGTCGCCTTGGCGAGCGTGATCAGGTCCGGGGTCACCCCGTAGTAGCCGGTGGCTCCCCCGTGGGACATGGTCGCTCCGGTCTTGACCTCGTCGAAGATCAGCTTGATCCCATACTGCTCCGTCAGCTCGCGGACCGCCTCCAGGTAGCCGTCCTTCGGCGGGATGATGTTGATGTTCATCATCGCCGGCTCGACGATCATGCCGGCCACCTGATCGCCGATGTTCTCGAGCACCGCCTTCAGCGCCTCGACGTTGTTGAACGGCACGGTGTGGGTGAGGTCGGTGAGAGCCTTGGGAGTGCCCTCGCCGTAGGGGATGGCGATCGGATCCTCGCGGGTGCCGATCTGGTCGAGCGGCGGGGCGACCGAGACCATCACCGCGTCGTGATGGCCGTGGTAGGAGCCTTCGACCTTGAGGATCATGTCGCGGCCGGTGGCGCCCCGGGCCAGGTGGACGGCGTCCATCGTCGCCTCGGTGCCCGAGTTGATGAACCGCCAGTGGGGAAGCTTGAAGCGACGCTTCAACTCTTCCGCGACCACGATCGAGTCGTTGGTCGGTGCGGCGAAGTGGGTGCTGAGATCGATCCGCGCTTTCACCGCTTCGTTGATGATCGGGTTGGCGTGCCCGATCACCATCACGCCGAAGCCGGCGTGGAAGTCGGTGTACTGGTTGCCGTCGACATCCCAGACCTGCGAGCCCTCGCCGCGTTCGAGATAGACCGGCCAGGGATCCATGACCTGGAATGAGGAGGGCACTCCACCCGGCATGACCTTGACCGCCCGCTGGTACTCCTGGGCGGAGGTGCCGGTGCGGTTGCGATAGATCTCCTGCTGCGCCTCGGTCAGTGATGCGATTCGCTGGGGGTCCAGGCCACTCTCAGACATCTGCTCTCCTCAGTAGCGGGTTGGATTTGAGACTAGCGGAGCCGACCCATCCATCAATTGTTCTCGTGGGTCGGCGGGTTTCCCTGGGAGGGCGGATTGGACCCCGCCCGACTTACGGTTGAGTCTCCCGGGCTCTGAGCTCGGCCCTACGGATCTTTCCGGAGGCGGTCTTGGGCAGTTCGTCCGTGAACTCGATCAGCCGCGGGTATTTGTACGGGGCGGTCTGTCGGCGGCAATGCTCTTGGAGCTCGGCGATCAGGGCTTCGTCGCCCTGACCCTCGCGGAGCACCACGACCGCCTTGACCACCGACCCGCGCTCGGGGTCCGGCGAGGCGATCGCGGCCGCCTCCGCCACCGCGGGGTGAGTGAGCAGAGCCGATTCCACCTCGACCGGACCGATCCGGTACCCGGACGAGGAGATCACGTCGTCGTTTCGGCCCTCGTGGAAGAGGTAGCCGTCCGCGTCCTCGATGACGAGATCGCCCGTGGCCCACCACTCGCCCTCGAAGCGGCTTCCGTCGACGTAGCCGTGGAAGAAGGTGGGGGAGGTGGCGGCCTTGATCTGCAGCTCGCCATCGACGATCCGGGTCTCGATTCCCGGCAGGGGGCGACCCATCGAACCCTCCCGGCCGGCCACCTTCTCGCCCGGCCGCATGCCGGTCACGGCGCCCGTCTCGGTCTGGCCGTAGCCGTCGGCGATCTCGATCCCGGTCGCGTCGCGGAAAGCTCCGATCACCTCCGGGTTCAGGGCCTCGCCGGCCGACACCATGCGCTTCAGCGTCGGGACGGCCGAAAGCTCGGTCCGCTTGGCCAGGATGCGGTACTCGGTCGGCGCCTGGCAGAGCACGTTCACTCCCTGCTGCCGGGCGATGTCGAGCCGGGTGTCGGGATCGAAGCGACCCTCGACCAGCAGTGACTTCGCGCCCCGCAGCCAGGGTGCGATGAAGGAATTGCGAGAGGACTTCGACCAGCCCGGAGCGGCGGTGCACCAGCAGAGATCGCCGGGTTCTGCCCCGACCCAGTGCTGTGCCTGGAGGGCCTGGCCCAGCAGATAGCTCTGCGAATGGATCACTCCCTTCGGCTCGGCGGTGGTGCCGGAGGTGAAGACGATCAATGCCGGATCCTCCGGGGCGAGGTCCGCCACCTTCGCCGGCGTGGCCTGGGCCATGTCCTCGTCGAAGATCCGGTCGAGGTCATCGAGGTCGAAGGCCGGGATCCCGTCCGGAAGCCCGGCCAGGTAGTCGGCCTCGCCGATCGCCAACGCCGGGTTGGTGGCACCGACCCTGAAGGCGAGGTCGTGCTCGCTGAGCTGCGGGTTCAGGGGCAGGGCGATCGCCCCCATGCGGAAGCAGGCCAGCATCGAGACGATCCACTCGATCCTGCTGCCGACCAGGATCATCACGACGTCTCCCCGCCGCACACCCCGGTCCAGCATCGCTCCCGAAAGCCCGAGGCTGCGGGCGAACAGGTGTGAGAAACAGTGGACCTTCCGGTTCCCCGCGGCGTCGATCGCGATCACCGCCTCCTGCGAGAAGGGGAACTTCTGGATTACGTCATCGATGAAATTCAAGGCCGGCCGAGTCTAGCCAGCCGAAAAAGGATCCGAGAACGGAGTTTTCAGACCTATTTGCTGAAAACTCCGTTCTCGATGAATCCCGGTGCTAGTTCTCGTACTTCTTGACGATGCGGAGGCTGCCCGCAGGGGCGGCGTCGACGCAGAGGTTGCAGAGGACGCACTCGTCGAGCTGTCCGCGGACGATCTCGGTGCCGTTGTCGGTCGCCTTGAAGATGCTCACCGGGCAGACCTCTTCCAGCTTCTTGGCCAGCTCGGGGTCCGAGGCGGCGGGCTGGTCGAGCTCGATGTCGATGAAGACGCTGTCCATCGTCTCTTCGCTCATGCTCCGATCCTTTCCTTGACTGCGTCCGGGATCTCGTCGATCCGCTCTACCACCGTGATTCCGGCGGCCTCGAGACGCTTGATCTTCTCGGTTGCCGAGTCTTCCTTGCCCTCGACGATGGTTCCGGCGTGACCGAAGGTCATGCCCTTCATCGACTCGTCGTCCATGAACTTGCCGGCCATGAAGGCGACGATCGGCAGGCGGGAGTTGTTCTCGGCCTGCCAGTCGGCCAGCTGGGCTTCCATGCGGCCGCCCGGCTCGGAGTAGATGACGATCGCCTTGGTCTCCTCGTCGGCCTCGAAGTACGGCATCAGCTCGGCGTAGCTCGAGCCGATGATCGCGTCGCCGCCGATCGAGACGGCGGTCGAGACGCCTAGGCCGGCGGCCGTGAGCGAAGACGAGATCTCGGTGGTCATGCCGCCGGAGCGGGACATCACACCGACGACTCCCGGCTTGTAGGACTTGGAGGCGTCCTTGGCCGGACCGCCGATTCCACCCATCTTGCAGACCTCCGGGACGATCAGGCCGAGGCAGTTCGGGCCGATGATCCGGGCGTCGTTCAGGTTGGCGAACTCGACCATCTGGGCGACGTCACCGCGCGGGATGCGCTCGGTGACCACGACGATCAGCTTGATGCCGTTGTCGATCGCCTCGATGACGGCGTCCTTGGTGAATCCGGGGGGGACGGTGACGATCGAGCCGTCGATCTGGCTGCCGTGGTTCTCGATCGCCTGGGCGACCGTGTCGAAGACCGGCACGCCGTGGACCTCGCGGCCCTTACGGCCCGGGGTCACGCCGCCGACGACCTTGGAGCCGTAGTCGAGGCACTCCTTGGTCAGGTTGACCGCTTCGCGCCCGGTGATTCCCTGGACGATGAAGGTCGTGTCTTTGTTGAGGAGGATGCTCATGCGCCCGCCCCTTCCTGGATCTTGGCGACGGCTCGTCCGGCGGCATCCCAGAGGGAGACCGAACGGTCGCAGTATTCGACGCCGTAGTGGTCGAGGATCTTGTTGCCCTCGTCCTCCCAGGCGCCCGGGATGCGGAAGATCGCGATCGTCTCGGCCGGGTCCTTGCCCAGCTCGAGGCAGGCCTTGATGACGCCGCGGGCGACGATGTCGACCCGGGTGTTGGAGACGATCGACATCATCACGGCGATCTTCTCGACCCCGTCCTTCTTCAGGACCTCCTTGGCCAGGCCGCAGGCCTTGGCGACCGACGGGTTGCCGCCGATCTCGGAGTAGTTGGCCGGTTTGCCGCCCTGGCTGCGGACCGCGTCGGTCAGGGTCAGAGAACCGCCGCCGGCGCCGATCACCAGGCCGAGGTTGCCCTCGAAGCCGTGATCCTTGCCCTGGATGACGCCGCGATGGTCGGCCGCGTCGATCTCCTTGACGTTCTTCTCGAACTCGGAGGGGACGTAGCTGTCGCGGGTGTCGTCCTCGGCGATGCCGAGCTCCTTCCGCAGCAGCTTCTTCTGGCGGCCCTCGGCCTCGCCCTCCATCTCCATGTGGGCGTCGAGGGCGACGAAGGTGCCGTCGGTCAGCTCGGCGAGCGGGTTGATCTCGGCCAGGACCATGTCGTTCTCGCGGAAGAGGCGGGCGAGCTTGGCGAGGATCGGGGTGGCGCGCCCCAGCTGGCTGCCGGTCACGCCGGTGGCGGCGATGACCTGCTTGGCCTCGTAGTCGCCGACCGGAAGCAGGTTCGAGACGTGACCGCGACCGACGTGGTCGGGGTGCTCCTCGGCGACCTGCTCGATGTCGATGCCGCCCATGTCGCTGAACAGCATCAGCGGCTTCTTGGCGGTGCCGTCCCAGACCACGGAGGCGTAGTACTCCTGCTTGACCTCGGCCTTGGGGTCGACCAGCACGCCGACCGGCATGTGGCCGTTTATCTCCAGCTTCAGGATCTCTTCGGCGTGGGCTGCGGCCTCGTCCGGGGTGTCGGCGAACTTGACTCCGCCGGCCTTCATGCGGCCTCCGGTCAGCACCTGGGATTTGATCACGGTCGGTCCGCCGATTTCCTCGGCGATCTTCCGTGCCTCTTCGGGGGTCTGGCAGAAGCCGTACTTGGTGACCGGGATTCCGGCCAGCTCGACGATCTTTCTTGCCTCGTATTCATAGAAGATCATTGCGCCGAAAATCTATTCCAGAACCAGAGAGCCGGTTATTCCGATGAGGTCGCTCGGAATCACTCTCTGTCTGTAGCGTGTGGCCCGTGTCCGCCCGCGTCCCGTCACTGCTTCTGCCGGTTCTTGCCACGGCCGTCCTCCTGGTCGGCTGCGGGGCCGGCAACGTGGTCGACGATCAGAAGACCGAGATCGCGCTTCGCTTCGACATCCGCGAGAAGACGGGGGAGAAGATCGACTCGGTCAACTGCCCGGAGGACGTCGACGTGGTCCCCGGCGCCAGCTTCGAGTGCCAGGTCAAGACGGCTTCCGGGCTGGAAGCGGTGGCAAAGATCGAAATCACGGACGATGACGCCGATCTCAAGGTCTTGAGCCTTGAAGCGCCCTGAAGCTGGAGCCGGCCCCCGTATTTACCCGCAAAACGACCCGGGGGAGACCGCAAGCGCTCCGGATCTGCGTAACAATCTTGCAACCGGCTTACACCCGCGCCGTTTTCCCCTTGCCGGCGCGTATACCAAGGAGTTGAAAAGCGCCCGTGAGTGAGACGACCCAGGTGACCGCCCCGACCAAGAACGCCAGGCTCATTGCCTGGGTTGACGAGATCGCCGAGCTGACCCAGCCCGCTTCGATCCATTGGTGCGACGGGTCGGCTGAGGAATACAACGAGCTCGCCCAGTCCCTGGTCGATGCCGGCACCTTCGAGAAGCTCTCCGACGCAAAGCGCCCCAACTCCTACCTCGCACTTTCCGATCCGGGCGACGTCGCCCGGGTCGAGGACCGGACTTTCATCTGCTCCGCCAAGGAAGAGGACGCCGGCCCGACCAACAACTGGCGTGACCCGGATGAGATGCGGGCCACTCTGAAGCCGTTCTTCGAGGGCTGCATGAAGGGCCGGACCATGTACGTGGTGCCCTTCTCGATGGGCCCGCTCGGCTCGAACATCGCCCACATCGGCGTCGAGCTCACCGACTCGGCCTACGTCGCCGCTTCGATGCGGATCATGACCCGCATGGGTCAGGGCGCCCTCGACGTGCTCGGCGAGAACGGCGAGTTCGTCCCCTGCGTTCACTCGGTCGGCATGCCGCTCGAAGAGGGTCAGGAAGACGTCGCCTGGCCCTGCAACGCCGATAACAAGTACATCGTCCACTACCCGGAGACCCGTGAGATCTGGTCCTACGGCTCCGGCTACGGCGGCAACGCGCTGCTGGGCAAGAAGTGCTTCGCGCTGCGGATCGCCTCGGTCATGGCCCGTGACGAAGGCTGGATGGCCGAGCACATGCTGATCCTCAAGCTGACCAGCCCCGAGGGCGAGGTCAAGTACGTCACCGGCGCCTTCCCGTCGGCCTGCGGCAAGACCAACCTCGCCATGCTGATCCCGACTCTCGAAGGCTGGACCGTCGAGACGGTGGGCGACGACATCGCCTGGATGAAGTTCGACGACGAGGGCCGCCTGCGTGCCGTCAATCCGGAAGCCGGGTTCTTCGGGGTCGCTCCGGGCACCGGCGCCGACTCGAACCCGAACGCGATGGCGTCGATCGTCGACAACACGGTCTTCACCAACTGTGCCAAGACCGACGAGGGTGACATCTGGTGGGAGGGCATCGGCCCGGCCCCCGAGCATCTGATCGACTGGCACGGCAACGACTGGACTCCGGGGTCGGACACTCCGGCCGCGCATCCCAACGCCCGCTTTGCCGTTCCGGCGGCCCAGTGCCCGACCATCGCCTCCGAGTGGGAGGACCCGGCCGGCGTGCCGATCGACGCCTTCCTCTTCGGCGGTCGCCGCGCCAGCGTCGTGCCGCTGGTCTCCGAGTCCTTCGACTGGAACCACGGCGTCTTCCTGGGCGCGACCATGTCCTCCGAGACCACTGCCGCCGCTGCCGGCGCGGTCGGCCAGCTCCGCTTCGACCCGATGGCGATGCTGCCGTTCTGCGGCTACAACATGGCCGACTACTTCCAGCACTGGCTGAACGTGGGCGAGACGGACGGCGCCGAGCTGCCGAAGATCTTCTACGTCAACTGGTTCCGCAAAGACGACGACGGCAAGTTCATGTGGCCCGGCTTCGGTGACAACAGCCGGGTCCTCGAGTGGGTCTTCAACCGCTGTGACGGCAAGGGCGAGACGGTCGAGACCTCGATCGGGCTCCTGCCGCGGGTCGAGGATCTCAACCTCGAAGGCGTCGACGTGACCCCCGAGCAGATGGAAGCTCTCCTGAGCGTGGACGATGAGGCCGTCGCCGCCCAGCTGCCCCAGATCGAAGAGCACCTCGCCAAGTTCGGCGATTCGCTGCCGGCCGAGATCCGCGGCCAGTTCGACGCCCTCAAGGGCCGTCTCGGCGCCTGACCGAGGTCCCGGTGGCCCTGCTCGGAGTCATCGGGGGAAGCGGCCTCTACGGCCTGGAAACCGAGCGAGGACCGGCCCTGGCCGATCCCGTTGAAACCCCTTGGGGCCCGACATCGGGCCCCATCGTGGTTTCGGAGCTCGGGGCCGGCGTGGCCTTCGTCGCCCGGCACGGCACCGATCACTCGATCGCGCCGCACCGGGTCAACTACAGGGCCAACATCCATGCCCTGCGCGAGGTGGGGGTCGATCGGGTCCTGGCCGTATGCAGCGTCGGCGGGATCGGCGCGAACTGCGTCCCGGGCGCCCTCGTGCTTCCGGACCAGCTGATCGACTACACCCAGGGTCGCGAGATGACCTTCCAGCGTCCCGGCGATCCGGTCGTCCATTTCGACTTCACCCATCCGTACTCGCCGGCCTGGCGGGTAAAGATCGCCGAGGAATTGACCGGGATCGGGGTCGACTTCCTCGACGGCGGAACCTATGCGGCGGTCCAGGGGCCCCGTTTCGAGACCGCGGCCGAGGTTCGCCGCTTGGCCGGCGACGGCTGCCATTTGGTCGGCATGACCGGGATGCCGGAGGCGATCCTCGCCCGTGAGGCCGGGATCGAATACGCAGCGATCTGCCCGGTCGGCAACCTCGCGGCCGGGATCTCGCCGGACGAGCTGAAGATGGGCGACGTGATCGCTGCCGTCGGCCCGGGCATGGAGCGCGTCACCACCTTGATCTCAAATCTAGCCTGAGCAAGCCTCGAGGTGACGCCCCTTTCCTGCTGCTTTGGGCCTCGGGGGTTGTGCCTTTTCCTTGGTGCGGGACTACGCAGTCGGAAAAACCACAACCCCCGAGATGCCTACAGACCGGTAGCCCTCCTGGCAGCAGCAGAAGCCGAGCTGATCCAGGCAACAGGTCAACGAGATCCAGATAATTGCCACATACCGACACTTATCCGGATCTCGCGTATATCAGGCTTGTGTAGCCACCTCACGGAGCCGGCCCATCCATTCCCGGTTCTGTGGGCCGGCGGGTTTCACATGGAGGCGAAGCGAAGCTCGACGACTTAAGATGCTTCCATGAGCGAGGAGACCAAGAAGTTCATTCTGCCCGAGTCCGCGATTCCGACCAGTTGGATCAACATCATGGCTGACGCTCCTGGGGAGCCGTTGCCGCCGCTCAGTCCGGCGACTGGGCAGCCGGCTGGTCCGGATGATCTTTCGGCGATCTTCCCGATGAGCCTGATCGCGCAGGAGATGTCGCCCGAGGAGACGATCGAGATCCCCGAAGAGGTTCGTGAGGCTTACAAGCTGTGGCGTCCCACGCCCCTGATCAGGGCGACCCGGCTGGAGAAGGCCCTCGATACCCCGGCTCACATCTATTACAAGTACGAGGGCACCTCGCCGGCCGGTTCGCACAAGCTGAACTCGGCGGTGCCGCAGGCCTATTACAACCGTGAGGCCGGCACCAGGAAGCTGGTCACCGAGACCGGAGCCGGCCAGTGGGGTTCGGCCCTGTCTCTGGCCTGCCAGTGGTTCGGGATCGAGTGCGAGGTCTTCATGGTCGGGGTCTCCTACGACCAGAAGCCGTACCGCCGGGCGATGATCGAGACCTGGGGCGCGAGCGTCCATCGCAGCCCGTCGAACCTGACCGATGCAGGCCGCTCCCAGGCCGCTCATGAGAGTGGCAGCCTGGGGATCGCGATCTCCGAGGCGGTCGAGGTCGCGGCCGGGTCGGCGGATGCGAACTACGCGCTCGGCTCCGTCCTCAACCATGTCTGCCTGCACCAGACGGTCATCGGGCAGGAAGCGATCTCGGCTCTGGAGATGGCCGGCGAATACCCGGACGTGGTGGTCGGCTGCGTCGGTGGCGGCTCCAACTTCGCCGGATTGATCAACCCGTTCCTGCGCGAGAACATCCGCAACGGAAAGACGACCCGCTTCCTCGGTGCGGAGCCCGCCGCCTGCCCGACCCTGACCCGAGGCAAGTACGCCTATGACTTCGGGGACACGGTGGGGATGACCCCGCTGATGCCGATGTACACGCTCGGACATGACTTCGTGCCTGCCCCGGTCCACGCCGGCGGCCTTCGCTACCACGGCGACGCCCCGAGCCTCTGCGCCTTCGTCCACGAGGGATTGGTCGAGGCCACGGCGATCCCGCAGGGCGCGGCCTTCGAGGCGGCTCTGCTCTTTGCCCGCACCGAGGGGATCATCCCCGGGCCGGAGCCCGCCCATGCGATCCGGGCGGCGATCGAGGAGGCCGAAGCAGCCAAGCAGGCCGGCGAGGAGCGCACCATCCTGCTGGGCTTGTCCGGCCACGGCCACTTCGACATGTCCGCTTACCAGGCCTATCTGGCCGGAGAGCTGACCGATCTCGAGCTCTCCCAGGAAGATCTCGACGCGGCGATCGAAAGGCTGCCGGAAGCTCCCGCCATCGCCTGATTCGGGCCTTTCAGCCGTCTCGATTTACGCCGGGGCCGCACCCGGAGGGCGCACAGGCTGTTATATGTCTCGAATGCTCATCGCAGGGAACAAGTTGTTCAGAGGCTCGATGCTGCTGGCGATCGTCGCCGCGGTCCTTTTCGCATGGTTGATCCATGCTCCATCAGGAAAGGCCGCGCAGTCGTACACGGTCGAATCCGACATCGCCTACGGACCGGCCAACAAGCAGGCCGGCTCGAACCTGCTCGACGTCTACGTGCCGACCGCCGACCCGGCGAAGCCGCGCCCGGTCTTCGTCTGGATCCACGGCGGCGGCTGGTTCACCGGAGACAAGGTCAGCTCGACCATGGCGTACAAGGCGAAGACCCTGGTCGATGCCGGTTTCGTCTTCGTCTCGGTCAACTACCGTCTCTCGCCTGAGCTGAGCGGCCCGCTCGCCCTCTCGAAGGGCCGGCTCCGCTTCCCGACCCACTATCTCGACGCGGCCCGAGCTTTGGGCTGGGTCGACAAGAACATCGGCAAGTACGGCGGCAACCCGAACCGGATGCTGATCGGCGGCGACTCAGCCGGCGGTCAGATCTCCTCGCTGCTGGCGACCAGGCCGGCATACCTCAAGGCTCGTGGCATGTCGACCAGGCAGATCAAGGGAGTTTTCTCGCTTGACGCGGTCGGCTTCAACGTGCCGCGGATGATGACTCCGGCCTATCGCAAGATCAACGCCGGTTTCCAGAGGATGATGTTCAACGCTTTCGGCACCAAGGCGGAGGAAAAAGCGAGCCCGCATTGGGCGGCTGCGTCACCGGTCAACTTCGCCGACCGCAGCGATCCGCCGATTTTCTTCGTGGTCCCGACCACTGCGCCGGACCGTTGGGTCGATGCCCACCGGATGGCCGGCCTGCTCGGCCAGCGCCTCGGCCTCGTCTCGCACCGGGTCAAGACCGTGCATGCGGGCGTCGTGCCCCTGCTCGGCAACCCGAACGGCGACATGGGCGTCACGGCGCCACTCATGCGATTCGCGAGGGCCGCCGTCAACCCGGTCCGCTACCAGCCCGTGATCAAGGGGAGCAGGGTGGTCCCGGCCCGCGGCAAGGCGATGACCGGGACCGTGCGCCTCACGATCGGCTCGAAACCGATCGCGCGCCAGATCACCTGCCGCATCGACGGTGGCAGCGAGACTCTCTGCCCCCGCTCCTGGAAGCTCGGGGCGGGCCTTCACAAGCTTCGGGTCAGCACCTACGGTGACACCGGCCGGGCGACCGCGTCCCGTCTGGTGAACATCCGGGTGACCCGGTGAGCAGAGCCACATCCCGCCTCATCGTGGCCGCCCTGGCCGCGATGGTGCTCGCCGGAGCCGGAATCGCGGGCGTCGCATCGGCCCGCACCTATGTGCCGGCCTTCTCGGTGGTGGCGATGGACAAGGGGCCGGTCTTTCGCGAAGGCTGCCTGATCTACACGACCGCGATCAAGTCCCCGCCTTGCCACTACGGTGAGGTCGGGTCGACCAAGAAGGTGTTCGTCTTCGGCGATTCGCACTCGCTCCAGTGGACCCCCGCCCTTATCGACATCGCGGAGCGTCGTGGCTGGGAGCTCACCACGTTGATGAGGAAGAACTGCACCGCGGCCACGGTGAACACCGATCCGATCTGCAACCGATGGCGCCAGAACTCGCTGCGGCGAATCGAGAGAGAGAAGCCGGGCCTGGTGTTCGTCGCCAGCAACACAGCCTCGAACATCTCCGTCAGGAAGGGGACGAAGCGCCTGAGCCGTACCGCAAGCGAGCCTCTCTTTCGCCGGGGGATGTACCAGAGCCTGCTCCGCCTGCGTCGGACGGGGGCAGAGGTCACGGTGATGCGTGACCTGCCGATGTCCAGTGATTTCCTGCCGTCGGTCTGCGTCTCCGAGAACGTCGACCGGCCCGCTCGCTGTTCTTTCCCGGCCCACCGTCCGCTGGTCGAGGCCTACGATTTCGCCGCGGCAAAGCGGCTCAGGCAGATCCAGATCATCGATCCTCTGCCCCGGGTCTGTCCGGGTGGCACGTGCCGCGCCGTTCAAGGCAACGTGCTCAAGTACCGGGACCGCGGGCACATCAGCGCCACCTATTCGAGAACCCTGGCCAACTGGCTGGACGCCCGTCTCCAGGATCCCTTCGGCAAGGCCGGTACTCACGCCCGGCCGTAGGGTTCAAGAGGCATGGCGCGGCGCTTCGCAACCCTGCTCGGGCTGGTCCTGATCTCCCTGCTCGGGGGCGTCGGTGGCTCTGCGGCCGCCGCCGAACCGGCCCGCACGATCCTCGATCTGAACTACAACATGGACGAGATCGGGCCTGCCCGATCCGAATCCAACAGTCTCGATCTTTATCTGCCGGACAGGTCGGATGACGCCTCCAAAGCCTTGAAGCCGGTCGTGATCTATGTCCACGGCGGGGGTCTGATGAGCGGCGACAAGTCGAATCGGATGCCGGACAAGGTGAAGCTGTTCAACGGGCTGGGCTACGTCTTCGCCAGCGTCAACTATCGGCTTACACCGACGGTCTCCGAACATGACCTCGACGGTGCTTTCGCGCCGGACAGGACCCGGGCGCCCGACCACGTCGCCGACGTGGCGGAAGCGATCGGCTGGCTTTCGAGAAACGTCCAGACCTACGGCGGCGACCCCGATCGTCTGATCCTGATCGGACACTCTTCAGGCGGGCAGATGGTCAACCTGGTTGGTGCCGACCCGGCCTGGATCAAGGGGCGCCATGTCTCGCCGGAGCAGATCCTTGGCGTCGTGTCGCTGGATTCGGACACCTTCGACGTCGCCGCCGAAGCCGATCCCGCGA
>Ga0153956_1001377_pt1 | contig 21596 bp, 24 predicted proteins | sample TSFL040MetaG_FD_104704 | JGI IMG/M metagenome (GOLD analysis project Ga0153956, IMG submission 104704) | Attine ant fungus gardens microbial communities from Florida, USA - TSFL040 MetaG | ecosystem: Host-associated > Fungi > Mycelium > Unclassified | place: USA: Florida, Wekiwa Springs...
CACGGCGGCGGCGGCGATCAAAAAGGTCTTCTTCATAGCATGTGCTCCATATTTAAAGAGGTCACGCATCGGGGAGGATGCGGGCCGGACGATCCTGTTGTCGTCTGAGTTCAATATGGTGCCGCCGCCGGACCTTCGTGGGGCAATTGCGGGGTCTTTTTGAGGTCTTTAAGGTCAAATAAGACCATATGAACACCCTCTTGCCCCGACTAAGGCGAACCGCGTGATAAAGGTCCGTATTCAGCCGGATTCACGCCCCATTGATGAATGGAGATGAATGACAAAAATGTAATTAAATCATAAAGATAGGAAAATTTTGCCGATTCAGATACGAACCAGGGCGTTCACCAGTGTAAACAGGCGCCGCGCCGTTTCGTGGTCGATGGCGACCTTGCCCCTGAGGCGTTCGGCCAGCAGTTCGGCGCCTTCATTATGCACCCCCCTGCGCCCCATGTCGATCGACTCGATCTGCGCTGGCGTAGCGTTTTTCAGCGCCTCGTAATAGCTCTCGCAAATCAGACGGTAATCACGCAGCATCATCTTGAACGGGGCCAGGGAGAGCATGATCCGGCGGGCGAAATCCGCCCCGGTGATATCGAAGACCAGCCGGTTATCTTCCAGCGCCAGCCTCAGGTCGAATGGCCCCTGTCCGTCCGCCACGCCTTCCGGTACAAAGCTGTTCTTTTCGATCAGGTCGAACATGGCGACCTTGCGTTCATGCTCCACCTGATCGGACGGCGCGCTTAGGGAAGCTTCATCGATATCGATTCGGGCGATACGCATGGCAGTTGTCTCACTTTCGTCTTCAAAGCAGAATGAGCATAACTCCGCCTGATTTGGCAAGGCCAAGCCGACGTGTCAGAAATGTTCCGGCATGGTTTTGGCGCGGCGCGGTGCGGCCAGGTCGAGCAGCAGCACATCGACGCATTCAGCTTCGACACGGACATCCCGGCTGGCCGCGCCGGCGAAACGCAGGGTCAGGGCAACGGCCGGCGCCTCCAGCGGTTCGACCGCGATATCAAGCAGACTCAAGGGCAGGCTCGTCTGCCTGATATCCAGCCCGCGCATCCTGACCGCCGTCACGCATGAAATCCGCAGGACACTGGGCGCTCTCAGGGGAACGCCTTTATCCGCCTCATGGCAGAAACGGTTCATCCGCAGGGTAAAGTGACGCCCCGCCGGATCATAACTGAGATCGCCGGCGCGCAGGGCGGCGTCCTGCACCAGAGCGGAAATGGCGGGCAAATCATCCATTTCCTGCGCCATCAGACGCAGGGGTTTGGCAGGCGCTGTCCCGAACCCGAAAAGCCCCATCTATTCGTCTTCCGCCACCGGTTCATCGCCCTTGATGCGGCGGATCTTCGCGCCGCAGGCCGATAACTTGCCTTCGAGATTTTCAAAGCCGCGGTCGAGGTGATAGACGCGATTGACCGTGGTTTCGCCACGCGCCGCCAGTCCGGCGATCACCAGACAGGCCGAGGCGCGCAGATCGGTGGCCATCACCTGGGCGCCACGCAGTTCGGCCACGCCGTAAACGCGCGCCTCGCTGCCGCTGACGCGGATATCAGCCCCCAAACGGCCCAGTTCGGGGACGTGCATGAAACGGTTTTCGAAGATGGTTTCACGGATGACACTCTCGCCATCGGCCAGAGTCATCAACGCCATGAATTGGGCCTGAAGATCGGTGGCGAAGCCGGGATAGACATCGGTCGTCACGTCGACGGGTTTGATCGCCCCCGAACGCTTGATCGTCACGGTATCGAAACCGCGATGGATTTCACAACCGGCCTCAACCAGCTTATCCAGTAGGATGGAGATCAGTTCCGGACGCACCTTGGTCAGGCGGACTTCACCGCCAGCCATGGCGCCCGCCACGGCATAGGTGCCGGCCTCGATGCGGTCGCAGATCACCGACCAGTCCGTTCCGTGCAGCGACGCGACACCTTCAATCACGATGGTGGGGGTGCCGTGCCCCGACACCTTGGCGCCCATGGCGTTGAGACACTCGGCAAGATCGGAGATTTCCGGCTCGCAGGCGGCGTTCTTCAGCACCGTCGTGCCATGCGCCAGCACTGCCGCCATCAGGGCGTGCTCGGTGGCGCCGACCGAGACGAACGGAAATTCAATCTCGGCGCCTTTCAGGCCACGCGGCGCCTGGGCGAAGACATAACCTTCGTGCATGTCGATATGGGCGCCCAGGCTTTCCAGCGCCTTCAGGTGCAGATCGACCGGACGCGCGCCTATGGTGCAGCCGCCGGGCAAGGATACCTTGGCATGGCCGGTGCGGGCAATCAAAGGTCCCAGCACATTGAACGAGGCCCGCATCTGGCGCACCAGATCATAGGGCGCGAAAGACGAGGTTATTTCCGGCGTATGCAGCAGGGTTTCCTGGCCGTCAGGGCCGTCCGATTCGGTGATTTGCGTACCGAATCGCTTCAACAGGCGGCCCAGCAAGCGTGTATCGGCCAGGCGCGGCATATTGGTCAGGCGTACCGGTTCGGAGGTCAGCAGGGAGGCGGCCATCAGCTTGATGGCGGAATTCTTCGCGCCCGAAACGGGGATGTCTCCAAAGAGAGGGCTGCCGCCCTCGATAGCGATGCGATCCATAAACCGGCCTGTAACTCGAACCTCTGCGCCAAAACGGCGAATACGCGGTTCTACATGACATTAGGCCATGCGCAACACTTCGTTTGCGTTTTCAGGACTCGTTTGGCTTCCCTTTTTCGTTATCAGGGTTCCGATCCTTGTCCATGGGGGTGCCGGCGGCTTTCCGGCGGCGCAGATTATCCCGCAGCGCCGCCTGTAAACGCGCCGTGCGCAATTCGGCCTGGGTGGGGGCGTGTTTCGCGGGTTTCGACGGATCGGGCGTATCGGACATGAAAAGCCGCTCGGAATATGACGAGAGGCCCTGGGCTTAAGAAATCCGGGGATTAATTGCAAGCGGGATGATTTTTCACCGCCCTGCCGCATTTTTCGCTTTGTCTTTTCAAAAACTTTGGCTATAGCCGCCGCCTCGGATAAGTTTCTTATCCCGGCCGCGTTAGCTCAGTGGTAGAGCGCATCCTTGGTAAGGCTGAGGTCGAGAGTTCGAGTCTCTCACGTGGCACCATGAAGGCCCTTGTCCCTAAAGGACTTGGGCCTTCGCCATTTTTGGCATACCTACGCAAACGAACGGAACGATGCAGGAACTGCACGGCGTTTACGTGCAAAATCCGTGCAGTCATGTTCTATGGAACCCGAACAGCCCGAACCACAGGCTCACGGCCAGACATATCGCCAGTGCAGCGATCAACAACCATTCAACAGGATCACGTTTCATCCCACCAGCATATCAGCTTGACTCTTCCGCACCACAAGAACAAAGTGGGAACATTGTAGACGGAGTAACCCCATGCACACCCTGACCGAAGGCTCGTATGCCCTCATGGAGGGCGAATCTGATCCCCGCTATGTCGGGGTCACCAAGCGGGAACCGCAGTATTTCCAGATTGCCGGCTTCCTCTACGAAGCTGATGGATCGCCCGTACCGTCCCTTCTGCCCGCGCCAAAAATCAGGCGTGTCTATAACCGGGAGGACGCCACGCTGTACGGATACAATCGTCACTACGATCCGAATGCCGGATACAGGCGATCCGGAGGCGCGTCATGAAATGGCCGCGAAGGGACGGATCAGCGGCCATTTGACGATTGAGCAGGTCGAATGGGCGTTTTCGGACAGGCCGTTGCCACGCTCAAAATAATTGCAATTTTTCTTTAAATATAAGGCTTTTCCGCTTGCCATACCCAAATTATTTGGGTATGTTGTTTTTACCGGGAACTTCCCCGGTGACCCTAGAGGAGAACGACTATGAAACTTCGGTTTCGGTTCTCTTTTAGAAAGTCCCTCAAGCTGCTGGTCTTAGATTTGACCGTCAAAATCAGCAACCTGAGAGACCTCTTCTAAAGGCGGGGTGGGTGGCGGAAACGCTACTCACCTTGCCCTAGGGGTTATCACGGATAGGCGGAAAATGCAAGATTTACTCCCAATGACCCCTGATGAGGTAAAGGCCTTTCGAGCCACGAAAGGCTGGTCACAAGCCACCCTGGCGCAACAGGCCGGCGTCACCAATCAGACTGTCGAGGCGTGGGAAAAAAAAGGCGCCAAAGGATATTGGCGTTATGTGTTCGCTGCGCTGGCGGCAGGGCTTAATCCATGGGGCGGCAGGCCCGTTGGCGACCGTATCGACCTCGCCCTAAAGAAGTCGATTGGCTACAGAACGCCTCATAGCGACGCTCCATTCGTTTTTAAAGCAATAGAATTGACCACAGCCGATTTTGATCAGGTCCTGGTCGAGCCTGCCCCGGACGGCCCCATCACACTAAGGCCGAGTGTGGGAAATCTTGGCGCCGAGTATCGCGGCCGCCGCCTTGTTGATGCCGGGCCGGACGAAACAGGCAGCTATGTGGTCGGTCATTGCGGTCAGATGGAAATCCGTTTGCCCATCCGATGAGCCGAGCCAGTCGATATCAGTATCGAAAAGCTATATGAATTTGTATGGCTCACTTTCCGGCTGAAACCGCCTCAGCCACAGCCTTCGGCAGGTTAGGCGACATGGCGAGGCCGTATAGTATCAACGCGATCAGTATGGGCTGCCAAAGCTTTACGGCCCACCCAATCATTCCCTTACCGGCATTCGCATAAAAGCGCTCAGCAAGCTTTTCCTCGATCTTAGGAACCAAGACCTCGCAGAGCGCTTCGATATCCGCATCCGTCAGATTGCGGTCACCGCTCATTCCCCTTGTCCCTTTCTGATCACGGTCACCAGCGCGCCGCGCCGGGCGTCACACTCGACATCGGCGCCCACCGTATCGAGCGCCACGCCGGCGATCCGCTTGGTTACCGCCGGCATGTCGGTAAAGTGTTCATTGCGGTCCAGACGGTCGGGCAGGCACGATTTCAGCGCCGTCGAGGGGATGAACAGCGGCGCTTTCGCCGGCGGCCGCGCGGTCGAGCACGCTGTTATAGCCATCAGCGAAAGCACGCCAATACTCATCAGGATCGGGCGCATTGATAATGACATAGCCCTTGCCGGCAAGGTCCGGCACGCAGGTTGCGACCGGCGGTTTCGGCAAGGCGTCGATCCGTTGTTTGGCCGTGGCGACGGCGGCGCTGGTGTCCTGGGCATGGGCGATAAGCTTTCCTTCCTCGGCTTGCGCCGCCGTGGCGTTTTTGATGGTTTGGTGGGCGGTTTCATTGGCGGCCGCCGCGGCGGCCTTCAGGTCAGTGGCCTGGTGGCGGCTCTTCTCCCATAAAGCCCCGCCGAAAAAGCCCGCGCCGAGTGTGGCAACGATGATCAGGCCACTGGCGATCAGCCCGCCGATGCCGGTATCTTCCGTCATGACAGCCCCCGCTCACACAGGGCGCGGTTATCCGCCCGCCGCTTTACCAGGCCGGGCAGCTTCCTGCCGCCGGCATAGACCCAGGCCGACATGGCGGCGCACCCACCCCTGAAATCACCGGCACGGAAGCGTTTGGCCACGGTCGACCGGCAATAGGCCGAGGCGCCGATATTGTATGTCAGGTCAATGGTGGCGGCGAGAATATAGGGCCGGCCCCTCAGCTCCGGAGAGCAGGCCAGGACCGGCCGGGCGTGGGCCAGTAGCTGCGTATCGAGACTGACCCGGCATTCCTCATCGGTATAGACCCGGCCGACCACCACATTTGTTGTATCGCCGGAGCATTTCGTGGGGATTTTCACCGGATCGAGATAGCCCGAATAGACCGTCCCCTCATGCTTCGGCACGTCCTGGTGCAGGCGATCATACGCCACCGGCCCGACCAGGGCGATCAGCGCCACGGCGGCGGCGGTCAGTGCGCCGCCCGTCCTTTTCACCTCGCCCGCCTTATCGGCCGTCATCGTCCTGAACCAGGCGCAGAAGGCGCGAAGCCGGTCCATGACCCATTTCTGTTTAACGAACATGGCCAGCTTGCCCAGCACGATCAGCGCGAAACCGACATCGAGGCCGAAGATTTTTGGCACCCGCGCCTGAAATTCGGGCGGGAGCAGGTTCCAGAGCTGAAGCGCCTGGTCGGGCGCGTACTGGAAGAAGGCGAGCATGGCGGTCCCGGCGGCGACAAGCCACAGCGACCAGCGCCGCAGGGCGGCGTGGATATCGAACATGGGAATCCTCTTTGAATGAAAATGAGTTTCGGGTCAGCCCGGCGGCGGCCTAAGCGCTGGGTGGCGCATTCTTATACGGATGACCGGAGGACAGCGCCGTGACGACAGCCGCCGGAAACCCGAATGATGATTCCATCATACGAATTTTAGGCGTCCGGCCCGGCGTATCCGGTCGGCGGCGTGAAGGAGAACGGAGACGCGCCGCCGTTGATCGTCAACCTGGTTCCGACTTTTTGCGCCCCAGCCGTGATATACAACCAATCTCCCCTTCCGAAGGAGCTGGCGAAATACTTGGAAGTCCACTCGAAATCGTTCAGGTTAAACATGACGCTCTGATCAGAATCATCGAAGGCGAGTTGCAGGACATCACCCGGTTGCCATGACGTATATGTTGTCCAATGCCGATCATATACCGGTGTGACTGAACTGCCTGGGTTGCTATCATCCGGGCGGGCGGAATACAGGTTAACGCTGCCGCTGTTCGTGATCGCGTTCGTAACCGTTTTATCAACCGACATGCCAAAGCTGATATCCACCTCACCGCTTCCCAGCGCCTCTATTTTTAACTCCACATAGACCTTTCCCGTCACCGAGGGAGCGGTAAACACTTGCATAGAAGAAGACGCGGAGGTGACTTCAAACGTCTGATTGTCATTCGAGAACGTCTTGTTTGAGCCGTGAACAGTCGTGTCAAATACAATGGTCAGATCAGACGGGAATAAAGGCGCCGTCACGCCCGCCGTAAGCAGACCTGAGCCGGTAGCCGCGCAGGTAATCACGGCCTCGGAATCGGCGGCGGTCAGGGTGTAGGTGCTTGCCGTCGCCCCCTCGACCGCTTCGCCGTCGCGCCGCCACTGATAGGTCGTGACCAGCCAGGGCGATACGCAGGTGATGACCGATCCTTCCGCCAGCGGCTCATCATAGGTCAGGTATGGCGGCATGATCCCGGCGGCGGCAATCAGGGAAGGATCAAGCTTGCCGTCCGCGTTCAGCGCCGGGATCTTATATGCCGAAGGGGCGCCCGCCGATGCGCTGACGGTTTCCTCTTCGGCATATTGGCCGGCGACTAGCCTGAGAACTTTGGGCGCGGGCATGGATCAGGCCAGCAGAACCGGGCGGTCCGGCTCGAAGTTCAGGGCGGTGGCGGAAACGGCGTTACCGATGGCCTGCACGATATGCCCCGCATCGGAAGGCGGCGTCAGGGTGATCCCGCCCGGCGTGTCATCGGAGAGATAGTATTCGCCCGCCGTCAGGCCGGTCAGGCCGGTGATCTGCCCGCCGTAATAAATCGTGGCGGTCGCCGATTCAGCGAAGGCCGACGGACAAAAACCATTGGCCTCCTTGCCGGAGACGGAAGCATCGGCCTTGCGGACCTTCGTTGTCCCGTCGTCATCGTAGACATTGACCAGATCGCGCGCGCCGATGGCTTCCGAGGCCGTGGCGGTGCCGGTATTGGCCCCGACGCCGGAGGGCATGAGGGTCATGTCAAGCTTGCCGGTGTCATCCAGGGCGACGATATCGCCGGCATTGGAGACGCCGGACGAAACGACCGTGGCGATGACCTGCTGCAGGATGCCGGAGATGATATTCAGATACCTTTTGGTGGCCATGATGGCTCGCTCCTTTACGCTAAGAGGATGGGGGGAAAGAGGTTGATGAGGAGAGTATCGGGCCCGACGGCGACGGCGATCTGCCGCACCCAGCCGCTGGACGGCGGCGCTTGCGTCAGGACGCCGGCATCGCCGCAGAAGACCGGCCCCAGGGACCATGACCATGACGCCTCGGTCATTTCGCCCGCAATCTGAACCGTGATGTCATCGCCTGCGGCCGCCGCGCCGGTCGTAATGCCTTCGAGCAGGACCGCATCCCCCGGCGCAGCGATGGCCGGATAATTGACCGCGCCGCCGGAGACGGCCTTGACGCAGCGGTGGCCGGAGAGATTGCCGCCCGCCCGGCGGATGACAGACCCGCCGCCCGGCGCGCCGGCCTGCCCCCTGGGGCCGCGCACCACGCCGAGAAGCGTCAGGACCTGCGGGCGCAGGCGGACGATCCGCACCTCGCGCGGATAGGCCGTCACCTCGATCGGGCAGGTCATCAGAACCTCACGGCGAACTGGAAGGGATCGACTTCGGCGCCGAGATCGTCAACGCCGTCTTTCGTGCCGATCAGTTGCGCGCGGTATGCGCCATTCAGGGCCTCGGTATCGGACGGCGCGAAGGTGCAAAGGACCTGACCCTCATCTATGGTGATGCGGCCATTGGCGGTCGTCAGCTCGAACGCGCGGGCGGTTGTTTCCGGATCGCTGCCCGCCGCCTTGCCGATCAGCGACCAGTCGTATTCCGCCGGATCGAAGGCTTCGCCGTCATTTTCGCCGTCACACCCGCATCCGGGCGGCAATAACTCTATGGCGAAGGCCACGCTGAATCCCACGCCCGCCAGGCGCGAAATAAGAGAAGGGTGCATGTCGTTTTCCCGCTGAAATCAATAAGAGGTGTAGGTGACCACGATCAGACCGGCGCCACCGGTGCCGCCGGACGCGCCCGGAATACCGCCGCCCCCGCCATAAAGGCCGCCGATACCGCCGTTCGCCCCGACCCCTTGCGTGCAGCCGCCGCCACCGCCGCCCGGTCCCGATGCGCCCCAGACAAGGCCGGTGCGGCCCTTGCCGCCATCGGGCGCGCCCGCCGCCCCGCCCGTGCCTGTTGTGCCGCCGGCGGCCCCGCCCGCACCGGTGACCGATCCACCCGCGCCGCCCGCGCTTCCGGCTCCGCCCGGCCCGGCCGCCCCGCCACCGCCCGCGCCGCCGGAATTGGCCGAATTGCCCGATCCGCCCGAACCGCCGGAAAATTTCACCGAGCCGATGGAGGCGGAGGCCTGCCCGCCGAGCGGCGGCGTGTTATCGGTTGTTCCCGAATTTCCACCCTTGGCCAGCACGCCCTCGGTTATGTCAGCCGGCGCCGAATTGCTGCCAAGCCGCGCCCATGTATCGCCGCCCGATGCGGGGGTATTGCCGCCGCCCGTGCCGATATTGAAATAGACCACGTTGCCGGCGGATATGGCGATATCGTCATGGGTGACGCGGGCATAGGCCCCGCCGCCGCCGCCATTGCTGGGGGCGGATTGCCGCGCCCCGGCCCCCGCGCCGATGGCCTCTATGCTGTAGGGCGCGCCGAAATCAGGCGGCACGGTCCAGGAGGCATTGGCGGTGACCAGAAACTGAACCGTGGTGCCGAAACCCGGCACCTTCTTCGTAAAACCCAGCCCGATCAGCAGGCCCTCATTGAGCGCGGTCATACGACGTTTGCCCTCATATTGCCGAAGTAGAAGGTCATGGCGGGCAGGGATTGCGTATCGATCCAGTACGCCAGATGCGTGGCCCAGAGCGGCGCGCCGGAGGCATCGCTTTCGGTATTTGTCGTTTCGCCCGGCGCATAGGTGCCTGTCAGGCCGCGCGTTATCGGCGTCATCGAGCCTTCCAGCGGCACCTGGATATCGAACTCGCCCTTGAAATTGACGCCGTAGGCCCGGATCGACCGGCCCAGAAAATCGACGCCGATATTGCGTTCCCACCACATACGATAATAGAGGTCCGCCGTGCCGGTCCCGACATTATTCGGGAACAGGAAATCGATACTGCCGAAGACGTTTTTGAGGTCCGAACACGGCACCAGGATCTTGATCTGCGCTCCGGTCCCGACGCCGCCATGCTTGGTGACCTTGGCGCAGAACCCATCGCCGAGCGCATAGTCGTTGGACCACTCCATGGTCTGTTCTTCATTGCTCCATTTATCGAGCATCCTGGCGCTGCTGTAGGTCGAGAAGGCCCCGCCTTCGAGGTCGATCCGGCCCTCATCGAGGAACAGGCCCGCCCCACCCAAAACGTCCATGGCGGGCGACTTGCTGATCAGACTCAGGTTCGGATTGCCATTATTGCGGAAACGGCCGATGACCTGCCCCGGCCCATCGGCCATGTAACCGACGTCCGACCGGATGTTGTAGAGATCGGTGTCGTGGAAACGCATGGTGGCGTTTGAATTGCTAAGGTGGATCGGCGGCGCAGCCACAGCCCAGTCATAGGGCGCGATAAGGATCATGCCACCAAACCAGGTCATGGTGCCACCGATATCGAAGAGCGGCAGACCGCTGCCATTGGCCCGCGTCTCGCAGTGAACCGAGTGCAGTTCGATCCGTCCCTGACCGACATACACCTGTCCCCATTGCGTGCCGGGGGTATCCGCATAATCCAGCAGGGATGAAAACAGCGAGAATTCCGCGCCGAACGGATTGTAGATCAGTACATCGCAGGATGACACGCCGCCGCCGTACAGCCGGAAGTTCTCACCGGCGTTCTGCAGCCCGGTCGGGACATGATAGCCCCAGCGGCAGGAGATGACATTGACCCGCGTGAACTCGACCAGATAGGCCCCGTTGCCCATCTTGAACCCGGATTCGAAGCCACCCATACGGATATCCTCATAGTTCATGCAATTGCCGTCGATCTCCTCATACGAATGGATATAGATGCCGATGCTGCCCGCCACGGTGCGGCCCGGCCCCTCGATCCGCACGCCCTTGAGCGGGTGCTGCAGGGGGTAGTGATCCGCCGCCCCGTCGCGGGTGGCCCAGATGGCGCAGTTCAGGGCGTGGTTTTTGACACCCATCTCGGTGATATCGAAATTGGCATAGCCGCCGCCGGTGAAGGTCAGCCAGCCGCTTTGCGTCTCCGAAAGAGAGAAGACGTAGGCGTAGAAAAAATGCGTCGTCTCCCCCTCATTGACCCCGACGCCGCCGCCCGCCGAACCGCCGGACAAATTCCAGCCTTCGCCGGGCGAGTCCGAGAAGAAGGAAACGCCCGCATAGGGCGGGTTCGGATTGCCCGCATCATAGGACGCGCCCTTGGTGGCGGTGCCGGTCAGGACCACCTCGTAGCGGCCCGGCGGCAGCGTCACATAGGTGCCGAACTGGCAGAAATTGCCATGCGCCCCGCCCCAGGTCGCCGGATCGGTATAGGTGGCGTGGCCCGTCGTGAAAACCGCGTCGGTGATCTGGTTTTCGTTATAGATCGTGGCATTGGTCCATCCGGTCGTCGGATTGAAGGCGTGGTTGGCATTGTGCCAGGTGGCGGCAGTCACCGGCGTCAGCGCCGAGAAGTCGAGCGTCGAGCCATAGCCCTCGATCCAGGCGAAGCCATTGGATATCAGCTTGAGCGGCATCTGCGGATCGCCGCTGTTGTTCATCATCTTGTATCGGGACCGACGCGGCAGTATCCGTCCGCCGGCATTGACCGCCGCCTGCCAGCCCAGATAGTCCATCTCCTGATTGAGGGAGATGGCGAAGGGATATTTCGCCTGCAGTTCCGAAAGCGTATCGTAATAGTCACCGGCCGGATGTGAATTCCCGTCCCCGATCGCGCCGAAATATTCCGGCGCATCGGCATTGACCTCGGCGATGATCTGGGCCGGAGACTTGACGTAGAGGGTATTGCCGCTGCCATCGGTCAGGGGATACTTGCCGTCGCCGTTCACCCCGCCCCAGGCGATGCCGCCGGACCAGTCGCGCAGCTTCTGACCGGCATTGCTGAGATTCTGCAGGATCGAGACATTGGCCGTGATCTGCTCATTGAGCGTCGAATCGTCGACATCGGCCAGCGGCTTCAGGAAGGCCGCCACCTTGATCCGCGGCGTCGTGCCGGTCATGACCAGTTTTAGCCGGCCGTAGCGATAGATCACGCCGTCATAGAGCGTGTTGATGATCACCACGTCCTGCGGATTCAGCGCCCGCAGGTTCCAGCTGGCCAGCTCGAGGAACGCGCCGGAATAATCGGCCGCCGTATTGCCCTCGACGATCAGGGTATAGGTTTCGTCACCGGTCGTCAGGTCGAGCAGAGACGGCTCGAAGGCGGCGAAGCCCACCCACTGACCGGCGCCGAAATCGAACACGCGCAGCGCGCCGCCGACATGGCCGTAAGCCGTCTGGAGACCGCCGCCGGTCGGCGCATAGGTGGTGGCGCCATCATCGAGGAAGAAGGCGGAGGCCGGATGATTGAAGGCCATCCCTAGTCCCTCGCCACGATCCGGCCGTCCACGACCCTGAACAGCTTGTAATCACGCGGCCCCTCCGGATCCTCGACCGATGGCCAGGGCAGCATGACGGGATTGACGGTATCGCCGCGCGTGAACTGAACGATATGCCCGCTCAGGCTGCCCTCGGCGTCAGGCTGGTAACAGACGTAAATCATGCGACTTTCTGGATTCCCTTGACGAAGACGGTCCCGACGACATTTTCAATCGTCGTGGCGCCTTTCCATTTGAGTTGAACCGTATAGGTGCCGGCAGGCAGGTCCTGCTGGACATTGAAGAGAGAGACCGAGACCTGTGTCCACGCGCCCTGGACATAGGAGGTCGGGGTCAGGGCGCCGTTGACGTAAAGCCAGCAATCCCATTGCTTGTCGCCCGAGGGAAATCCTTGGAAAACGCAGGCCGAGGCCTCGATGGTGCCGGTCACCTCCAGCGTGACGGTCGTCGAACACAGGGTGTAGATGGTGGTGCCATTACCGGTGTAGCTGCTGACCGTCTCGGCATAGGCGGGCACGATCGCCGTATTGATCGCCACCCCGTGGATGGTGAGGGAATCCTCGATCATGGCGGCGCCGTTAAGTTTCAAATCGCCGTTCAGCGTGAACAGGCCGTCGCTGTAGAGGAAGACCTGGAGAGGATGATCCGGATCGGACGTGTCGCCAATGAAGAACTGGCTGGCGAATACGCCGAATTGGGACGTCCCCTCTTCGTCATCGGCATTGGCGTAAAAACCGGCGGCATACATGCCGGCCTGGACCTTGACGAACTTCATGGCCCTGACCCCATCGATGGACAGGGACAGATCGGTGACCGAGGCGCTCAGCCCCCCGACAGCCGTGCTTACCTCGCCGAGCGACCCCGCCAGGGCGCCGACCTGGCCATTGGTGACGCCCAGGCTGCTGGCCAGTCCCGCCAGGGATCCATCGACCGAACTGAAATAGCCGCCCAGCGTCGTGCCGGAATCGATCCGCACGAAGTCGGTATCGAGAACATAGGCCGAACCATCCGGCGCCAGCACTCCCAGAAGGTCGATCCGCTCCAGTGCCGCCTCGGACTTGTTGAGCGCCTGGAGGCTGACATACTGCACCGACCGGCCGTCTCCGGTATAAAGCAGGGCCTGGGTGATCTGCTTGTGGGTCTCGACCGACAGGAACAGTTTATAGATGTCCTCGGCCGAGCTGTTGATCAGATTGACCACATCTTCCGGCAGGTCCTCCTGCGCCAGCCTGACATTCGGCGTGGTCGCCGTCACCCAGGAGGTCCAGTTGGTGCGGCGGTTGGCGACCAGCTTCGCCCGCGCCTGGTAATCGGTATTGCCGACGATCCCTTCCGCCACCACGATACCGCCGGCGGCGACATTCTGGGTCGACGAACCGACAACATCGGCCAGGCTGGGCAGCACCCGCACCTCATACATGACGCCGGTGACATCGGGCAGCTCGTCCGCGTCCCATTCGATCGCCAGGGCCGCCCGCCTGTCCGCGCCGCCGCCATCCTTGATCGAGGTGCCGGTCACCGTGAAGCCCGGCACGTCCTGCGCCACCGGCAGGCGCGAGCCGGGAATGGCGGCCACCCAGGGCAGATAGACCGCCGGCGGCACGAAATCGCCGCCGTCGCGTTCGCGCAGGGAGACGTTGGCATTGAGCGTGAAAAGCCCGCTGCCCATCTGCGACACCTCGAAGACCTTGGCGGTGTAGCTCTCCCGCGCCGAGGTCCAGGCCAGGGAATCGAGCGGTTCCAGCACATCGCCATAGGGGCCGAGCGTCAGGGCGTGGCGGCGGAAGCGCCGCTCCTCTTGGGCCGAGGCGTCCATGATGCGCTGCGCCTGGGTCGGCGACGGGCAGGCCATCATGCTGAGATCGGCGATCAGCTGCCGGCCGCCGTCCTCGGCCTCCCACTCCGGATGCAACTGCGCCGGCGCGTCCGACTTTTCCCACAGGGCGGACGGCAGGGGGTGCGTGCCCTGGATGCCGTTGTGCGTCTCGTCCAGGCCGGGGAACATGTCGTGGCCCTGGTCGTGATCGATCAGGATATCGTTGTCGGTGATAAACAGCACCGGCAAACCCGGCCCGCCGACCCGGATCTTCCATACCCCGCCGATCTCGACCTGCTGTGCGCAAGCGGCGATTTCCAGCGCCTCCAGCACATCCGCCGGCTGATCCGACAAAGAGATTTCCAGCCCGCCGCGGTACATAGGTTCCGTGCCGCCCGCGCCGTCATCGACGGCCACGTCGCAGGCGTTCATGGCGGCGAACCAGTTATCGAGCGGCAGGTCCCCGGCCGCCGCCTCCCCGCCCCAGATCAGGCCGTCCGGCAGGGTGATGCCGCGGTGGATATTGTATATGATGACCGCGTTATTGGCGCTGGTTGTCCAGGTCGAGCGGTCACCCCAGCGCTGGGCGCCCGATCCGCCCGCCGTATCGTCATGGCGCGGATCGTAGAGCGGAATGCCGCGCATCTCGAAACGGACCGACGGGAAGCCGCTGTAAAGTTCCTTGTTCAGCTTGAAGACCACCACCGCGTAGCACTGGCCGGTGCCGACCATATCCGCCGACCATGGGCGGTCGGGATAGGCGCTGAACTTCTGCATCAGCAGGGCGTCGGCGGTGGTCTGGGTGCCGTCGTGATAGCGCACCCAGGCATTGCCCTCGTAATCGCCGAGCAGCGGAAAGCCCTTGACGGTCGAGCCGCCGATATCGACCTCGGTCCCGCCGACCGGCACATAGTTGTCATTGACGACGATGCGGTTCAGCGCCTGGCCGGGAATGCAGCCGAGCGCGATGACATAGGTCAGATAGGCGTTGGGCGTCTTGCCGTCCGTGCCGTAGGTCATCGGCGGGCAGACCTGCTGGCCGGCGGTCAGGTATTCACCGGCGATAAAGGTCTGCGGCGTGACCCCGCCCGATGAGGTGGTCGTTTTCGCCCCGGCCGTGGCGGCGGTCTTCTGCTTGTTCAGCGCCTGGGACAGGATCGACATACCGGCGGCGAAGGCGAAATTGACCGCGAAAGCGGTCGCCGTGGCGGCAACGCCGGTCAGGGAAAAAGCGCTGATAATCGCGCTCGAAACCGGATCGGCCTTCGCCGGCGCGGCCGCAAGGAAAAACGCCGCCGCGCAGGCGGTCAGGCCGAGATAGAGCTTGCGCAATCTCATACCCGGAAGGCCCGCTTCATCTGCCGCCGCGGCACCAGGCCCAGCCCGCACGCCGGGGTGAGGACATAGACGCCCTCGCCCTGGACGATACCCAGGGCCGGGCCGTCATCGCCATCGATCACGGCGATATCGCCGGCCTGGGCGAAAGCGGGCGGCACTTCATCGAACAACCCCGCCACATAGGCGACATGATCGGCATATCCGGCCTTTTTGAGCAGCCGCCGCGCGCCTTTCAGGGTCTTGTACCGGCCCCGCCAGGCGGCGCCGTGATCGACGCCGGTCATCGCCTCCAGGGCGCCGGCCGTGAACAGGCCGCAATCATGCGCGCCCGGCGCGAACGGCCGCGCCCGCACCGAGGCCAGCCAGGCGACCAGGCGCGGCTCCCAATCCTTCATTCTTACAGTCGTCATGCGGACACGATCCCGCCGCGCACGGCCGCCACCACCTGGCTTTTAACGGCCGGCGACGTGCCACGCTGATCCCCCCACCACACATCCGCCTGGGTGACATCGGCATATTTGAAGAAGCCATCGGCCGGATTGCGCAGGCGCTGGCTGGCATCGCTGAATTTCTGCGGCTGGGTCCGGGTCAGGGCACGGGCGGCGCTGACCAGGGTCAGGGTCACGGAAGCCGTCGAGACGCCGCTGTCATCGGCGGGCGATATCGTCTCGCCGATCCTGTCGATCCAGCCCTTCCAGACGCGCAGGGGAGCGTCGATCAGCTGATTGGTTTCAGGATCGAATTCGGCGCGGTGGATCTCGACCGGCGCCAGGCGCGCGTCATAGCTCTTGATGGCGACCAGGACCTCGTTGGATACGCACGAAAGCGTGACGGTGAGCTGGCGCACCTGGACGCCGACCTCCGCCACGATATCCTCGATATCGAGCAGGGAGCCGGCGCCGTAATAGGTCCGCCCCACGCTATCGATCGAAAAGACCTTGTGATCTTCGCCGGTCCACAGGCCCAGGCTTTCGGCCTCACCGGTGTCACGGTTCTTGGCGGTGATCCATAACAGGCCATGGCAGGAGACGCCGGCGCGCGCCTGGCGGTAATCCAGCTGCGCCGAAGACAGGGATTTCATGAAACAGACTCTTGCTGAGAAGGTTACCGGAGGGTTTGCCGCCAGTTGAAGGCGATGCCCTCGACGAAGACGCCCGAGGCCGTGCCCGACTGCACCGAACCGGGCACGATAACGGCCTTGCAGAAGGGACGGATCAACCGCACCTCAAGCCCGGCCTCCGCCCCGTCGCGCAGGAAGCTGGAGGCTTCGACCGCCGCCACCCCGCCGCCGCTGGCGATGCCGCCGCGCGCCAGGCGGTGCAGGGCGTAGCGGGTCGGCGCTTCCCCATAGGCAAAGCCGAGGCAATCGCCGGGGATCAGCTCAAGCCCGCCCGGCAGGCCCTGCAGTTCCAGGTCACGGTTATTGCTGGCGATGGTCTTGATCGTGACCGTCGCCGCCTGCAGGGCCGTATCCATGGCCGAACCGAGTGGCGCTTTCGCCGGGCGCGGCTTCATAATGTTGTAGACGAAGAACGACCGCCCCGCCTCGCCCAGGGTATCGATCAGCCCCATGGCCGCCTCGCCCTCATCGAAGCGGCATTTGCGCAAGCCAATCGTGCCCTGCCACAACCTCTGTCCCCGGTTGGCGGTCAGGATTTCCCCCGCGCCGGTCACGCCGGAGCCGGCGACCGACGGCGGCAGGTGGAAGCTGCAGGACTTGACGCGCAGGCCGCCGAAGAAATCAGCGACCGCGAGCGGAAAGGCCAAAGCCATCTAGCGCTTCCTCGGATCGCGGTTGATGCCCTGGACGCGGGCCGGCAGGGCCTTGTCGTATTGTTTGATTTCGGCCTTGGCGACGGCCTCGGCCTGCTTGTTCAGCCCCTTGATCAGGTCTTCCGTCATCACCGCCCCCTCCGCGTGCAGGTGAAAGTGCTGATGGACGACAGGCGCGGGCTGCATTTTGGGCTGCTGCGCCAGAACCGAGCGGGTCATGGCGTTGCTGACCGGGTTGGATTTGATAACGTCGCCGGCGCGCACCTTGCGCAGTTCCGGCCCCTCCTCACCCACCCAGGCATAGCCGGGCACCGCCGATTCCGTGCCGTCGGCGTGGCCGGGAAACAGGTGCATGATCAGGGAGCCAAGCCCGCCCGCCGACCCGAAGGTCGGATTGTCCTGACCGAAGGCCCAGTTCTTGAACGGATTGACCGCGCCGAGCTTCATCGCCTCCGATAGCAGGTCCTGCAAAACAGACTTGCCAAGGTCGCCCAGGGATTTCAGTGAGAACTTCCCCTTTTCAAGCCAGGCCTGGACACGATCACCGAGCTGATCCTGCGTGTTACGAATCTCACTCATGATCGCCTTGCCGCGCTCAAGCTGGGCGTTTTCGTCCTCGCGCGCCGCAACGGCACCGAGAATCGCGTCCCGCTGGTCCTGCGTCAGTTTAACGCCCGCCCGGTCGATATCCAGTTCGGCGGCCTTGATGGCCATGGCCTTGTCGATCGCCGACTGTTTCTGGCCAAGCATGGACAGTTCGACGTCCATCATGGCCTTTTGACGTTTCAGGTCGTCGGTCGTCGTTTTCGTATAATCTGCCGCCGAATTCGCGTTCTGCTGTTGTGCACTTTCGACCGCACTTCCGACACGGTCTTTTGCATCTTGGCTATTCGGATCTAGCTTCCGTTGTTCGACTTCCCGTGCCGCCGTCCGGCGCGCCAGTTCGACATTCTGTGCCCACCTCGGATCATTGATGACATCAAGCTGATCCTTCAGCGCTGCGGTCTGATCTTTGGTGGCCTGCACCGCCGCCTGGATAGCGGCAATATTTTGCGCATTGTTAAGATCACCCTGAGCGGAGCCCTGCGCTCTGAGGGCGCGAGCCACCCTCTCGTGCAGGCCGATCTGTTCCTGCAGGACCACTTTCAGGTCAGCGGCGCGCTTGGCATCCTTCTTATCCTCAGCGTCCTTGATGGCGGCTAATGTGCTGCGTTGCTGGGACTCGTTGACGAGTAGGCCTGTATTGAGCGACCGGGCGGCCATTTCATCCTGCAGGGCGCGGGCGGCGTCGCGGGCATTGAGCGTACCCGCCGCCACACGGTCATTCACAGCCTTCTGCGCTTCAGCCTGCGCCCGCGCATTGGCAACGGACCTGGCGCCCGATGCGATATCCTGCGCCACCGCCAGGGCCATCTGATCACGGATAGCCACACTGGCGTCTGTCCCTTTACGGGTCGCCTCCGTCATCGCCTTGCGGGTCGCCTCGGCCTTCAACGCCGCCGCATCGCTTTGCAGATAGGCATCGGCCAGTTTCAGCGTCTCGGCGGTATTGACCTTCACCGACTCCGCTTCCCGCGCCAGGGATTCGGCGCGACGGTCGGTCTTCAAGCCCTTTTCGCGCGCCTCGGCGGCCTGGATTTCGCGGCCGATACTGGCCGACATGGCCCGGTATTTGGCTTCGTCCTTGTCGTGAAGGTTGGCGGCATCATCGAGCTTTTTCTGCTCATTCTTGAGCCGGGTAATCGCCGATTCATGCGCCACCAGAATGGCGGCGGCATCGGCCGTCATTGTCTGCGCCTTCGCCGCCCGTTCACTTTGGTCCGCGATGTTGCCCTGGACGGTTTTGAGATTGTTCAGCCGCGTCTGCGTCTTGTCGATCTCGGCGCTGAGGCGGCTCAGTTCCCCGGCGCTGACCGAGGTGCCCCTGACGCCGGTCGCATTATACTGGTTTCGCAGGCTCTCATAGATCGACTGCAGTTCGGCCAGCTTTTTCGATGTAGTCACGATATCGGCATCGACATGCGCCGTCAGGGTCGGGGGGGTGGCCCGGCCGATATCCCGCATCTTGTCCCAGACGTCCCCCAGCACCAGGCCGAGTTCGCGCCACGCCTGTTCGATATAGCCGACATTCTGCTGCTGTGCTTTCAAGGTGGGAATGATGGCGTCCATAACCACCTTGAGCGCCGCTTCCTTGTCCCCCGCCTGCTGCAGGGCCTGGATATGCAGAATCTGCGCGCCGGTAAGCAGATGCATCTGCTGATTCAGGGCCACCGCCGCCTGGGCCGTATCGCCAAGCAGGGGCAGGAACTGCTGAACGGCGTCCTTTCCATCCCGCCCCGTTGCCTTGGCGTACAAGGCCGTCGCCAAAGTCAGGTCGGAGATGGCCGCGCCGCCGACCTTGCCGCTTTGAACAAGCTGCAACTGCAGATCACGCACCGAGGCCGCGGTGACACCGAGCGATTTCGATACGGTGCCGGCCATCTCGTATAGCTGGCCTTCCGTCCGGCCAACATAACCGCCCGTCAGCAGAATGGCATTGTTATAGGCGATCTGCGCTTCCGCCCCCTTGTGCATTTCGACAGCCAGCACGCCCGCCCCGACAGCCAGGGCGCCCAGGCCACCCACGGTCAACGCCATCGGCGATACCAGCGCCCTCAATGCCGCGCCAAATCCCCCCGGCCCCATGCCGGCGATCTGCGCCGCCTGACCGCCCTGCTGGATAAAGACCTGGAAGGCCGATTGCCCGGAAAGCAGCCCCTGAACCACATCCGGCAAGGTAGCATTCGCCATCATGCGCAGTTGCCAACTGGTGAGTCCCACCGCCTTCGCGCCCTGCCTATGCGCGGCCTCCACCTGGTCCAGCGCCGTCTTTTCGATCTTCAGCGCGGCGGCGTGCTGATCGAGCGTGATCTTGCCGTTCTTCAGCAGCTTATCGAGCGTGGCCTCGGCATTGGCGAAGCGGTCCGTGGCCATGGCCAGGGGATCGAGCGCGTAACGCACGGCCTGGGCCTGTTTATCCATCGCCTTCAGTTCGGCCGTGATCGCCGCCGCCGAGGCGCGGGCCTTGACCAGACCGGCATCGTCATAGCCCAAAAGATCGCGCGCCGCCGCCTGCCCTTTGGCGGTAGAGGTGCGCGACGACTGTTTGGCCAGCATTTCCGATTCGGCGATCGACGCCTGTCTGAACGCCGCCGTCAGGTCTTCGGTCGAGGCGGTGGCGCCATCGATCGATCCTTTAACATTGCCGAACGCGGCACGGGCGTGCGCCTCGACCTCGGCATTATCCCGCTTGAACTCGGACTTGCCGTCCATGGCCAAACGGATACTAATCTTCTTCTCGGTCATCTTCAGATTCCTGTGAATGATAGGCGACAAGGGCGGCTTCGACGGATGGCATCAGGTCGGTCAGCCAAAGGGCTGTCCATTCCGGCGACAGGCCGCAGGCGGCGGCGAAGGCGAGGAAGGCCGGGAAATCGATGGCGTAGACGCCGAAGCCCGTGGTGCGGATCTGGTTGCGGCAGGCGCTGATCACCTCCCAGGCCGCCAGGCCGTCCTCTGTTTTGGGGGCGTTCAGCTGTTTAGGGCAGTCTTGCCCGCAGTCGTGTCCGTCGAGCTGGACGCAGGCGCGGCAGTAGTCGCCTCCGCGCTGGCCGAAGACCCATTCGGCAAGCGCGACGATACGTTTTTTTCAATGATCCGCGCGATATGGGGCGCCACATAGGTCTCTTCGACGGCATCGAAGATTTCGTCGATCGCCATGAACTGGTCGATCGCCTCCGGCGTCGGCTGAAGGACATGGCCTTCGCCATCGGTGACGACAGAGCGATCCACCTTGTCCGAGGTAATGGCCTCGCCCGCGGCGCCGGTGAACTGCCCCCAGGCGATAATGCCCTCGCGCGCCAGGGCGCCGGCATAGGCCTCATTGGCGGCGGCCAGGCGGTCCGTTTCGGTCTGACCCTCCGCCAGATCGGCCGAGACGACAGCGCCATAGGCCTTGGAGGCCTCGCGCGCCGCCAGCCGGGACACCGGCTTGAACATGGCGACCAGCCCGCTGGCGCCAAGGGGCAACCAGCGCGCCCCCAGGATGATTTTAGTCATGGATTTTCCTTTCGGGATCAATAGCCGGCGACGTCGTTGACCAGCTCGAAGGTGATCCCTTCGCCGGTATCCGGATCGCGCGAGGCCTGGCCGGCGAACGTCATCTGGATGCCTTTCGGCCCGGTGATCGGCTTTTTCGGTTTGGGAATGAAGACGCGCGCCGCGATGACCGTCAGCGAATTGGATTCATCGATCTTCCAGCCGAAGGACAGCTTGCACGGCTCCTTATTGGTCGCCTGGTCGAGCAGGACGTTATCGGCGAACCGGCAGGTCAGATTGACCAGGAATGACCAGACGCTGCCGGTCAGGTCGCTGATATCGCCGGTTTCGGTGATA
>Ga0153956_1001378_pt1 | contig 21577 bp, 15 predicted proteins | sample TSFL040MetaG_FD_104704 | JGI IMG/M metagenome (GOLD analysis project Ga0153956, IMG submission 104704) | Attine ant fungus gardens microbial communities from Florida, USA - TSFL040 MetaG | ecosystem: Host-associated > Fungi > Mycelium > Unclassified | place: USA: Florida, Wekiwa Springs...
CGGGCGGCGCGAACTCCGGATGGCCCGGCCGCTGAGCGGGGCGAGCGCATGACCGCCGAGCCGGCATCCCCGGCCCCGACGGCCGCCGTCGCCCCGGCCTTGCACGGCCCGATCGCGCAGTACCTCGAGGTCGAGCGCTGCCCGGCGTGCGGCGCCGGGTTCAACCCCGGCTGCGCGCTCCACCGCCACCTGTACTTCGAGACGCCCGCCGTCGCGGGATGATGGCTGCGATGTCCGGAACACGCGCCCGCAGCATGGCCCTGCACCGCGGGGAGGTGGAGCGCCGCATCGTCTCGGCGGCGCGCATCTCGCTGAGCGGCGGCGGGGCCCCGGATCAGCGGCTCATCACCGACGTATGCGCGGCGGTCGGCATCCACCCACACGCGCTGCGGCAGATCTTCCCGACCGACGACGACCTGTTCGAGGCGGTGCACGCGAGCCTCGTCGAGGAGTGCGCCGCGCGGCTGCGGGCGGGCGTCGACGAGTTCGTCCCGGACTCCGACGAGACCAGGTACGCGGATGCCGCACGCGCACTCGCGGAGGCCTGGCCGATCGAGCGCGGCGGCATGACGATGCGGGCCGACCGGCGGGCGAGGGCGCTCGCCGAGCGCGTCGACGGGGCGGCGTTCCTCGCCTCGGAGCGGCGCTTCGTGCAGGCGCTGCTCGGCATCCTCGACGACCTCATCGCGAAGCTCGGGCGCCGGTTCGCACCGAGCGACGCGCTGGCCGTGCGCATCATCCTCGACACCTTCGAGCGCTCGTTCGAGGCCTGGATCCTGGAGGGGCACCCCGACTCGCGGTTCGCCGAGTCGCCCTACATCCGCCGGACCCTCCCCACGCTGCTCGAGCAGCTCAGCGTGCCGGCTGCTGCTGCGTGATGCAGTGGATGCCGCCCCCGCGCGCGAAGAGCGGGCGGGCATCCACGCTCACCACCTCGCGACCCGGGTAGGCCTCCCGCAGGATCGCGGCCGCCCGCTCGTCGCCGGGGTCGCCGAACGCGCACGCGACGACGCCGCCGTTGACGACGAGGTGGTTGATGTAGCTGTAGTCGACCCAGCCCTCATCGTCGCGGAGCATGTCCGGCGCGGGCACCTCGACGATCCGCAGCGCCCGGCCGGCGGCGTCGCGCGCGTCGGCGAGCACCGCCGTGATCTCGCGGCTGACCGCGAAGTCCGGGTGCCCGGGATCGCGCTGGCTGTGCACGAGGACGGTGCCGGGCTCGGGGAAGGTCGCGACGATGTCGACGTGGCCGCGGGTGCCGAAGCGCTCCGAGTCACGGGTGAGGCCACGCGGCAGCCAGATCACATCGGAGACGCCGAGCGTTCGGCGCAGCTCGGCCTCGACGTCCGCCTCGGTGAGCCCGGGATTGCGCCCAGGGTCGAGCTGGACGGTGCGCGTCACGAGCACGGTGCCCGCGCCGTCGACGTGGATGCCGCCGCCCTCGTTGACGAGCTCGGACGGGATGACCTCCACGTTCGCGGCCTCCGCGACGATCCGGCCGATGCGCCGGTCGCGGTCCCAGCTGGCCCAGTCCTGCGCGCCCCAGCCGTTGAACACCCAGTCGACGGCGGCGATCCGGTCGCCGTCGCGGACGAACGTCGGGCCGATGTCGCGCATCCAGGCGTCGTCGAGCGGCGCGACGAGCAGCTCGACCTCCTCGCTGAGCCGGCGGCGCGCGCGCTCCTCGTCGGAGGGGTCGACGACCATCGTCACCGGCTCGAACCGCAGCACGGCGTGTGCGACCGCGGCCCAGGTGTCGCGGGCCTCGTCGGCGTCGGCGGGGGTGTCGCCGAGGGTGTAGCCGCTGCTCGGCCAGGCCATCCAGGTGCGGGCGTGCGGGGCGCCTTCGGCGGGCATCGTCCAGGTCATCGCGGGTCTCCTCCGAGGTCGGACGCGGGAGTGCCGGGAACCTCGGGCACGGCGGCGGATGTTCGGGGCGGCCTGGTGCGCCGGGGCCCGCTCGCGTCGAACGCCGCCGCGAGGCGCAGGAGCGCCACGTCGTCGCCCCGGCGCCCGGCGAACGTCAGCCCGACCGGCATCCCGATGTCCTCCATCGTGCCCATCGGCACCGTCACCGTCGGGATGCCGAGGTGCCGGATGGCCAGGTTGCCGTTCGCGACCCACACGCCGTTGCGCCAGCCGAGGTCGGCCGACGCCGGGTTCACGTCCATGTCGGCGGGGCCGACGTCGGCGACCGCGGGGAACACGACGGCGTCGAGCCCCTCCGCGCCCATCCAGTCGTCGACGTCGAGCCGGCCGGTCTCGTCGAGGCCGCGCACGAGCGCCTCGAGCTCAGGGATGCCGGTCATCGCCGCGACCGGATGCTCCCGCACCTGCGCGGGGTACTCCGCGAGACGATCATCGAACCCGTCGTACCGGTCGGGCAGCGCGCCCTCCGGCGCGGGGAAGATGCGCGCGCCGTCGACGACCGTCAGGTCCGGCAGCGCGGGGTCGCCGTTGGCGCGCAGGAAGTCGTCCCACGCCCATGCGGAGAGGTCGACGATCTCGCGCCGCAGGGCCGCGGGGCTCACGAGGCCGCGGGTCGCGATCGTCGGGGCGCCGGGACGGTCCCCCTCGTAGTTCGTCACGGCGGGGAAGTCCGTCTCGACGACGACGGCGCCCGCGCGTTCGAGGTCGGCGCGCGCCGCCTGCCACAGCGCGATGACCGAGGCGCGGGTCTGAATGCGGCGTCCGGTCGGGCCGCCGATGCCGCCGTGCTCGGCGGTACCCGCCTCGGGGTCGGCGTTCACGTACATGCGCGGGATGCCGATCCGCATCCCGGTGAGCACGTGCGCCTCCTCGCCGGGGGCGACCGCGAGCGCCGGATAGGACGCGGGGCGCACCGCGGACGCCGCCGGCAGCGGGATCCACGGCTGCACCCGCCAGAAGTCGCCGCGGGTCTCGGTGTCGTCGGCCACCACGACATCGAGCACCTCGAGCAGGTCGGCCATCGTGCGGGCGTGCGGCACGACGACGTCCATCGTCGGCACGAGCGGCCAGTTGCCGCGCACCGAGATGACGCCGCGGGAGGGCGTGTAGGCGACGAGGGCGTTGTTGGAGGCGGGCGCGCGTCCGCTCGACCAGGTCTCCTCGCCGAGTCCGAACGCGGCGAAGCTGGCCGCCGTCGCCGCGCCGGACCCGTTCGACGAGCCGGATCCGAACGCGGCCGGGAGGAAGTCCGCGTTGTAGGGGCTCTCCGCACGTCCGTACAGCCCGCGCTGCATGCCGCCGTTGGCCATCGGCGGCATGTTCGTCAGGCCCAGGCAGATCGCGCCGCCCGTGCGCAGCCGCTCGATCGTGAACGCGTCGCGCTGCGCGACGAGCTCGGCGAAGGCGGGGCTGCCGGCCGCTGCGGTGAGGCCGCGCACCAGGTAGCTGTCCTTCGCGGTGTACGGGATGCCGTCCAGCGGCCCGAGAGTCCGCCCAGCCGCGCGCCGCTCGTCCGACGCGCGCGCCTCGGTCTCCGACTCGGGGTTGAGCACGACGACCGCGTTGAGCCGGGGTCCGGCTGCGTCGAACTCGCGGATGCGCGCGAGGTAGGCGCGGACCAGGCCGACGCTCGTCGCGCGGCCCGTCTCGAGCGCCTCCCGCAGCTCCGGGATCGACGCCTCGACGACGTCGAACGCCGCGCCCCCCGACGTCACCTCAGTCCACGTGCGGGTCGGTCGAGTTGATCTCGATCTGGCTCGTCACGAGGTCCTCGGGCAGCTCGAGCGGTCGGCGGCCGTAGTATCCGCGCGCCTTGCGCCAGAAGATGATGATCGGGATGAACCCGATCGCGAGCGCGCCCACCCCGATCGCGATGACGATCGGCGTCGAGTTCGGGATGCCGGCGATGAACACGAACACCATGAAGATCGCGCCGATGCCCGGCCACAGGCAGATGAAGATGAAGTTCCGCACCGACCTGAAGATGAGTCGTCGGTACGCGACGATCACCGCGATCGCGGCCAGCGCGTAGTAGAACGCGATCTGGATGCCGATCGACGAGACCGCGTTGGAGAGGATGTCGCCGACGCTGCCGAGGAAGTTCGACCCGATGAACAGGATGATCGACACGCCCGCGATGACGATCGTCGCGAAGGCCGGCGTGCGCCACCTCTTGTGCGCACGGCCGAAGATGAGCGGGATGGTGTGGTCGCGTCCCATCGCGAACAGCGACCGCGTGACCTGGATGAGCGTCGTCTCGAGGGTCGCGATCGTGGAGAGCGCGACCGCGATCACGAGGATCTTGCCGCCGATCCCGGGCCAGATCGCGTCGCCGAGGAGGGTGAGGATGTTGCCGTCGCTGTTCGCGATCGTCTTGGCCGGGAGGATGACCTGCACCGCGATCGTGAACACCTCGAACAGCAGGAACACGATGACGACGCCGATGATGCCGCCGCGGCCGGCCCACTTGTGGCCGTCCTTGGTCTCCTCGTTGAGGTTCGACGAGACGTCCCAGCCCCAGTAGTAGAAGGCCGCGATGAGCGCCGCGCTCACGAAGCCGCCGACGCCGCCGAAGTGGCCGAAGCCGAGCCAGCTCCAGTCGAACGAGGGGCCGGCGTGGTGTCCGCTGGCCGCGTGCACGATGGCGAGCACCGCGAAGATCACGAGAAGCGCGACCTCGACGGTCGACATGATCCACTGCGCCCTGGCCGTCACCCGCACGCCCAGGAGCACGGCGAGCGCCATGATGAGGAACCACACCGCGCCGACGATGGTGACGAGCAGGGTGTTGCCCGCCGCCTTCTCGTCGAAGAGGGAGACCGTCGCGGCCCCGGCGGGCAGCGCGCCGGCCACCATGAAGATGGTCGCGGAGACGACGAGCGCCCATCCGGCGAGGAAGCCGAGGATCGGGTGCAGCGCGCGTCCGACCCAGGAGTAGGCGGCCCCCGCGTTGACGTCGGCGCGGCCGAGGTAGGAGAACGCGAACGCGATGCCGAGCATCGGGAGGCCGCACCAGAGCAGGGCGGCGGGGCTCGCGAGGCCGGCAGCCGCGATCAGGACGGCGGTGGTGGCGGTGATGGAGTACGCAGGCGCGCTTCCCGCGACCGCCATCACCACCGAGCCGGCGGCGGTGATGCCGTCGGCCCTCAGCTCATGGTGCTCTTCGCGGACGGGATCGGTCGTCGTCATGGGGGCTCCTGAGCTTCTGTGCCGGGGGTGCTGCGAAATTAGCAGCAGAAGCATCCGTCAGACAACGGATTCGCGACGGATTCCGTCGGACCGGCGCAAATTCGATCACGGATCCGGATGCGCGACGATGGGGACATGCCCGACGCTCTCGTCATCCGTCACGTCGCCTTCGAGATCCTGTTCGCGATGCTGCGGAGCGGCATCCCGTCCTGAAGGATGGACCACGTGAGCCAGGAGCAGCCCGCGCCGGACGAGCCGGAGGTCGAGATCGTCGAGGCCGAGATCACCTACGACGAGAAGCGCTACGACGCCCGCCCGCGCCAGCTGCGCCCGCGGGTGCAGGTGCGCAGCGGGCTCAAGCGCTCCACCTCCGACCCGCGCGTGACCGACGGCTCCAACCCGTCGTACGTCACCTTCCTCGTGCGGCAGTCGATGCTCGCCGATGCCGACGCGATCAGCCGCCAGCTCTCCGGTCAGCCGAGCATGTGGAGCAACCCCTACGCCCGGCCGAGCGCCCGGCGCGCGATCGACACCGCCGACGTGTGGTTCACCGCCTATCCGATCTCGCTCATCACCGCGGCGGACCAGTCCTTCCTCGCCGCGATCGGCGACGAGGGGCTGTGGGACGCCTTCGAGCGGATCGGCATCGACGCCATCCACATGGGTCCCGTCAAGCGCGCCGGCGGCCTCGACGGCTGGGCGCTCACGGCGAGCGTCGACGGGCACTTCGACCGGATCAGCACCGAGATCGACCCGATCTTCGGGCACGAGGAGGAGTTCCGCCGCGTCTGCGCCATCGCCGAGGAGCACGGCGCGATCGTGATCGACGACATCATCCCGGGCCACACCGGCAAGGGCGCCGACTTCCGGCTCGCCGAGCTCGCCTACGAGGACTACCCGGGGATCTACCACATGGTCGAGATCCCGGAGGAGGACTGGGGTCTGCTGCCCGAGGTGCCGATCGGCCGCGACTCGGTCAACCTGGACCCGGCCGCCGAGGCTGCGCTCGCCGAGCGCGGCTTCATCATCGGGCGCCTGCAGCGCGTCATCTTCTACACGCCGGGCGTGAAGGAGACCAACTGGAGCGCGACCCGACCCATCGTGGGGGTGGACGGACGGCGCCGCCGCTGGGTCTACCTGCACTACTTCAAGGAGGGGCAGCCCTCCATCAACTGGCTGGACCCGACCTTCTCGGGCATGCGGCTCGTGATCGGCGACGCACTGCACTCGCTCGCCGAGCTCGGCACGAGCGCCCTGCGCCTCGATGCCAACGGCTTCCTCGGCGTGGAGCGCAGCGCGGAGGGCGAACCCGCCTGGTCGGAGGGGCATCCGCTCTCCGAGGCCGCCAACCACCTCATCGGCAGCATGGTGCGCAAGGTCGGCGGCTTCACCTTCCAGGAGCTCAACCTCTCGATCGAGGACATCCGCGACACCGCGCGGGTCGGCGCCGACCTCTCCTACGACTTCGTCAACCGGCCCGCCTCCCAGCACGCGCTCGTCACGCACGACACCGAGTTCCTGAGGCTCACGCTGCGCACCTCGCTCGAGCTGGGCGTCAACCCCGTCGGCCTCGTGCACGGCATGCAGAACCACGACGAGCTCACCTACGAGCTCGTGCACTGGGCGACCGGGCACGCAGGCGACCTCTTCCCGTTCCGGGGCGCCGAGGTCACGGGCGAGGAGCTCGCGCAGCTCGTCCGCGACGACCTCACCGCCGGGATCACGGCGCCCGCCGCCGACTACAACCTCGTCTTCACGACGAACGGCATCGCCTGCACGACCGCGTCGATCGTGGCGGCGGCGTCCGGCTTCCGGCGCCTGCAGGACATCGGGGCGGGGGATGTCGAGACCGTCCGCCGGGGCCACCTCCTGCTCGCGATGTTCAACGCCTGGCAGCCCGGCGTGATCGCGATCTCCGGCTGGGACCTGCTCGGCGTGCTGCCGGTGCCCGCCGCCGAGGTGCAGGACCTCATCGCCTCGGGCGACACCCGCTGGGTCGAGCGCGGGGCGCACGACCTCATGGGCGTCGCGCCCGACGCCGCGACCTCGGCCGCGGGGATGCCGCGGGGTCGTTCGCTCTACGGATCGCTGCCCGAGCAGCTCGCCTCGCCGACCTCCTTCGCGTCGCGGCTGCAGGGCATCCTCGCCGTCCGCCGCGAGTACGGGATCGCGTACGCCGCTCAGCTCGACGTGCCCGAGGTCTCGCACGCCGCGATGCTCGTGCTCGTGCACGACCTCGGCCCTGCGGATCGCGAGGCGACGCTCGCGGGCGAGGTGCCGCCGCCGCGCCTGCAGCTCACGGTGCTCAACTTCGGCGACGAGGCGATCGACGCCACCGTGCGGTCCGAGGCGCTGCCGCCGCGATCGCGCATCGTCACCTCCGACGGCGTTGAGCTCGGCGTCGTCGACGAGCTCGGCGGCTTCGCGGTGCATCTCGAGCGGTGGGAGGGGCTGTTCCTCCTCGTGGAGCCCGATGACCGGGCCGAGTAGCGCTCCGTTCGTGCTCGCGTTCGCGGCGGAGGGCGACGGGCGCGCGCTGCTGCGCCGGCTCGCGGCGGAGCAGCTCGGCGTCGCCCCGGAGGAGGTGCCGCTGGAGCAGCGCTGTCCGGACTGCGGCGGTCCGCACGGGCGGCCCGCCATCCGCGGATCCGGGCTGCACGTGAGCCTGTCGCGCTGCCCGGGCGGGGCGGTCGCGGTCGCCGTGTGGGGCCGCGCGATCGGGGTCGACGTCGAGCCGCGGGAGCTGCCGGCGGCCCGGCTGGACGCCATCCGCACCGTCGCGGGCGGCGAGGGCGTCGCGCACTGGACGCGCGTCGAGGCGGTGCTCAAGGCCGACGGTCGCGGGCTCCGCGTCGACCCGCGCGCGGTGCGCATTCGGGGCGGCCTCGCGACGATCGCCGACGAGCCCGCCCGCTACCGCCTCCTCGAACCCGACATCCGCCCCGACCTCCACGTCACCGTCGCGCTCGCCCTCTGACGCAGACCGCTCGCCCGGCCCCCTCCCGAACCCCTCCTGACATCGAGTGGCCGATTTCCGCCCTTCCGCGCCCCGCGAAGGGCGGAAATCGGCCACTCGATGCGGGATGCGGGATGTGCGGGTGCGGGATGCGGGATGCGATGCGGGAACGCGGCGGGGCGGCGTCGCCCTGCGGGTCGAGTAGCGGCGTCAGGGGAGGCGGGGCAGGGGGAGCCGGAACAGCCAGGCGTCGAAGAGGTGGTCGAGCGGGAGCTCGCTGAACTCCCCGGCGAGGGCGCGGAAGTCGTCGGTCGTCGCGAGGCCGTGACGGTGCTGCTGCGTCCACGCGTGCAGCAGGCCGAAGAAGGCGTCGTCGCCGATCACCGTGCGCAGGGCGTGCAGCGTGAGGGCGCCGCGCTTGTAGACGCGGTCGTCGAACATGAGGTCCGGTCCCGGGTCGCCGACGACGATGTCGCGCGGCTCGCCGGCGAGGCGGTGGCGGAACTGCCGGGCGCATCCATCGGCCGTCATCGAGCCGGACGCCTCCGACCAGATCCACTCGGCGTAGCAGGCGAAGCCCTCGTTGAGCCAGATGTCCTGCCAGCGGGCGAGGCCGACGCTGTTGCCGAACCACTGGTGCGCGAGCTCGTGCGCGATGAGCCGCTCCCAGGTGCCCCGGCCGTCGATGAGGTTCGCGCCGAGGATCGCCGAGCCCTGCGCCTCGAGGGGGATCTCGAGGTCGTCGGCCGTGACCACCATCGTGTAGCCGGCGAACGGATACGGCCCGAACGCGTCCTGGAAGGTCGCCATCATCGCGCCCACCTTCGCGGTGTCGTCGGCCACCCGCCGTTCGAGCTCGCGCGGGTGCACGACCGCGCCGGGCACGCCGTCCCAGTCGTGCTCGCTGCGCACGTACCGACCGATCTGCAGGGTCGCGAGGTAGCTCGCCGTCGGCTCCGGCTGCACGAAGCGCCAGTGCCCTTTGCCGCTCGCGACGCGATGCTCCACCTCGCTGCCGTTCGCGAAGACGGTGTAGGCGGCATCCGTCGTGACGCGGATGTCGTACGCCGCCTTGTCGTCGACCCGGTCGTTGCAGGGGAACCAGCTCGGCGCCCCCGAGGGCTGCGAGGCGACGATGACGCCGTCGGTCAGCTCCTCCCAGCCGACCGCGCCCCAGCGGCTGCGCAGGGGGGCGGGCGCCCCGGCGTATTCCACGAGGAGCATGAACTCGGTGCCGGCCGGGATCGGCGCGGCCGGGGTGATCGTGAGCCGATGCGTCGTCTGGTGGTGCTTCGTGCCGCGCCGTGCATCGAGCCGCACGCGCGCCACGCGCAGCTTCGCGGAGAGGTCGAGCGTGAGCTTGGTGAGCGGCCGCTCGGCGCGGGCGTGGATGGTCGCGGCGCCGGTGAGGCGGTTGGTCGCGATCCGGTAGTCGAGGTCGAGCTCGTAGCGCGACACGCTGTAGCCGGTGTCGCCGTGGCTCGGGAGATAGGGGTCGGTCATCCGGTCGTCTGCGCGTGGTAGTCGGCGGTCGTCACGTCGCGCCACGGGCCGATCGGGTTGCCGCTCCAACGGCTGCCGACGGGCACGAGCTCGCCGCGCATCACGAGCGAGGCCGGGCCGACGGTGCCGTGCGCGCCGATGCGCGACGCGGGCTGGACCACGCTGTGCGGCCCGAGCGTCGCGCCGGCCTCGAGGGTGACGGTGTCGATGCTCATGATCCGATCATGGAACAGGTGCGTCTGCACCACGCACCCGCGATTGACCGTGGAGCCGTCGCTCAGGGTGCAGAGGTCAGGCTCGGGCAGCCAGTAGGTGTCGCACCACACGCCGCGGCCGATCGTCGCGCCGAGGCTGCGCAGCCACATCGCGAGTGCCGGGGTGCCGGCCGCGGCCTGAGCGAACCACGGCGCCGCGACCATCTCGGTGAAGGTGTCGGAGACCTCGGTGCGCCACACGAACGACGACCAGAGCGGATGCTCGCCCGGCCGGATCGGCCCCACGAACGCCCACTTCGCGAGGGTCGAGATCCCGGCGGCGACGGCGCCCGCGACGAGCATGACGACGCCGCTCAGCACGATCGCGAGCACGACGTCCAGGTCGGCCAGCCAGGTGAGTGCGAACAGCACGCCGAGCCCGATGCCGCACGTGACGAACACCGGGACCATGCGGCACAGCTCCCACAGCGTCCGCGCCACGCGCAGCCGGACCGGCGGCGCGAAGGTGCGGCTCTCGTCCGCCTCGGCGACCGTGCGCCGCAGCCGCACCGGCGGCGAGCCGAGCCAAGAGGATCCCGGCTTCGACTTGCGCGGCGCCGCCGAGAGCACGGCCACGAGGCCGTCGCGCGGCACGGTGCGGCCCGCGGCGGCCATGCCCGAATTGCCGATGAACGCACGCTTGCCGACCTCGACCTTCGCGACCCGCACGCGTCCCCCGCCGAGCTCGTAGCCGGCGACCAGGGTGTCGTCGGCGAGGAAGGCGCCGTCGCGGATGGTCGTCATCGCCGGCAGCAGGAGCACCGTGGACGCCTCGACGTCGTGCCCGACCTTCGCGCCGAGCAGCCGCAGCCATGCGGGCGTGGCGAGGCTGGAGTACAGCGGGAACAGCAGCGTGCGCGCGAGGTCGAGCACCCGCTCCGTGCTCCAGACCGCCCAGCCGAGCCGGCTGCGCACCGGCGCGATGCCCTCGTGGAGTCCGATCGACAGCAGCCGCACGACGAGCGCGGTGAGCCCCGCGAACACGATGCCAGCGGCGAGCGTCCCGGGCACGAGCCACGCGAACGCGCGGCCGACGGCGGCGCCGAGCGAGCCGGCGCCGTGCATCCCGAGCGCGACGATGAGCGCCCCGACCGCGAGCGACACGATCGGCAGGAGAGAGAGGCCGAACGAGGAGAGCCCGTACGCGACGAGCCAGCGCCGCCGGGACGGCGGGCGCTCCTCGGGCCACCAGGCGTGCGCGGAGCCCTCGCGCTGCGCGGGGGAACCGGCCCAGTACTGCTTCGCGGGCACGCGCCCGAAGACGGAGGATCCGGGCGCGATCTCGGCGCGCTTGCCGATGCGCGTGCCGGGGAGCAGGGTGCTGCGGGCGCCGACCGTGGCGCCCGCGCCGATCCGGATCGCGCCGATGCGCACGATGTCGCCGTCGATCCACCAGCCGGAGAGGTCGACCTCGGGCTCGATCGAGGCGCCGCGGCCGATGGTCAGCATCCCGGTGACCGGGGGCATGGCGTGCAGGTCGACGTCGCGGGCGATCCTCGCGCCGAGCGCGCGGGCGTAGTAGCTGACCCACGGTGCGCCGGCCAGGCCGACGGCGCCGACCTGGTGGGCCGCCTGCTCCGCGACCCAGAGCCGCAGATGCACGCTCCCGCCGCGCGGGTGGTCGCCGGCGGCCACACCGCGCAGCAGGAGGCGTGCGGCCACGACGGCGATCGCCATCCGCCCCGGCGGTGTCGCGAAGACCACGAGCAGCGGGATGAGCACTCCGAGCGGCACGGTCGGCAGGAACCCGAAGCCGCCGAAGGGATGCAGGATCGCGCTCGCCGTGAGCAGGTACAGCAGCCAGCGGATGCCGTTGAGGACATACAGCGGCACCCCGAGGATCGTCTGCAGCACCTGCATCCGGCGCGGCGTCGGCGCGACCCGGTGGTATTCGCGCGGCGGCGCGGCGGCGCCGGTCTCCTCCGCGAGCGCGTCGGCCATCGCGCCGAGCCGCGGTCGCGCGTAGATCTCGGCGACGGTGAACTCGGGATCGGTCTCGCGGATCATCGCGACGAGCTGCGCGGCCGCGAGCGAGCCGCCCCCGAGGTCGAAGAAGTTGGCCTCGGGGTCGGAGACCGGGATGCCGAGCACGGCCTGCCACTGCCCCGCGAGCCGGCGCAGCCCGGGTGCCATCTCGGCGGCGCCCTGCGGCTCCTCGTCCGGCAGCGGCCACGGCAGGGCGGCCTTGTCGACCTTGCCGGAGGTGCGCACGGGCAGCTCCGGCAAGGTCGACAGCAGCGGGACGAGTGCGGCGGGAAGCTCGGCGCGCAGCCGGTCCATCGCGGCACCACGGTTGAACGCATCGCTGTCGGGAGTGGCGAGGTAACCGACCAGCACGGTGTTGCCGGCCTCCGTCGTGCGGACCGCGACCGACGCCGCCGCGACTCCTGGCAGGTCGTGCAGTGCCGCCTCGATCTCGCCCAGCTCGATGCGGCGCCCACCGACCTTCACCTGGTCGTCGGCGCGCCCCTGGAAGAGCAGGCCCGCCCGGTCGAAGCGCACGAGGTCGCCGGAGCGGTAGGCGCGATCCCAGCCGAGCGTCGGCATCGGGGCGTACTTCTCCGCGTCCTTCGCCGGGTCGAGGTAGCGGGCGAGGCCGACGCCGCCGATGATCAGCTCGCCGACCTCGTCGTCGCCCACCGGCATCCCCTCGGCGTCGACGACCGCGAGGTCCCAGCCGTCGAGCGGGAGGCCGATCCGCACCGGGCCGTCGCCGCCGAGCGGGGCGGCGCACGCGACGACGGTCGCCTCGGTGGGGCCGTAGGTGTTCCAGACCTCGCGCCCGTCGACTGCGAGCCGGGCTGCGAGCTCGGGCGGGACGGCCTCGCCGCCGAAGATCAGCATCCGCACGTTCTCGAGCGACTCCGCGGGCCAGAGCGACGCGAGCGTCGGCACGGTCGACACGACCGTGATGCCGCGGGTCGTCAGCCACGGGCCGAGGTCGACGCCGCTGCGCACGAGGGCGCGCGGCGCCGGCACGAGGCACGCGCCGTGGCCCCAGGCGAGCCACATCTCCTCGCAGGACGCGTCGAACGCGACCGAGAGGCCCGCGAGCACCCGGTCGCCGGGGCCGATCGGGTCGTGCTGCAGGAAGATCCGCGCCTCGGCGTCCACGAATGCCGCCGCCGAGCGGTGCGACACCGCGACGCCCTTGGGCGTGCCGGTCGAGCCCGAGGTGAAGATGATCCACGCGTCGTCGGCCGGCTGCGGCGGCTCGACGATCGGCAGCGCCGAGGTGCTGGGATGCGGCGCGACGCCCGCGAACAGCCCCTCCGCGGTCGTCTCGTCGATCACGAACGCGACGTCCGCCTCCCCGAACACGAGGTCGGCGCGCTCCTGCGGGTCGTCCGCGTCGACCGGCACGTAGGCGGCGCCGGCGGCCATGACGGCGAGGATCGCGACGTACAGCTCGCGCGACCCCGACGGCATCCGCACCCCCACCCGGTGCCCGCGGCCGACCCCCGCCGCCTTGAGCCGTGCCGCCGTCGCGATGACCCGCGCGAGCAGCTCCCGGTAGCTGAGCGCCCCGTCGCCGTCGTCGAGAGCCGACGCGTCGGGGTGCGCCTCGGTCGATGCGCGGAGGATGTCGAGCAGCGTCCGCGGCGCCGGCGCGTCCGCTCCGGCGAGGAGCAGCCCGGGCGCGGTGTCGTCGAAACGCATGGGGGGCATCCTCCCGCACCGAGGTGAACAGGCCGGACCTCGACCGCCGCGCACCGCGTCCCTACGCTGACGGCATGCGCCAGATCATCGTGACCGAGTTCATGACGCTCGACGGGGTCGTCGACTCGCCCGGAGGCGACGACGGGCACCCGCACGCCGGCTGGACGTTCCGGGACGTCGCGTTCGACCCCGCCGCCTACGAGCTCAAGGGCCGCGAGCAGGAGGAGGCGACGGCGATGCTCCTCGGGAGGGTCAGCTACGGCCTCTTCGCGCCGGTGTGGGGATCGATGGACGAGTTCGCCGGGTACAACGCGATGCCGCGCTACGTCGTCTCGGCCACGCTCGCCGAGGCCGACCCCGCCTGGCCGGCGACGATCCTGCGCTCCCTCGACGACGTCGCCGCCCTGCGCGCCGGCGAGGGCGGCCCGATCATCGTCCACGGCAGCTCGCGACTCGTGCAGGGCCTCGCCGCCGCCGGGCTCGTCGACCGGTATCACCTGCTCGTGTTCCCGCTCGTACTCGGATCGGGCCGGCGCCTGTTCGCGCCCGACGACGACGCCTATGCGAGGCTCGAGCTGCTCGAGCAGGAGGCGTACCCGAACGGCATCGTCAAGCTCGTCTACGACGTGCGCCGCTGACGGACCTCGCCGCTCCGGGCGGCCGCCCGCGCCGCCGGCCTCGCGCCTCAGACCTTCGAGTCCTCGCGCCGCGCGGTCGGGATCGACCCCGTCGACCCGCGTCGTGCGGAGCGGTGCGGATGCCGCGGCGACTCGGTCGCGCCCGCGTGTCCGTGCGTGCGATCGAGTGCGGCGCCCTCGATGTCGACGTGCGGCACGATCCGGTCGAGCCAGCGCGGCATCCACCAGGCCGCCCGCCCGAACAGGTGCATGAGCGCGGGGATGAGCAGCATCCGCACCACGAAGGCGTCGAGCAGCACGCCGACCGCGAGGCCGAAGCCGAGCGGCTTGATCGCCGCGAGCTCCGAGAACACGAAGCCGCCGAAGACCGACACCATGATGATCGCGGCCGCCGTGATGACGGCGCGCGCGTTGCGGAACCCGGAGGCGACCGCCGTGCGGGCCGGGACCCCGTGCACGTAGGCCTCGCGCATCCCGGAGACGAGGAACAGCTGGTAGTCCATCGCGAGCCCGAACAGCACGCCCACGATGATCACGGGGGCGAAGTTGAGCACCGGACCGGGGTCGTGGACGCCGAACACGGCACCCAGCCATCCCCACTGGTAGACAGCGGTCATCGCGCCGAGCGCGGCGAAGAACGACAGCACGAAGCCGGCGGTCGCCATGAGCGGCACGAGGATCGAGCGGAACACCACGAGCATGATCAGGAGCGACAGCACGACCACGACGAGCAGGTAGATCGGCAGCACGCCGGCGAGCTTCTCGGAGATGTCGATGTTGGCGCTCGCCTGGCCCGCGACGCCGACGGTCACGCCCTCCCCGAGCGAGAGGTCGTCGCGCAGGGAGTGCACGAGCTCCTCGGTGCTCACGCTCGACGGCCCGCCCGTGGGCACCACCTGGAAGGCGATGAAGTCGCGCGCGTCGCTCGTGCCGACCACGGCCACGCCGGCGACGTGGTCCTGCTTCATGAGGGTGCCGACCATGTCGGCCTCGGTGAGGGTGAGCTGGTCCTTCGACACGGCCGACGGGAGCTTCGCGGTCACCAGCAGCGCTCCGTTGCGTCCGGCGCCGAACTTGTCGGCGACGACCTCGTAGGTGCGGTACTGCGTCGTGCTCTGCGCCTCGGCGGAGCCGTCGGGCAGGCCCAGCCGGATCTGCAGCGCCGGGATCGCCACCACGAGCAGCGCGACGATCGCGAGCGCTCCGGTGAGCACCGCGCGCAGCGTGCGCATGGGCCTCGGCGCGGCCTGCACGTGGTCGGGATGCCCGATCCGGGCCCGCGCGCGCTTGGACAGCACCCGCATCCCGAGCGCCCCCATGAGGGCGGGCGTGAGCGTGATCGCGACGAGCACCGCGACGAGCACGCACGCGGCGCCGACGACGCCCATGAGGGTGAGGAACGGGATGCCCGTCACGACGAGCGCGAGCAGCGCCACGAGCACCGTGGAGCCGGCGAACACGACCGCGGAGCCGGAGGTGCCGTTCGCGAGCCCGATCGACTCCTGGAGCGGCGTCCCCTCCTTCAGCTGTCGGCGGTGCCGGTTGATGATGAAGAGCGAGTAGTCGATGCCGACCGCGAGACCGAGCATGAGCCCGAGCACGGGGGTGACGGATCCCATGTCGACGACGCCGGAGAAGGCGAGCGATCCGGCGACCCCGACCCCCACGCCCACGAGCGAGGAGATGAGCGGGAACACGGCCGGCAGCACGGCGCCGAACATCACGACGAGCACGATCGCGGCGATGAGCACGCCCGTGATCTCGCCGGGGCCGACGATCCCGTCGGTCGAGTTGGCGATCTCGCTCGAGTAGTCGATCCTCACGCCCGCGATGTGCGCGCCGTCGAGGGTCGCCGCCACGTCCGCCTTGACCGAGGCCGGCATGTCGAAGAGCGTGTCGGTGAACTGGACGATGCCGAGTGCGGTCGTGCCGTCGCTGGAGACCATCCGCAGATCCTGCGCCGCGGCGAGCAGCTGCTTCCCGGCGGTGAGTTGCTCCGCCTGCGCGTCGAGGGTCGCGGTGCTCGCGTCGAGGGTCTGCTGCTGGGTCGCGAGCTGGGCGAGGGCGGCTTGTCCCACCGCGCCGGCGGCCTCGGCCTGCGCCTTCGCGGCGTCGAGCTGCTGCTGCCCGGCGGCGAGCTGGGCGCGCGCGGCGGCGATCTGGGTCTCGCCGTCGGCGAGCTTCTGGGTGTTCGCGGCGAGCTGCGCCTGGGTGTCGTAGGGGTCGACGGTGGCGGAGATGCCCTTCTGCTTCGCGATCTTCTTCAGCAGGGCGGCGATGTCGTCCTTCTGCGCCGCGGTCAGCTCCGTGCCGTCGGTGCTCCGGAATGCGACGGTGCCGGTCGCGCCGCCCACGCCGGAGAGCTCCGCGTCGAGCTGCCTGGTCACCTTGTCGGTGGCGGTGCCCGGGATGTCGAAGGTCGACGACAGCGACCCCCCGAACAGCAGGAACGCGCCGCCGGCGAGCGCGAGCATGACGAGCCATGCGGTGAGGACGCGCCAACGGTGGGCCGCTGAGAAGCGGCCGAGGCGGTCGAGGAGTCTCGCCATGAGGGTGCCCTTCGAGGGATGCGGTTGCCGGTGCGGGTCGGCGCACCATCGGGCCGCCGGAAGCCTATTCAACAAGTGTCGGAAAAGCGACACATGTTGCTGAGAGAACACCCGACGTGTGCGCGCTGGCAGAATCGCCGGATGGACCCCCGCATCGCGCGCACTCGGCGCAGCCTGCAGGAGGCCCTCTTCGAACTCGCCCGCGAGCGGTCTCTCGACGACATCACGGTCGGCGACATCGCCGAGCGCGCCGACGTGAACCGCAGCAGCTTCTACCAGCACTACGCCGACAAGGAGACCCTCCTCGCCGACGCGCTCGACGCGATGGCCGACGAGGCGGAGGCCGCGCTCCCGGAGACGATCTCGCCGCTCGGCGACGCCCCCGCCGCCCTCACCACCTACCTCGAGCACATCGCCGACCACGCCGAGCTCTACCGCCGCGTGCTCGGCGAGCACGGCTCGGCCGTCGTGACGGCGCGGCTGCGGCAACGGGTGGAGCGGCTCGTCCGCGACGAGATCGCGCGCGCCGACACCGACGGGTTCGGCGACCTGCCGCTCGACATCGTCGCGGCCGGCATCACCGGCTCCGTGCTCGGGGTCATCGGTGCGTGGCTCGAGCGGCCGAGGCGACCGGAGCCGGCGGTCGCGGCGGACTGGGTGTGGCGGGTGATCCTCGGGCCCGGTCGCGTCGATCCCGGCGTGCCAGGCTAGGGAGCATGACCTACGTCGCCGACGACGCCCGCTACGACGGCTCGATGCTCTACCGCCGCACCGGACGATCCGGACTCGACCTCCCGCTGCTCTCCCTCGGCTACTGGCACAACTTCGGCGACGACCGCCCGTTCGAGGTCCAGCGCGCGATCACCCGCCGCGCCTTCGACCTCGGCATCACCCACTTCGACCTCGCCAACAACTACGGCCCGCCCTACGGCGCCGCCGAGGTCACCTTCGGTCGCCTCATGCGGGAGGACCTGGCCCCGTACCGCGACGAGCTGATCGTCTCGACGAAGGCCGGCTGGGACATGTGGCCAGGGCCCTACGGCCAGGGCGGGGGATCGCGCAAGTACCTGCTGGCGTCCCTCGACCAGTCGCTGCAGCGCATGGGCCTCGACTACGTCGACATCTTCTACTCGCACCGCTACGACTCCTCGACGCCGCTCGAGGAGACCGCCGCGGCGCTCGCGACCGCGGTGACCTCCGGCAGGGCGCTCTACGTCGGGATCTCGTCCTACGACGCCGAGCACACGCGCGAGATCGCGGGGCTGCTCCGCGACCTCGGCACCCCGCTGCTGATCCACCAGCCCTCCTACTCGATGCTCAACCGCTGGATCGAGACCGAGGGCCTCCTCGACGCGGCTGCGGAGGTGGGAGCGGGTGTCATCGGCTTCACCGCCCTCGCGCAGGGGCTGCTGACCTCGAAGTACCTGGGCGGCGACGCCGATCGCGCCTCGCGCGACTCCTTCGACGACGGCTGGGTGACGGACGACACCGTGCGGCGCCTGCGCGGTCTGAACGACATCGCGGCCGAGCGCGGGCAGTCGCTCGCGCAGCTCGCGCTCGTCTGGGCGCTGCGCGATCCGCGCGTCACCTCGCTCGTGATCGGCGCCTCCTCGACCGAGCAGCTGGACCAGAACGTCGCCGCGCTCGGAGGCCTCGAGCTGAGCGCCGCCGAGCTCGCCCGCATCGACGAGCTCGTGAGCGGCCCCGACGGCGTCGGCGCCGTCGACGTCGACCTGTGGCGCGGGGCGCGGCGGGGCGAGGTGTCGTGACCGCAGCGGGCCTGGGATCGCAGCCGCGGGCGCCGTCCTCACGACGATCCCGCGCGGTGGCCGGTCGCGTCTCCCGGCGACCTGAGGCGCGTGCCGCCTGGGGTATAGTCGACGGGTTGGCCTCGCAGCCGACGCGCGCCCGTAGCTCAACGGATAGAGCATCTGACTACGGATCAGAAGGTTGGGGGTTCGAATCCCTTCGGGCGCACCAAAGTGGTCTTACGAGTAAAAGTGGCCGAGAAAACGGGGTTGGTTGGCTGCGAGGCTTGAACCCCAGCCAGTTCCGCAGTGTGAACGGCGACTCCATCGGAGTCGCCGTTTTCGATGTCCTCGGTATCGAGGGTGGTGGCCGTCGCCCGTTGGATGAGGGAGCCGAATGGCTCGTTCATCACGGCATGGATGTCTTTGTCGATGACGTCGATGCGGTCGAAGAAGACCTGGTTGAACAGCTTCTTGAACGGAGCTGGTGCGTCGCGGTAGGTCTTCGCGCAGTCTTGGACGAGGTCGAGGGCGAGGGAGAAGAACTGTTCCGCGGCGGTGAGGTCCTGTGCGAGGGTCCTGCTTTCGGTCTGGATCGTGTGGAGGGCGGTGCGGATGCGGTCTTGTTCCTTTTTCATCAGGTCCAGCGGGATCGCGTCGGCGTAGTGGGCTTGGAGCAGTCGTTCTTGTTCTCGTTCCAGCTTCTGTCTCTCGGTGTCCAGATCGTGGAGCGCTTGGGTGGAGTCCTTGCTGCGGTAGGCGTGTTCGGCGGCGAGGTCGGTTTCGATCCGTTGCCGCACCTGGGGTGTCATGTCGCGGCGGAGGGTGTCGTAGAGCTGGGCGACTTTCTCTTCGATGTCGGCGATGAGCACTGCCCCGAGCTGGCAGGTGGTGGTCTTGTTGTGGCGTCCGCCGCAGACGAAGTACGGGTAGGTGTCTCCGCTGCGTGAGCGGGTGATCTGCACGAACATGCGGGCTGCGCAGTGTCCGCAGAACAAGGAGCTTTTGAGGTAGTGGTCGTTGACCTTCTTCCGTTCGCCGTATCGCCGCGAGTGGAGGACGGCTTGGACGTGGTCGAAGGTCTCGGAATCGATCAACGGCTGGTGACGGCCGGGGTAGGTGGCGCCTTGGAAGCGGACGACGCCGGTGTAGTAGGGGTTGGTGAGCAGCTTCTGCAGCTGGTTCTCGTCCAACGGCCGGCCGGGCAGGCGGGGCGTCTGGAGGGTGCGCAGCCCAGTGGAGGAGCGCTTCGCCAATCCCGTCGCCCCAGTCCCGACACTCGAGCGTGCCGGTGCTTCTCGCCCAAGCGAACCGCGGCGAACTCTTGATGCTGCATGGCTCGTATTGCGCGCTGCACGCGAACACGTCTCACTTGCGGCACTACGGTGCAGCCATGACCGATGGCACACCTCAGAGCACGCCCTCCCCCGACTGGTATCCGGATCCGTCCACGCCAGGCCAACTCCGATTCTGGGACGGGACAGCCTGGACGGCGCACGTCAAGCTGACGGGGCCCGCCGTTCCGGTCATGCCCGCACCGTCGGCCGCGAGCGCGGCCGGCAGCGAGTCCCCTCGAGCTACCGAGCCGGCGCCCAAGAAACTGGCGAACCGTGCAGCTGGCTTCGGCATGGTGGGCGTGCTGCTCCTTGCCATCGGCGTCGTTCTCGCGATCTTCATTGGCCTCGGGCCGGTCACGATCGCACTCATCGTCGGCGGTGCGATTGTCTTCCTGATCTGCCTCGCTCTTTGCGTTGTCTTCACGATCCTGAAGCGTTAGGGGACGAGGGACCTCGATCGGGTGCGCCGTCGTCGGCTTCGGGGCGAGGCCGAGCTGCGCCATTATTCGGCCCCGCAGCGGACGCACCACTCGTCCGGCTCGACCACACGGCACTCGATCACCGCGCGATCCGGCTCAATCGACGGCCTGGTCGCGGCGAGCCCGAGCCCGTCAAGACGGCAGAAAGCGGACAGGTCAGCAGGACCAAAGATAGCGTTGAGCACGTCGAGGTCTTCCAGACGGTGAGCGTAGGAACTCCCATCCTCGGAAGACCTCGACCCTCACCCGGTCACCGACGCGCTCAAGCCACTACACCCTCAATTGCGATGAGCCCGTTAACGATTGGCTGCACCTGTTCAAACTTTCTCTACTCCGTCAAGTGCGTGGCGCCCGGGACTCTGGTATTTCGGACGTGAGTGCCGCAAGCTAGTTTCATGAGGATCTTTTGGGGGGTCGGGGCCTCCGCGGCGGTGGCGCTGCTGCTTCTTTCAGGGTGCGTGCAAGGTTCGCCCGCCAAATCAACTTCGCTGGGTAGCCCGCGGGTTGAATCGTCTAGCCAATCGCCGTCGATATCTGCTGTTCCGACACCAATGCCGACGCCGACGGCCACACGAGGAGCCGCGAGGATCGCTCCCGGGATGGTGGGCCGGTTTCCTGTCGAAATTCCTGTCGATCTTGGGCCTCGGGAGTACGCAACGGGAACGGTGATGCTTGATTCCGAAGGTGTTCCGGCCTCTTATCGAGTATCGAGTGGCGATGTCATTGACTATGTCGCCGAACGCTTCGGATTCTATGACCCGTCTGGAGATCAGGAGCCTTTTGCGTATCTGAATACAATTAATCAGGTGCGACGCGGTACGTATGATGGTGCGCCCGATAGTAATTTCCAGCTCTACGCCGTGCTAAATCTCTCACCATATACGATCGCGACGATTGGAAATGAGAACGGGAAAGTACTTAGCGGTCCAATGCCCAGTCCGGCGCCTCCGCAGAAATAGGCCTAAGGCGGGCATGACCAGAGCTCGTGGTCAAGCCCGCCTTAAGTTAATCGGCTCTTCGCAAGGGTGTAGTGGCGGGTGGCGCGTCATGCGTGCGATTGCCTCGTGTGCGTGCGCTTCGATCGCGAAGGTCATGCTCTCATCTCCCAACACATTGTGTTGGGAGATCGATGCAGATGTTGTATGTCGGGTTGTGTGTTGGGAGATCAGTAGCGAGAAGCGCCTCCGCAGCGGCGGCTTACCGACGACTTCCTGAATCGCCCCGGGTTTAGTGGAGGGCGAGTTGTCCCGGCGACGGCTGTCGTCGGGGGTTGTTCTCACGGTAGTAGTCGTTCTCGGCCTCGATGGGTGTGCGATAGCCGATCGAGGAGTGCAG
>Ga0153956_1001380_pt1 | contig 21560 bp, 21 predicted proteins | sample TSFL040MetaG_FD_104704 | JGI IMG/M metagenome (GOLD analysis project Ga0153956, IMG submission 104704) | Attine ant fungus gardens microbial communities from Florida, USA - TSFL040 MetaG | ecosystem: Host-associated > Fungi > Mycelium > Unclassified | place: USA: Florida, Wekiwa Springs...
CCGAGGCGTTGGCCCGCGTCGCGCCCGGCGCGCCGCCCGCCCGCCGCGCGGCGGTGGAACGGCTGGCCGGCCGGCTGAAGGCGGCGGTGGATTTCGGCCAGGTGGACGAGCTGATGTCGGGCGGCGTCGCCGGCTTCATCGCCGACATCACCCGGCAGTGCGAGCAGATCCACAAACAGCTTTATGCGTCTTACATCACCTACGGCGCCGAAACGGTCCTTTGATGTTCTATTCCGTCCGTCACGTCACCCAGTTCCGCTACTCCGCCCCGGTGCGCGAGACGGTGATGGAATTGCGCATGCAGCCGCGCTCGGAAGGGCCGCAGACATTGCGCAGCTTCCAGATCTCCACCAATCCCCGCGCCCAGCTTTATGCCTATACCGATCACCTGGGCAACGCGGTCTATCACTTCAACCTGCTGCGCGAGCATGAAGAGTTGCGCATCGAGGCCCAGGCCACGGTCGAGATCGGCCAGGCGCAGGCGCCGCCGGAAAAACTCGATCCGCTGGAATGGAGCCGCTACAACAGTCTCAACCTGAATGACGACCAGTTCGACATGCAGGAGCCGTCGCGCTTCGCCCGCCCCTCGCCGGAACTTCTGTCCTTCATGAGGATCGCCGGCCTGGAAAAGCCGGAAGGCGATCCGCTGACCGCCCTGAAGACCTTGCAGCGCGGCATCTATGACAGTTTCGAATACCAGTCGGGCGTGACCGAAGTGAACTCGCCCATCGAGGTGGCGCTGGAACAGCGGCGCGGCGTCTGCCAGGACTTCGCCCATATCATGACGGCCATCGCGCGCGAATGGAACATCCCCACCCGCTATGTCAGCGGCTATCTCTATCACAAGGGCAGCCGCGACCGTTCCGCCGCCGACGCCACCCATGCCTGGGTGGAAAGCTGGCTGCCGTCGCTGGGCTGGGTGGGGTTCGATCCCACCAACAATATCATGCCGGCCGACCGTCATATCCGCGCCGCGGTGGGGCGCGATTACGCCGACGTGCCGCCGACGCGCGGCACCTTCAGGGGCGGGGCGGATTCCGAACTTTCGATCGCGGTGTCGCTGGAGCCGACCCAGGCTCCGGTGCGGCATGAGGACTTCCTCAAGGTGGCGCGGCCCATGGCGTCGCCGGCGCCGACGCCGTCCATGCCCGAGCGCCTCTATCACCAGCAACAACAGCAGCAGCAGTAATGTCGGGCCGCAGGAAACGGGACATCGGCGGCATCGTCACCGTGGAGGGCGTGCCGCTCGCCTGGTCGGTGAAGAGCGAGCCCGCCTGGAACACCAGCGACGGCGATATCGGCCTGCGCCTCAGCATCATGAAGCATGACGAGACCCTGACCCGCCATGGTACCGCCAAGGCCTGGCGCGAACTGATCCTGCGATATCCCTTTGAGCGCCGGCAGCATCACGCCTCGCGCTTTCCCGACAAGCCCCGGGTCACCCCCGAAGCGATCACCGCCGGCGTGCTGCTGGCGATGGAAGCGGGCTGGAGCCCGGATTCGCGCGGCCGGCCCTTCGAACTGGTGCTGGAAGCGGGCGATCTGCCGCGAAGCTAGGCCGTTCGCGGCTTTTCCCGCTTAACAGACGGTAAACGCCTGGCCGCAAAGCATCAGGCTTTTATTAACCGCAGGCGGCTATCTTGCCCCCCGATTGAAAGGGAAGGGCGAGAATGCCGCTGAAATTATCGTTAAAGCCGGGCGAGAAGTTCGTGCTGAACGGCGCGGTGCTGGCCAATGGCGACAAGCGCACCAGCCTGGTGATCCAGAACAAGGCCTGCGTGCTGCGCGAAAAAGACATCATGCAGCCCAAGGACGCCAAGACCCCGGCGCGCCGCATCTATCTGGCGATCATGCTGATGTATCTCGACGGCGAGGCCAGCGAAGAGCCCTACAATGAATTCGCCCTGCGCATGACCGAGTTCATGGGCGCGGTGTCGACGCCTTCGGTCCTCGGACTGTGCGTGGAGATCAGCCGCGATGTCGCGCAAGGCGCCTATTACAAGGCGCTGATCGCCTGCCGCAAGCTTTTCGACTTTGAACAGGAGCGTCTGTCCTATGAGCCTTAAAGCCTATCAGGCCACCCAGGCCGCGACCGAAGATCCCCGCGTCACCGAATACCGCCTGTTCGGCCAGGTGACCGGCGCCCTGCTCAACGCCAAGGAAGCCAAGGCCGCCGGCACGCAGCTTGTCGAGGCGGTGGACTGGAATCGCCGCCTGTGGCGCACCCTGGCCGCCGACTGCATGGACGACCGCAACACCCTGACCCAGGATGTGCGCGCCAAGATCATCTCGCTGTCGCTGTGGGTGTCGAAATATTCCCGCAGCGTGACGCGCGAAAAGGCGCCGCTGGACCCGCTGATCGAGATCAACCGCAACATCATGCAGGGCCTGCAGGCGTCGTAATTCCGCGGCTCCCGCGAAAATTCCAAAGCCGGCGCTCCGGAGCGCCGGCTTTTTTGTTGCCCGGCGCCGCCGGGAAAATATTGCCGCGCGGGCAGTTCATGCCTAATGCGCCCGCCCATGTTAACAAAATTAATTGAGCTAAATCAGTGACTTGTCGGGTTAACGCGATGGCATGGGCGTTGCAAAAGTTCCGGCGGGCCATGCCCAGCGGGCCCGCAGAACGCGCGGTCCACCACCAGTAGAACGGAGAATGCCATGTCCTTTAGTGTCAACACCAACAACGGCGCCGCGGTCGCGCTGCAATACCTGAATCAGACCCAGGGTCAGCTCGACGCGACCCAGTCTGCCATCAACAGCGGCCTGAAGGTCGCGTCGGCGAAAGACGATGGCGCCATCTACGCTATCGCCCAGAACCAGCGCGGCGCCGTGGCCGGTTTCCAGTCGGTGATCAACAGCCTGAACAATGGCTCTTCCGCCATCGACGTGGCCCTGTCCGCGGGCCAGTCGATTTCGGACCTGTTGATCCAGTTGAAGCAGAAGGCGCTTTCCGCGGCCGACCCCTCGGTGGACACGGCGAGCCGTCAGGCGCTGAACGCGAACTTCGTGGCGTTGCGCGATCAGATCACCACGATCGTGAAGAATGCTGTCTTCAACAATTTCAACCTGGTTGACGGTTCGACGAATCAGGTTCAGGCGCTTGCGTCCGCTGACGGCACCCGCCGCATCACGGCCCAGGCCCAGAACATGAAGCTGTCGGGCTCGATCGTGACCGTCGCGACCACGGCCACGATCTCGACCCTGACCAAGGCTTCGGCCTTGATCGGCACGATCCAGACCTCGCTGTCCAACGTCAACTCGGCCCTGGCCAAGCTGTCGTCGGGCGCGGCGAAGTTCTCGATCCAGGCGACCTTCACCCAGAAACTGTCGGATACCCTGACCGCCGGCATCGGCAACCTGGTCGACGCCAACATGGCGACGGAAAGCGCCAGGCTGCAGTCGCTGCAGGTCAAGCAGCAGCTGGGCGTGCAGGCTTTGTCGATCGCCAACCAGGCGCCGCAGACGATCCTGTCGCTGTTCGGCGGCCGCTGATCCGGCAAACCCTTTCGGGGGGATAAGAGAAGAGGCGATGCCCGCGCATCGCCTCTTTTTCTTTGGTTGCGGGCGGCGCCCGCGATGCGCGCGTTCTTCCTTGTTCACCATCGCGCTGTCCCGGCGTGAACCATCCTTATTTCGCGGAATACCGCGTTTTCTCTTGTCGGCTTTTGTCGAAAAGTGGAAGGATTTGCCGGGTCCTGCCGGCAAGATTTGCCCGGTCCCGGCAATTTCTGCCGGGTGGAAAACGCCGCCGGCAAAATGCGCCGATGGCGTTTTTGCCGGCCGTCGCAAAATCGATGGTTGACCAGACCTTACTCCGCTCCGGCACGGCGTTTGCCTTTGTTCCTGCGGGCAAAACGCCCAAGAGCAATGCTCGAGACCAGAACGGAGAGACCAAATGTCAGGTTTTAGCGTCAACACGAACAACGGCGCCAATGTCGCGCTGCAGTACCTGTCCCTGACCCAGGGCGCGCTGGATCGTACCCAGTCCGCCATCAACAGCGGCCTGAAGGTCGCCAATGCCCGCGATGACGGCGCGATCTATGCGATCGCCCAGAACCAGCGCGGTGCGGTGGCGGGCTATCAGTCTGTGATGAACAGCCTGAACAACGGCACGTCCGCCATCGACGTCGCCTTGTCTGCGGGCCAGTCGATCTCGGACCTGCTGATCCAGATGAAGCAGAAGGCGCTTGCGGCCGCCGACCCCTCGGTGGACACGGCGAGTCGTCAGGCGATGAACGCCAACTTCACCTCCTTGCGCGACCAGATCACCACGATCGTCAAGAATGCGGTGTTCAACGGCTTCAACCTGGTGGACGGTTCCACCTCCAAGGTGACCGCGCTGGCTTCCGCCGATGGCAGCCGCCGCGTGACCGCCTCGGCCCAGAAGCTGAGCCTGTCGGGCAACATCGTGACCCTGAAGTCGACCAACACGATCTCGACCCAGGCCAAGGCCTCGACCCTGATCGCGACGATCCAGACCTCGCTGACCAACGTCAACTCGGCGCTCGCCCAGTTGTCGGCCGGTGCCGCGAAGTTCTCGATCCAGTCGACCTTCGCCCAGAAGCTGTCCGACACCCTGACCCAGGGCATCGGCAACCTGGTCGACGCCAACATGGCCCAGGAAAGCGCGCAGCTGCAGAGCCTCCAGGTTCGCCAGCAGCTGGGCATCCAGGCTCTGTCGATCGCCAACCAGGCGCCGCAGACCATTCTGTCCCTGTTCCGCTAAGCCACGGCCGGGGCGGTGTGAAAGCACCGCCCCGCGCCAACCGCCGCCGGGCGACCGCAAGAATGCGGCGCCCGCCCCGGGGCGAAGGGAATCCATACTGGTGGGAAGTAAGCGAAGGACGGACAGCCGGGGGGCGGTCCGTCCTTCGTGTTTTTCGGCGCGGCGGGCCTGTTGCTACTCGCCCAGCGCCTGAAGGATCGCGGCATCGAGCAGCGGGCCGGTCAGCGCCAGGCCGGGCGACAGTTCAACGATCTTTCCGTCCGCGGTCACCAGCGCGGCGAGGGGGCAATCATCCAGCCCCAGCGCCGACGCGGCCCGGCCCAGCAGCGCGGCGATGCCGGCGTCGTCGGCGCGGCATTGCCCGGCCCGCATCAGGCCCGTGGCCAGGTCGGCATCGCCGGCGTCTTCCACCATCACCCGCTCGGTGGACGAGGCGGTACGCGCCGCCAGGAAGGCCGCGCCCAGATCGCCGGTCTCGTCCAGCCGCGTGACGCCGGTTTCGCCGCGCTGTTCCACCGGCTTGACGGCCAGGCTGCGGCCGCGCGCGATCACCGCCCGCTGCAATTCCTGCGGGGTGGAGATTTCTGCGAACCAGGTCGTCTCGACTCCCGCCGACCGGAAGGCGCGCTTGATCAGCAGCCGGTCGCTTACCAGTTCGGCCACATGCGGCGGCAACCCGGGAAGCCGCAGGCGTTCCGCCACCGCGGCGGCGGTCAGCGCCGCCTCGTTGCAGCACACCACGCCGTCGATGCGGCGGATCTTGCGGCTGTAGCGTTCGGCCGCGGCGGCGGTTTCCTGCGGTCCCCACGGATCGGCGATCAGGCAGGATTCGGCGAAGGCGAAAGCGGGCGCCCGCGGGTCGTGATCGGACACCACCGGCACATGGCCCAAGGCGCGGACACGCCCCGCGGCGTCGGCGGCGTTGGGCCCGCCGGAAACGATCAGAAGGGTTTTGCCGCTCACGCGTGAATCCAGGGATGGAAGGAAAGCAGACCGGCGCGGCGCTTGACAGGTTCCACCCGCGTTAACCGCTTCTTAGCCATGGCGGCTTTAGATTTGGTTAATGATCCAGGCCGATGCCGGCGAGACGATCCGCTCCACGGGCGGACGCGAGCATATCCGAATCGTCGCCGTGATCGCGGCGGACGCCGGTGCCGCGCGCCCGCCGGACCTATGGCCCATCGTGCAGCGCCTGCGCGCATGCCGCCTGCTGGAAGAGATCGCGGTGGCGACCACCGCCAACCCGCGCGACGAGGCGATCGTGGAATGGTGCAACGCCCATGGCGTGCCGGTGCTGCGCGGCCCCGAAGACGACATGCTGGGCCGTTTCGCCACCGCCGCCGAGAAACTGGATGCCGACATCCTGGTGCGGGCATCGTGCGGCGCGCCCCTTCCCGATCCGGACCTTGTCGATCACCTGGTCGCCACGTTGATCGAACAAAGCGGCGACTATGTGCTGCCGGAAGACGGCGCGGCCCATGACGGCGTCGATGTGTTCAGCCGCCGGGCGCTGGACCGGCTGATGATGGACGCGCCGCACGACAAATGCGCCCGCCAGCAGGTCGCCGGCTATTTCCGGCGGCATCCCGGTTTCGTGAAGGTGGTGCGCGCCGCCGCCTTTGCGCCGCCGGAGCCTGTCGCGCGGACGCAAGGGCCGGGCGGCCTGGCGCTGATCCGCTGCGATGGCGGCGGCAAATACGGCTATGGCCATGTCAAGCGCATGGTCAGCCTGGCGCGGGCCTTGCGCGACCGAGAAGGCATCGGCGCGCTGTTCGCCCTGAACGGCACCGAGGACGCCGCCGAACCGATCCGCCGCGCCGGTTTCGATTGCGCGATGCTGCACGGCGCCTCCGACCTGGAAACGCTGGTGGACGCCAACGCGCCCGACATCCTGCTGCTGGACGGCCGCGAAGGCCCGGGCCGCGCCGAACTGGAGAAGCTCAAGCGCGGCGTGGCGGTGACGGCGGTGATGGATGACGGCCATGACCGCCGCCTGGCCGCCGATTACGCTTATTATCCGCCGGTGCCGGGCGCGCGGGCGCTCGACTGGTCCGGCTCCCGCGCGCTTCCCCGCATCGGCTGGGAATGGGCGTTGCTGGGGTTGAATCCCAGCGCCGCGCCGCCGCGCGCGCCGGCGTCGCGCCCCACGGTGCTGGTGGCGATGGGCGGTAGCGATCCGCATGGCCTGACCTTGCGCACGGCGAAGGCGCTGGCGGCGCTGGACCCGGTGTTCCGCATCCGTTTCGTCATCGGCGCCGGCATGAAGGACGCCGCCCTGGTGGCGCGGGGGCTGGTGGCGCTGAAGCGGAATTACGAGACGGTGGAAGGCGCCGCCGATCTCTCCACCGAATATGCCTGCGCCGATGTGGCGCTCTGCGCTTTCGGCGTCACGGCCTATGAACTGGCGGTCTTCGGGGTGCCCGCCGTCTATCTCGGCCTGACGCCGGACCATGCCGCCTCGGCCCAGGCCTTTGCCGATGCCGGGATGGGGATTTCGCTGGGTGTCGCCGACCGGGCGCCCGATGCCGACATCGCCGCCACGGTGCAGTGGCTGCTGAACAAGCCCGCCGTCCGGCGCGAGATGCGCGCGCGCGGCCCGGCGCTGCTGGACGGTCAGGGCGCGTCGCGCGTCGCCGCCGACCTGGCGAGCGCGCTGCAACACGCCAAGGCGCGCGCCGCCTAGAACTTTTCCGCCGCCTGGCGAAACACATCGGCCCAGTCGCCATGCGCCCGCGGCATCACGCACATACAGGCGGGCGCGAAGGGTTCGCGGTCCCGGCCCAGCGCCGTCCAGCTATTGCCGTACAGGACCTTATACGTCGCCATACCCGCGCCCGCCGCCAGCCAGGCGACGGCGGTCGGGGCGGTGACGACAGCCGAAAGCGCCGTCATCAACGCGCAGGCGCGGTCCAGTTCGTTTTTCTGGTCGATGCCTTGCGGCACGAAAATCCTTTTGCCGCCGATCCGTTCCAGCGCCGCGATCTCCTCCGCCATGGCGTCATACTGCACGCAGACGATCGGCCGCGTGACGCTGCGCAGGAAGGCGCCCCAGCTTTCCAGCGGCGCATATTGCACGGCGCGGTGGCCGCCGGTCTTGCCGCTGCGCCAGCAGATGCCCAGCGCGCCGCCGCCGAGCTGCGCCTTCCAATGCGCGACCTCCCGCGCATCCGGGACCAGATAGCGGTGCGGATCGGGAAACCGGTCGGGCGATGCGCGCAGGTATTTGGGCAGGCTGCCCATCAGCGTCACGGCATTGGCGCCGCCGCAGCCCTTCAGCCAGCCATAATCGGCGATCGGCGTGCCGCCTTCGCCGCGAATCACGGCGGGCCGGACGGTGACGCCGGGGAAGGAGCGGGCGAACAGCGCCACCAGGCGTGGCTCGCATTCCAGCACCACGCTGCCGCCTTCGGCTTCGGCGCGGGCGGCCAGGCCGGGGACCATGCTGGCGAACAGGATCTGGTCGCCCACGCCCTGCTCCGCGCGCACCAGCAGGCGGGTGCGCTTCAGGCTGCCGCCGGTCCAGGGCGCCAAACGCTGTTCACCGGCGATGGCGGGCACCTTGCCCGGCACCTCGACCCGGGCGGCATAATCGCGCCAGCCCTCCTTCAGGTCGCCGTTCATCAGATGCAGCACCGCCCGGTTCAGCCGCGCCTGGGCATTGCCGGGTTCATGCTTGATCGCCAGATCGTACAGTGTTCGGGCCTCGTCGCGGCGGCCCGCATCGCACAGCATGTCGGCCAGGTTGACCAGCGCCGGAACGTAACCGGGCCGCGCATCGAGCGCCGCGCGGGTGAGCGCCATGGCCTGGCCGGTCTCGCCCTTTTCGCGGAAGGCCGAGCCCAAGGTCAGCAGGATCTCCGGGCTTTCCGGGTTGCGCGCCAGCGCCGGCTGCAACAGCGCGATGGCGGCATCGAACCGGCCTTCCGCCCGCAGCAGGTTGGCCAGGTTGACGGTGGCTTCCAGCCGCTCCGGCTCGAAAGCCAGCACCTGGCGGAAAAACCGCGCCGCGGCGTCGGCCAGCCCCAGCGCGTTCGCGGTATTGCCCAGGGCGAACAGCACGCGGGTGTCGTCGGGCCTGGCCGCCAGCGCCGCCTCGAACCGGGCGATGGCTTCCGCATGCCGTCCCTGTGACGACAGCTTCAGGCCCTGGGCATAGGCGGCGCTCATGCCGGCACCCTGGCGCGCGGCGTCTTAAGGTCTCGTTAAGCGTGATTTTTCCGTCATTAGCACGGGCTTAACGCCGCCGGTGCGAGAGTGCGCCCATGGCTATCGGTGGAATCGACTCGTCCGTGCTGCTGGGGCTTTACCAGGCCCAGCTCGCCGCCAGTCCGTCGGCGATCGCCGCCGGCAATGCCCAGGCGGCGCAGTTCGCCGCCGGCCAGAACAGGGGCGCGACCGCCGACGACAATCCGCCCTGGAACACGCCCATCACGCCGGGCTCGGCGCAGGACGCCAAGGTCCTGTCCACCACCAACTTCCTCAACACCAGCAATGTGCCGCTGTCGGCGGGCGCCACCAGCGACAGCAAGATGGAGCAGGACAACCAGAAACTCTTTTCGCTCTACAATGCGGTGAACACGCTGGCCTATCTCGCCAGGATGGCGGGCAGTTCCACCACCACCAGCGGCCAGCTTGCCGGCTTGAACACCCGCTTCCAGGCGGGCCTGGCCCAGGTGCAGCAGTATCTCACCGCGACCAGCTTCAACAATTTCGACCTGCAGGCGGCCAAGCCGTCGGACACGGTGACCGCCACCGCGTCCATCGCCTTCGGCAGTTTCACCTATGCCACCAAGCAGCTTGTCACCAACGCCAATATCGACCAGCCGATGCCGGGCGTGTCGGCCTCCGACAGCTTCACCATCAACATCAAGAAGGGCGGCGTTTCCACCCCGGTCGTCATCGACCTCAGCCAGGTGCAGGGCGGCCTGACGCTGGGCAACATCGTCAGCTATGTGAACAGCCAATTGTCGGCGGCGGGATTCGCCACCCGCTTCCAGAAGACCACCGCGGGCGAAACCGCCACCAGTTCCAAGGACGCGACCTACGGCATCCAGATCACGCCCGGCGGCGTGGAGCAGGTGTCGCTGTCGGCCGCCTCCACGCCCTCGCTCTACCTGGTCGGCAATTCCGGTTCGGCCACCGAAACCAACACCGTCACCAACGCCGCCACCTCCGCCGCCACCACCACGGCGGCGGACCAGGCGGGCCGCCTGACCAAGCTGTCGGGCCTGGACGGCACGCCGGTCTCGACCTACAGCGTCAGCCAGACGGCGACGGGCGGCACCACCACCGCCCAGGCGACGGCGGTGGATGCCAGCGGCAATGTCTATGTCATCGGCTCCTCGACCGGCGATTTCGGCAACCAGATCAACCAGGCTTCGCAGGACGTCTATCTGACGAAATACGATTCCGCCGGCCATGTCGTGTGGCAGAACCTGCTGGGCAGCGCCGGTTCCGCCAGCGGCTATGGCCTGGCGCTGGACCCGTCGGGCGGCGTGGTCGTCACCGGCGCCTCGACCGCGCAGTTGATGACGACCTCGGTCAGCAACGGCAACAACGATTCCTTCGTGGCGCGCTATGACGCCAATGGCGAGCAGACCTGGATCAAGCAGATCCAGACCCTGGCCACCAACCAGTCCAATGCCGTCAGCATCGACGCCAGCGGCAATATCTATATCGGCGGCAAGGTCTCCGGCGGCGTGATCGGCGCCGGCCAGGTGGCGTTGGGCGGCGGCGACGCCTTCCTGGCCAAGCTGGATTCCAAGGGCAAGATCCTGGCCGAAAACCAGTTCGGCACCAGCGGCAGCGACAGCGTCGCGGCCACCGCCACCGACGCCGACGGCAACCTGTTCGTCGCCAGCGTCCAGAACGGCCATGCCGTGATTTCCAAATATGCCGGCGGCGACATCACCGCCGCGCCGGTCTGGACCCAGGACCTTGGCGACCTGGCCGCGGGCGGCGCCATCGGCGGACTGACGGTGTCGAACGGCAAGGTCTATGTCAGCGGCTCCACCAGCAATGCCAACCTGACGGCGGGCGGCCAGGCCAGCGTGGTGGCCCCGGCCAGCGGCGGCCTGGATGCCTTCGTCACCGCCCTGACCGACAACGGTTCCAGCGCCACCGCCGACACCACCACCTATATCGGCACCGGCGGCAGCGACACCGCGAGCGATGTCACCGTCGGCTCCGACGGCACCATCTATGTCACCGGCTCGACCACCGGCAGCTTCGCCGGCGCGACACGCACGGTGCAGGATGTCACCAATGCCTTCGCCAGCGCGCTGAACGCCGACGGCACGGTGAAATGGACCAAGCAGTTCGGCGGCGCGTCCGGCACCTCGACCGGCGCGGGCCTGGCGATCGACACCCAGGGCTCCAGCGTGCTGGACGCGCTGGGCCTGCCGCGCGGCACGGTGCAGATCAACCAGTCGGTGGACCTGACCAACCAGACCACCCTGCGCGCCGGCGACAGCTTCCAGATCCAGATCCAGGGCGTTGCGGCGCGCACCGCCACCATCACCATCGACCAGGGCGAGACCTATGACTCGCTGGTCACCAAGATCAACGCCCAGCTCGGCGGCATCGGCAAGGCCAGCGTCAACTATACCGGCGGCGGCGAGAACATGAAGATCCAGGTCAATGCCGGCCACACCATCAACCTGGTGGCGGGGCCGTCGGATTTCGACGCGCTGGCGCGGCTGGGCATCACCGCCGGCGTGCTGACCGCGCCCGCGGTGGACAGCAAGGGCAATCCGCTGCCGGCGACCGAGGACAGCAAGTCCAAGGTCATGCCGACCTATGGCCTGGGGCTGACCGGCGGCGCCACCGGCCCGCTGGACATCTCGACCAGGACCGGCGCGAACATGGCGCGCACCACGCTTCTGGCGGTTCTTTCCAGCATCCAGTCCACCTACCAGACCACCAACGCGCCGCCGCCCGCGTCCGCGCGGCCCGGCAATACCGGCGGCACCGTCAGCGCCGCGACCCTGTCGCAGCTTTCCAACTACAACCTGGCGCTGGGGCTGATGAATACCGATCCCAGCAATGCGGTGGCCAACATCCAGCAGATCGTCTCCGGCGGCGGCGGCGGCGGGGACATGAACAGCCTGCTGAGCGCCTTGTCCGGGCTGGGCTGATTTTTCCGGCGGGCGCGGTTCCACGCGCCGCAAAATCAGACGACCTTGTTGAAAACCATGGCGCCGGACGATTGCGGCGCATAGCCGGGACGCGGGCCATAGGTCCGCATCGGCGCGTTGGCCTTTTCGACCTCCCGCGCGATGGCCTGGATCATGCCTTCGCTGGCATTCTTCACCCGCGCGATCATGCGGGTGTGAAGCTGCAGCACTTCGCGGAACCTGGCGGTCACGGCGGCGAAGCGCTGGCGCAGGGTGGGCGCGGCGGCCTGGGCGATGCGCGGGTCGAAGCCTTGCGCCTCGCGGCCATATTGCGCCGTCAGTTTCTGGATCTCGGGATCGGCGGTGGCCAGCATGGCGGTGCGGCCGTCCTTGAGGGCGGCGATGTCGCTTTCCAGCGCCGCGATCAGGCGCTCGGCCAGCGAGATCAGCCGCTCGATGCGGGGATCGTCCTTCATTGCGCCGCCCCCTGCTGGTGCTTCATCAGTTCGGACTGCATGTGCGAAGCCAGGCCGAAGCCGCCGCGGGCGGTGATGCCCTTGGCATATTCGTCGATCATGAGGGAGCGGAACATCTGCTCGCCTTCGCCGCCGCCGGTCAGGCCGTCGGTGGAGATGCCGGAGAACATCGAGCCCAGGAACTGGGAGATGAAGACGCTCTCATATTCCTTGGAGACGGTGGCCGCCTTGACGGCGTCTATGCCGCCGGTCTTTTGAGCCCCGCTCTGGCCCGCGCCAACGCGGGAGGCAAGCGGCAGCGCCGGCTGCCGGGCCAGGAACAGGGCGGACTGGGCGGAGGAGGTCGCGTCCATCGGGTTTATCCGATCACCTGGATGTCGGCCTGCAACGCGCCCGCCGCCTTGATCGCCTGGAGGATGGAGATGATGTCGCGCGGGCCCACGCCCAGCGCGTTCAGCCCGTCCACGACATGCTGCAACGACACGCCGTCCTGCAGGACGGTCATCTTGTTGCCCTTGCTGTCGTCGATCTGGATGTTGGTGCGCGGCACGACCTGGGTGGTGCCGGTGTTGGAGAAGGGCGAGGGCTGCGACACCTGCGGCGTCTCGGTGACCTTGATGGTCAGGTTGCCCTGGGCGATGGCCACGGTGGAGATGCGCACATCCGCGCCCATCACGATCACGCCGGAATTCTCGTCGATCACCACCTTGGCGGGCTGGTCGGGATCGACCTTGACCTGCTCGATGTCGGTCAGCAGCGCCATCACCCCGCCCGGATAGTTGGCGGGCACCGCCAGTTCGATGTTCGACGGGTCGATCGCCTGCGCCGTGCCGCCGCCCAGATAGGCGTTGATCGCCTTGGAGATGCGGGTGGCGGTGGTGAGGTCGGGATTGTGCAGCGACAGCTTCAGGCTGTTGAGGCTGGCCAGCCTGAAGCCGGTATCCTTTTCCACGATGGCGCCGTTGGAGATGCGGCCCGCCGTCGGCACGCCGCGCGTCACGCTGGAGGCTTCGCCCTGCGCCGCGAAGCCGCCGATGGCGACCGGCCCCTGCGCCAGGGCATAGGTCTGGCCGTCGGCGCCGAACAGCGGCGTCACCAGCAGGGTGCCGCCCTGGAGATTCTTGGCGTCGCCCATCGCCGACACCGACACGTCGATCCGGGTGCCGGGCGCGGCGAAGGCGGGCAGCGACGCCGTCACCATCACGGCGGCGACATTCTTGGTCTGCATCACCTGGCCGCGGCTGTTGACGCCCAGCCGTTCCAGCATGGTCTGGATGCTCTGCTGGGTGAAGGGCGCGTTCTTGAGCGAATCGCCGGTGCCGTTCAGGCCGACCACCAGGCCATAGCCGACCAGCATGTTGTCGCGGATGCCCTGGACCTCGACCAGGTCCTTGACCCGGGAGAAGGCCAGGACCGGGGCCGGGGCGGCCGCCAGGGCGGCGCCCACGACCAGGGCGGCAAGACGAAGGATATAAGGTGCGCGGCGCATGAGAGGCTTCTGCCTTTGTGTTCGCGCCAGTCTTTGCCAGAAATGTGCCGGATGGCGCGCGGAAATACCGTAATAATATCAATGGTATGAACAGTGTTCGCAACACCGCCCAAGCCGCCCCGGCAGGGTTTGCCGGGTCTAAATGGCCTGGGCGGCAGGGGCGGGCTTGCGCATCCCCAGGCAGAGCAGGGCGGCGGCCACCGCGACGAATCCGGCGGTCACGAAGGACTCCGGATAGCTGCCGGTGGCGGTGCGCGACACCCCGGCGAAGAAGGCCGCCGCCGCCGCGCCGACCTGGTGGCTGGCCGAGATCCAGCCGAACAGGATGGCCGCCACGGCCAGGGCGTAGTGCCGCCCGAAGATGGTTCCGGTGCGCAAACCGCGTTCCCCTGCGGGGCTTGTCGCATGCCCGGCCGGCGCGAGCTTGCGCCCCGCGCGGGCGTGAGCCTATTTTCGCCGCCGATGAGCGCCAAAGGGGAAAGCTGCTTCGCCGCCTGGGACGGCGCCTTCAGCACGGAGGAGCTGGACCGGATCGTGGCTCTTGGCGACGGCCTGGCCCTGCGCAAGGCTGACCTGTTCGGGGCGGAAGACAAGACCGGCACGGCGGAGGCCGCGGCGATCCGCGTCACCCGCACCGCCTGGATCAATCCCGGCCCCGACACCGCCTGGATCTTCGACCGGATGCAGAAGGTGGTGGTGGCGCTGAACGGCGCCAACTGGCAGTTCGACCTGCACGGCTTTTCGGAAGCCTTCCAGTACACCGTCTATCACGGCAGCGAAGGCGGCCATTACCACTGGCATGTCGACCAGGGCACGGTGCCGCCGCGCAAGCTGTCGCTGTCGCTGCAACTCAGCGAAGCGGATGCCTATGAAGGCTGCGACCTGGAATTCCTGCCCGGCCATGCGGCGGAGACCGCGCCGCGCGGGCGCGGCGCCATCATCGCCTTTCCCTCCTACCTGCTGCACCGGGTGACGCCGATCACCTCCGGCACCCGCAAGTCGCTGGTGGTGTGGGTGACGGGTCCGAAGCTGCGCTGATGAAGAACGCCTTCCTGGTCTGGGACGACGCCTTCACGCCGGATGAACTCGACGCCATATTGGTGACGCCGATCATGCGCGGCGTCCGCAAATCGCTGGTGATCCGGGCCAACGGACCCGGGTTCCGATGGACAGGCCGGATGCGGCTTCCTATTTTGCCTTCATCTGATTGGGATCTGTCATGGCGCGCACCGCTCTTCTTTGCATCCTGGATGGCTGGGGCTGGCGGCCGGGCGACGATCCCGACAATGCCATCGCCCAGGCGCGCACCCCCAACTATACCCGCCTGCTGAAGGAATGTCCGCACGCGCTGCTGCGGACCAGCGGTTCGGCGGTGGGCCTGCCCAAGGGGCAGATGGGCAATTCCGAGGTCGGCCACATGAATATCGGCGCGGGCCGCGTCGTCGCCCAGGACCTGCCGCGCATCGACGTCGCCATCGAGGACGGCTCGCTGGCCCGCCGCCCGGCGCTGCTGGCGCTTATGGATAAAGTGAAGGCGGCGGGCGGCGGCGTGCATGTGATGGGCCTGATGTCGCCCGGCGGGGTCCATTCCCATCAGGACCATATCGTGGCGCTGGTGAAGATCCTGGCGGGCCAGGGCCTGCCGGTGTTCGTGCATGCCTTTCTCGATGGCCGCGACACGCCGCCCAAGTCGGCGCGCGGGTATGTCGGGAGATTCCTGAAAGATATTGATGGTCTTGCCGGGGTGCGCCTCACCACGCTGTCGGGCCGCTATTATGCCATGGACCGCGACAAGCGCTGGGACCGGGTGGAGAAATGCCATGCCGCGATGGTGGACGCGTCGGGCCGCCGCTTCGACGATGCCCTGGCCGCGATCGACGCCAGCTATGCCGAGGATGTGACCGACGAGTTCGTCGTGCCCTGCGTGCTGGGCGACTATGCCGGGATGGGCGATGGCGACGCCCTGCTGTTCGCCAATTTCCGCGCCGACCGGGCGCGGGAGATCTCCACCGCGCTGCTGGACAAGGGCTTCGAGGGCTTCACCCGCGAGCGGCTGATCGCCTTCAGCGCGGCGTGCGGGCTGGCGGAATATTCCGAGGCGCTCAAACCGCTGATGGCGTCGATCTTCCCGCCGGAGGATGTGCGCGAAACCCTGGGCGAAGTGGTGGCGCAACATCACCTGAAGCAACTGCGCATCGCCGAGACCGAGAAATACGCCCATGTCACTTTCTTCCTGAATGGCGGGCGCGAGGACGTGTTCGCGGGCGAGGACCGCATCCTGGTTCCCAGCCCCAAGGTCGCCACCTATGACCAGAAGCCGGAGATGAGCGCCTACCAGGTCACCGGCAAGCTGGAAGAGGCGATCGCGTCCGGCAAGTACGACCTGATCGTCTGCAACTATGCCAATCCCGACATGGTGGGCCATACCGGTGTGATGCGCGCGGCGGTCCAGGCGGTGGACGTGATCGACGAATGCCTGGGCCGGCTGACGGCGGCGCTGGACAAGGTGGGCGGGCTGATGCTGCTCACCGCCGATCACGGCAATATCGAGATCATGAAGGACCCCGGGACCGGCGAGCCCTTCACGGCCCACACCACCCTGGATGTGCCGGTGATCGTCTATGGCGCACCGGAAGGTGCGGCGCTGGAGAATGGCCGCCTGGCCGATGTCGCCCCCACCATGCTGGCCCTGATGGGGCTGGAACAGCCCAAGCTGATGACCGGCCACTCCCTGCTGGTGAAGGGCGCGTGAGGCGCGGCACGCTTCTTCTCTGCCTGCTGGCGCTGCCGGTAGTCGCCGCGCCGAAACACGCGGTCAAGTCCACCGCCTACAGGAAAGTCGATGTGCTGCGGCCCACGCCACGCCCCGCGCCGTTCGCCGCCACGCCGGAGCCGGCGATGGACCTCAGCCATGCCTTGCCGGGCAGGGCGCTGGCCGGGCTGCCTTCCAGCGCCGAGCAGTTGAAGGCGCTGTCCGGCGAACTCAGGAAGGGCGCGCCGGAACTGGCCGGCGCCAAGCAGAAAAGCGACGCCCTGGCGGCGCAAGCCGCGAGCCTGCGCAGGAAGCTGATCGAGACCGCCGCCCGCATCGAAAGCCTGGAGCGGGAAACCATCGCCGCCGATGCGCAACTGGAAAAACTGGAAGCGGAGGACAACCGTCTCTCCGCCGGCTTCGCCAATGACCGGGTGGCGGTGACCAGGCTGATCGCGGTGCTGGAACGGTTGCAGCACGACATGCCGCCGGCGCTGGCGATGCGGCCGGGCGATGCGCTGGGCGCGGCGCGGGGCGCGATTCTGATCGGCGCCTCGCTGCCGCCGGTCTATGCCCAGGCCGCGGCTCTGTCGCGCCGCATCGAGGCCCTCAAGCGCACCCGCATCGCGCTGGAGATCGAGCGCCGCGACGCCGCCGAAACCAGCCTGCGCCTCACCGCCGCCCGCGCCGAACTGGACCGGTTGCTGGCCGAGAAGGAGCGCGAGGCCCAGGGCGCGGCGCAGGATTACGGCGCGCTAAAGAGCGAACTCGACCGGGTCGCCCGCCAGGCCGCCGACTTCCAGGCGCTGCTGGTCCGGGTGAAGCAGTTGCGCCAGGGCGGTCCCGCCGACCAGAGCGTGGTCACGGTGGCGGCCGGGAATGTCGGTTCCATCGGGGGCCTGGCCCGGAACTCGCTGCTGGAGCCGGTGGTGGGAACCGTGGTGAATGGCGGGGAAACCGGCAATCCGGGGCTTTCCTATGCGACCCGGCCCCTGGCCCAGGTGATTACCCCTGCCGACGGCAAGGTTCTTTACGCCGGCCCTTACCATAAGACCGGACAAGTCTTGATCCTGGAAATCACCACCGGCTACGATGTGGTGTTGGCGGGACTGGGCCGCGTGACGGTTAAGCCGAACGATCAGTTGCTGGCGGGCGAGCCGGTCGGTGCCATGCCCGCGGACGGGCAGGAGTCTCGGCTTTACTTTGAAATCCGCCACGGCGGTCATGGCGTAAATCCCGCGCCGTGGCTCAAGCTGAATTTGCGCCCCGCTTTTGGAAAGGCGAACAGGACATGAAGAAAGTTGCGTTGGTTGGCCTGGGGCTGGTGGGCGGGTTCGCCGCGGCGATGATCGCGTTGCCGGCGGCGCATGGCGCCAATGACGCCAGCGCCTATGGCCAGCTCGACCTGTTCAGCGACGCCTTCGAGCGGGTGCGCGCCAACTATGTGCGCCCGGTCAAGGACAGCGAACTGATCGACGCCGCCATCCAGGGCATGGTGTCCAACCTCGATCCCCATTCCAGCTACATGGACGCCAAGCAGTATGGCGACATGCAGGTGACGACCAAGGGCCAGTTCGGCGGCGTCGGCATCGAGGTGACGCAGGAGGACGGGCTTATCAAGGTGATCTCGCCGATCGACGGCACGCCGGCGTCACGCGCCGGCCTCAAGTCGGGCGACCGCATCGCCGGCATCGACGGCGCCTCCATCGCCGGCCTGGCGCTGAACGAAGCCATCGACAAGATGCGCGGCCCCGCCGGCTCGAAGATCACCCTGACCATCCTGCGCGAAGGCGAGAAAAAGCCCTTCGACGTGACCCTGACGCGCGCCATCGTCTCGGTGGATGCCGCGACCTGGCGGCGCGAAGGCGATATCGGCTATATCCGCATGCCCGGCTTCAACGAGCAGACCGCCGACGGCCTGGAACGCGCGGTCAAGGACCTCAAGAAGCAGATCGGCCCCGGCATCAAGGGCTATGTGCTCGACCTGCGCAACAATCCCGGCGGCCTGCTGGACCAGGCGATCCAGGTGTCCGACGACTTCCTGGGTTCGGGCGAGATCGTCTCTACCCGGGGCCGCCATGCCGACGACACCCAGCGCTATGACGCCAAGCCGGGCGACATCACCGACGGCAAGCCGGTGGTGGTGCTGATCAATGCCGGCACCGCCAGCGCTTCGGAGATCGTCTCCGGCGCGCTGCAGGACCACAAGCGCGCCACCATCATCGGCCTGACCAGCTTCGGCAAGGGCTCGGTGCAGACCATCATCCCGCTGGGCGAGGGCCGCGGCGCGCTGCGCCTGACCACGGCGCGCTATTACACGCCGTCGGGCCATTCGATCCAGGCGCAGGGCATCATCCCGGACATCCAGGTGGCGCAGGGCGACGAGGCCGCCGTGCCGAAGCTGGCGCGTCCGTCGGAAGCCGACCTGCGCGGCCATCTGTCGGGCGAACCGATCCCGGCCAAGCGGGCCAATGCCCCGGTCATCAAGCCGGCCCCGGGCAAGAAGTATGACGACTTCCAGCTCGCCTATGCCCTGGACCTGCTGCACGGCAAGATGACGGTGGCCGCCGCCACCACGCCGGCCCCGGAACAGACCGCCAAGGCGGCCGCCCGTTAATACCTGTTAACTCCGGCGTAACCATGCTCCCGTAAAAAGGGGCATGGCTGCTGCCGCCGATTCCGCGGAAGGGGTGCATGCGTCCAATGCCGGGCGCGCGCTGGCTTTCGCCAGTTCCTTCACCGTCTGCCTGCTGGCGGCGGGATCGCTGGCGATCACATTGTTCGGCCGCCCGCACGGCCCCATCGCCACCCTCGACCTGCCTGCCGTTGCCGCTGCGCGCCAGCCCGCCGCGCCGGTCACGGTTGTGCCGTCCGCTGAGATGCCTGCTGCCGCTATCCCGGTGACCAAGCCGATTTATGCCGGCCGCGCCCTGGTCGCCGATCCGGCGCTGGTGGAGAACACCAGGGACGGCCCGCTGCCGCGCATCGGCGAGGACGGCAGGAAGCCGATGACGGCCTATGCCGCGCCCGCGCCCGCCAATGCCAGATACAAGATTGCCATCGTGGTCAGTGGCCTGGGCCTTTCGGCCAGCGCGACCAAAGCGGCGCTGGATGCGTTGCCCGCCGCCGTCACCCTGGGCTTCGCGCCCTATGCCGGCGATGTCGGCCGATGGGTGGTGCAGGCGCGCGGACGCGGCCATGAAGTGCTGCTGGAAATCCCGATGGAGCCGTTCGACTTTCCCGACAGCGATCCCGGTCCCCACACCTTGCGCGCCGGCCAGGATGAGGCCGCCAACATGGAGCGCCTGAACTGGGCGCTGTCGCGTTTCACCGGCTATGCCGGGGTGACCAATCTGCTGGGCCAGCGTTTCCTGTCGGATTCCGACGCGCTGGCGCCGGCGCTGACCGCGCTCAACCGCCGCGGCCTTTATTTCCTCGACAATGGCGGCGCCAGCCAGTCGGTGGCGCCAGGCGTTGCGGGCCAGGTCGGCCTTCCCGCCGCGCGGGGCTCGGAGATCGACGGCATCCAGAGCGCGCTGGAGATCGACCGCCATCTGGCGGAGCTGGAAACCCAGGCGCGCGCCCATGGCAGCGCGGTGGGCTCGGCCTTCCTCTATCCGGTGTCGGTGGCGCGCATCGCCGCCTGGGCCAGGGGGTTGCAGTCGCGGGGGTTTGTCTTGGTCCCGGTTTCCGCCATAGTGAACGCGCCAAAGCCATAAAGCGCGTCCCAGCATGTCCTCCGATCTGCCCTACCGGCCCTGCGTCGGCATCATGTTGTTCAACCGGGACGGCAAGGTATTCGTCGGCAAGCGCATCGACCAGACGGTGGAAGGCTGGCAGATGCCGCAGGGCGGCATCGACAAGGGTGAGACGCCCAAACAGGCGGCGCTGCGCGAATTGCGGGAAGAAGTCGGCACCGCCAAGGCCGAGATCCTGGCCGAGATGGACGACTGGGTGACATATGACCTGCCCGCACACCTGGTCGGCGTGGCCTTCCACGGCAAGTACAAGGGCCAGCGCCAGAAATGGTTCGCCCTGCGCTTTACCGGCGCCGAGGGCGACATCAACCTCACCGCCCATGAACCGGAATTCTCTACCTATCGCTGGGTCGGCCTGGACGAACTGCCGGCGCTGATCGTGCCCTTCAAGCGCGAGACCTACAGGCAGGTCATCGCCGGGTTGGGCAAATACGCATGAGCAAGGCGCCTGTGCTGATGATCCATGGCGCCTTCTGCGGGCCGTGGTCCTTGGCCGGCCTGAAGGACAGGTTCGAGGCGGCGGGCCATGCCGTCACCTCGCCCTGCCTGCGCTTCCATGACCGCACCCCGCCGCCCGCCGCGCTGGGCACCACCGGTCTGCTGGATTACGCCGCCGACCTGGAAGAAGAGATCGCGGCCCTGGAACACCCGCCCATCCTGGTCGGCCATTCCATGGGCGGCCTGCTGGCGCAGATGCTGGCGGCGCGGAGGGAGGTCGCCGCGCTTGTCCTGCTGGCGCCGTCGGCGCCCTGGGGCGTGCCGCCCACGACCCTGTTCGAAATCGGCGCCGCCCAGGCGATGCACCTGCATCCCGGCTACTGGAACAAGGTGCTGGAGCCGTCGCGCGACATCGCGCTGGCCCATTCGCTGGACAAGCTGCCCAGGCACATGCGCGACGCGGTGTTCGCCGGCTTCTGCGCGGAATCCGGCCGCGCCACCTTCGAGATCATGAACTGGGGCCTGGACATGACCCGCGCCAGCGAGGTGGATGCGAGCGCCGTCACCTGTCCGGTCCTGTTGCTCACCGGCGGCGAAGACCGCATCAACCCGCCCACCACGGTGGCGCGCATCGCCGCGCGCTACGCCAACGCCGAGCATGTCGTGTTCGACGGCATGGGCCACTGGCTGATCGGCGAGCCGGGCTGGGAAAGGCTGGCGGACAGGGCGCTGGGCTGGCTGGGGGAGAAGCGGTTATAGCCCGTCCGTCATCCCCGGCGAGCGCGAACGCCGGTGCGCGCGAGGGA
>Ga0153956_1001383_pt1 | contig 21533 bp, 16 predicted proteins | sample TSFL040MetaG_FD_104704 | JGI IMG/M metagenome (GOLD analysis project Ga0153956, IMG submission 104704) | Attine ant fungus gardens microbial communities from Florida, USA - TSFL040 MetaG | ecosystem: Host-associated > Fungi > Mycelium > Unclassified | place: USA: Florida, Wekiwa Springs...
CTGCCACGGCTCGGAGGGGGCGGGCTTCCGCCGGAACGGCCATGGCCGCCGCCACCTCCCGCCGCGCCATCCGTGACGGACACGACGGTCAGACCTGCGGCGCAGACCGCGACGAGCATAATCTGGATCGACGATCGCATATGACTCCTCCTTCGCATGACGATGCAACGGCCGGTGCTTGCGATCATGGAGGAAGAACGAGGCACCGCGCATCAACCGAAAGGGTGATACATGCCGCCGAGGACGCATTTAATCGCCGGACTCCGACGCACCGGCATGACAGCATCAAGCCCGGCCTGAGCAAAGAGCTTGGCCCTAGCATCCCAATTCGTCGCGTGCCTCAACCGCCCGGTTGATGCGCCGGGATGACGAGCATCTGTATTTTTCACGCATTCAGTGCCGGGATCCGCCCGGCTCGGATCGAGCTTGGCGATTGCATCGTGGAGAAACGACATGAACGTTTACAGTAAGAAGCTCCTGGTCTCGGCATTTGCGCTCACCACCCTGATTGGAGGCGCCGCGCTGAATTCCGCCATCGCCGAAACCTGTAGAGGGAACGTCGATAAATGCTCGCTTCGCTGCGAAATCAAACACCAGGGCAATGCCACACGGGCCGATATTTGCGAACAGAACTGCAACGGCGCCTATAGCGCCTGCCTCGCACGCAATCAACGTCAACCGAGAAGGCCGATGCCCTCCGATCCGCCCGACCCGAAGCATAAACAGCCGACCTACACCAATCCTGGAAACAGGGGCCTCCAGCCCACCGATCCGAAGCACAGCGCTCCCGTCGGAAAATCATCGGGCTCGCACTCCATGCGCTCGAAATAACGCGACAACCAATCCTCCTTAACCTGGAAACTCTCTCCGTTGCGTAGAAACGGTGAAAGTCTCCAGGTTGTTTTTTGACATGTCTTCTTCACACGAACCGATTTTCGCTTCGCTAAAACGCCCTAGCGGCCCATCGCATGCGACAAACCCACGCACCAGCCCGACGGACGCGCGTTCACCGGCGACGCCGGGAATCCATCGAATCTCCTGTTCGGCCCGGCACTGACAAAATAAATATCGTACTCCTCAACAAAAGATACGGGGGGAAACCTCCCTCAACCGAACGGTTGATGTATGGTTTGTCGCACTCCCTAATTTAAACCGATTGGTGGAGGCGGGGGCCGATGACATCAGAAGCCAAACTTTTATCGCTGTTGATCGGCGATATTTACGATGCCGCGATCGATGCCTCGCGATGGATGGAGGTGCTCGACAAACTTCGAGCCTACGTCGTCGGTGCGGCGGCTTCCCTTTATTCGAAGGACGCCGCCAGCAAAAGCGGCGGCGTTCTCTACGATATCAATATCGATCCGACATATAAGGCGTCGTACTTCACCGAATATATCAAGCTCGATCCCTCAACGGTCAGCATGTTCTTCGCCAAGGTCGGAGAACCGATATCGACGGCCGATCTGATGCCCTACGAGGAGTTCACCGCGACCCGGTTTTACAAAGAATGGGTCCGCCCGCAGAAACTCGTCGATGCCCTCAACGTCATCCTGGAAAAATCCTCGACCAGCATCGCTCTGTTCGCCGTCTTCCGGCACGAACGTGATGGCCTGGTCGATGACGAAACGCGCGAACGCATGCGGCTCATCATCCCGCATGTGCGGCGGGCTGTGCTGATCGGCAAGCTCGTCGACTTCAAGACAGCCGAGGCGACGAGTTTCGCCGACACGCTCGACGGATTGACCGCGGGGATGTTTCTGCTCGATGCGGCCGGACGAGTCGTTCACGCCAATACCAGCGGCCTCGCGATGCTCGACCGGGGAACACCGCTTCGCCCCGCGGCAGGGAAACTCGCGGCAGCCAATGCGGCCGCGGACCAGGCGCTGCGTGAGGCCTTCACCGCCGCCGCCAGCGGAGACGCGGCCATGGGCACGAGGGGCATCGCCGTGCCCTTGCCCGCGCAGGGCGGCGTGCAATACGTCGCGCATGTCTTGCCGCTAACCGCCGGCGCGCGGCGGCAGGCGAATATCAGTTACTCCGCCGTCGCGGCGATGTTCGTACACCAGGCGGCGCTCAACTCGCCCTCTCCGCTCGAAACCATCGCCAGGCTCTACAAGCTGACGCCAAGCGAATTGCGCGTCCTGAGCGCGGTGGTGGACATCAGCGGCGTCGCAGCCGTGGCGGATGCGCTTGGCATCTCGGAGGCCACGGTCAAGACCCACCTCCAGCATCTGTTCGAAAAGACCGGCACGCGCCGCCAGATCGATCTCGCCAAACTGGTCGCCAGCCATACCAGCCCCCTCGTCCGGTAGGGGTCGATCGCTCATTCCGGGGCGAGACGTCTTGGCTACGGCCTACACGCACCGCAACGTATCACGGGCTCCTTATAAAAAGTCCGCCGGTCTCAACCGACCGGTTGATGTGTTCGAAGATCTAGCTGGGCTTGTATGAAAGCATACCGTTTTCCGTTTGATCCGTCCCAAGGGTAGCCACGCCGCAAGGCAAATGTCTTGGGCAACCGGGCCACTCGATCAACCGAAAGGACACGCGACATGACAACTTCTGCTCGTCTTTTCCTGACTCTGATTTGCTCGGCCTGCCTGATGACGACGGCAGCCATCAATGCCGATGCCCGCGGCGGCGGCGGCCATGGTGGCGGCGACCATGCGCGCACCGGCACCACGGCCTATGCCGGCAACGCCAATTCCTCGGGAGCGGCCAAACGGCCGACAAGCGCCTCCGATGCAATCCGTCCTACGCGTCACCGCTGCACCGCACAATACCCATGCCCCGGCGGTCCCACGATACACGACCACCGCACCAACGGGGGGCCTTGGACACCCAACCCACACTGAGCGCGTTAAGCCAAGCAATTCAGGTGGAACGAAAGCGGATAACCGGCGCAGAAAACTCCGTCGAGTAGCCAGCACACTGCCAAACACAGGGCGGTGGTTATTTTCGGAAACGCACACCTTCGCCCGAATTCTCGCTCGCTGCGAACCTCAATGCCGTACTTATCCTCGAGAACACGTCTCGTCGCGTCCAGAATCTTGCGACGACGTGGATCCATTTTCTCTCCATCATCAGTTTCGATAACGCTTACCAAGAGGCGCGACAAGACAATTGCCGATCACGAGCAGATCGCCAAGGTTGAATGGCATGTCCGCTCTGCGTCACAAGCGGACATCAATATCTGTGCGGCTAATTTCGAAGTCGAGCGTCAGGCGACCGACTGCTTTCGGACGTGTCATGACAACAGCAGACATTCTGGCTATCATGCGAGCTGAGGGCAATTTTGGACGACGTCACGTCCGTGGCATTATTTGTATTTCTTACCCGAGCCACACGGGCAACGCTCGTTGCGCCCGACCTCCTGCCGTGGCTCGACGGCCATCGACGCCGGCGTGGCCCTCCTAAGCATCGCACCCTCTCGATGAGCTGCTTCTGGTTCTGGAATCTGCGCCTGGCAGTCGGCGATCGATGGTCGGTATCTAAGCAACTCGCTGATGATAAACTTGTTAGCTGAGATCTTTCCATCATCAGTCTCAACGCCCCCCTCATAAGCACAAGGAAGATCGCCAACCGAGATCAAATGGCGAGAAAATTAATGATAGAATGGATCAGGTATCATCAGTCAGAGGCCCCGATCCTCCGGGGCAGCCCCATTTCATCATCCGAGGATCGCCAAAAAGAACCCAGGGACGGGACGACTCTTGTTTTAAGGCGTCATAACTCTTGCCTGTCGACGCAGATCGATGCGCCCACTTCGGAGCTATCAACTCCAAAACCAATTGAAAATCAGGGCATGTAGCATGATCTGCGTGCGCGCATTCATTCTATTATTTGGTCGAATTAAGTCATTTCCTAGCCGCAAATCGGAAAAGTCTGATTTTTTTAGCGAGGTATCTATGGCCAAATACAAAGACGCTTAAAATCAATCCATGAACAAGAGGCTCTTTGCTCATGCTTCCCGCTGAACTCAAAGCTGCTGCATCGCCGCTCGTTTTTTTGATCAGCTCACTCGGTATAGCCGTGATTGGCCCGAATGCGATGGTCATAGCAGGTGGCATCGGACTAAGTTTAGCGGCAGCGACAGGCGTGATGTCCAGTCAAAACCCGAATTTCGGTGCCAAATATGGATGGTTGCTGCCCCTATTTGCACTTTGCGCCAACGTGCCACTCACGATCAACGGCATTCTCATGGTTCGTAGCGGCATGGCGTCCGGACAAACCGGATTGGCGATCGCGGGTGCCTGTCTGGCAGCTGCCAACAGCGTGTTTTATGGCAACGCCAATTTGAGAGGCTGCCTCAATCGCATTTCTGCAAGTGGCCACGCTTATTTAAGCATGACTGCCGGAGCCTTGATCGCAGCCTCGGGCGTCGCGTTGCTTGATCCTGTCCTGACGTTGCTTGGTGGCGGCTTCGTCACGGAAGCCGCGCTGCGCAGAAACCCGGCCCCCGTTCAAGAGGCACTCATCGTTTGAGCGCACCGGCTACGCATGACCAAAGCGCGCCCGATCTTCAGCAATTAACATCTGATCTTTAAAACAACCGCTTGTAAAAGATCATTGGCAGGGGAGGAACTATGTCGACTCATCAACATCTCGGCTCGGGCAAGAACTATAATTGGCTGGTCTCCGAACACAACGTCAACATGGCGATGCCCGCACCCACGCCCTTGGTGACGACCATCGATGCACGGCATCAATCGGTGACGATAGACCTGCATCGCACGGTCATTCTCATCATCGACATGCAGAATGATTTCTGTGCCAAAGGTGGCTGGGTTGATCATATCGGCGGCGATTACAATCCGGATCGCGCTCCGATTGAGCCTTTGCAGCGGCTGCTGCCGCAACTGCGCTCAGTTGATGTTCCGGTTATTTGGGTCAATTGGGGAAACCGTCCGGACCTGAAGAACATGCCGCCAAATCAGCATCATTTGTATAAGCGGACCGGCGTAGGTATCGGGCTCGGCGAGCCTTTGCCCGGACACGGTTCGCGTGTGCTTGAGAAAAACAGCTGGGCTGCCGCGATTGTTGATGAACTTCCCCAAGAGCCCGAGGACATTCACATCGACAAATACCGGATGAGTGCATTCTGGGACACGCCGCTCGACAGCATTTTGCGCAATCTAGGGACAAAGACGGTCCTGTTTACGGGCGTCAACACCGACCAGTGCGTTTGGACCTCGCTGACGGACGCGAACTTCCTCGGCTACGGCTGCGTGCTGATCGAAGACTGCTGCGCAACCTCATCGCCCGACTATTGCACCGAAGCGACTCTCTACAACGTGAAGAAAGGCTTTGGGTTTGTGACCACTTCAAACGAGATCATCAAGGCACTGGGTGAGGTTCAGTCGAAATAAGAAGATATTATCTGCTCTCAGGGCGCCAGAGCAATCACGATGCTCTGGCGCATTCTCGCCTGCAGCAAAGCATGCTGTGACATCCCATAGCCTTCGACAGTTGGCTATGGGATTTTTTGACTGGAGCCCGCTTCATCTGCGCTGAATCAGACTCGTCGTTCTCTTTTTGTTGAGCATGATCCCTCGGGGCAAGCCCGAAAGTATGTTTTTGCGAAAACTGGATTCCACTTTTCGGGATCATGCATCTAGCCTGCCCGGGCTTTTTGAACCAAGCATCGTGAGGGAATGGGCATGGCAAAGGCACTGTTTAGATGCCGAAGAAGCGGGCACGCCCAACTCCGGCGATCAGCGTCAGACCTGACATTGGACAAGCCAATCCTGATAGAGGCGGCAAAGGGAAACTTCTAAGTCTTTCCTAGCATCGCTAGGTGCGTTGATCATGTGATGAGCGACTTTGGATATCCGAGAGACGGACGTCTCAAGCATTAGATCAACATCGGTCTACGCAGCGCAAGATCCCAACGGCATCTTTGGCGAGTTCAGTCGTGAGGAGCCTGGCTACCAAAAGTATTTTCAACTCGACTTGAGGTTACGCGTCCAACTTCTTGGACAACGGCGCTGCTGCATTGCGAAATACTGATGTAGCAAGAGGCGGAGATGCCATCTAATTATTTGTGAAATCAGTAAAATTTCAATTCGCCTCTATTGCGGCACTGCTATATCGCGTTCGATAGCGGTCGGTTGCCCTACTAGAATGCTCCTGCATAATCGCGATGTAAGCCGTTCAAAACGGTGCAAAATTTGGAGGATTGCCGATGTGTATGGGTGATGATCGTAACTGTCCTGATTTCCACGAGCACCATGCAAAGTTTAAGGCTGAACTGAATGCAGAGCGTCGTTCGTTTCTGAAGAGCAGCTTTGCCGCGACGGGGGCTGCAGCCGCGATGACGACGGGCGGCCTCTCGTTGGTGACGCCGGCCTTGGCGCAGAACGCGCAAGCTCGCGCAAAAAATATGCAACATCATTATCTGCCGGCGAACGCCGATACCGTGCACTGGGGTTATTTCAGCAAATCGCTGAAGCCGCGTGTCGAGGTCAATTCGGGCGATTTCGTCACTATCGAAGCCCTCACTCATCATTCCTACGACGATTACGATCGCATGATCAAAGGCGATCCGGGAGTCGAAAGCGTCTTCCACTGGACCAAGGACAAGAAGAACGTCGACCGTCGCGGTGCTGGCCCGATGGATGCCTCTATCCATGGCCGCGGCGCCGGCGAAGGCATGGGTGTGCATATTATGACCGGCCCGGTTTACGTACGCGATGCGCAGCCCGGTGACATCCTCGAAGTTCGAATCGTTGATTGCATGCTACGCCCGTCCATGAATCCTGAATATAAGGGCAAGGCGTTCGGCAGCAATGCCGCGGCGAACTGGGGTTTCCAGTATAATGACCTGTTGGGCGGCAAGAAACGCGAAGTCGTCACAATCTATGAGGTCGACGCGACTGGCGTGAAGAATTGGGCGCAGGCTGCGCATAGTTTCGAATGGGTGCCGCAAACCGATCCGTTCGGTGTGGTTCACAAGACGATCGATTACCCCGGCATTCCGGTCGATCACTCCAAAACCAAACGAAATTTCGACTTCCTAAAGGGAGTTCGCCTACCAATCCGCCCGCATTTCGGAACGATCGGTGTCGCACCAAAGGAAGCAGATCTGGTGGACACCATTCCGCCAAGCTACACCGGCGGCAACATCGACAATTGGCGTATCGGCAAGGGTGCAACCATGTTCTACCCGGTCGCGGTCGAAGGCGCATTGTTGTCAGTGGGCGACCCCCACGCATCGCAGGGCGATAGCGAGTTGTGTGGAACGGCGATTGAGTGTTCGCTGACGGGCGTGTTCCAGTTCATCCTGCACAAGAAAAAGGATTTGGCCGGGACTCCGCTTGAGGAGCTCGGGTATCCAATGCTTGAAACCCAGGATGAATGGCTGGTCCACGGCTTCAGCTACGCAAACTATCTTGCGGAACTAGGACCGAACGCGCAGACCGATATCTACAAGAAGGGCTCCGTCGATCATGCGTTGCGCGATGCGTTTCGCAAGATGCGTCACTTTCTGATGACCACGAAGGGGCTAACCGAGGACGAAGCGATTTCCGTCATGTCGATTGGCGTTGACTTCGGTATTACTCAGGTCGTTGATGGAAATTGGGGCGTCCATGCGATCATCAAGAAGGATATTTTCGCGGGTCGCGCATAACCCTATCAGGGTCGGCTGCAGGACACGAACCTGCAGCCGACTAATGTCCATTATTGACTCAATTGGGAGAGACGGTCCGGGATTGAGCTTCGGATGTTAGACTCAACGCGACAAACTACTAAGTTTAATAGTGAGGATTATGCGGCTCCGGTCCGACAGGACGTCTGGAATTCCGTGGTTTCTTGCTTTGGGTTTGTCTCCCGGACCAATTATGAAGAATTTAGCTGCTCGGCGGCAGCACAGCTATCCCAGCTGGGGATCAATTTCTTCCGGATCAATTCAAGTTCTCAAGACCTGAAGCGTGTTTCGCCTCCGAGAGAGGAGGCCCTGCTCTTAGTATTGCTCTCAGATGGCTCGCTTTCTTGCGTAAGTGAAACAAAAACGCTCACCCTTGCACCGGGCGATGTTTTCATTGCCCCTGCTTCGGTCGATTTGAGCATACGCTCGATCGCCACCTTCCGTGCTCTTTTTGTTTCGATTCCAAAGGCAGCGTTTAGCACACGGATATTTCAGAACAAGCTGACCATTGCCCGCGTATTGAAGGCGGATCAGGGAGCGGTGAGAGTTCTTTCCGCACTTCTTGACGGCGTACTGGGTGCGCTCGATAGTTTGCAAGAGGCGGACTTCCGACCGATCGACCAATTTTTTGTTGAACTCCTTCTGGCTGCGTTGAATGCAGGGGGCACCGCGAATCTTGCGGACGATCCCGGCATCCATTCGTCCGTGCTGCGGCGGGTCTGTCAGAATATCGAATCGAAGCTGCCCGACCGCAATTTGAACCTTGTGGATATTGCCCGCGCCGAAGGAGTGTCTCCGCGCTATCTCCAGCGCCTGTTCGAAAAGGCAGAAGAGAGTTTCTCGCATTACGTTCTGAAGCGGAGGCTTGACCGAAGCGCGGAATATCTTGTCGATCCGAAATATGGGCGTCTGTCCATATCCGAGATTAGCTTTGCTTGTGGGTTTAATGATCCTGCGCACTTTAGTCGCGCATTCAGAGCGCGTTTTGCGACGTCGCCGAAAGATTATCGGAGGAATCAGCCATCGGCGTTTTCTGGAACCGCACGTGCCCATAGAGGCTGGCCGTCAAACGTTCGGGTGGACAACAAGGACGGTGAGCGCCTTGTCATTCAGGATAGCTTTCCCGGCGCTGCAAGCCCGAGCACATTGCCCGGTGAGCATGCCGTGCATTTTCTAAGAGCAACATCGAAGTCGGTGCACTGGGGCTTCTTTAGCCGCTCCATCTCACCGGTCATCAAAGTGAAGTCGGGTGATCTCGTTACAGTGGAAACACTGACGCAGCATGCGAACGACGATCATGAGCGGATGATCGCATTCGATACCGATGCCGAAGATGTTTTTTTCTGGACCGCAGAAAAAAAGTCCGTGGATCGTCGCGGCGCAGGTCCGATCGATGCTTCGGTCCTCGGGCGCGGGGCTGGTGAGGGATTCGGCACCCAGATCATGACCGGACCGATTGCGGTCGAGGATGCTCAGCCGGGCGACGTACTCGAGGTTCGGGTGATCGATATCAGGCCGAGACCTTGTGCCAATCCCAAATATCTCGGCCGTTCGTTCGGCAGTAACGCCGCCGCATGGTGGGGCTATCATTTCAAAGATTTGCTCACGCCACCGCAGCAGCGTGAGAATGTCACGATCTACGAGATATTCGACCAAGCAGATCCGCCATACGCCAAGCCGCTTTATTGCTATACTTGGACTCCGCAGGTCGATCCATTTGGCGTTATGCATCAAACCATCGATTATCCGGGGGTTCCTGTCGATCATGCCACGGTTCGATGTATCGACCTCAGTAGCCGAGAAGTAATGGTGCCATTGAGGCCGCATTTCGGGGTCGTCGGCGTCGCGCCACGGGAAGCGGGTCTCGTGGATTCGATACCTCCCTCCTACTTCGGTGGGAATCTCGACAATTGGCGCCTGGGGCGGGGTTCGAGTGTATTTCTGCCCGTCAATGTCACAGGCGCATTACTGTCGGTCGGTGACCCACACGCGGCGCTAGGCGACGCGGAGCTTGGTGGGACAGGCATCGAATGTTCCATGACGGGTGACATTCAAATCATCCTTCATAAGAAGGATCGGCTGGATCGTGCTCCGCTTCGAGACTTGTCTTATCCACTTATAGAGACGGCGGATTCATGGGTGATCGCCGGGTTCAGCTATGCCAATTATATAGCGGAGCTTGGTGATAAGGCGCCGAGCGCAATCTATGAAAAATCGAGTATCGATCTCGCGATGAAGGATGCGTTTCGAAAAGTTCGCCGCTTCTTGATGGCCAATTTCAACGTCTCGGAAGATCAAGCAATCTCAGTCATGTCGGTTGCAGTCGATTTCGGCATCTCGCAAGTGGTCGATGGAAATTGGGGTGTACATGCGATCGTCCCGAAATCTTTATTCTCGCCTAATTCCTATTAGCTGCATTCAGCCGCGCTGAGGCTTACCCTGCATCCAAAAAGCAACGCGCCCCATGTTGCAAACCCGGGGCGCGTTGATAGCCTTACAAAGTCTCGTCAGAAGCTGAAATTGATTCCGGCAAATCCGACAACGATGTCACGCTGTGCGTCGGCGTAGTTCGACACAACTCCGGTGTTGACTTGACCTTGCAACAGGTAGTCGTTGATCAGGTGATAGTATTGAAAGCCGCCGCGAACGGTCCATTTTCCGTAGTTGGATGGAATCCACGTCACCGGAACGTACATGGTCACGCCGGTCGAGAATACACCGGCATTGCTGGTGCCGCAGGGCGTGGCGATGGTTCCGCAGGGGGTCGTTGCAGAGGCCGTCCAATAGTCTTTCGGGCCGACGGAAACCCATGTCGGAGCTACGAAGTAAACACCCCACTGCGCCTTCATGTCGAGTGTTGGATTCATGCCGAATTCAACATAGCCGCTGCTGGCCTTGCCGGTCGTCACGTTCGAGGGGCCTGAGAATTGATACCAGCCGCGGATATAGGGCTTGATCGCAACCGGCCATCCCCACGACGTGTCGTCGTAGGACAAGGTCACATTCATGTTGCGCTGAGACCAGCCTCCTACTCCCGGATTTATGAACTCGACATATTGCATATCGAGCATCCAGTTCTGGGCAAATCCGATTTGTGCGCCCGCCCACCAGTCGAATTCCTGCCAGGAACCGACATTCGGATCTTTCCGATCGCTCCATAAGTCGTTCCAGGTGCCAGCATAGAGCGAGAATTTATTGATGAAGTTGTTTTTGTTTTTATAGAGATCGACCACCAATCCAGCAGCAATCTGCGTCGTCAATCCCGTGCCAGTAACGTGCAAGCCACGGGGCGTCATATAGTCGCCGCCGAGACTGAGATCGACAAAGCCGTGAATATCTAAAGGCGTGTATGCGACTGGCGGCGCTTTTGTCGTAATCGGTAAATCGGCCGCGAAAGTCCCCCCTGTGGTGAGCAGGACCGCAGCAGTTGATGCCATAGCGATTCCGAGTTTAGTCTGATTCTTGAGCGTCATTTCGTTTCCCCATTCTCTTTGCATAAGCCGACCCGTTTCCGGCCACGACTTGCTGCCCTCCTTATCTGGCCTAGACCAAGGTAAAATCCCGAATGTGACGAGATCTCGCGGGCCAGGACATCGAGGAACAATAGGATGGGACTCGTGAAAACTCTTGATTTAATGCGCCCTGAATCTTGCCTGTAAGCGTCATCTGGAGTTTGAAATATCGTATCATCATGATGATGCGCCCTGCATCTGGATGGCAGGTACGAGGTTTAAGATCGTGGCGGAGCAGCACGCAATCGCTGGCGGGTGTTTAACTTTTCCGTTGCAAGAGTATCACCGACGTTCACCAATGAATAAGACGTTGTAACCGCTCAAAAACGTCGCCGACGTGCTCTGCTTATTTAATTTGACTCGAATGGCTAGGCTCTTCGATCGCTCACAACGGCTAGTCCTTCTCATGAAGCACTATCGGGTTGCGAGACGGTAAAGTGCGCGAGCCCCGACGCCGGGCAGGAAGCCGAGAATGCCGATCATTCCACAACTGGCAGAACAGTAAGCTCGTTGACCGATCAAACATATAGCTGAAGAGCGCCAATACCACCGCGTCAACTCCCGCTACAAAGCGGATCGACTAGAAGTGAGGGATCCCATCTTCCATAAATCAAGATTCACGTCTCATGAGTTCCTATCATTTGCAATAAGGCTGCTCTTACGCTTTCGTGATTCTTGGCGCGCCGACTGTACCCGCTCCGAAATCTCTTTAGCGCCGCGCATGTAGCTTCTAACTTTTCTAGACACATCATGACGAGTTCGCACTTCTCGATCGCATGAGCGACAAATTGGGCAGTTTTCGACGTCCTCACTCATCGCGTCATCCACATAGAGCGGCGTGGGAATAATAACCCTCCCCGCACCCATGATGCTCGACGTGATTCCGACAAACAACACGGACAAGCTTCCCCGCTTTGCAATCCTGCGCTGGCTTGACCATCGTGGGCACAGCAATGTTCTTATGTTCGGTCCGGAAGGGACGCCGTTCGATCGAGGCACCGAAATTCCTGACCTGCTGGACCAGTATTCCGGCCACTGCCTGTTTCAGGTGAGGATCGTCAAACGGCGGGTTTTAATCGACATCGCCAAAGCGCTGAGATGACGGCATCACCCTTACGATAACACTCGGCAACACCGAGCAGAAATATTGACTAAGTGATTGATTTGATGGCGCGCTCGAAAAGATTCGAACCTCTGCCCCCAGATTCGTAGTCTGGACTGGATCATTGAAATTATTGAGATCCGTTACCGTAAGAGGCGCTCGTTCTAACGATAACATTGACCTACCCCATACACCAAATCCATTGAACAACCCCGGCTAGGGCAGATCGACAAAAATCCTCTCGATGCTTCGAGCAATTCAGGACAGCCACGCCGATCTGTCGTTCGGATCGCCTCAACGCGGCAGCCGAATGCATTCCGCGGCATCAGCGTACCAGAATGCAGAGAACTGCCCCGTTTCAGACCGATACTCAGCGACCTTCAAAACTTGGTTTACGTTTCTCGATGAACGCCCGCATGCCTTCTTCCTGATCGCGGGACGCGAACAGCATCTCGAACGCCTTGCGCTCCAGCATCAACCCGGCATCGAGCGAACTGTCCATTCCTGCCAAAACCACTTCCTTGATCTGCTCCACGGCAAGCGGAGGCATTGAAGCGATGGTTTTGGCAATGCCGATCGCGGTCTCCACCACTTTGTCGTCCGGTACCACATCGTTGACAAAACCGAGTCTGCGGGCTTCCTCCGCGGTCACATGCTCACCAGTCAGCAACATCTTCATGGCGCGATATTTGCCGATGGCACGCGTCAACCGCTGCGTGGCTCCGCCACCCGGCATGATACCAACGCTCACTTCCGACTGACCGAATTTTGCTCCCTCGCCTGCCACAATGATGTCGGCCTGCAATGCCAATTCGCAGCCTCCGCCCAACGCAAAACCATTGACCGCTGCGATCAGCGGTTTGCGGCAGCCCGCGATCACCTTCCAGAAGTAAAGCACGCGCCGCGCCATCATATCGATCGGGCTGGACTCAACGACTTCCTTCAGATCGGCGCCAGCGGCAAATACGCGCTCGTTGCCGGTGATAACGATGCAGCGCGTATTACGATCCGCCGCCAGCTTCTCGAACTGCCCCGCCAGTTCCGCACGCAACGGATCGTTAAGCGCGTTGCGCGCCTCGGGACGATTAAGCTTCAGCAAGGCCACATGCTCGTTCGGTCGCTCCAGCAGGGTCAACGACATTCCAATCTCCCTTACACTCACGTCACATGCGGCGCTGTCGTTGCGCGCATCCTTTATTCTTCATCGAGCATCATCAACCAGTCAACAGCCGTGACCGACGCCTCGCCCAGCATGATGGGGTTAAGATCGAGCGTCGAAAGCCTCGGACCGAGCGCCGCACCCAGACGAGACACCGCGCAGATCATCTCCACAAGCCCTTTCCGGTCGACCGATGGACGACCTCTCACACCTTCCAGCACTGCCTTGCCATGCAACGTATCAAGCATGCCCGCCGCCTCGCTTTCGCAGAGCGGCACCTTGCGGAACACAACATCGCGCAGAACCTCGATCAGAACACCGCCCAGACCCGCCATGATGACTGGGCCGAACACCGGATCGTTTTGCAGGCCGATAACGAATTCGGTGTTTCCGCTCGCCATGGCTTGCACAACCACACCATGCACTCTCGCGTTCGGGTTATATGCCTTTGCATTTGCGATGATTTTATCAAACGCTTGCCTGACCCTGCCTTCATCGGTGAGACGCAGGATGACACCGCCCGCTTCCGTCTTGTGCAGAATGTCCGGCGACTCGATCTTCAGAACCACCGGATATCCGAGCTTATTGGCAGCCGTCGCTGCATCATCGGCGGATGCCGCCAACACCGTCGGGATATGCGCTATGCCGCATTGATCGAGCAGCTTCACGCCATCCATCGTGGAGACAACACCTTTGGATGGCAAATCGAGCCTCGGTAGCTCGATCGCCTTCTTCTGTTCGCATCGTGTCAGCCATTTGCGTCGTATCTCCGCGTATTGCACGAGCGCGGCCACCGCATCCACGGCGGGCTCGGCGCCACGCAACACCGCAATGCCTTCCTTGCGCAACGCCAGAACGCCTGCTTCCGGTGCCGCAACCCAGCATACGACAAACGGCTTCGTGACCTGATCGCGAATTTCAACAAGAACCTTCACGAGTTTGTCGACATGCGCTTCCATCAACTGGAACCAGACGATTCCAACATCCACATTCGGGTCGGCCAGCATCAGCTTGACGCTTTCGAGTAGCAAATTCGGATCAGCCACGAACTGCCCGGTGACATCGACCGGGTTTCCGACCGCGCCGAAGCCAGGAATGACCTTCTGCAAGGCAGCCTGCGTTTCGGGTTGCAGCACCGGAACCAAAAGGCCGACTTCCTGCGCACGATCCGCCATCAACACGCCCGCACCGCCGGATTGCGTCAACAGGCCGATGCCATTGCCTTCGGGCAGCTTGCAGTTGGACATCACCTCGGCGATGTCCAACATGTGCTCCTCGTTCCGCGCGCGAATGATACCATGCTGACGCACCACGCCATCAAACACCACATCGTCGCCCGCCAGAGACCCGGTATGCGACGCGGCGGCGCGCGCGCCTGCGCCCAGCCGTCCAACCTTCGTCATCACGAGCGGCTTGCCCGCAAGCATCGCCTGTTCCGCAAGCGCGACAAAATCCTCACCGCCCTTCAAACCTTCGATATAACCCGCACCCATTTTGATGCGCGGATCGCGAATAACCTCACCCATGATTTCCGGGAAGGTCAGGTCAGCTTCGTTACCGGTGTTGATGAAGTAACCGAGTCCAAGACCACGACGGCGGGCCAATGCAGCGATCGCGGTGCCAAACGCGCCGGACTGCGTGACAAAACCGATGGGACCCGGCGGCGTATCGCTATCGGCATACTGGCTGAACGTTGCCAACACGCTGTCGAACGAATTAATGAGACCCAGACAGTTCGGGCCGCACAGCCGTACGCCGCATTCACGAGCCGCCGCTACGACATCTTTCTCATATTTGCGACCTGCATCGCCGATCTCAGCGAATCCCGAACTGAAGATAACCGCGACCGGAACACCTTTCGCGCCCAGCTCACGCACACAATTCAAAACCTCGCTCGCCGGCAGCACGATGATGGCAAGATCGATCTCATCGTCGATAGCCGCAACACTCGGATAAGCCTTCAACGGCCCGATCATCTCCGCGCGTGGATTCACCGGGTAAATGCGCCCCTTGTAGTCTTTATCGAGCAGGTGCTTGACAGGCCGACCGCTGATCTTACGAAAATCCGACGACGCACCAAGGATGGCAATCGAACGCGGCGCCAACAGTGCCTTCAACGCATCCCTCGCTTCGCCTGTTTGAGGCCTCGTTTGCGTCATTGCCGTCACGTCAGTCTCCCTGCGGATTGCTGTGTTTCTTGATTAATTGAATGCCGATATTCCGGTTTGCGCACGGCCAAGCACCAATGCGTGAATATCGTGCGTACCCTCAAGCGTATTGACGGTTTCAAGATTCATCAGATGACGGATGACATGATATTCATCCGAAATGCCGTTACCGCCGTGAATATCACGTGCCGCGCGAGCGATATCGAGCGCCTTGCCTGCACAATTGCGCTTCAGGAGTGACAACATTTCCGGCGTCGCCTTGCCCTCATCGCGAAGACGGCTGACGTGCAGACAGGCAAGAAGTCCGATCGCAATTTCCGTCTGCATGTCAGCCAGCTTTTTCTGGATGAGCTGGTTAGCGGCCAGCGGGCGGCCGAACTGCTTGCGATCGAGCGCATATTGACGCGCAGCATGCCAGCAGAACTCGGCAGCACCCATCGCGCCCCAGACAATGCCGAAACGTGCATTGTTCAGGCAACCGAACGGTCCCTTCAAGCCTTGCACATTCGGCAACAGATTTTCCTCGGGAACCAAAACATCTTCCATGAAAATCTGCCCCGTCGGCGAGGCGCGAACCGAGAACTTATTCTCGATCTTGGCGGTCGAAAGACCCGCCATGCCGCGCTCCAGAATAAAGCCGCGAATGACATCCTGATCATCCTTCGCCCACACCACCATGATATCCGCGACCGGCGCATGCGTGATCCAGGTTTTGCCGCCGGTGAGACGATAGCCGCCAGGCACCTTCTTCGCGCGGGTCTTCATACTGCCGGGATCGGAGCCATGATCCGGTTCCGTCAGGCCGAAACAACCGAGAATCTCGCCCTTCGCCATCGCTGGTAGATATTTCTGCCGCTGCACCTCCGAGCCGTAAGCATAGATCGGCACCATCGACAGCGTGGTCTGCACGCCGAGGGCGGAACGAAAGCTCGTATCCACACGCTCGAACTCGCGCATGATGAGACCGTACGACACATAACTGATGCCTGCGCAGCCGTAACCATCGATGGTCGCGCCGAGAAAGCCGAGATCGGCCATTTCCGTCATCACCGTTCTGTCGAACGATTCATCCCGGTTAGCCTTCAGGATCCGCGGCATCAGGCGCGACTGCGCATAGTCACGCGCCGTGTCGCGGATCAGCTTTTCCTCTTCACTCAAAAGATCTTCAAGCAGGAGCGGATCGTCCCAATGAAACGTCCCACCGGTCAACGTCACGCTGGCGGCATCAGTCGGCTTGCTTGCAACTTTTGAAGTCATGACGCGACCTTTTCACATGCCATGCGGAGGAACGCTGAAGCCTCAGCTTCCCGGTGTGGCATGGATTTCAGGAAAGAACAGATCCTTCCATCCCGCAGGCGTCTTGTTGACAAGACCGACCCGCTTCATGAACGCCGCATATTTCATGATGCCCTTGGGGGTCGTGGTATATTCGGTGTGCGGGTGGTTGATGATCTCCAAGGTATCCTTCAGGGATTCCTTGTTGTCGGTGCTCTTGACGTAAATCTCGGCGGCCTGCTGCTTGTTGGCGTTGATGAAATCGATCGCCTCCTGGAAGGCATTGAGAAATGCCTTGTAAACCTTCGGATTCTCCTTGTGGAACTTGCTGGTGGTCCAGACCACTTCGCAAGTTGCCGGACCGAGCACGTCATATGAATCGAGCACCTTGTGAATGCCGGGCTTGGCCAACTCCTGGAAATTGTACGGAGGCGAAGCAAAATGGCTATCGATGGCCCCCATATTGGATAGCATTTGCGACATCGCTTCGGGGTGCGCGAGAGTCACACCGTTCTTGTCGAGGCGGCGCGCCTGATCCGGGCCCCATTCCTTCGCCGCCGCCATCTGAAGCATGATCGCCTGAATCGAGATGCCTGCGGCAGGCATGGCGATACGGTTCTTGTCAGTGATGTCCTTGATCGTTTTCACCGAAGGATCACGCGTATTCAGGTAGATCGGCAGCGAGTCCATCGCCGCGACGCCTTTGACGTCTAGATTACCCTGTGTTTTGCTCCACAGGATTAGGAATGGCGGCACACCACCTGACGCGAAATCGAGATTCCCCGAGATCAGCGCTTCGTTCATGACGTTGCCACCTGTCATGCGCTGCCATTTGACGACGAGATTGGGAATCCCGACCTTCGCCGCCTGCTTCTCCATCAGATGGTTCTGCTCCATGATAATCAAGGGTAGGAACAGCAGACCGTACTGCTTGGCGATGGTGACTTGCCCGACTTCCGCGCGCGCCGGCGTCTGCTGAACCGTGATGCCTGCGAAGGCAACCGACGCAAGCAAAGCCATCTTGACAACAATACCCTTCAACCAAAGAGACGTTTTCATTTTACTCTCCCGATGAATGTGCGTTTACTGGCGTGCCCCGGCTCAGCTTCCGGGCAGCGCGTGAATCTCAGGAAAGAACAGGTCTTTCCAGCTCTTCGGCTTTTCCTTGATCGACCCCATCCGGTACATGAAGTCCGAGTATTTCGTGATATTGTGCGGAACGATGGTGTATTCCATCGACGATTTGTCGGTGAGCATCATCACCAGATCGTCGATCGAGTAGGCCTTGTTGCGGTCGGCATCCTGAAAAATCCGCGCGGCCTTTTTCGGCTCCTTGTTGATCAAATTGATCGCGTCCTTGTAGGCAGCAAAGAAGGCCGCATACAGTTTCGGATTTTCGTCGTGAAATTTCCTGGTGGTCCAGATCAGGTTGTTGGTGCTGGGGCCCCCTAGCACATCGTACGACTTCAGCACGGTATGAATGCCGGGCGTCGCGATCTCTTTATAATAGAACGGCGGCGCTGACGCGGCACTGTTGATTTCGCCGGCCCCCGACAGAAGTGCGGCGCTGCCTTCGGCATAAGAGCGCGAAGTGGTCAGCGGTTCGAGCTTGTACGCGTTACCGGGTCCGAACGCCTTCTCGGCCGCCATCTGCAAGACGATTGCATTGACCGACACCTTCACCGCAGGCAACGCGATGCGATCCTTGTCGGTGAAATCCTTGATCGTCTTGACGTTGGGATTGCGAGTGTTGATGTAAATCTGCGACGTGGTCTGCGCCGCAACACCCCGCACCTGGCCATTGCTCTTGGCCCAGAGTGTAATCAACGGTGCGACACCGCCCGAGGCAATATCGAGACTGCCTGACAACAGCGCGTCGTTCATGACGTTGCCGGCAGCAAATTTCGACCATTCCACCTTGATGTTTTTGAGTCCTGTCGCGGCTGCATGTTTTTCGATGAGCTTTTCATGCTCCATCACCGCCAGCGGCAGATAAGACAGGCCCGGCTGCCTCGCCAGCCTGATTTCGGATACTTCCGCCGCCGCCGGTTGCAAGGATAACGCAACCACGGTCAACGACAGGCACGCCAACGCAATTCGCCGAATGCTCATGGTACCCTCCCTATTTGGTGACCGCGCCCCGTTTTAATGTGCCTATCCGCACCAGGGTCGTGGTCTGTCGATCAAGTCATCAAGATCTCTCCAAAACCATCGCAATTCCCTGCCCCATACCAACGCACATGCTGACGACGGCACGTTTGGCGTTGCGCCGTTGCAGTTCGCGGATAGCCGTCAGAACAAGACGCGGACCGGACGCGCCGAGAGGATGCCCGACCGCGATGGCGCCGCCATTGGGATTGACACGATCATCTTTCGCATCAACGCCAAGCTGCTTGAGACAGGCCAGCACCTGCGCGGAGAATGCTTCGTTGATTTCGATCACATCCATCTGGTCGAGCGACAGGTTGGCGCGTTTCAGCGCCTTCTGAACCGCAGGCACGGGACCGATGCCCATCACGCGCGGCTCGACACCGACACTTGCCGCCGACAGGATCCGCACGAGCGGCGCGCTGCCAGCACGCTCGCCCATCTGCCTCGACCCCACAGTCAGCGCGACGGCACCGTCGTTGATACCTGAAGAATTACCCGCGGTGGTCACGCCGCCTTCATGGATCGCCCGCAACCCGGACAACGCCTCAAGCGACGCGTCCGCGCGCGGAAATTCATCGGCGGCAACCGTGGCCTGCGTTCCTTTCTTCGGCCCGGCCACCTGGATCGGAACGATCTCGTTGTCAAAGAAACTCACAGCCTTCGCCGCCGCGTAACGCTGCTGCGAACGCAATGCGAACTGGTCAACCTCGTCGCGGCTCAACTGATGTTCATGCGCGAGATTGTCCGCAGTCTGCGGCATGGTGTCGGCGCCGAACTTCTTTTCGATTTCACGGTTGGGAAAGCGTGAGCCGACGGCGGAATCGAATATTCTCATGTCGCGGGAAAAAGCCGCTTCTGCTTTACCCATCACGAACGGCGCGCGGCTCATGCTCTCCACCCCGCCCGCAAGGAACAGGTCGCCCTCGCCTGCGGTGATTGCATGGGCCGCGCTCACCACGGCACCGAGACCACTGCCGCAATTGCGCTGGATCACGGTGCCGCCAAGATTGATAGGGAAGCCCGCCATCAGCGACGCGTGACGCGCAACGCACCGGCTGTCTTCGCCTGCCTGATTGGCGCAACCGACGATCACATCCTCGAACTGCTCGGCCTTGAATTGGCTGCGCGCCATCAGCGCCTGCATCACCTGCGCCAGAAGATCGTCAGGGCGGATCCGCGCCAATCCTCCCGCCTGCCGGCCGAAAGGCGAGCGCACTCCGTCATAGATATAAGCATCCAACATTGGCATCTCCTTTGGCGCGATGCGCCTCAATCCTGCAGCGTCAACGAAACCCCAAGCTCGGCACGGCGAGTAAGCCAGAGATTCGAGCGATAGCGCGGGTCGCCATACCGCCGCTGCATGTTATTCAAAATCTTGTGCAAGGTCCCGGCCCCCAGCGCGTCGCCGAACCCGAGCGGGCCATGCGGATAGCCGAGACCGAGCTTGACCGCCTTGTCGATGTCGGCCGCTGACGCCGTCCGGTTCTGGGCGATCGATGCGCCGATATTGGCGATCATCGCAATGATGCGCTGCGCGATGAAACCGGGGCTGTCGCGCGTCACCGTCACGGCAACGCCATCGCTGCCGAACATCGCCCGTGCCGCATCGACATAGGACGGCTCGGTGACAGGCGTCGACATGATGGTGCGGCGCTTGCCCAGATCGAGCAATGTATCCACTGCGACCACACGCTTGGCATCCAGCCCCTGCTCGACCGCGCTATGGGTCGCATCGTCGCCGAGGGGCGTCACCAGACACAACGCCGCAGCCGACGGCTTCGCACCATCCTCGATCTTGACGTCGAACATCTTCAGCAACGCGATCAATTTTTCTGCTTGCGCGGGCTCGGCCTTGCTGACCCAGACAGGATAGGACGACGATGCGCCCTTCACTTCCGCAGCAGATGCTTCGTTCTTCTGCTCGCTGTAATCGTAGAATCCGCGCTTGGTCTTGCGGCCGAGCATCCCGGCATCGAGGCGGCCCTGCATGAGAACCGAGGGCCGATAACGCGGCTCATGATAAAACTGGTTGTAAATTGCTTCCGTCGCCGGGTGATTGACGTCGAGACCGACGAGATCAAGCAGTTCGAACGGCCCCATGCGGAAACCGGCAGCCTCGCGCATGACAGCATCGACATCCGCGAAGGTGGCGATGCCTTCCGACACCAAATGCGCGGCTTCGAGCGTGTAGGCACGCCCCACCTGATTGACGAGAAAGCCCGGCGCGTCCTTGATCCGCACGGGCTCGCGGCCCATGCGGCGACCGACATCCATCAACGCATCGCCGACAACAGGAACCGTCTTTAAGCCGTCGATCACCTCGACGAGCTTCATCACCGGCACGGGGTTGAAGAAATGAAATCCGGCGACGCGTTCGGGATGGTGGCATTTCGAGGCGATCGTCGTGATCGAGAGTGACGAGGTATTGCTTGCGATAATGCAATCGTCCGAAACGATGCCTTCGAGTTGTGCCAGCAGCGCTTGCTTGACGTCGAGTTTCTCGATCACGGCCTCAATC
>Ga0153956_1001384_pt1 | contig 21515 bp, 22 predicted proteins | sample TSFL040MetaG_FD_104704 | JGI IMG/M metagenome (GOLD analysis project Ga0153956, IMG submission 104704) | Attine ant fungus gardens microbial communities from Florida, USA - TSFL040 MetaG | ecosystem: Host-associated > Fungi > Mycelium > Unclassified | place: USA: Florida, Wekiwa Springs...
CGGTGGTTCGACCACCGTAAGAACCGTCCAGTCCCTCACGCACGAAGTGCCCCCGGCGGGACTCGAACCCGCGCCGCGCGGCTTAAAAGGCCGCCGCTCTAACCAACTGAGCTACAGGGGCGAAGCGCCGGATCGTCCCGTCGAAGGCGGGAAATCGCGGCAGGGGCGATTCTAGGGACTCTCCTCAGGGCGGGCAGAGGGGGTCGACGGGCCGTTCCACGACACGCACCAAGTCGGGGCCGCCGACGGCACGAGCGCCGCACGGAGGGAGGACACGGCACCCTGGACTTGACGCCGGATCGGTTGTGCGGACTGAGCACCAACGCCAAGCGCCATCGCTGACCCACGCGAGGACAGAGGAGGCTCCCTCAGGGAGAGATTCCTCGGTGGGTCCCGATGGACACGAGGAGTCGGTACTCAGTCCGCACAACCGGGCTACTTCACCGCCAGGGGGTTGATCGGGGATCCGAGGCCGCCCGAGACCGCCAGCGGCGGCGCGCAGAAGAGGAACTCGTAAACGCCGTCCGTGGCACAGTCGGCGGCCAGGCGGTCCAGATCGAAGATCTCCCCGACCATGATGCCCAGATACTTGGTGAGGATGACGTGGAGCGTGAATGCCTGATCGGGGATCTCGGGTGACGCGAACCCGTCACTTCGGACCTCGACGGCCTCGACGCTGAAGTTATCCGCACACACGGCGGCGACGTCATGCGACTTGAACCAGGCCGCGGACTTGAGGCCCGGCCCGGGCTCGCCGTCCCAGAAGGCCTCCCGCGTCTCGCGTGCCGAGGGTTTGTCCCGCGCCCGCTCCCACCACCCGGTCCTGATCAGGACGATGTCGCCGGGACGCACCTCGACCCCTTGGGCCTCGGCGGTCGCGTCCAGCTCCTCCGGCGGGATGATCTGGCCACTCTCCAGGTGCTCGACGCCGCGGTGCCGGGCCACATCCAGAAGGACCCCCCGTCCGATCACTCCCTCCGCCACCTTGTCGATGGCGCATTTCGTTGCGCCGGTCGGCGTGATGTGTTGGGCCGCGTCATACCCGTTGTAGATCTCGTTGTCGAGGATCACGTGCGAGAGGGCGTCCCACTGGGTCGATGCCTGGAGGGGCATGATGATCCAGTCGTCCGCGTAGCGGTACTCACCGCGGACGCGCGGCGTGTTGCCCAACTCGGTCATCAGGTGGATCGGGTTCTTGCGGTCGTTCGGCTTGTCGGAGGACGCTCCCTCGTCGGGCAAGGGGCCGTCGGAGCCGAACGGGACACCGAGACTGAACACCTTCCCCTTTCGCACCAGACCGGCGGCATGGACCACCTGCTCCGGGCCGATCAGGTTGACAGCACCGCGCTCGTCGTCCTCGCCCCAGCGGCCCCAGTTGCTGATCTCGCTGCCTATCCTGCGAACTTCCTCCATCTCTTTCGTCCTTCCTATCGAGCGTCGAGTTCGGCCGCGCGGGGAACTGCTGCGCGCCGTCGTTTGCGGTTCCCGCTGAGCCTCCTGCGGAGCGAACCGAGGCGAACCTCGAAGCCCTGGCGCAGCAGCGAATCGAGGAGCACGGCGAGAACCACCACGACGCCCTCGATGATGTACTTCGTCGGTGCCGCCTGGTTGGTGAGGTTGAGGCCGTTCTCGATGCCGCCCAGCACGATGGCTCCGGTGACCGCGCCCCACACGCTGCCGCGACCGCCGAAGAGACTCACGCCTCCGATCACCGCCGCACCGATCGCCTGCAACAGCAGGGTGCCGCCGCCGGTGGTCGTCGAGGCTCCCTGGTCGTAGGAGAGATAGATGAGCCCGCCGCAGGCCGCGAGGACGCCCGCGGTGATGAAACCTGCCCATCTCAGGGTCCGTACCCTGACGCCCGCCCTGCGGGCAGCCTCCGGGTTGCCCCCGACCGCGTAGACGTGTCGCCCGGCGGCCGTCAGGTGAAGGAAGGCGGCCACCAGGCCGACCACGGCGACGACGAGGACGAAGACCAGGGGGATCCCGCCGCTGCGGTTGAGGATCAGGGTGCCGCCGACAAGGACGATGCCGAGGATCGCCGCGATCATGACCTCGAGCCCGAGAGGTCTCGCCTGGGCCGCGCCGGTGCGGTGGGCGGACCTCATCCTCATCGCGCGATTGGAAACCCAGGCGACGAGGACGAGCACCGCGATCAGCAGCCCGAGGCCGTGGGAGAGCTTGTCGGTCGTGAGCTTCTGGATCGGATCGCTCGAGACGTTGATCCCTCCCGCGGTCCCAAGCGTGTTCAGCTGGATGCCCAAGAAGGCCAGGTAGCCGCCGAGCGTAACGACGAATGCAGGCACCTTGCCGACGACGATGATGCCGCCCTGGAGAGCCCCGAAGGCAGCCCCGACCGCGAGCATCAAGATGACTGCGACCCACCACGTCTCGCCGTTGTTGGTGATCAGCGTGGCGCCGATCGCCGCCGTGACCCCGACCATGGAGCCGAGCGACAGGTCGATCTCTTTCATCAGGATGACCGCGCACTGGGCCAGCGCGACCATCGCCAGAGGCGCGCACTGGACCAACAGGTTGCTGATGTTTTCCGAGGACAGGAACAAGCTGGTCTGCAACTGGAAGACGACCGCGACGACCGCGATCGCAAACAGCGACGCGACGCCCTCGGTGGCCAACAGGTCTTTGAGCGCACCGGCGAAGGAGCGACCCCGGACCGGTTGGTCGGCGGCGCCAGACGTGCCCGATGCCGTCGAGTTCGGTTTCTGCACTTCCGTCACCCCTTCCGACTTTGGATCAGTGATCGCGTCGCTCATGATGGGACCCCCGTGGCGGGCCGCGCGCCGACGATCGCTCCGACGACCGTCTCCTCGTCGACCTGATCCGCGTCGAAGATCGAAACCACCTGACCAAGCCGCATCACCGCGATGCGGTCGGCCACGTTGAAGATCTCGCGCAGGTTGTGGGAGACAAGAAGAACTCCGGTCCCCGCCTCGCGCAGGACGTTGATGGTCCGCTCGACCTCGGCGGACTGCCTGACGCCGAGTGCGGCGGTGGGCTCGTCGAGAATGACCAGGTCGGCCTGATCGCGGACGGCGCGGGCGATGGCGACGGTTTGGCGCTGGCCGCCCGAGAGGGTCTCCATGTTCTGGGACAACGATCCGATCGTCGTGATGCCGATGTCATGCAGGAGCTTCGCCGCGCTCCGCTCCATTGCGCCCCGGTTCAGGATCGGCAGGTTGACACCCAGGAGCCGGCGCTTGACCTCCTCTCCCATGAACAGGTTCTCCACCACGTCCAGGTTGTCGGACAGCGCGAGGTCCTGGAACAGCGTGTGGACTCCGTACGAGCGGGCCACGTTCGGGCTGTCGAAGATCGCCGGCTCGCCACACACCCGCACCTCGCCATCGTCCGCGAGCATCACCCCCGAGAGCACCTTCACCAAGGTCGACTTCCCGGCTCCGTTGTCACCAACCAACGCGGTGACCTTGCCGTAGGGGATCGTCAACGAGGCACCATTCAATGCCGTCACGCTGCCGAAATGCTTTCGCACTCCGTCGAGGGTCACCTCGCGGCTCGCCTGGTTCTCCATTTCCTCCATCTCCTTAGGCGCGGAGTCACCCGGCGACGGTTGCCGCCGGGTGACCTCGCAGTACTTGCTTCCTATTCGCAGAATTCGATACCTGCGGGCATGCCTTTACAGATGAGTTCTTTCGTCAGGAATTTGGTATTGACCACTTCGTCGACGTTTTCTTTCGTGATTGGCATCGGTGGTTCGTATTTGAACGGGACTTCGATTTTTTTGCCTTCGACTTCGCCGTTGGGCAAGGTCGCGTTGAAAAGGTCCTCCGGGAAGGGTTCTCCGGCGAGGATGTAGGCAGCGGCCTTGGCCGCCGTTTCCTGGGCGCCCAGACCGTGGTAGACGGTCATCGCCTGGGTGCCTTTGAGGATGCGTTGGATGGCTTCGACGGTCGCGTCGCCTCCGACCACCTTCACGCCCTTGATGTCCGCCGCGTCCAGAGCGGCGATCACCCCGCCTGCCATGTCGTCGTTGGCCGAGAGGACGGCGTTGACTTCGTTGTTCGTCTTGCTGAGGATCGCCGCCATCTCGGAGTGGGCATTCGAAGGCAGGTATTCCGGCGTGAAGTTCCCGCCGGCTTCCTTCCGTTCCCCGCTCTTGAACAGTGGTTCGAGGTACTTCAGCGCGCCTTTCTTCTGTTCGAGCGCATAGAAGGCATCGGTTGCGTCGCCCCAAAGCGTCGCGATCGTCTGGCCTTCACTGGTGTTTTCCTTGAGCCATTTACCCATCGTTTCACCGATTTCGATAGCTCGATCGCCTACGTACCCGGCGATTTCAGCGTTCAGGAACTGGCGCTCGGCCGCGATGATCTTCACGTCATGGGCCGCCGCATATTCACCAAGAGCCTTGGTCTGTTCCGGATCGACCGCGGCAACGATCAGGACTTTGGCGCCCTGGGCGATCGCCGCCTGGGCCTGTGAAAGCTGCGTGGCGACGCTGAAGTTCGCGTAGTACGGCAGGACTTCGACGTTTGGCGCCACCTGTTTCAGATAGCTCGCGAACTGCGGGACCCACGAACCCGACCAGATCTTGATCGTGACCGAGGGGAGCAGGTAGGCGACCTTGCCCTGACCCTTATAGATAGCTTCATTGTGGCCGGCAGCACGGTTCGTTTCGACGCTTTCGCCTCCACCGCCACCGCAACCCGTGACGACGACGGCGACAGCGACCATTGCGACTGCCAACGCTCCGAGAATGCGCCTTCGCGATCCCGGCGTGGTCCTTGCTTTGTTCACAACACTCTCCTCTCTGCCGCGGTTCCCGACGCGCACAGTTGGATCGTCCGGGCAACGGCTGACACCGTGCCCGGTGGTCTCATCACCCGCCCCGGTCCTTCCGGGACGTTCATCGCGGTCTCTCCAGGCCGGACGATTTCTCAACGCGCTCCCGCAGACCGTCTAGGTCGTAGGAGAGCGCCCCCTGTTGAAGCTTTGTCCGCTTCACCGCCTCGCGGTCGGAGCGGGCATGCGAGGCCGCGAGGACCTCGGACAGTCGCGATCTGCGGATCGCCACGGCGCCGTCCCGGTCCATGACGATCGGGTCGCCGGGCTCGACGGTGACGCCGCCGACCTCGACCGGCGCGTCGAGGGTCCCGACCCCTTCCTTGGTCGCACCGCGCATCGAGACGAACCGCGTCCAGATCGGCAGTCCCATCGCCGCGAGGTCGTCGACGTCGCGACTCGCCCCGCAGACGAGGATCGCGGCCGCCCCGTGGACCTTGGCCTGGGTGGCGAGGAGGTCGCCGATCAGGGCGACCGGTTCCGGCTCGGCCAGGGCGAGCACCAGGACCTCGCCTGGACGGATCGAAGCGACGCCGGCGTGGACCATCAGGTTGTCGCCGGGGGCGCAGAGCACGGTGCGGGCGGGTCCGGCCACGCTCGAGCCGGGCACCACCTGCACCAGCGGGAGGTCGATCAGACCTTCGCGGCCGGAGGCCTCGTAGACGGTCGCGGCGCCGAGGTGGGCGAGCTGGTTGCAGGCCGAGCGGATCTCCTCGACGCCCGCGCTCACGCGACCCTCCCTCTGCTCTCACGATCGCGCCGCAGCGCATCCTTGATGCGCTGGAGGTGGACGCGCATCGCCTTTTCGGCGGCGTCCGGGTCGTTCGCGGCGATGCCCTCGACGATCGCGGTGTGCTCTTCGTAGGCCTGCTCGGGACGCCCGGGGACGAGGATCGTCCGATACTGGAAGCGGACGGTCTGGGATTTGAGGGTCGAGATGAGCCGCTCGACCGTCTTGTGCCTGGCGATCCTGAGCAGCTCGCCGTGGAGCACGCCGCTCGCGTCCGAGGCTCCCATCAGGTCTCCTTGGTCGAGCAGCGTCCTCATCCCGGTGATCACCGAGCGGAGGTTCGCGATGTCCGCCTCGGTCGCGTTGACCGCGGCGTGGCGTGCCGCCATGCCTTCGAGGGCCTCACGGGCGTCGAGGATCTCGAGCGCCTCGTCGGTATCGATCAGCCTCACCCGTGCGCCCCGGTTGGGCTCCCGGGCGACCAGGCCTTCCTGCTCAAGGAGGGCCAAGGCGGTCCGGATGTTCGCCCGTTTGAACCCGTAGGTCCGACTGAGATCCGCCTCCACCAGGCGTTCGTTCGGCAAGAGATCTCCGTCGACGATTGCCTGACGCAGCGTGTCGATCGCGGACTCAGTACTCATTCCCGCCTCCTTGTGATGCCTGAGATTGGTCGTTGCCCCGTGAAAGCTCGCGAAGGTAGCCGATGGTTGCGTCGGTGATCCGCGACTCGACCGCCAGTTCGTCGAGCAGATCGCGTACTTCCTCCATCTCGTGAAGGCGGCGGATCGCGTGGGTATGGGTGCCCTCGACCAACCTCTCGATCAACCGGGCATCCGACGCGGCGATCCAGCTCCCGATCTCCTCGCGCAGCCAATCCTCCGACCGGGCGGCACCGGCGGCGCTCACCGCCTCGATCGTCACGGCCGCTATCCCCTTGGAGAAGATGCTTCGCAGGAGCTTTCGCGTGGCCGCGTCCCCCGGGGCCTCGCCGATCACCTCGATCGGCATGCCCATGGGCCCCAGGAGGGAGGCGAATCGCGATGCGCCCTGGCCGGAGGCAAGGACGCGGGTGCCGAGACCGCGGGCGGGGACACCGTCCATCAGAGCGCCGTCGACGAAGAGGGCGCCGGTCGGCGCCACGATCTCCGCCACCTCGAGCTTGAGGCTCCGGCCCCCGGAGTTGAGGTCGGCGTAGACCTGGCCGGGCCGCAGCACCGCCGCCGCCGCCCGCGCGGCGGCCTGCGAGGCGGAGGCCGAGTTGAGGCTGAGGACGACCTCGCTTCCGATGACGGCGGCGGCGGTGTCGGGGGCCGACTCGACGTCCTCGAGGACCCGTGCGGGGTCCGGGTCCCACGCGGTCACCCGGGCCCCCGCCCTGACCAGCCCCTCCGCGATCGCGGCGCCCGCCTCGCCGAGGCCGAGCACGCCGACCGTCAACGGCCCGGCGTCGCCCTCCGTGCGGCGCCCGTTTGTGCGGCGGCCGGACATCAGCCGTAGTACCGACGCTCGCTGCGCCTGCTCTCGACGTGCTCGGCCGCGATCTCTCGCATCTTGGGCGACCCGGAGACCTCGGCCACCCCCACGTCCCACCAACACTCCGCGCCGAGCATCTGGCGCAGCGGCTCGACCGAGGCGACGATGACCGTCGTGCGGTCACTCGCCCGCGCCGCCGCGAGGGCCCCTTCGAACTCCTCGATCGTCGTCGCGGAATGCGTGGCGCAGCCGAAGCTTGCGGCGTTGGCCGCATAGTCGACGCTGATGAACTCGCCCGCGAGGCCGTCGCCCTCGCGGGCGCGGAACTCGAGCCCCCAGCTCTCGCCGGTCTTGCGCCGCTGGAGGCCGTGGATCGACTGGAAACCGTGGTTCTCGACCACGACGACGGTGATCTTCACCTTCTCCTGGACGGCGGTCGCGAGCTCGCTCGCACCCATCAGATAGGTGCCGTCCCCGATGAAGGTGATCACCTCTCCGGCGATGCGGTCGGGGACCATGCGCAGGCCGATCGCGGCCGGGATCTCGTGTCCCATGCAGGAGTAGCCGACCTCCAGGTAGACGTCGGCGCCGGTACCGGCGTCCCAGATCTTCTGGACGTCGCCGTGGGGGGTCCCCGAGGCGACGACCAGCGCGTCGTCGGGGGTGGTCGCCTCGTTCAGCGCCCGGAGAACCTGCGCCTGGCTCATCCGCTCGCCCACGCGCGGCTCGAGATCCACGTCGAGCGCCTCTTTCCAGGCCGCCCACGCCTCGCCGACCCGCTCGCGCCAAGCGCTCGTCGCGGTCCAGTCACCGAGCTCTCCTTCGAGGTCGGCGAGTGCCGCCCGGGCGTCGGCGACCAGGGGGACGGCCCTGAGCCGATAGGCGTCGGAGGCCGCGACGTTGATGCCGACGAAGCGCACGTCGGGGTCCTTGCACACCGAGTTGGAGCCGGTGGTCCCGTCGACCAGCCGGGTGCCGACGCAGAGGACGAGGTCGGCTTCGTTGGCGATCGCGTTGGCCGCCCGCGTCCCCGTTCGACCGATCCCACCGAGCCCGAGCGTGCCGTCGCCGTAGGTGCCCTTGCCGGCCGGGGTCTCGGCGACCGGGATGCCGCGGCTCTCGGAGAAGCGACGCAGCTCGGCGCCGGCGCCCGAATATCTGACACCGCCGCCGGCGATGATCAGCGGCCGCTTCGCGCTGCGGATCAGGTCGCCGGCCTCGCGCAGCCCCTCGGGAGCCGGGCGCCGGCGTTCGACCCGCCAGGTGCGCGGCTCGAAGAAGGAGAGCGGAAAGTCGTAGGCCTCCCCCTCGACGTCCTGGTGGAGGGCGATCGTCACCGCGCCGGTCTCGGCCGGGTCGAGCAGGACCCTCATCGCCTGGGGAAGGCCGGCCAGGATCTGCTCCGGGCGGGTGATGCGGTCGAAGTAGGCGCTCACCGGCCGGAAGCTGTCGTTAACGCTCCAGTCGGCCTGATGGGGATGGTCCAGGGACTGCATCACCGGCCCCTGCAGGCGTCCGGCGAAGGTGTCGGCCGGGAAGAGGAGCACCGGGACCCGGTTGACGGTCGCCGTCGCCGCGCCGGTGATCATGTTCGTCGACCCGGGGCCCACCGACGCCGTGCAGGCGAAGGTGGAGAGCCTTTCGCACCCCTTCGCGTATCCGATCGCAGCATGCACCATCGCCTGCTCGTTCTTGGGCTGGTGGTAGCCGAGCCCCTCCCCCACCTCCTCGATCGCCTGGCCGAGACCGAGCACGTTGCCGTGACCGAAGATCGCCCAGACGGCCGGGATCACGCGGCGGCGCACCCCGTCGCGTTCGCTGTGTTGGACCTGCAGGAACTTGACGATCGCCTGCGCGGTCGTCAGCCGCACGGTGGGCTCGGCGAAGGCGACCTCGCTCATCGCTCTCTCCTCCCCGGCGCGATGCCCGCGGCGAGGAGCCGCTCCATGCTCGTGCGCGCGTCTTCCTCGGCACTGATCTCCTTCTCGGTCAGCCGGTCCTGCTCGACCGTGGCCCAGCCGTCGAAACCGCCGTCGTCGAGGGCGGCGCGGAGCCGACCGAGATCGAGCTCGCCGTCGCCGAGCGGGCAGAAGACGCCCGCGGCCACCGCGGCCTGGAAGTCGTGCTCGGCGGCGAGAGACCCGGCCAGGCGGGAGCCGTCGACGTCCTTGAGGTGCAGGTAGTGGACCCGCTCAGGGTGGCGCCGGTAGAAGTCGATCGGGTCGAAGCCGGCGTAGAGCGCGTGGCCGGTGTCGAGGCAGAGACCGACGTGGGCGGGGTCGGTGTCGGAGAGCAGGCGCTCGACCTCGTCCTCGAACTCGACCCGGGTCCCGGCATGGTGGTGGAAGGCGGTGGTCAGCCCATGGCCCGCGGCGATCGCGGCGATCCGCGAGGTGGTCTCGATCAGTTCCTCCCAACCTCGGCCGTCGAGCCGCTCGGCCGCGGCCGAGCGCCCCGCGGTCAGCGACCGTTCCGAGCCCGCGATCGCGTCGATCACGACGAGATGGCGGGCGCCGACCGCGGCGAGCAACGCGCTCAGTCGCTCGGCCTTGCCGTATACGTCGTCGAGGTCGCGCCGCGGGCCGGCCAGGGGCTCGACGACGAAGCCGCCGACCATCGCCAGGTCGCGCCCGCCGATCGCGGCGGCAAGCTCGTCGGGGTCGAGCGGTAGGTAGCCGACGCGGCCGAGCTCGAGGCCTTCGTAGCCCGCCCGGGCCATCTGATCGAGCATCTCCGGCCACGGCTGGGGGTCGGCGTCGTTCCATGAGAAGACGCCCCAAGACGCAGGATGTGCAGCAACTCCGGCAACCATCGGCGGCACTCTAACCAGAAGTTGGCAAGATTGTCAACGATCTTTTTAAAGAGATCGTTGACTTGACGGTTGCCAAGAATGTTGGCTATGTTCGCGACAGGCTGAGGAGAAGGAACCCATGCCCCGCGAGGGAGGAGAAAAAGTGCAAGAGCCCGTGGTCGTACGTTCGCCCTACTCGGGTGAGGTGGTCGGCGAAGTCCCGGCGACGCCGGAGGACTCGGTCCCGGCCGTGGTGGCCGCAGCGGTCTCGGGGTCGGAATGGATGGCGCGCCAGCCGACCCATCGCCGCGCCGAGTTGCTCGAACGGGCGGCCGACCTGATCGAGGCCGACCTGGACGAGTTCTCCCGCACGCTCACCGCCGAGGTCGGCAAGCCCACCCACGAGGCGCGGCGCGAGGCGGGCAGGGCGGCCCTGGTCGTCCGCTGGTCGGCCGAAGAGATCCGCAGGCGCACCGGCGAGGTGCTGACGATGGACGCCCTGCCGATGGGCGAGGGGCGCCTCGGCTACACGACCTGGGAGCCCTGCGGGGTGGTCGTCGCGATCACCCCGTTCAACTATCCGGCGCACCTCGGCGCGCACAAGATCGCGCCGGCCCTGGCGGCGGGCAACTCGGTAATCCTGAAGCCGCCGAACGTGACGCCGCTGAGCGGCCTCTTCATGCACGACAAGTTCCTCGCGGCCGGATTCCCCGCGGAGGCCTTCCAGGTCGCCTTCGGCTCCGGTCCCCGCATCGGCGGCGCCCTCTGCGCCGACCGGAGGGTGAGGAAGATCTCCTTTACCGGCAGTGTCGCGGTGGGAGAAAACATCGCCCGCACCGCGGGCCTCAAACGACTGACCTGCGAGCTCGGCGCGAACTGCGCGCTCCTCGTCTTCGAGGACGCCGACCTCGAGGCGGCGGCCTCGGCGGCCGTGCAGAGCGGCTTCGTCAACTCCGGCCAGGTCTGCACGTCGGTGCAACGCATCCTGGTCGCGCAGGCGGTGCGGGATGAGTTCGTCTCGCTCGTCGCCGCCAGGATCGACTCGTTGAAGGTCGGCGATCCCGCCGAGGCCGCGACGACGATGGGGCCGGTGATCGCCGAGCGCGAGGCGGAGCGGATCACGGGCTGGTTCGAGGAGGCCGCCGGGCAGGGCGCCAGGATCGAGCGGGGCGGCGGGCGCGAGGGCCGTCTGGTGGAGCCGACGCTGGTTCTCGATCCGCCGCTCGACTCGAAGATCTGGCGCGAGGAGCTCTTCGGCCCCGGGGTCGCGCTGCGGACCTTCGAGACGACCGAGGACGCGATCCGGATCGCCAACGACACCCGCTACGGGTTGTCGGTCGGCGTCTTCACCACCGATCTCGACCGTGCGATGAACCTCTCCCGCGCCCTGCGCTCGGGCAGCGTCCACGTAAACAGCGGCCCGCTCTGGCGGACCGCGTTCCAGCCCTACGGGGGCTTCGGCGACAGCGGGTTCGGCAAGGAGGGCGTCAAGTACGCGATCCAGGAGATGAGCGAACAGAAGCTGGTCGTGATCCACCCCGCACACGGCTGACCCGAGACCGCAAAAGACAAAGGAGTCATAGATGAACGAGATGAAGCCAACCAGGGTCGGCATGGTCGGGTCCGGCTACGTCGCCCGCGCCCACACCCTCGCCTACAACAACGCGACGCTGTTCAGGTGGCCGGACCTGGCCCCCGTCGAACGTCGTCGGATCGCCGACGTGTCGATGGAGTTCGCCACCCGAGGCGCCGAGCGCCTGGGCTGGGAGGACGCCGTCGACGACTGGCACCTGGTCACCCGCGGGGAGGACATCGACCTCGTCGACATCGTGACCCCGAACGACACCCACGCGGAGATCGCGATCGACGCCGCCGAGAACGGCAAGCACATCTTCTGCGAGAAGCCGATGGCGATCGACGGCCGGACCGCTCTGGCGATGACGGAGGCGGCGCATCGGGCCGGCGTCGTCAACCAGGTCTGCTTCTCCTATCGCGCCTGGCCGGGCGTGCGGTTCGCGAGGCGGATGATCGAGGAAGGAAAGCTCGGGAAGATCGTCCATTTCCGTGCCTGGTTCCTCCAGGACTACGCGCTCGACGCGACCCTGCCCATGGTCTGGCGCCTCCAGCGCGACAAGGCCGGCTCGGGCAAGTTGGGCGACGGTGGATCGCACCTGATCGACCTTGCGCGTTTCCTCGTCGGCGAGGTCGACCAGGTCTTCGGCCACCTGAACACCTTCATCAAGGAGCGCCCGCGGGCGGTCGACACCGGCGAAGCGGTGTTCACCTCCGACGGCGGCTCCACCGAGGCCGAGCTCGTGCCCGTCGACGTCGAGGACAGCGCCGACGTGCTGCTCCGCTTCGAGAACGGTGCAACCGGGCTGATCCAGACGAGCTGGGTCGCCGCCGGCCACAAGCTCGACCTCGGCTTCGAGATCGGCGGCGAGCTTGGGGCATTGCGGCTGAGCTGGCAGCGTGGCAACGAAATCGAATACTTCTCGCGCGCCGACGAGGACGAGACCGCGGGCTTCAGGGTGCTGCCGCTGGGCCCCTCTCACCCTGGCTATGCCGACTTCTGGAAAATCGCCGGACAGGGACTCGGGATGAGCGATGCCTTCCTGCTCGCGGTCGGGGACGTCCTCCAGGCGGTACAGGACGGCCGGTCGGCGCCGGGATCGCCTGACTTCCTCGACGGCCTGCGGGCTTGCGAGATCGTCGACGCCGCGTTGCGCTCAGGCGAGGAGGAAAGCTGGGTCGCCGTCGAGCGTTCCCTCGTCCCGGAGCGGGCGTGACGATCGCCTGGGGCCTCCTGTCGACCGCCTGGATAAACGACCGCGTGATCGCCGCCGCGGAGGGAACGGCAGCCGCGCGGATCGTGGCCGTCGCCAGCCGCGACGGGGCCCGTGCCGCCGCCTACGCCCGGAAGCGCTCGATCGCGACGGCGTACGGGTCCTACGAGGATCTGCTCGCCGACCCGGCGGTCGATGCCGTCTACGTCTCCCTCCCCAACCACCTACATGTCGAGTGGACGATGGCGGCGCTGCGGGCCGGCAAGCATGTCCTGTGCGAGAAGCCGCTCTCCGCGAACCTCAGCGACGCACGGGCGGTAGTCCGCGCCGCCCGCGAGTCCGGGCGGTGCGTGGAGGAGGGATTCATGTGGCGCCACCATGCGCAGACCCTCTCGGTGGAAGAGCTGATCGCAGAGGGTGCGATCGGCCGGCCGGCCGGGGCGAGTGCGAGGTTCGGCTTCGACCTGATCGCCGAGCACCCCGAACGGACGGGCGGATCCGCAGGAACGACGCGGTGGCAGGAGGACTCGCGCATGCGGCCGGAGATGGAGGGCGGGGCGCTGATGGACGTCGGCTGCTACTGCGTCGACGCGATCCGTCGGTTCGCCGGCGAGCCACGGGCGATCACGGCCGACGCCGAGTTCGGCGAGACCGGCGTCGACGTCACGACCCGCTGTCTCCTCGAGCATGAGGACGGCGAGACCTCGCGGCTGGAATGCGGCATCGTCATGCCTCGATGCGAAGAGTTGACGATCCGCGGAGGTGAAGGAACGATCGAGGTGTCCTCGCCGTTCCTCGGCTCCGGGCCCGGGATCACCGTGCGCTCGAAGTCAGGCGCGACCCGTGAGATGCCGATCGCAACCGAGGATCCCTACCGCCGCGAGCTCGAGGACTTCGAGGCCGCGGTACGGGATGGGGCCGCCCGCGATCACGGAGCGATCCCACGACAGGCGGCGGCGCTCGAGGCGGCGCGCCGCTCACTGGCGCAGGGGGAACGGGTCGAGGTCCCCCGATGATCGCCCCCCACCAGGCAGCACGATCCCGTAGGGCGCTGGTCGCCGGCGGCGCCGGCGGTATCGGTCGCGGCGTGGTCAGGCGCCTGGCGGAAGACGGATTCGAGGTCATGGTCGCAGACCTGAGCGCTGCGCCGGCGCCGGAGGGCGACTGGCCGGCGCCGGCCTTCGTCGAGGCGGATCTGACCGATCCTGCCGACGTGCGTCGAGCCGTCTCGCAGGCGACCAGCGGCGGGGACCTCCATGCGCTGGTCTGCTGTCAGGGCATCTCGCCGAAGAAGGCGGGCAGAAAGGAGCCCTTCTTCGAGATCGACCCGGAGGAGTGGGATCGCGTCATGGCGGTGAACCTGAAGGCCACCTACCTCCTGGCGCGGGAATGCCATGGATCGATGGCGCGTCACGACGGGGCGGCGATCGTCACCTTCGGGTCGGTGACCGCGAAGGTGGGGGCGAGCGGACCACCGGGCTCCCGGTTCCCATATCTCACGCCCGCGGGTGCGCACTATGCGGCCTCGAAGGCGGCGATCTGCAACCTCACCGGCTCGATCGCGCGTGAACTGGCCGACGACGGGATCCGGTGCAACGGGGTCGCCCCGGGGCTCGTCGGCTCGGCGATGGGCGGCGACGTCGACCCGTCGGTCAAGGACCGGATGCTGGCGGAGATACCGATGCGACGGAGCGCGACGGTCGAGGAGGTCGCTGCGGTCGTCGCCTTTCTCCTCTCCCCCGGCGCCGCCTACGTCAACGGCGAGATCATCGACATCGACGGCGGCTGGACCATCGGCTAGGGACCCGCCGGGTTCCGGCCGACTTCGGCGGTTTCAGAAATCGGCGTCCTCCTCACAGCCCTCGCGATCATCGGGTCGGTAGGGGTCGGGATCGCGACGGCCGGACGCAGCCCGGCCGTCGCGACGGAGATCTCGCGGATCGGCCTCTCGGGCGTTCTCTATGTCCTGCTGCCACCGGTCATCTTCATCAATCTCAACGCCGACGGGATCAAGGCCTCGCAGGCGGCCGGAGTCGGCCTCGCCCTGCTCGCGATCGCCTCGGCCGCGGTCATCGTCTGGTGGTCCGCGCGGCTGCTTGGATTCTCGAACCCGGAGACGGGCGCCGTCATCTGTTGTGTCCTGGTCGCGAATACGGGCAACCTGGGATACCCGCTGACCATCGCCGTCCTTGGCGCCCCGGAACTTCCGACGACCGTCCTCTACGACGTCCTGGTCACCAACCCATGCCTTCTGCTGGGCGCCTTCGCGGTCGGCGCGGCCTTCGGCACGCGGGCCGGCGACGGCGTGGGCCAACGGATCAGCGCCTTCCTTTTCCGCAATCCACCTCTCTACGGCGCGCTCGCCGCGGTGTTGGCGCCGCGCGGTATCTCCCCCCAGTGGCTGATCGAGCTCTCGCGGCTCTCGGTCATCCTGGTCCTGCCGGTCGGCTTCTTCGCCGTCGGCGCGACGATCGCCGTCAACCGCGACGACGAACCACGAGGCCGCGGCTATTCCGGCGACCGAGCGCCGGCGATCCTGGCCATCGCGGGACGCATGCTGTTGGCGCCGCTGCTGCTCGCGCTCCTGGGCGGCCTCGTCATTGCGGTTCCTCCTGCCTTCCGCCTGCTCTCGACGATGCCCACCGCGCTCAACGTCATGCTCGTCTCGAGGGCCTTCGGCCTTTCCATGCAGGTAACCGCAGAGGCGATACTCGTCGGGACGACGCTCGTGCTTTTTCTCTGCGCCGCCCTGGCGATCCGCTGATGCGCCGCCCTGGGATGCGGCGGAAACGGCCACGCCCTGCCAGTATCGGCGCCTCAGCAGAGCGCACTCGGATTCGTATTCGGGCTCGAGACGTGCTCGCAGTTCAACGTCAGGACAGGTCGGGGATGCCCTCGTAGGCGGTCGAGGGCTCGGCGTAGGTGCGCTGGGGGATGCGGCCGGCGGCGCGGGCGAGGTGGCCGGATTCGACCGCGGCGCGGAGGGCGCGGGCCATGGTGGTGGGCTCGGCGGCGCCGAAGATGGCGGAGGCGGCGAGGACGGCGGAGCAGCCGAGCTCCATCGCGAGGGCGGCGTCGGAGGCGGTGCCGATGCCGGCGTCGAGGATGACCGGGACGGCGGCGCGCTCGGCGATGATCGCGATGTTGTAGGGGTTGCGGATGCCGGCGCCGGAGCCGATCGGCGAGCCGAGGGGCATCACGGCGGCACAGCCGACGGCCTCGAGGCGGCGGGCGAGGATCGGGTCGTCGTTGGTGTAGGGGAGGACGGTGAAGCCGTCGGCGACCAGCTGCTCGGCGGCGGTGGCGAGCTCGACCGCGTCGGGGAAGAGGGTGCGGTCGTCGCCGATCACCTCGAGCTTGATCCAGTCGGTCTGGAAGGCCTCGCGGGCGAGCTTGGCGGTGCGGACGGCATCACGGGCGGTGTAGCAGCCGGCGGTGTTGGGGAGGACGAAGAGGCCGAGGCGGTCGATCACGTCGAGGACCGAGCCGCCGGCGCTGGGGTCGATGCGGCGCAGGGCGACGGTGACGATCTCGGTGCCCGCGGCGGCCAGCGCCTCCTCCATCTGCTCGAGCGAGCGGAAGCCGCCGGTGCCGGCGATCAGCCGCGAGGACCACTCGCGGTCGCCGAGGGTCCACTGCGCGTCGGAGCGACCGAGCGTCACGATCTGATTCCTCGCGAGGGAGCGGAGACGACGCCATTCAAGTCGACGGCACCGCCCTGGATCGCGGCGAGGACCTCGACCGTGGCGCCGTCGCGGAGCGGGGTCGAGTCCCACTCGGAGCGCGGCACGACCTCGCCGTCGAGCGCGACCGCGACGCCGCGGGCGGACTGCGGGGCGCCTGCGGCCCGCGCGGCGTCGGCGAGCGTCGCGGCGTCGGCGAGCTCCACGACCCCTCCGTTCAGCTCGATCCTCACGGCGCGACCTCCACCTCGCCGACGCTTGTTCCCCTATGGGTAACAAGCGTCGGGCGGCTTGGAGCGGCGGCGGCCATGACGGCCGGGGGGGCGTCGCGGGCGAGGGTCGCGGCGACGGCGTCGGCGGTCAGCGGCGTGAGCAGGATGCCGTTGCGGAAGTGGCCGGTGGCGAGGACGAGGCCGTCGACCGCGCCGCGGCCGACGATCGGCAGGTTGTCGGGAGTACCAGGGCGGAGGCCGGCGACGGTGCCGAAGAGCTCCATCTCGGCGACGTCGGGGAGGACGCGGTAGGCCTCGCGCAGCAGCTCGTGGACGCCGCCCGCGGTGACGACGGTGTCGAAGCCGCGCTCTTCCTGGGTGGCGCCGACGATCAGCCGGCCGTCGGGGCGCGGCACCAGGTAGACGCGCTCGGAGGCGACGATCCGCCCCGCGGGTGCGCCCTCCCCCTCCCGCGGCCGCAGCTCGACCGTCTCCCCCTTCACCGGCCGGACCGGCGGCCGCGCCTCCTCCGGCAGCCAGGCCGTCTGTCCTGACCAGGCACCGCTGCAAAGGACGACCGCGTCGGCGTGGACCTCGTCTTCCCGGCGCTCTTTCGCGTACGGAGGACAGGCGTCGGCGGTGCGGACGCCGACCAGGCGCTCGCCGTCCCAGAGGCCGTCGACCACCTCGGTCCCGGTGCGGAGCTCGCCGCCGGCCTCGCGCAGCGCCGCGGCCAGGGCGCGCGCGAGGGCGCGGGGGTCGACCGAGGCCTCGCTCGCCGCCAGCACGCCGCCGACGAAGTTGGGGACGAGGCCCGGCTCGAGCTCGCGACAACGGGTCGGGGTCAGCCACTCGGCCTCGAGGCCCAGCTCCCGCTGCAGATCGTGCTCGCGGCGCAGCTCCCCCGCCTCATCGCGGTCGAGCGCCACGTGGAGGGCGCCGCAGCGCCGGAAGCCCGTCGCCCCTCCTCCGGCCGCCTCGACCGCGGCCGCGAAGTCGGCCCACAGCGCGCCCGACCGCAGCGCCAGCTCCAGCAGTGGCCGCTCGCCGAAGGTCAGCTCGCCGACCGGCGCCAGCATCCCGGCGGCGACGTTGGTCGCCCCGGCGGGCGGCTCGGCCCGCTCCAGCACGCACACCCGCGCCCCCCGCTGCGCCGCGCGCCAGGCACTGGCCAGGCCGATGACGCCGCCGCCGACGAAGACGGCGTCAAATCCATCAGAACCCTCGAAACCGCTCTTTTCGCTCAAAAGCCTTGCCTCCGCCGGCATTACCCGGATCAGGTCAGACGGTCGGCGACCTCGATGTCGCCCTCTCAGCCACGCTGGGTGCGGCTCCCGTTCGGCCCCTGATGCTACCGGGATGTGAACGCCGGCCCCAGGTCCCATAATCGGGATGTGAGCTTCGCTCCCCCCGAGGGCCAAGGACCGCTGCGGCGCGAGCGGCTGCGCACCGCCCGCCTCTACTTCGTCTGCGACGCGCGCCCCGGCGGCGCCGATCCGGAAGCGCTGCTGCGGGCGGCGCTCGGCGGCGGCGTCGACATCGTGCAGTTGCGCGAGAAGCGGCTCGGGCGGGCGGACATCGAACGGGCGGCGTCGACCTTCCGGCGCATCGCCGACACCTACTCGGCGCTCTTCATCGTCAATGACGACCCCGACCTGGCACGCGCCTGCGACGCCGACGGGGTGCACGTGGGGCAGGACGACGCCTCGGTCGAGGAGGCGCGGGCGGTGCTCGGGCCGGACGCGATCGTCGGCCAGTCGACCCACTCCGAGGAGCAGATCGCGGCGGCCGACGCGCGCGACATCGATTACTTCGCGGTCGGCCCGGTCTGGGAGACGCCGACGAAACCGGGGCGCGCGGCGGTCGGCCTGGACCTCGTCACGCATGCGGCGCAGGTCGCCACGAAACCGTTCTTCGCGATCGGCGGGATCGACCCGCTGAACGCCGGCGAGGTCGTCGCCGCGGGGGCGGAGCGGCTGTGCGCGGTGCGGGCGATCCGCGATGCCGCCGACCCCGCGGGCGCCGCGGGCGCGCTGCGGCGGGCGTTCGAGGTCGAGGGATCGCGGCGGGGCGTGGCGCCGGGTGGCTGAGAGCCCGCGGAAGCGCAAGCCGCGCAGCGGGCCGGCCGCGGCCGACGAGGCGGCCGGGGCGCACGCGAACGGCGCACCGACGGCACCGCGTCCCAAGACCCCGCGCGAGCGCATGGAGGCGGGCTACGCCAAGGCCGAGGTCCGCAACCAGGCGGCCCGCGACGCGCTCGTCCCGCTGGCCGAGGGCGAGCGCCCCCCGGTCGTCACCGTCGCCGCGATCCTCGCCGCCTTGGTCGCGATCTCGATCGTCATCGCCTTCGCCGCCGGGGTGAAGGTGAACGGGTCGACCCCGAAGCTGAGCACGGTCGCCGCCCCCGCCCTGATCATGGGCGTCCTCGCCTGGGGCATGTGGCGGGCCCGCTACTGGGCGGTCGTCTGCTTCCAGGTCGTGCTCGTCTTCCTCATCTTTACCGCGGTCTACGGGCTGCTCGTGATCGCCACCTCGGTGGGCGAGTTCGCGGTGACGCTCGGGCTCCTGGTCGTCTCCGGCGTCCTCTTCTGGCTGATGGTGAAGGCGATGGCCCGGATCCAGATGCCGGAGCGGACACCCAGACAATAGGCGGGGATCCGGGCTCCGGCGCACCGCCCGCTGAAGTCGGTTCTATAGATTCCGACCCATGCCAGAGAGCTTCGATGTCATCGTGATCGGGGGGGGCCCGGGCGGTTACGTCGCCGCGATCCGCGCCGCCCAACTAGGCCAGAAGACCGCCGTCGTCGAGCGCGACAAGGCCGGCGGCCGCTGCCTCAATTACGCCTGCATCCCGGCGAAGACGATCCTGCGCACCGCGGAGATCTTCGACGAGGCCAAGAACGGGGCCGAGCTCGGCATCACCGGCGAGGTGGCGATCGACTGGCCCGCCCTGCAGGCGCGCCGCGCGAAAGTGTCCGAATCGCTCTCCAAAGGCGTCGAATTCCTCTGGGACAAGGGCAAGATCACGAAGATCGAGGGCGAGGGCTCGCTGACGCCCGAGGGCAACGTGTCGGTCGGCGGCGAGACCTACGAGGCCAAGGCCGTGGTGCTGGCGACCGGCTCCGTCGCCCTGCCGATCCCCGGCGTCCCCTTCGGCGGCCGGGTCCTCGACACCTGGGGGGCCTGGAGCCTCACCGAGCAGCCCAAGAAGATCGCCGTGGTCGGCTGCGGCGCCTCGGGCGCGGAGATCGCCTCCGCCTACGTCCGCATGGGCACCGAGGTGGTCCTGGTCGAGATGGTCGATCAGATCCTCCCCGCCGAGGACAAGGACACGGCGAAGATCGTCGAACGCGTCTTCAAGAAACAGGGCATCGAGATCAGCACCGGCACGCCGGTCGAGAACGTCGAGGTCGGCGAGGGCTCGGTCAAGTTCACCTACGGCGACAAGTCGGCCGAGGTCGATTACCTCTGCGTCGCCGGCGGGCGCGGTCCCGACACCGAGGCGCTGAACCTCGAGGCGGCGGGCGTGCAGCTGGAGGAGGGCGGCCGCAAGATCAAGGTCGACTCCTTCCAGCGCACCACCAACCCGAAGGTCTTCGCGATCGGCGACCTGGTCAACAAGAAGGCCCTCGCCCACAAGGCCGAGGAGGAGGGCGTGGTCGCGGTCGAGACCGCGGCGGGCGTCGAGACCGAGCCGGTCGACCAGGAGCTCTTGGTCGGCGCCACCTTCACCCACCCGCAGGTCGCCAGCGTCGGCCTCACCGAGGCGGCGGCGAAGGAGGCCGGGCACGAGGTGAAGATCGGCAAACAGAAAATCTCCGGCGAGGGCGCGGGCACCGTCTACGACGACAAAGACGGGATCGTCAAGCTCGTGGTCGACGCCAAGTACGGCGAGATCCTCGGCGCCCATATCGTCGGCAACCGGGCCTGCGACATGATCGCCGAGCTGGTCGCCGTGATGGCGCTCGAGGGCGGCGCCCAGGAGCTCGCCCGGATCGTCCACCCGCACCCGACGGTCAGCGAGGCGGTGCTCGACGCCGCCCGCGCGGTCGACGGCTGGGCTATCCACGCCTGAGCGTCCGAAAATCAAGCAGGTCGGGGGACGCGGGGAAGTGAGGCGAGGGGAGCGCACACCCAGTGCGTGACCCGAGCCGAGCGACCGAGGACCCCGAGATGCGCCGATTTGCAGGACGCTCAGTTTTCTATTACGACCTCGGTTCCCCCTACGCCTACCTCTCGGCGGAGCGGATCTCGGGGCTCTTCACCGAGGCGGGGCTGGAGCAGCCGGAGTGGCAGCCGATCCTGCTCGGCGGGCTCTTCCGCCGCTTCGACCGCGGCTCCTGGGCACAGACGGACGCGCGCGCGGAAGGGATCGCCGAGTGCGAGCGGCGCGCCGCCGAGTACGGCCTGCCGCCGTTCGTCTGGCCGGAGGTCTGGCCCGGCGAAATGCTGAACGCGATGCGGGTCGCCACCTTCGCCAAGCAGGCCGGCCGCACCGTCTCCTTCAGCCTCGCCGCCTTCCGCCAGCAGTTCGCCGCGGGCCGGGACCTGACCGATCCCGACAACGTGATGATCGCCGCCGCCGCCTGCGAGCTCCACCCGCGCGCCCTCGAATCCGCGGTCAAGACGAAGGCCGTCAAAGGGGCGCTGCGCGAGGCCACCGACGCCGCCGCCGCGGCCGGGGTCTTCGGCGTCCCCAGCGTGCGGGTCGGCGAGCAGGTCTTCTGGGGGGATGATCGCCTCGCGGAGGCGGTGGAGGCCGCGGCCACGGGCTAAGGTGGGGCGGTGCCCGACCTCCCGGACGCCGCGACCTGTTACGAGCTGCTCGCGCGCATGGCGCTGATCCGCCGCTTCGAGGAGGAGGCGGGGCGCCAGTACCAGCGGGCCAAGGCGGGCGGCTTCCTCCACCTCGCGATCGGCGAGGAGGCGACGATCGTCGGCACCACCTCGGTGATGCGCGACGAAGACTTCCTGATCGGCACCTACCGCACCCACGGCCACGCGATCGCCCGCGGCACCGAC
>Ga0153956_1001385_pt1 | contig 21511 bp, 15 predicted proteins | sample TSFL040MetaG_FD_104704 | JGI IMG/M metagenome (GOLD analysis project Ga0153956, IMG submission 104704) | Attine ant fungus gardens microbial communities from Florida, USA - TSFL040 MetaG | ecosystem: Host-associated > Fungi > Mycelium > Unclassified | place: USA: Florida, Wekiwa Springs...
CGCGCGTGCTCATCATCGAGGACGAGACGATCATCGCGCTCGACATCGAGAACCTCGTCACCGAGATGGGCCACAAGGTCACCGGCATCGCCACCACGCGCGACGATGCGATCCGCATGGCCAAGGAGCAGAAGCCGGACATCATCCTCACCGACATCCAGCTTGCCGATGGCAGCTCGGGCATCGATGCGGCAGTGGCGATCCTGAAGGATTTCGACATCCCGGTGATCTTCATCACCGCCTATCCGGAGCGCCTGCTCACGGGTGAGCGGCCGGAGCCGACCTATCTCATCACCAAGCCGTTCAGCCGCGACACGGTACGCGCCACGCTCGGCCAGGCGCTGTTCTTCCATCGCTCGATGGCGCCCGCCTAAGCCGTCTTTCCGCGAAACGAAAAGGGCGGCATGCAAATGCCGCCCTTTTTCTTGCCCGGCTGCGCGGGCGCGCCGCTTATCTAATTTGTCATTTCACATTCGTCACTGGAGCCCCCCACGACAGGAAGACATGCTGGCGTTTGGCGTGGGAGCGCCTCAAGCGATGCGGTTCTTCCTTCTGGCAGAAGGTGTGGTGGCGATGATCGCCGCCGTTTCGGCGTATCTGTGGGGCTATCTCGACGGCCGCGCGGAGATCCGAAACATGCGCGAAAAGATGTGCCGCGAGCTACGGGACTTCGAATAGGGGTTTCAGCGCGGCCGGCGAATGCCCGGCACCACCTGCTCCGTCGCCAGCAGCATGGCGAAAGCCTGCATCGACGGCACATGCATCGCCACGGTGTGCAGCAGGATCAGCGCAGGGATCGCCGTGATCGCAGCGTAAGCGCCCCACATCCACACCAGGGTCGCCACCACCACGAAGATCGCCACCGGACTGACGATGATGCGGCGCGACAGAAGCCAGGGCTGCACCAGATAGGCTTCCACCGTGTCTATCGACAGCAGGATCGCTGCCGGCAGCAATATCTGGACGATGGTGTGCCCGGTGATCAGGCCATAGACCCCGGCAGAGATGATGACCGTGGTCGGCCCGATGATCGGCACGAAGTTCAACAGGCCATAAGCCACGCCCCAAAGCACGCCATGCGGAATGCCCGCGATACGAAAGGCGATGGCGGTGACGATGGTGAGCCCGACATTGATCATCGCCAGGGTGAAGAGATAGCCGGACACGCGCGATTTCACGTCCCGGCAGATGCGCGCCATGCGCAATCGGCCGATATAGGTTCGCGGCAGAAGAATGAGCTGATGGGTGTAATGGCGCCGCGTTGAGAGCAGGAAGATCGTCAGCACCGTCACATAGACGATCTTCGCCAGAATGCCCGGCGCGGTGGTCGCAAGCGAATACAAAACACCGCTGCTTTCGACGACCGGCACGATCCGTCCGCCCGTCTTCTCGGCACCGCGCGACATCTGCTGCGACGCGCTTTCGACGGCGGCGATCTGTTTGCGGATCGGGCTGAGCTTGGCTTCTACCGAGCGCATGATGACGGGGCCGCGCTTGACGATGTCGGCGACCGACGGCGCGAACTTCAATCCGGCGAAGACCAGCACCGAAACCGTCGCGACCACGACCACCAACGCGGCGAGACCTGCCGGCACGCGCAGCTTTTCCAGGCCCGCGCTTGCGGGCGCCAGCACCAATGCCAGTACGATGGCGACCGCCGTCGGCGCCAGAAGATCGGCCGCGGCAACGCCAATGGTCAGGCACGCCACCAGGCTCAGGATAATGAGGCAGACCCGGATGACCCGAAGGTCCCGCTGCATGGAGAACGGGCCGCCCTCCGCCTCGGACATGATCGAGGCGGCCGCCATGCGCTCAAGCGGACTCAGGTTCTGCGCCATGCGTCACCGTATTGGCCGCGGCCTTGGGGTACTTGCCGGATTTTAGGGAGTGAGAGGACACCCGATGCGGGGTGTCGAAGGGGCTGGGGCGTACCGGATCGGACGTCCTCTCGCCTTAACAATGCGCAACCCCAAAACCGGTTCCGAAAATCTTTGCCGAAAAATGAAGCCGCGTTTCGCAAGGCGTTTCTGCCCGTTCCGGGTTTTAATCGGAGGAACAAACAACGGGACGCTGTAAAAGTTCCCTGACAACGCGTCAGTCGCGGCGGCGCTTCTTCTTGAGAAACGCTTCGGCCAAGCCGAGCGCACCCGCGCCCAGAATAGCAGCCAGCGGACTGGTGCCGGACGACAGCATGGACATGAAGAGGGATTCGCGCGGCCGGCGCATCGCGAAGATGAGCAGCGCCAAAACCGGGCCTGCCAGAAACAGCAAGGCGGTGATCGCCGCCGCACCGGCGACGCCAGCGACATTGACCAGCGCGTTATCGATCGCGAACGCAGCCAGCACCACGCCGACGAAAATCAGCGATGCCAGAAACAAAAGCCCCAGAAGAGCAGCCGCCGCCCGTGCGACCATGATGGATTACCGTCTCAGAAGAATGGCGCCGAGCAATGCCCCGATGCCCATCGCGACGGCGCAAGCGAACAAAGGTTGTTCGCGCACCTGCTCACGCAGGGATTCGGCATTGTCGTTCGTCCAGTCTTCTACCTGTGCGCTGATCTGCTCGGCCATGTCTTCGGTGTTGCGCAGCATCTCGTTGAGGCGCGCCTGTGCGGCATCGCCAACGCCACCGGCCAGGCCCTTCATGTCGGTCTGGAGCGATTCCAGATCGTCGCGAAGCGCATCGAGGCGGCTTTCGAGAGTGGTCGACTTCTTGCGCGCGGCCATGGCGTATTCCTTTGGAAAGACTGGGAGACCCAAGGATAATGCCCAGTCCGTCGGGGGAGTTCCATAGGCCAGGACCGGTTAAGAAACAACCAGAACGATCGCGCCCTTCCAGTTCTTGAGGGTGCAGGCCACGGTCTGCCCTAGGAATAGGTGGTCCCCCACCCGGCGGCTCGCCCCGATGACGATGAGATTGGCGCCCACGGTCTCAGCCTCCTGCAGGATGGCCTCCTCCGGCACCATGTCCACATGCACCGCGGTCTTGATGCGGTCATAGCCATAGCGCTTGGCGAGCTTGGTGGTGTCTTCGAGCACCGCCTTCTCGTTGCGCCGGTTGCCGCCCGAACGTTTGCCGCCGCGCTTCTCGCCATTGCTCGCCGCGCGCTCGGCAACATGCAGCGCGGTGATCTTGCTCTTCTTGGACGACGACAGCGCGAACGCCACCTCCGCGCCGTTGCGCGACGGCTCGGTGCCGTTCACCGGCACGAGGATGTTATATTCGCCGTCGCTCAAAAGCGTTTTGTCGCCGCCCATCATCACCAGCGCGAGCGCGCCGTCGAAATCCTGCACCGCCTTGTCCACCGCCGCGCTGAAGCCGCCATCCTTCTCATGCATGTGCCCAAGACCGAGGAAGAGCATGTCGTAACCCTTCTCGCCTTCCTTCTTCACCGCATCGGAAGATTTGGTTTCCACGCGCGCGGACACTTCCACCCTTTCCGGCTTGTCCTCGCCCTGCTCTTCCTTGGCGGCGCGATGGCCTTCCTTGGCGCTGTCGGTCGCGACGTCCTTCAGCGGAGCTTCGAGTTTCTCTTCCGCCTCTTTCGATTTCGGCTTTTTCTTTTCGAGCTGCACCACCGTCACCGGCATGCCGCGTTGCCCGGCGATGAAGCCTGCAAGCCGCGTGGCGAGCTTGCCGCTGTCGCTTTCGTCCGCCGTGACCAGCAGGCGCTCGAACTGGCTGACGAACCCCTTGGCGTCGAGGTCTTCTTTTTCCAGCCTCTCTTTTTCTTCCTTGCGCATCGGCAGGCGGCGCAGACCCCAGCGCAACATGGGCGGCATCGCCATGGTGGTGATGACGGCCATCGTCACGATCATTGTGTAGAGGTTCTGCGTCAGCGCACCCATCGTCAGGCCGATGGAGGCGACGATGACTTCCGTCGAGCCGCGCGCATTCATACCGCAACCGAGCGCGGTGGATTCCGGCACCGACAAGCCGCTCACCATGCCGCCGGTGAACGCGCCCGCGAATTTTCCGATAGACGCGATGGCAACAAGACCCACGGTGAGCAACGCCAGATGCGGGTCTTTGAGAATGGTGAGATCGGCGGAAAGCCCCGATATGCCGAAGAAGATCGGCATCATGAAGGCGGTGATGAAGCCGCGCAGCTGGTCCTGGATCTGTTGCGACAGGATCGGAGACTCGCCCACCAGCACACCGGCGACGAACGCACCCAGCACCGTGTTCACGCCGATGCCTTGCGTGATGAGCGCCATCAGCAGCATCACGATCAGGATGGCGGTGACGACGGCATATTCGCTGACGAAATTGTCGTTCACCCAGCGGATCAGCCAGAACACCAGCTTGCGGCCGATGGTGTAACTCAGCGCGAGGAATACCGCCGTTCCGATCACCGTCTTGGCAAGCCCGCCCAGCGCGAAGCCGCCCGCGCCCGCGATGCCGAGCGTGATGGAGACGATCACCCAGCCCGTCGTATCTTCCATGATCGCGGAGGCGACAATGATCTGGCCCAGATTGCGGCGCATGAAGTTCATCTCGCGCACCACCATCGCGACGATCTTGATGGAGGAGATGGAAAGCGCCGTGCCCAGGAATAGCGCCGCGACAAGTCTTGTGCCTTGCGTGGGCAGAATGGATTGGGGCAGGAACCACGCCAGCGCGAAGCCGCATGCAAACGGCACGGCCACGCCCGCCGCCGTCACCGCGAGGGCGGGAAAGCCGACCTTCTTCACAAGTTTCAGATCGGTCTCCATGCCGGTGAGCAACAAGAGCATCATCACGCCCATGTCGGAGATGCCCTTGATCAGATTCTTGATCTTGGGATCGTTCGGGAAGATCAGGTCATGCGCATGCGGCCAGAGCCAGCCGAACAGGGATGGGCCGAGGATGAGTCCGGCCAGCAGATTGCCGATCACGGCAGGCTGGCCGAAACGCTGCATGATCTCGCCGAGCCCGCGGCCGATGAACAGCAGCAGCACCACCTGCGCGGCGAGCACAACTTCATCGGTGCCGCCCAACCCGTTGCCCGTATCGCTGCCGCCGCCGGCATGCTTCTGCGCCGCCGCCAGCGCAGCGCTGGCGAGCAGGCAGAAGCCGGTGCCCAGCACAACGGCGAAGGTGCTTCTCTTTTTCACGAAAATCCCAAAGACAATGGCCGATCAGCCGCACAACGCGGGCCGGTTCCCCAAAGTTCCATTTGGAGTATGTTCGCCAGCGAACGGAGACAGATATGAAGCTTGCGACTTTCAGCGTGAACAATGGCGCGGACGAATTGGGCGTGGTGGAAGGCGAGCGCGTGATCTCGCTCTCCCGCGCGGCACCGATGTTTCCCGCAACGATGATGGGATTGATCGCGCGCTGGGCGGAGCTGGAGCGCGATGTGCGCAGCATCGCCCGGGAGCAGGATTTCGCGCATGACCTGCGCGCGGTGCATCTGAAAGCGCCGATCCCGCGTCCCGGCAAGATCATGGCCATCGGCCTCAACTATGCCGACCATGTGAAAGAGACCGGCGCGGAGACGCCGAAAGACCAGACATGGTTCTGCAAACAGCCGACCGCGGTGAACGGCCCGTTCGATCCCATCCAGATTCCCAAAGCCTCACCCATGGTGGATTGGGAAGCGGAGATGGTTGTCGTCATCGGCAAAGGCGGGCGGCACATCGCAAAGGATCGCGCGAAGGATCACGTTTTGGGCTATTGCTGCGGCAACGATGTCAGCGTGCGCGACTGGCAGAAGCGCACCTCGCAATGGATCATCGGCAAGGGCTTCGACACGCATGCGCCGTTCGGTCCGTGGATCACCACGGCCGACGAAGTGGGCGATCCGCATATGCTCGACATCAAATGCATCGTGAACGGCGAAACGCGGCAAAGCTCCAATACGTCCAATCTCGTCTTCCGCGTGGAGGATCAGCTTGCGCTGCTATCGCAGGCGATGACCTTGGAGTCCGGCGATCTCATCTACACCGGCACGCCCGGCGGCGTGGGCATGGCGATGAAGCCGCAAGTCTGGCTCAAGCCCGGCGACAAATGCCGCGTGGAGATTGCCAAGCTCGGCGCGATTGAAGCGGTGTGCGAGGCAGAAAAATAATTTTCAAAAAACTTTGCCCTCAACAACGCTCAGCGACGCGAAATTCCGATGATTGTGCAGCACTATCAGGAACTTAGACTATTTTCCTGATTTCAGGATAATTTATTGACACCGTAACGGTCGCGGTGTACATTTCTCCCAACTCTCGAATTGCGCCCAAACCGTAGCCGTCGCTGAAAAGCGGCGGTTTTTCTGTTTTTCCTCCCCCGTTTTACGGGGGAGGGGGACCGCGAAGCGGTGGAGGGGGTGGCGGCGGCGGTGAACGTTCCGCACCGCTGCCGCCACCCCCTCCGCTTCGCTGCGCTCAGCACCTCCCCCGCACCAGCGGGTGAGGAAAAGGAACACAATGCACAAACTCTAACGCCACCCTCGCCCTGATCCTCTCCCGCTTGCTTACCGGTGATGTTCGCTGCTGACGCATGCGATCACCGGATTTTGCGGAAGAACGATCATCACCCGGTTCACTGCGCACATTCGTAAGCCGCGCTGAATAGGTGGCGCCTCATATCGCGTCCCGGTGTCGAGGGAGGACCGTCACGGTCCATCCGCAGACCTGTCTTCGCCCACGATGCTCCATGAGAGACGTGCGATGCGAAGACGGCAAAAAAGAACGGCGGGACATTCCTGTCCCGCCGCTTTGCTTTCAAAACTCAAGCTCTAACCGTGCGTCAGCACCGCCGTCGCCTTGTCGAGTTGCGCGCTGTAAGCGTTCAGCGCATCCGCCGTCAGGGTGATGTACTTCACCGCGTCGTCGAAACGCTCGTCCTCGATCGCTTCGCGGATGCCCGGCAAGGTCTTGGCGCCATAGCCGGTGTAGCGGCCCGGCGCATAGACCAGGTTCTTGAACCACGGACGGCCCGGCAGACCGACATCCGGCGCCAGGGTCTGGTCGAGCGGCTGGATCGCGGCCCACAGTTTCGCGCGCGCCTCCGGCGACAGTTTCGCGGCATTGGCCGTGAAGGCGTCGTCATAGGCTTTCGCGCTTTTCTGGAGCTGCTTCACCGCATCATCCATCGGCTTGAAGTCGAACTTCGGCACCTGCTTCAGCGCCGTCGGCAGACCGTTGGTCTTTGTCGGATCCTCGGTGTTCTCGAACACATGATCGGAAATCGCTTTGGCCTGAACCTCCGCGGCTTCGCGGCGATTGTCCGCGAGCTTCTTCACTTCGCCCAGATACATGGCGACGGTGTCCGCAAAGTCACCCGCCTGCACCACCGGCACGTCGGTGTCGGCAAGGCGCAGCACCATGTGACCGGCGGTGTGCGCGAGCAGCGAGTCATACACGAAGCCCGGATCGTCGAAGCGGGTATGATGCTCATAGGTGTCGTAGCGCGAGTGATAGTCGCCACCACCGCCGTCACCTTCGCCGCCATAGCCGATGTTCAACGCGGGCAAGCCGAGATGTTCGATATAGGCCGAATAGTCGGAGCCCGAGCCGAGCGGCCCCATCTGATAATCCTTGGTGGGATCGGCATCGATCTTGGCTTCCGCCTTGATGTCGTCGCGCGCCTTGGGATTCATGCCCTCTTCACGCACCGCGGCGCGGCTGCGCTCCGAAACGCTGACATGGGTTTCCGGATCGGTGATGTCGTTGGTCACCTGGTTGACGAAGTGCTGCAGGTCATGGCTGCCCTCCGCGCGCCAGAAGCCGCGGCCATTGCCATCGGAGTTGATGTAGATGATCGCCTTCTGCTTCAGCTCGGCGGCATGTTCTTCCGCCCATTCGGTCGAACCCAGCAGGCCCGGCTCTTCGCCGTCCCAGCTCAGATAGACAATGGTGCGTTTCGGCTTCCACCCGGTCTTCGCCAATTCGCCCATCGACTTGGCTTCGGAGAGCATAGCCACCTGCCCCGACAACGGATCGGACGCGCCATAGACCCATCCGTCGCGGTGATTGCCGCGAACCACCCACTGATCGGGATATTCGCTGCCCTTCATCATGGCCACGACATCGTACAGCGTCTTGAGACTCCAGTCGGACTTCACCGCGAGATGAAGTTTCTGGTCGCTCGGCCCCACGCGATAGGTGATCGGCAATGCGCCGCGCCAATTGCCCGGCACCACGCGGCCGGTCATCGACTTCAGAAGCACCGTCGCATCCGCATAGGAAATCGGCAGCGCCGGAATCTTCAGGATCGTCTTGGCTTCTTCGCGCGTCAGCCGTTTCGCATCGGCCGTCGCACCGACGCCCGGCGTGAGCGGATCGCCCGGATAGATGGTCATGTCCTGCACGGAGCCGCGCTGAATGCCTTGCGGCGGACGCGCCGGACCTTCGGGATAGGCCGCGCCGGTCGCATAACCATCATCGGCCGGATCGGAATAGACGATGCAGCCCAGCGCGCCATGCTGTTGCGCGAGCAGCGGCTTCAATCCGCGCCAGCCCGCGCCGTAGCGCGCGATGACGATCTTGCCCTTCACGCTGATGCCCATGCGCTCGAGCTGCTTGTAATCGCTCTGCATGCCGTAATTGACATAGACCATCGGCGCGGTGACATCGCCGTCGCCCTGATAGGCGAAATAGCCGGGCAGCGCGTATTCCTTCGCGCGCGACGTGGTATCGCCGGGAATGGCTTTTTCCTGCATCGTTGCTTTGAACGGTTTCTTGCCGCCCAGAAGCTCGACCGTTTCGCTAATTGGCGTGGGATAGAGAACCTGGAACGTCTCCATATGCGCATCCCAGCCCCATTCCTTGAACTTGCTGAGGACCCATTCGGCGTTCAGCTTGTCGTGCGGCGAGCCGACATGGTTCGGCTCGGACGCCATCGACTTCATCCAGCCATCGAGTTCGGCAGGATGGATATTGGCGTCGAAGCTTTTTTCCAGAGCGGCCTGATCGGGCGATACGGCCTGATCGGCGGCAAAAGCCGTCACGCCCAATGCGAGAACGCAGCAGGCCGTCAAAGATGCGATGCGATACATGGATTGGAATCCCCCAAGGGCGAAAGAAAAGCGCTCGGAAGGAATGGTATCGGGCGGAGGCGGCGAATCCACCCCCAAATCGCCGCATGACGGTGCACCATTTTTTGCACCGCAACATGGACGACGCTTATATCGCGCCGCGATCTTACGCGGCGGCGGCCATCGGCAAGCGCAAGCCCAGCGCGGACACCTCGCCGTCGAGTTGGCAGGTGGCGAATTGCTCTTCGAGGCCGGCCGCATCGGTGAAATCGCAGGCGCGCACCTGCCCGTTGATCAAAGGCAAGCTGCGCATGTCGGCCTTGCCGAAGCGCGCGTGCGAAACATTCGCGCCGCAGAACGAAGCGCCGCGCAGATCGGCGCCGGTGAAATCGGCATCGCGCAGATCGGCGCCATCCAAGCGGGCGCCCTGCAACTGGCAGCCGGAGAAATTCAGGCCGATGGCAATCGCGTTCTTCGCCGAAAGACCCGTGAGTGGACGACCGACGACGAATTTCTGCAGAAGACGAATGTCCTCGCCATCCAGCACACAATGGCTGCCTTCCTTGCCGCCGCTGACGATCCATTGCTGATGAAGATCGAGCTTGCCGCGCATCTCTTCAAACCGCTTGATCGTTTCCGGCGTGGGATCGGTGACGCAGCTTTTCAGATCTTCCGGATCGATGGGGACATCCTTGATATTGACGCCGGTCAGAACAGCACCCTTGAAGCTGGCATTGGCCAGCTTGGCACCTTTGAAGTCCGCGCCTTGCAACATCGCGCCATTGAAGTTCGCGCCGTCCAGCTTCGCATTGCCGAACGAAGCTTTCTTGAGGGAGCAATTTGAGAAGTCCACGCCCTGCGGTCCGTTGGAGCTGCGATCCACGATGGAAACGCCATCCGGCGACATGAACATCATCATCGCCGCGCGCAGATCGGCATTGTCGAGCTTCGCATAAGACAGGTTCGCGCCCTTAAGCGAGGCGCCACGCAGATCAGCAAAGACAAGATTGGTCTTGCGCAGATCGGCGCGCTGCAGATCGGTGCAATAGAAACTCGCGTTCTGGAAGTTCGAACCGAACAATATCGAGTCCATCAGCGATGAACCGGCGAAATCGATTTCGCGCAGATTGCGGTTGGACAGGGTCAGAGCACTGAGATCGGCCAGGCCAAGCTGCGCCCGCTTGCCGCCGCGGCCGGCAACGAATTTCTCGTGCGAATCCAGGAGCAGATTTAACTCCGCCTGGGTTCGCGCCACCCGTTGCTGGCCGTAAAGATTTTTCAAAGGTTCCCCAACCTTTTTGGAAAGGGAACTCTGAAGCGAAAAGGCTAATCCCCGTTTAACGGATACGGCTTGGCGGGCCGCGAAATGCCGAAAAAAGGGGCCGTTTTCACGGCTCAGCGGCCCAGATCGGCCAGAAGCTCGGCAGCGAAAACAGACAGCGTATCGTCGCGCGCGCCCATGACCACGACGCGGTCGCCGCTGCGCGCAAGACTGAGAAGCTTTTGTCCGCATTGGGCGCGATCGGCAAACGCAAACGCCTCATGCCCGCCAGCCCGGACGCCAGCTATGATGGCGCCGCTGGAAACACTGCGATCCGTCGTGCCGCCGAAGTAAACCGGCTCCGGCATGGTGAGCACATCGCCTTTTGCGAGATTGTCGACGAAGCAGCGGATGAATTCATTCTTCATCAGGCGCAACGGCCCGAAGCCCTGCGGCTGAAACATGATGAGCAACCGCCCGGGAAAATCGTGCAGCGTCGCCAGCGTGGCCGTGATCTTGTCGGGGTTGTGCGCGAAATCGTCGATCACCGTGACGCCCTTCGCGGTGCCCACGGTTTCGAGCCGCCGCTTGATGCCGCTGAACCGCGACAGCGCTTCCACCGCATCGCCCAGCGGAACGCCCGCCGCACTCACCGCCGCCAACGCGGCCAGCGCGTTGGAAACATTGTGACGGCCTGGCACCTGAAGCCGGACGGCGAAAGTTCTTCCTTCCGCACGCATATTGACGGCGACGCCATCCGGCTTCGGCACAATATCGGCGGCCACGAAATCGGCTTCGCCATCGGATAGGCTATAAGTGAGCGCTCTTTCGTTCGGCAGCCGCGCCGCAAGCTGCGCGGTTTCTTCGTTGTCGAGATTGAGAACCGCGACTTTGGCCTTGGCGGTGAAAGCGGAAAACAGTGCGCGCAACTCATCCATCGTCTTGTGATCGAGGGAGATGTTGTTCACCACCGCGATCTTCGGATTGTAGCGCGCGATGGACCCGTCGCTCTCATCCACTTCGCTGACAAAAAGATCGCTTTTACCGACCAGCGCACTGGCGAACGGCGCGTCGGGCGTCGCGAAATTCTTCATCACCGCGCCGTTCATCACGGTCGGGTCGCAATCCAGCGCCGAGAGGATCCAGCCGATCATGCCGGTGGTGGTGGATTTCCCGCTGGTGCCGGCAACGCCAATGCTCTGCGCCGACGCATTGAAAAGCTCCGCCAGAAGCTGCGCGCGCAACAACAACTCCGCGCCGATCTCGCGCGCCTTGGCGACATCCGGGATCGTGTTTTCCACCGCGGCAGATGCGACGACGATGGTTTTGGGGTCGGTGATGCCGGAGCCGTCCTGCGGCGAAAGCTTGATGCCTTGCGCACGAAGGAAGGCGAACTTCTCCGGCGTGCGCCCCTGATCCAGCGCCCGGTCGGAGCCGGACACGGCAACGCCTTTGCCCCGCAGGATCAGCGCCAGCGGCAACATCCCGCTGCCGCCGATGCCGCAAAAGAAATAAGGCCTGTCGAGAGTCATCGCCGGAAGCTATAAGCGGGTTCGGGCCGTGACAAGCGATTGGCAAAGGGGCATGCGCGGAAAGAAATTCAGGATCGGTGTCATGGCGCCGGCATCGCGCCTCGATCCCGCCGTGCCGGAAAGGATCGTGGCACTGGCACAGCGCCTCTATGGCGAAGAGGCGCCGGACTTCGTTTTTCATCCGCAATGCTTCCTGTCCTGGGGTCATTTCGCCGGCGAAGACTCAGCGCGGGCGCAAGCCTTTCTGGACATCGCGAACGACGAAAGCTTCGATGCCCTGTGGTTCGCGCGCGGGGGATACGGATCGAACCGGATCGCACCCGATGTGCTCTCCGCCCTGAAGCCCGCGGCGCGCAATAAGACCTATATGGGTTACAGCGATACCGGCTTCCTGCTTGCGGGGCTCTATAAAGCAGGCTTCCCCCATATCGCGCATGGACCGGTGATTGCCGATATGAAGCGGGAGGGTGGCGAAGAAGCGGTCACCCGTGGCTTGCGCTATCTTTTCGAGCGCGACGCGGCATCGCTGGAGCCATCGGTATCAACCACCACGCCCACCGCCGCCTTCAATCTGGCCATCCTGAGCAATCTCATCGGCACTGCGCTGATGCCGGATCTGTTTGGCCATGTGCTGATGCTCGAAGAAACGTCGGAGCATATGTATGCCATCGACCGGATGATGTTTCACATCACGGCCCATGTGCCACTGCGCAAGCTCGCGGGCATCCGGATCGGGCGTTGCAGCGCTATTCCGCCGAACGATCCACCCTTCGGCCAGACCGACGAGGAGGTCGTCGCCCATTGGTGCTCGGTCTCGGGCATTGCTTATCTGGGCCGCGCCGATATCGGCCATGACGTGGCCAACAAGGTCGTCCCGTTCGGCCGCCTGCCGACGGTGTGATCGTCTGCACTTCTTCATCGGCCCGATATGCGATGAACTACAGGCTGCGTTCAGTACGCAGTGAGGGTAAAGTGGCGATGGAGCCGGTTCTGCTGGCGATGCTGATCTTCCAGATCAAGCATTTCCTTTGCGATTTCGTGCTGCAGACCACCCACCAGGTTCTCAACAAAGGCCGTTATCTGCATATGGGCGGCATCACCCATGCCGGGCTTCACATGTTGGGATCGCTCCCTGCTCTTCTTGTGCTGACGCGCTCACCCGCGCTTATCGCAGCCCTGCTGGTCGGAGAATGGTTGATCCACTACCACACCGACTGGGCCAAGGTGCAGGTCGATCGCGCCTTGCGGCTTAACGATACGAACCAGTTATATTGGACGATCTTCGGATCGGACCAACTGATCCACCAGTTGACCTATGTCGGAATGACCTACGTGGCGCTGCGCTTCGCCTGACAGGCGATCATTCGGCGTCCGTGGCGCCCGTCATCCGCGAGAAGAATGCCCGCATGCGCGAAAGGATATCGCGTTCGACCGCATGCTTGTCCACGCGGCGGTTTGCGAGCGCGTCGATTTCAAGCTGACGCTGCGCCAGAACGCGGCTGAACCGCTCGAACAGCTCCGGATTCTTCTTGAGCATGATGTCGATGGTTTCGCGCGTGACTTCCAGAATGCGCACGCGGGTGAGCGCAATGACCGTCGCCGTACGCGGTGCGCCTGTCATCAAGGACATTTCACCGACAACGTCTCCAGCGGCGCTGATCGCAACTTCCTGCTCGTCACCTGCAGCCGTCTTGATTGCGATGCTGATCGCACCTTCCATCATGATGAACATGGAGATTGCCGCATCGCCCTGCCGCATCAGGATACTGCCCTTCTGCAATTCGACCGGCCGGCAATGCGTTGCCAGTTCCTCGCGTTCTTCCTCGCTCAGCGCGTTGTGGAAGAGTCGGGTTTCGGAGATCACCTTACGGACCTCGCTGTCGCCGAATTTGTCGGCGACATCCGGCGGCTGCGTAAGCTCGATTTGCGTCACGGGAGACGGCAGGCCGTTCTGCAGCAGAACATCCTGAAGCGCGCGCAGCACGATGGACTTCGCGGAGGCCGGGCTCATCTGGTTGGGATAGAACCAGAACCGCACGTGATAGATCGCGGAATCGCTTGTGTAGGCGGAAAGAAGAACTTCAGGTTCCGGCGTGCGCGCCATGCCCATATGGCGCACGGACTTGAACGTCTCGCCGAGGAAAAGATCCGTGACCCGGCCGGCAGGCAGGCGATTGTCCACGGCGATCTCCACGCTGGCTCGCTTGGCGCCAATCGGATGGCTGTGATTGACCACCACATTCGCCGTGAAGAGATGATTGGGCACGCTGGCCCGCGTTCCGTTTTCCAGTGTGAGATAGGTCGAATGCCAACTGGATCCGCTGATGCAGCCATACATGGGTTCCGGCATCTGGTCCGAAAACACCGTCACCCAGTCCCCGATGGAGTAGGAGCCCTCCATGTTGACGGCCATGCCGGAGACAATGTCCTGGATGTCGGGCTGCAGCGCGACGCCGATACCGGCCGCGATGGCGATGCTGCCCGCCGCGATACCCGCCAGCGAAAGACCTTCCTGCAGCCAAAGCGCAAAGGTGATGGCGATGGCGACCAGAAAAACGGTGAGGACATCCTGAACCAGCTTCGGCGTTTCGCGATTGCGCCGCTTTTTGAGATGGCCTTCCCAATAGAAGCGCCGGATGAGCTGATCGATGACGAAAGCGATGGCAACAATGAGCGCCGAGGTGACCAGCCGATCTACATTGCCTTCCGACCACGGCACGTAATGCGTGATGATTGGACCGCCGAACAGGCGGGCCAGCAGCAGGATGAAGGCAACGAAGAACGCCCAGATCATTATTTCTCGGTCATCTTGAATTCGACCCCTTCGTGGCCCTGCGCGAGTCGCTCGGCATGCCACTTTATACAGGAATCGCTAGGCGCTTCGACGGCCAACGCGGCAAACATATCCTTGGCCTCGGGCGCCTTCTCCGCCGTCTTGGCGAAAGCGGCCCGATAGGGTTCGAGCAATTCCGCGGAGCGGCTCTCCGGATGCAGCGGCTCCCAGACCATGGTGGGGACGGTCTTGCCCTTCAGGATCACCGAGGCGATCTCACGGAACGGCACGTCCTTGCACAGAGAGCGCGTTTCGCCGCTGACGCAGATATGGGTGCCGAACTGCTTGTTGAGGCCTTCAAGGCGGGATGCCGCATTCACCGCATCGCCTTGCGCCGTATAGCTGAGGCGCGTCTTGGAGCCGAAATTGCCGACGGCCGCCGGCCCCGTCAGAACGCCGATGCGGGTGATGCCGAAATCGAGGTTCTTCTCGCGATAGCGGCGGCGGAAGTCTTCGGCGAAATTATCCATGTCCAGCGCGCATTTGACGGCGCGTTCGGCATGATCGGGAAGGTCGTACACCGGCACGTTGAAGATCGCGAACACCGCATCGCCGATGAACTTGTCCACCATGCCGTCATGTGTCTGCACGACCTGCGTCATGCCTTCGAGATATTCGTTGATGAGTTCCGCGAGTTCTTTCGACTCCATATTCTCGGAGAACGTCGTGAAGTCGGCGATATCGGTGAAGAGATAGGTCATCACCCGGCGTTCGGCTTCCAGCGAGGCGCGCTCGGGATGCGCAACGAGGAAGTCCACCACCTTCGGCGACAGGTAGCGCGAGAACATACCCTGGATCTCGAAACGCTGCCGCCGTGCTTGCAGGCCGGTGAGTGAATCCATGACGATGAAGCTGAGGATCATCGCCAACGAAGGCGATAACAGCCCAACGACGATTCCGCTGTAATTGTAGAAGTAAAGGCCGCCGATGCAGTAACCCGCGACGATGGCAAATAATGCCGCAATGCGCGGCGCAAGATGGAAATTGAGCACACCCATCGCCGCGCCGATCATCGAAAGCACCAGAGCGATCAGAAGATTGGTTCTCCAGCCGGCAAAGGGCGAAACCGCGCCGTCCAGCAGCGTTGAAACGCCATAAGCATGCGCAAAAACGCCCGGCATCACACCATCGGCGGAAATCGTCGCAAGCGGCGTCCGGTGCCGGTCCACGAGCGTCATGTCGGAGCCGACCAGAATGATCCTGTTCCCGAACAGCGCAGGACCGACGGCCTTCATCATCACCGGCGCATACTGGTTCACCGTCCACGCGCCGGTCTCGAAATAGTCGTAGCGCTGCCCTTTGGGCGGCTTTCGCCACACAATGGTTTCGGTCTTGTCGGCGGTCTTCACGCCAAACCGCTCCGCCAAAGCTCTTTCAAAGCTCAGCAAATAACGGCCGTCGGCGACTTTCATGCCCGGATGGATCGTGCGCACGATGCCGTAAGAATCCTTCGGCAGGTCCGGCGTGGCGCGATCTTTCTCCGGCACAAAGTTGCGCAGATATTGCAGCTGCTTGGGCGTGACGTTGTCCGCTTCTTCCGTATAGGCAATGACGAGCGGCGTTTTCATGTTGCGGATGACGCGCTCCAGCGCGGCATCTTTCGCAGGTTCGGTGGGCTGATCGAAAAGGATGTCGATTCCGATAGCGCGCGGATGGGATTCATCCAAACGCGTCAGCAATTCCGCGAGCATTCCGCGATCTATGGGTGAGCGATATGGCAGATGGTGGAGCGTATCTTCGTCTATGGCGACAATGCGGACCCGGTCATCGCTGGGCTGATCATGCGCCGCGAAAGCGAACTCCCAGTCTTTGAGGAAATTGTCGGCATTCACCAGCGGTGTGAAGTGATCGACGGCGAGGACCGAGACACCAGCCGCAATGCCGGCGACGAGAACCAGAGCCGCTATGGAACTGAAATGCCGGCCGCGCAGAAGGCTGCGCGCGCGCTCAACCGCACCGGAAAAACTCATCTGGATGCGCGCAGCAACGCCTCAGCCTGCGGGCCGCATCCCTTCTGCAACATCCAGGCGGCGCGCATCTGATCGTTTGCGAGCGACGCGGGCACCGTGCTGATGGAAATAGCGGTCTCATTGCCGTTCATTGAAACGAAATAGCTGGCGTCGCCATGCACGCCCATGTCTTTCTTCATAGGCAGTTGCGTGTCGCCACGCGGCCAATCGGCTTGCGCCTTCCAGCTACGGTCGGCCGGCATGATCGCGACATCCGCGGCACTGTCGCCAGCGGGGCGCCAGAGCACCGGCTGCTGGCCTTCCAGCAGACATTCGCTGCCCGGATGCACGGCATCGAGCAGCCATGGCTTGGGAAGCGTCACCTTGCCGGTCGCGCGCGTGGTACCGATTTCGCCGAGGCGGCCATTGTTGTTGGAGGCAAGCGCGCCGAACGCGGCGGCGAGTTGAACGCCCTGAGCGGCGATCGGCGCCTTTTCATAAGGGCCATCCAGTTTGATGGTCTGGCCGCTATCGGAAATAAGTGTGAGGTGCTGGCCTTGCTTGAGCACCAGCGGCTTTGTCGGATCGACGATCGCGCCGACTTTGAGATTCACGCCGCGCGCTTCGACCACGACATATTGTGCGGCCTGTGCGGCGCCGGCGAAAAGTGACAAGCCCAGAACACCGGCGAGAACAACATTGCGCATTTTCATGGATGCCCCGCATTCGTCAGTTGCGCACTACGTTCGGCCCCCGCCGAAAGAGCCTGGCCGTCACCGATGACGGTAAACGCCGCCCAGTTGAAAGGATGCGCCGTCGAGCTTTGCGCAATCAAGGCCAATTGCGACTGGCGAAGCGCCTGCGCCACGCCGCGCGCGCGATGGACAGGATCGAAGACCCCCGTCATCAACGTCGCGGTCGCTGCCGATGGCACTTCCCAATGGCTTGCGAGAACCGCGCGTGCACCGGCCGCGAAGAACGCATCGGAAAGCCCATCCAGTGCGCCACCGCCAAGACCGTCTGTCGCCGCAGCCGTGTTACAGGCCGAAAGCACCACCAGGTCGGCGTTGAGCCGAAGGCCGGATATCTCGCTGGCCGTCAGCATGCCATCCGTGGCCGTTGTGGTCGCGGCTGCCGGCGGAGACAGCGCCAGAGCCGGTTCGCTCTCACAATGCATCTGTCCCGGCAGGATACCGTGGGTCGCAAAATACACGACGTTATATTGATCGAGCGGCTGTCCGCGCAGATTGGCTTCTGTTGCCTGGCTGCCCAAAAGCACAGTCGCACTGGCGCCACCGAGTCGTGCGCCAACGGTCTGTACTTCACCAGCCGTTCCCGGCAGCGGCGGCAGCGCACGCAACAGATTGGGCGAGACAGGACCAGCCTCGCGACAGGAGGTGGATAGATCCGCCAGCGCCTTGGCGCCGGCAGCACCGGACGCGCCCTGGAATGTGGGAGCGCCAAGGCCAAGGAATGCACGCGGCGCGGGGTTGTGGTGCGCCGCCTGCTGTTTCAGCGAAACAAGAGCGCGCGGAGACGGCGTCTCGCTGATCGCGTAACGCTTCACCAGCCACGCGGCATTGACGTAGTCGCGGCTGTCACCTGGGTTCTGCGTCACAAGCAGTGAAAGCGGCAAGCTGGACAGGGCGCCGCCCGGAACGACGATGACGTGATCGACGCCGGAAAGCTGGCCTTCCACCGGCGCGAACAGCACTTGGTAGAGCGCGTAAGAATTCTTCAGGCTGAAGTCTGGAACGCGGCCCAACGCCGGAACGAAGGCCGAGCGCAAATCCGAAACATCGGCGGCCAGCGCGTCGCGACCGATCGCAAGTGGGACCGAAGCAAAGCTGTTGCGGCGCAGGACCAGCGCATAGCTCGACGACTCGCCGATGATGAAGGACACCATCGCGTCATTCGGACCAAGCTCGCCCTGCACGGCAGAAAGATCGGCGGGACCGGGATGCGCCAAATCGGCATAGGCCGGATAGCTTTGGCGAACCTGAATGGCCAGATCGTCCGCATGCGCGGATGCGAGTTTCACCTTATCGCTTAAGGCCCGTTCGCGGTCCGAATCGCGCTCGTCATTGGGGCGTGCCATCTCGGCGGCCAACTCGACTTGCGCGCGATCGCGATCCGTCGCGGCTTGCTGCGATTGGAAAACGAGATTGGACAATGCGCTGTCACCGGCAGCTTCCCGAGCGGCAACCCGTGCAATGGTCTGGTCGGCAACGCCCGTGGTGGCGAACTGGCTGGTGCGGAAAATTTCGGAGTCGCGTGCCGCTTGTTCCGCGCTGGCGCCATTACCCATGTCCGCGCTTATAAACTGAACGATGTCGTCCGAATAAATCTGACCGCGCGTGACGGGATCTTTCGCGGCGATGCCGAAGGCAATCCGGAACGCCTCCAGCGCAGGCACGTAGAGCTGCTGGCGCGTGTAGAATTCCGCAAGGCGCAGATTAGAAAGTGCTGTGGGAGCGGTATTGCCGAAGACCTGTGTATCGAGATCGCGTGCATCCCGCAGATCGTGTTCGGCTACAACGACACGTCCCTGCCGTTCGTTGATCTGCCCCATAAGCGCGACCGTGTCCGAACGCCACCACAACGGCAGGCCCGGCTCTTCGCTCACGATCCAGAGCGCTTCCTCCGCGGACGCGCGCGCGCTGGCGAGGTCGCCAACGCGTAGCGCCATCGCGGCCTGCACGCGCAGATCATGCGCAAGTTCGCCTTGGCTAATGGCGGCAACAGAACCACCTGACGGATCGGACGTCGTATTCTGCTTGGTCGCCGCCGCGATCTCGGCGCGGCGCGCGGCCGTTGCCTGGCTCGCGAATTTCAAAGCGTCGTCATAGTGACGCTGGTTCGCGGCATCGAGTGCCGAATAAGAATCGAACCGCGCCCGCGCGCTGTCATCAGCCGAAGCTTCAATGATAGGACCGGCGCGATGAAATAGCGCCGCGGCTTCGGTGAACCGGCCCTGATTGCTGACTTGCAGCGCCAGCTCGGTCAACGTCTGGCCTACAACAAGCGAGTTGGGACCGAACAGATGCTGCTCCACCGTCAGAGCATTGCGATAGCTCGCTTCGGCGGACGCGTAATTGTCGGCGGCTGCGGCAAGTCGGGCCGTCTCGATAGACTGCTTATAACCGGCATAGTCCGCACCCGAAGCCTGCGTGACCCCGGCTGAGAGCTTGGATCGCATGGCCTGAAGCGCCGCATTGGAGTCGGCAGCAGCGACAGAGACATGTCCCTGCGTTGCGATGGCGTTCTGGAGCGCCGGCAAAGACGAAGGGATGCCCTGGCCGCGAACAAAATTGCCGCCGGATTCCGCACCCACAAGAACGCGGGGCCAGCCGCTGCTTTTGAGCGTGCAAACGCGCATGACGATATGGCCGAACCATTGCGCATCGCCGCAGTTTGCATCTGTGGCCGGAAGCGTGAGCAGATTTTCCACAGCCGTCCTGTGGCCTGCAGCATCTGCCGGAACGGCATGTCCAAGCGGGATGATCGAAACCTGTCCCGCCGCATCGGTGGTCGCGCCGCAAACAATCGTCAGCGGCGCACCGGCCGCGAGGGTGCCGGAGGATTTGCAGCTTTCGCCCGCCAGATTCTTGCCCAGGTCAGCCGCATGCGCAGCCGACGCGACCGTAAGGCCGAGTGCCGCCGCCAGAAGAACGTGAGTGTGCTTTACCACCGCCAAAGGGCCTCGTTACCCCAACTTGAATAATCTTCGTCCGCCGGCGGGATGCCGTTCGGGTTGTTTCGCGTCAGCGTGACGATCTGCTTCAGCATGCCCGGAATGAGGGTCTTGCTGGTGACGTAGATCGTCTTGCCGTCGCCAAGCGATTGGCCAACCGACTGCGACACACTGTCGGACGCAATCTGGCCTTCCGAGTTTGAGTTATCGGCGAGTTGGTCGAATGGCGTCGGGCTCTGGGAGGCCGTGCCCTTGTCCGAGAAATTGAACGGCGTGACTTCGGGCGTGACGGTGATCATGGAGATGTTGAAGTTGGTCGGGCCCGTCGAATTCTGGGTGATGGACGCGACCGAGCCTTGCGTTCCGGCATCGACGTTGCCGCTAGGCAGCGTGCCGGTCACAGTACCGGTGCCTGTCGCATTGCCCAATCCCGTCGAAGAACCGGGAGCCTTACCCGGCACGTATGTAATGTCGGTGCCCTGACCGAGTGTGACCTGGCCGCTGACATTGCCGAAGCCGGTTTTGGATGCATCACCGTTACCGATCTGCGCATAACCGTTGGCACCGGTATTGCTGCCGGTAAGCGTAAGGTCGGCGACGGTCACGTTTCCGCTGATGGTGAAGTTCGCCGTCGCACCTGCGGCGGGAATGTTTTCGCCTTGGCCACCATTACCGATCTGCGCAAACGAATTGGCGCCGGTACCAGCCGTGAGCGTCAACGGATCGGCGCCCGTGGGCGTGTTGGGCGTGGCGACTGCCACGTCGATGTCGCCGGAGATTGTCCCGCTCGCGCCGTTGGCCGCACCGTTGTTCAGGAAGTTGCCGCCCTGGCCGATCTGGGCGTAGGCATCGATGCCGCCGCCAACGAGGCGGATGGCATCGACGGCGTCGACGGTGATGTTGCCGCCCAGCGTCGCTATGCCGTCGATCGCCTGACCGGATTTGTATCCGCCGTGGCCGATCTGCGCGTAGCTTCCGGTTCCGCTGCCCGCGGCGAGCGTCACGGTTTCGCCGCTGACGGTGACAAGACCGGTCTCGCTATAACCGCTGGAATTGCTGTTGCTCTCCGCGCCGCCATTGCCGATTTGCGCATAGGCTTCCTGGCCGGCGCCGGCGTTCAGTGCGATATCGCCACCGGCGACAACCGAGATAGGCGCGCTACTCGATCCGGAGACCTTGTATCCGCCATCGCCGATCTGCGCGAAATAACCGGTCGAACCGCCGCCGTTGAGCGCGACATTTCCGGTTGCCAGCAGGTTGATCGCACCACTGCCGGCGCCATGATAGCCAA
>Ga0153956_1001386_pt1 | contig 21508 bp, 20 predicted proteins | sample TSFL040MetaG_FD_104704 | JGI IMG/M metagenome (GOLD analysis project Ga0153956, IMG submission 104704) | Attine ant fungus gardens microbial communities from Florida, USA - TSFL040 MetaG | ecosystem: Host-associated > Fungi > Mycelium > Unclassified | place: USA: Florida, Wekiwa Springs...
CGCCTGGAAATCGAGCATGAAAATCTGGGCCTGCAGCAGCGAGGTCGTCACCCACTGGCCCTCGCCGGACTGATCGCGTTCGAGCAACGCCGTGAGAATGCCGAGCGCGCAGAACAGGCCGGCGGTGAGATCGGCGATCGGAATGCCGACCCGCATCGGCCCTTGCCCCGGCGCGCCGGTAATCGACATCAGCCCGCCCATACCCTGCGCGATCTGGTCGAACCCCGGCCGCCTGGCGTAAGGCCCGTCCTGGCCGAAGCCGGAAATGCTGGCCAGCACGATGCCCTTGTTGATCCGCTTGAGGGACTCATAATCGATCCCAAGCCGGGCCTTCACATCAGGCCGGAAGTTCTCGACCACCACGTCCGCCTTGGCGACCAGCCGGCAAAAGGCGGCAATGCCCTGCGGCGATTTCAGGTCCAGAGCGATGCCACGCTTGTTGCGCTGGAGGTTCTGGAAATCCGAACTCTCCCGCGGCCCGCCCATCCCCTCGCCCTCGGTCAGATGCGCCGGGGTCTCGATCTTGATGACCCGCGCGCCCCAGTCGGCGAGCTGTCGCACCGCTGTCGGGCCGGACCGGACCCGGGTCAGGTCAAGAACCGTAAAGCGGGACAGGGCGGAAGACGGGACAACCATCGAATCTCTCGGCTTCAGGGGCGGTGGATCACGGAAAGGTGGCGAACCTTCCCGTATCCACTCCCGCTTGTCTACCGGGAGGAAAGCAGGTCTGGCCGGATTTCATTCATTATGTCAGGGTGTTCCGTGGGTTCTGCGGCCCGGCGGTCGGCCTGCTCCAAAGGGCGCACCCTGGAACGCACCTTGCAAAAAAACGACTTCCCTGCCATATCAGCGGCGCGGATGATGATCCGGCCATCGGATCTTTGCGGGCCGCGTGCACGAAACCCTGACGGTTTTCGCCCCGCCCATCCTTCACACTGAAGCAGCCGACAACCCAGGCCACGCGGGGATGTCTTAAACCCGCGGCCCCTCCGTCGCAGTTTCGCGAACGGATGCGTCGCTGCATAGAAAGAGAACGTTTGACATCTTTTCACGAATTCGGCCTCGCAGAGCCGATCCTCAGCGCCCTCGCGCAGGAAAACTACACCACCCCCACGCCGATCCAGTCCCAGACCATCCCGCTCGCCATGAGCCGCCGCGATGTCATCGGCATCGCCCAGACCGGCACCGGCAAAACCGCCGCCTTCGCGCTGCCGATCCTGCATCACATCGAAGCGACCCGTTATCGGCCCGAGCGCAAGACCTGCCGCGTGCTGGTGCTCTCGCCGACGCGCGAACTGTCGATCCAGATCGGTGACAGCTTCAAGGCCTATGGTCGCAACCTGCGCCTCGCGGTCGCCGTCGCCATCGGCGGCGTGCCGATCAACCGTCAGGTGCGCGCGCTCAACCACGGCGTCGAAGTCCTGGTGGCGACGCCGGGCCGCCTGCTCGACCTCGTCAATATGCGTGCCGTGTCCCTCGACAAGGTCGAGGTGCTGGTGCTCGACGAAGCCGACCGCATGCTGGATATGGGCTTCATCCATGACATTCGTAAAGTCGTGAAGATCCTGCCAAAGGACCGGCAAACGCTGTTCTTCTCGGCAACCATGCCGCAGGCGATCGCCGATCTCGCCAAGGACATGCTGCGTGATCCGGCCCGTGTGTCGGTGACGCCGCAATCGACTACCGCCGAGCGCGTGGCGCAGCGGGTGATCCTCACCGATAAAGCGGCGAAGCAGTCGCTGCTCAATGAGACCATCAAGGCGGAAGGTGACGCTATCGATCGCGTGCTGGTCTTCACCCGCACCAAGCACGGTGCCGACAAGGTCGTCCGCAATCTCGAAAAGGCGGGCATCTATTCCGAAGCAATCCACGGCAACAAGTCGCAGAACCAGCGTGAGCGCGCGCTGACCGCGTTCCGCGACGGCCGCTGCCGCACCCTGGTCGCGACCGACATTGCCGCGCGCGGCATCGACGTCGACGGTGTGAGCCACGTCATCAACTACGATCTGCCGAACGTGCCGGAGAGCTACGTGCATCGCATCGGCCGTACGGCGCGCGCCGGCGCGGAAGGCGTCGCGATCTCCTTCGTCGATCATGAGGAAATGGCGTATCTGCGCGACATCGAGAAGCTGATCCGCATGTCGATCCCGTCGACCGACCGGCGCACCGGCTCACGTCCCGCGCAGCCGGGCGCGCGTCCGGTACAGCAGGGTCAACGCCATCAGCCCGCCCGCAGCCAGCGCGGTGGACGGCCGCAGCAGCACGGCAAACCGAACCACGGCGGCAAGCCGAATCGCGACAAGCCGGCGAACGGCGCGTCGCACGGCAAATCCAGCAACAAACCCGAACAACAGCAAGGCAGGCAGAACAAGCCGGTGCAGGGTCTGTCGCTCGAATCCGGACGTCCGCAGGTCCGTCAACAGGCGCGCCCGCAGAACCGTCCGCAGTCGCGTCCACTTGCGCCGACACAACCGATCAATCACGCTCAACAGCAACCTATGCGGCAGCAGGCGCCTCAGACCGGCGAGATCGGAGGAATCAAATTCCTCCAGCGCAAGCCTGAACGCCAGAACGCTGCCGATCGCCGCGGGCCGCGGTGATTAAAACGGGGAGACACGACTGATGGCCAAGGAAGAAATGCTCGAATTCGATGGCACGGTGACGGAAGTGCTTCCTGATGGAAACTTCCGCGTGCTGCTCGACAATCAGCACAACGTGCTGGCCTACACCGCCGGCAAGATGCGCAAGTTCCGCATCCGCACCGGCGTCGGCGATCGCGTGATCGTCGAAATGTCGCCCTACGATCTCGGACGCGGCCGCATCAGCTTCCGTCACAAGGGCGACGCGCCGCCCCCGAACAGCGCGCAGCGCAAGCCGAACTTCCGCGGCGGCAGCCGCCGCTGAGCGGCGAGCCGCTCCGCGCGGCTCCGCTATCCCGAAGGAAAGACTCCGGCGCGATGCCGCGCCGGAGCGTCGCTCCACCAACATCACCGGCGCCATGCAACGCGATCTCGACGGCATCCTCGTTGTCTCGGTCGAACAGGCGGTCGCGGCTCCCTATCTCTCCGGCCGCCTCGCGGATGCCGGCGCGCGCGTCATCAAGGTGGAGCGCCCGGAGGGAGACTTCGCGCGCGGCTATGACAACCTCGTCCATGGCGAGAGCGCCTATTTCGTCTGGCTCAACCGGGGCAAAGAGTCCGTCTGCCTCGATCTGAAGAACACCGCCGATGTCGCCGTATTGGCGGCGATGGTCGCCAAGGCCGACGTGTTCATCCAGAACCTCGCGCCCGGCGCGGTCGAGCGGCTCGGCTTCGGCGCCGAAGAACTCCGCAAGAAATATCCGCGGCTCATTACCTGCTCGATCTCCGGCTATGGCGACGAAGGGCCGTTCCGCGAGTTGAAAGCGTATGACCTGCTGGTGCAGGCCGAGAGCGGCCTGTCCTCGATCACCGGCAACGAGCACGGCTCGGCCCGCGTCGGCGTCTCGGTGTGCGACATCGCCGCCGGCATGACCGCGCTGCAATCGGTTCTGCAGGCGCTCTATGCGCGGCAGCAGAGCGGTGTCGGCCGCCATGTGGCGGTGTCGCTCTATCACGCCCTCGCCGACTGGATGAACGTGCCGTACCTGCAATTCGCCTACGGCGGCAAGGTCCCGGCCCGCGCCGGCCTCAACCATCCGACCATCGCGCCCTACGGCGCCTATGCCTGCGGCGACGGCAAGGCCGTGCTGATCTCGATCCAGAACGAGCGCGAATGGGCCGCGCTCTGCGCCGAGGTTTTAGGCGACGCCGGCGTCGCCACCGACCCGCGTTTCGCCAACAATTCACTGCGCGTCGCGAACCGCGCCGATCTCGATGCGATCGTCCTCGCCGCGTTCGGCGCTCAGCCGCGCGAGACCGTGGTGCAGCGGCTGGAGCAGGCGCGGATCGCCTACGGTCGCGTCAGCACCATGGACGACGTGGTGAAACACCCGCAGAACCGCTATGTCGAGGTCAACACGCCGACCGGTCCGGTGCGCTATCTGGCGCCGGGCGCGCTGGTCGATCACACTCCGCCCGTTTTCGGACCGGTGCCGGCGTTAGGCGAACACACCGACCGGCTGCGTCAGGAATTTTCACCGCGTCGTTGAAAGTCCGGGGTTTCCCCCGCCAGGACGCGGGTGTAAGAGACGGCCACTTTTGTTCGCCAGACGGCATCGCAACGCGCGGTTGCAGCAGGCCCGGCGGCTTCCAGGCTTCAGTCCCCAGACCGATCATGACCGCCAAAATCATCGATGGTGTCGCCGTTTCCGCCGCCCTGCGGACCGAGATCAAAGCGCGCGTGGATGTTCTGAAACAACGCGGCGTGACGCCCGGCCTCGCCGTCATCATGGTCGGCGCCAATCCCGCCTCCGCCGTCTATGTGCGCAACAAGATCCGCGCCTGCGCCGAGGTCGGCATCCAGTCGTTCCGCTACGACTTTCCGGCCGACGCCTCGCCGCAACAGGTGCTCGACCTGATCGGCGAATTGAACGCCCGCGCCGACACCCACGGCATTCTGGTACAATTGCCGCTGCCGCCGCAGTTCTCCATCTCCGAGGTGCTGCAGACCATTTCCGCCGACAAGGACGTCGACGGCTTCCATCTCTACAATGTCGGCGGCCTCGTCGTCGGCGACACCGTGTTTCCGCCCTGCACGCCCTATGGCGTGGTGAAATTACTCGAGCACGAAGGCATCGAGATCGAAGGCAAGAACGTCGTCGTGGTCGGCGCCAGCAACATCGTCGGCAAACCGATGGCGCTGATGCTGATGCAGCGCGACGCGACCGTGTGCATCTGCCACGCCAAGACGCGCGACCTGGCGCAGTTCACCATCCTCGCCGACATTCTGGTGGTCGCCGCCGGCCACCCGAACCTGATCCTGCCGCAGATGGTAAAGACCGGCGCGGTGGTGATCGACGTCGGCATCAACCGGCTGCCGAACGGACAACTGGTCGGTGACGCCGACTTCAAGGGCCTGCTGCCGAAAGTGTCCTACATCACGCCGGTGCCGGGCGGCGTCGGACCGATGACGGTGACCATGCTGCTTGCCAACACTGCGGCATCGGCGGAACGCGCGGCGGGAATCGCGCCCAGGCATTGAGGCATTTCTAGCCGCCGCTTCCGTCCCGCTTATCTTGAGGGGCGATGCAAAGCCACGTCTCGACGGACGAAGGGCCTTTGAGCACTTTGGAAACGATCCGAAGCGCCGCCCCGCGGTTGTCCAACGCACGTTCCGAGTCTGGCGCGGGACCGGCACAAGGTAGCTTGCCCTGCCCCGAGGACGATCGCCACTCTGTGGCAGGCCGCAAAAAAGAGAGATATTCCGCGTCTCTTTAAAAACCGGATCTCTGCATGCGCCTGACCGATTTTTCCGATTACGCCTTGCGGGTTTTGATGTACGCGGCCGCAAACCGCGACCGGCTCATCACGATCGAGGAAACCGCGCAGGTCTATGGCGTATCCCGCGCGCATCTCAAAAATCGCTCTTGAGGCAGTGGCGGTCCCGACAGGAGTCGAACCTGTGACCTTCGGTTTAGGAAACCGCTGCTCTATCCGGCTGAGCTACGGGACCGCACCGCTCCCTGTATCACAGGTCGGCGCGGCTGCGCAGCCCCGGACCGAATGTGGCGGCGACGTTCAAGTCGGAAACCTTGGAATGGACGACATGATGAGAACGGCCGGATCAAGATCGAACGGAGCCTCCTTGCAGAGGTCACGGGATCGGCGGGCCATTGGCGCGCAGCCGTCGATTGGAGTCAGCGGCTGGCGCGGGAGGTTGGCGTCTTGAACGCCTGCACCACAGGGCGCAGCCCGAGGCAAAAGAAAATGGACTGCGTGCATTGCACGCAGTCCATTCGGCAGATTTCAGAAAAACCAGCGCAAAGCGCGACGCGCTAGTTCATCTTCGGAATTTTCGCCTTCACGGCCAGGTCGGTCCATTTCGCGATATCGCCTTTCAGGCGCGCCATCAGCTCGTCCGGCGAACTGCCGCGCATTTCCATCCCAAGCCGGCGGCCGGTCGCCTGCGCTTCCGGGGATTGCAGCACCTCGGTGATGGCCCGGCTCAGCTTGTCGATGATCGGCTGCGGTGTGCCGGCCGGCGCGGTGATGCCGTTCCAGCTCGAGACATCGAAATCGCCGATGCCGCTCTCCGCCACGGTCGGCACATCGGGCATGAAGTAAACGCGCTTGCGCCCGGTGGTGGCGATCACGTCGACTTTCTTGTCCTGAACGAGCGACTGCACCGGAGCATAGAATTCCAGCAGAATATCGACATCGCCGCGCAACAGCGCGGTCGCCATGTCCGGCGACGTGCGGAACGGCACGGCCGTTACGTCAACGCCGGTCACCACCTTGAGCAGCTCGACCGCCAGGTACTGCGTCGTACCCGGGCTGAGCGTCGCGATGTTCAGCTTGCCGGGATTTTCCTTCGCGTACTTGATGACATCCTGCATGGATTTCAGCGGCGAGCCGGCCTTGGTGAGAACCAGCATGTCGAATGACGCCACCGTCGAGATCGGTGCGAAGTCCGTGACCACGTTGTAGGGCAGCGAATTGAAGAGCGCGGTGCTGATCGCGTAGCTGTTGCCGGTCAGCAGCAATGTGTAACCATCGGGCGCGGCGAGAGCAGCCGTCTTGGCTGCGACAATGCCGGCCGCGCCGGGCTTGTTCTCGATGACGAACGACTGGCCGAGCTTGGCGCCCAGCTTCTCCGCCATGACCCGCATGCTGACGTCGCCGACGCTACCCGCGCCGTAGGCGATGATGAGCTGAACCGGGCGGGTCGGATAATTCGCCTGCGCGAAAGCCGGCGCCGCTCCGAACACGAACCCCGATGCCAGCACGAAGAATGCCGCGATCGAGCGCATATACTTAATTCCTGACATTGATTTTCTCCGGTAATGGCCTGTGTCGGATTAGTGGAGAAGCTGTTCAGCCATCCAGTCACCTGTCAACGGCCGGAATTTGTAGCTGATATTGAAACAGACGTGATTGCCTTCTTCATACACGACGAGTTCGGACGGACCGGCCGCGGCCTTCGCCAGCCGCTCGCCCTCGCCCACCGGGATCAGACGGTCGCCGGCGCCGAACACGACGAGCAGCGGGCACTTGATATTCTCAGCCGCGCCTTCCAGCGTGATCTTCCTCGCCAGCGCATGCGCTTCCGCCATTGATCCGGCATGACTGCGGACGCGGAAAACCTCCTGCGAAACCTGCGGCATTTTCGGCAGCACCTGGCCCCAGTCGAACGGTCCGCAGTTGGCGATGCACGCCTTCAGACGGCTTTCGCCCGCCGCCGCCAGCGGCGCATAGATCGCGCCTAGGCTCTGCCCCACGACGCCGACACGGCCGCCGTCCACGTCATCGCGCCGTTCCAGCACGTCGATGACGGCACCGAGAACCTCGCCCCACCGATGAGTGGTCGGCAGATGAAACGAGGTTTCGCCCTGCCCCGGCCCATCGAGCGTCAGCGCCGCCACACCGCGTTCCACGAACGCATCGGCCCAGGCGTGCAGTTCTTCCTTGCAGGCATCGAGCCCCGGCAGAATCACAGCCACCGGAGGCCTGGTTGCGCCCGCGGGCTTGCGCAGCCAGCCCGGCATCGGAAAACCCTGATACGGAAACAGAACGCGTTCGGCCGGAACCGTCATCCGCGCCGCGCCTTTCGTATAGCAGCGGAGCATGGCGTCATGCGCCGCGCGAAACTCCTCGGGGTAATCCGCGAAAAGATGTTTGCCGTAATGATAGTAGATGGCGGCGCGGACATAGGCTTCGGCGGCGGTGATCTTGCGTCCACGCGCATCCGCCTCATCGGCGAGCTTTTCGTGACGCGCGCCCTCCTCCGACCACAGGCGGCACCAATCCTCCCAGCGGTCGACACGCGCCATCAGGCTGCGCAGATCGTTCGGATCGACGCCCGTCGCCTCATAGCGCGGGAGGAAATGAGAAAAGATCAGGTCGACTTGCGGATCGCGCACGGTGATTGTCCCTGACCGATTCACCGTTGCGCCTTCCAGGCGTCGACCACCGTCGACGTCGGCACCACCGGCGTGGTCCAGCTCCGCAGGAATGCGAGGCTCCGTTCGTGCGCCTCGGCGGAATAAGCGCCCGACGCATCTTCCACCACCACGGTATAATAACCGAGCGTCGCGGCATGACGACATGTCAGCTCGATGCCGATATCGGTGGCGACGCCGGCGATCACCAGCGTATCGACGCCCATGGCCTTGAGGCGAAGATCGAGCGGCGTATCCACGAACAGGGACGGCTGGCTTTTCTGGATGACGAGATGGGACGGCGCGGGCGACACGCCGTCGACGAACGCCGTGTCCTCCATTCCTTCCTGCATCTGCGGCTTGAGCTGGCTGGGCCGCTCCACTTTCTGCTTCTTCATGAGAAAGCGCAGGAACGGACCCGTGGTCAGCCGCAGCGGCGGAAGGATATGACGGCTCCAGATCACCGGGATTCCCGACGCGTCGGCGGCAGCGATCAGCTCGTTCGCGCGCGGGACGATCTTGTCGATCACCGGCGAGCGGCCCGCGAGCCCCTTCTGCATATCCCACATCACAAGCGCGACGCGGCCGCGCTTGAAGAAATCGCCGAGGGTGAGCGGAATCCGCGATTCTAGCTCGACGGGAAAGAAATCGTTTTCTGCGCTGTTCATGTTCGCGCCCGTGCTGATGGCGTTGTTTTCATGGCGTTCATGGCCGCGCTGGCGTGGCCCCGACGGCGGCAGACGCTTAGCAAGGCCGGTTTAGTTTGATAAATGCAATTATTGTTCGTATTATTGCGTTATGAGCATCAATTTCGAAGTCCTCGATATCCGCGCCTTCCTGGCCGTGTTCGAGAGCGGCAGTTTCAACAAGGCCGCCGACGCGCTCAATATCTCCCAGCCCGCCTTGAGCCGCCGCATCCGCGCGTTCGAGGACAAGGTCGGCGCACCGCTGTTCGAGCGGACGACCCGCCGGGTTTCTCCGACGGCAACCGGGCGCCAACTGCATCCGGCGCTGTCGCGGATGGTCGAGGAACTTGAAATGTCGATCCTGTCCGCCAACACCGGCGGACGGCGCGCTGAACAGGTCACGGTCGCCTGCGGTCCGACTGCGGCGTCCTATCTCCTCCCGCACATCATCCGGAAATTCAATGCGCGCTTCCCGTCGATCCGCATTCGCGTGCTCGATCTGCTCGCCAGCGAGGGTCTGGAGTCAATTACGCGCGGCGAGGCGGAATTCGGCATCAACATGCTCGGGTTTTCCGAACCCCACCTGCGGTTCACGCCGTTGATCAAGGAGCCGTTCGTGCTGGTCTGCCAGCACAGCCATCCGCTCGCACGCCGCCGGCCGCTGAAATGGGCGGACCTCGCAAACGAGCCACTGATCGGCTTCAGCCGGCAGAGCGGCATCCGCACGATCCTCGACCATGCCCTGGCATCGAGCAAAAACCAGTTGAACTGGTTCTACGAGGTCAATCATTTGTCGGCGGCGATGGGAATGGTCGAGGCTGGACTCGGCGCCGCCATCCTGCCGCGGCTGGCGGCGCCGCGGGACAAAAGCCAGGCTATCGTCGTCGTTCCAGTCGGCGGCCCGACCGTGACCCGGACGATCGGGATCGTTGAGCGCCGAACCGGCAGCCTGTCGCCGGCGGCCTCGCTGTTTCGCGAGACCGTCATGTCGTTTCGCCGCCCCCGTTGATCGGGATCAGGCGCCGGCGGCCGCCAGCGCCTCGCGGTAGAAGCTCTCATCGACATACCGCGAAGCCGGCACCGGCGGACGGTTGGAGAACCGGGCACGCAGTCCGAGCAGGGTCTCCATGCCGGCTTCGTTCAGCTTGGCATCGACAGCGAAGCCGGTTTCCGGATCGAGCATCTGGGCGATGCAGTCGCGCGTTGTGGCATCGTCGAGCGTCATGCGCTCCTGCAACAGCCGCGACGCCGCCGCCCGGTTGTCCGGATTGAGCACCCAACGCACGCCCTCCACATAGGCGGCGAGGAAACCGACCAGCGCCGCGCGGTGTTGCGCGGCCCACGTCCGCAACGCGAATCCGCCCACGGACTGGTAAGGACCGATCACGTCGACCGGATTCACCAGGATCTTCAGACCGGCCTGCTGCGCGAACAGATTGAACGGCAGGTTCAGCATCGCGAAATCGATCTTGCCCTGCTTGAGCGCCTCCAGACGGAATCCGGTCGCACCGACCGGCTGCACCGTATAATCGCCCGCCTTCAGCCCCTTGCGGGCCAGCATGTCATAGACGATGAGGGCGAACGCCGTGTCGGGAGCATCGACACCGAGAATTTTTCCGCGCAGGTCCTCATAGGTTGAAATCTCCGGACGCACGACCAGCTTGTTAAAGCTCTGGTCAAGACCCGAGACGATCACGACGTCATGGTGCGCGTCTTCGACCATGGCGACCGCGTTATCGACGGCGCCGAGCGCGAGATCGTAGGTTCCGTCCGCCAATCCGCCACGCATCTGTTCCGAACTTTTGGTGAAGGCGGTCTCGACCGAAAGCCCGCGCTTTTCGAAAAAGCCCTGCTCTTCCGCCGCGAAATTCGGCAAATTCTGAACGCCGGAAAAAACGATGATGTTGATTTTCTGCATGACCCGATGACGGTTGCCCTGTGACGGCACAGAGAGGGAATGAAAGCGCGCGCTTGCTACCGACCTCCGGCGCGCGAGTCAAAGCGCGACGGCGCATGCGTGCCAGTCAGAACCGTCGCGACAGGGACTCCATTGCGACGGACACGCGATCGGAAAAGCCGGCCCGCAATTCCGGTGCGCGCTTTCACGCAAAGCCAACGCTCGGTTGAACACACTCGCCTCGCGCGGGGAAGCCCCTTTCGAACTTTCGTCGGCATGCGGTCGAGTGGCCTCACCGGGCCTCGAGGCCGTCCGCAGACATGGCGGTCCCGACAGGAGTCGAACCTGTGACCTTCGGTTTAGGAAACCGCTGCTCTATCCGGCTGAGCTACGGGACCGCGCGGCTTCCTGTATCACAGGTCGGCGGGCGTGCGCAGCCCCGGATAACCACGACGATATCCGGAACGTGTATTTCCGGCACATCAGCGGCGCCACAAATCCCGGAATTGGGCGGCAACAATCTGCTCGAAGGGAAGCGGCCGCTCGATCAGACCGCTCACCACGGCAAACGCGTTCAAACCCTCGATCGCTTCCGGCGTAATCGTGGCGTCGTAGAATGGCGCGTCGCGGCTGACGAGAGCCGAGATCGCCTCCGCCTCCTCGCCTGGAAACAGTTCGTCGCCAACCTTCTTGGCAAGCGAGGGCTCGGCTTGCAAAGCCTTCTGGGTCGCAACGATGGCACGCACGGCCGCAGCGGCCACGTCCGGTTCCCGTTCAATCAACGCATCGGTCGCAGCCAGCGCCGGGAAATTATAGTAACGCGTGCCGGGCGGTCCGTCGCCGCGGCGAAGGTCGATATGCAGCTTGGCAACGCCTTCTTTTTCAGCGAGCGCCAAACGCATGCCGTTGCCCCAAAAACCGTCGGCGACGTTGTCCCGCAACGCATTGATGCCGTCGCGGCTGTGCTTTTCCGATGTCGATGGCTTGCTCTCGATGATGCGAACGTCGCCGCGGTCCATATCCAGGCCGGCTTGGACAAGCATGTGGCGCAGCGCCGCGCTCGGGAACGGCGGCGATGCTGCGATCCGCAATCCCTTCAGGGCCTTCAGGTCGCCACGCGCGATATCGATATCCTTGCGCAAGGCCATGAACCAGTAAGCATACTGCGCCAGCGCGACGATCAGCTTCACGCCCTTCCAGCCCGGGAACGCGCGGGTGACAGAAAAGGCCGGACCGCCGAAAAAATGGATCGTGCCGTCACGCAGCTTTTCGGGACCGTGGCGCGATCCGTATTCGGCCACGAATTCGACATCGATGCCCTCTCGCTGAAAGAAGCCGAGCTTCACCGCAGCGGTCGCCACGAAATAGGAAGGCGAATCATAGTCCGCCACCATCAGCCGATACATCAACGCATCCTTCGCACGAATATCAAATGGCGCGGCGATCCTAACCGCTCATCGGCACGCGTCAATTGAAAGAGCGCGTGACGTTGCAAGCATTTTCCGCCGCAGTGAGCGAAAGCCCGAAACGGCCCGACAGCGCCGGCAGGCACGCGGGCGTGTCCACTCCGGCATCCCCGTGCATCGCGACGCGGAGCCAAACGCCGGCGCGCATCCGGGCAGAATTCACGCAAATTCTGCGCATTTCAGCTTGCCAAGAGTTCTACTGGCATACCAGAATGCCCCCTTCCCCTTCATGCCGCCGGAGGGGCTCAAGCGGGTGATAACAAGGACCGATGCGTCGTATTGGCATGAGAAGAGAAGGCAAGGACATCACGGCGATCACGCCACATCCTCCGTTGAGCATGGCATAGTATTTGATATTTGCTTTGGTTTATCTCGATCAGGAGTCATGACGCGATGACATCGTCTCTTTGGACCTCCCCCCGGACCGCCGGCCTCGCGATCGCCATTGTCGCGGGCGTCCTGGCGCAACCTGCTTACGCCCAGCCGGCTCCCATCCCGGCCACCGTGATCGGCGTGAGCGTGTCGATCTGGCCGGCCATCGTCGCCAAGGAAAAGGGTTATTTCAAAGAAGAAGGGATCGATATCGACATCATCTCCGCCGGGTCGAGCGCGCGGTCGCTGCAACAGGTTGCCGCCGGGGTCGCCAGTTTTGGCAGTTCCTCAATGGTCGACACGGTGCGCGCGATCAACTCCGGAGCTGAGCTGAAGGCATTCACGAACAGCCTCGCCGTCGGCACGCATAGCCTGATCGCCGCGAAGAACATCAAGTCCTTCGCCGATCTCAAGGGCAAGCGGGTGATGACCGGGGGCCAGGGCGACGTCACCAATCTCTGGTGGAAAGCTGCGGCGAAACACCATGGCCTCGATCCGAACAAGGACGTCGAGCTGCTGTTCTCGGGGTCGACAACGAACCGGCTCTCCGCGCTGTATGCCGGCGGCATCGAAGCGACCGTGATTTCGACGCCGCAAACGTTCAAGGCGGTCGAGGAAGGCTATACCGACCTCGGGCCGGTTGCCCCGTATCTCGGCGAATTCCCGATGATGATCTGGCATGTCAACGATACCTGGGCCAAAGCGCACAAGAAGGAAGTCATCAGCTTTGTCCGCGCACACAACAAGGCGATCCGCTACATGATCGAGCCGGCGCATCGCGAGGAAGTGGCGCAGATGCTGGCGAAGGCGTCGAATTCCGGCGTCGATGACGCGCTGAAGACGTGGGACCTCTGCATGAAAATCCATGCCTTCGTGGCGGACGGATCGATATCGGATAACGCCGTAAAGCGCGTCGTCGAAACGCTGATCGAGGCCGGCGACATCAAGGGACCGGAAAAGCCGGTCGGCACCTACTACGACGCCGCCTACGTCAATGCCTCCAAATAACGGTTCCAGGTGATGGCTAAGAGCGAACAAGCAACAAAGACGGGCGCGGGCCAAGGAGCCAATCCCGCGCCTGCCGCCGGCAAGCGTAAACCGCGCAAATCGTCCGCCCTGTATTGGACTTCCGCCGCGTCGGTGGTCGGCGGTTTGCTGCTGTGGGAATTCGCCGGACGTTTCATCGTCCAGAAAGCCCTGTTCCTGACCACGCCGACGCAGATCGTCGATGCGACGATCAAGCTCATCGCGGCGGGCGAACTGCAGCGCCACATCGTGGCGAGCGGCACCGAGTTCATCATCGGCCTGGTGCTGGCGATCATCCTCGGCATCGCCATCGGCTTCGCCATGGCGTCCGATAAATATGCCAAGCGCGCATTGGGACCGTGGGTCGCGGCATTTTATGCGACGCCGACCGTCGCGATCTCCCCGCTCATCATTCTGTGGGCCGGCATCGGCATCTGGTCGAAGGTGATCGTCGTTGTCATCAACGCCGTGTTCCCGATGATTATCAATACCGAGGCGGGGCTGCGGTCGACCGACAAGCAACTGGTCGAGGCGGCGCGCTGTTTCGGCTGCAACCGTCTGCAGATATTCTGGAAAGTCTCGCTGCCGTCGGCGGTGCCGTTCCTGTTCGCGGGCATGAAGCTCGCCATCGGCCGCGCGCTGGTCGCGGTCGTCGTTGCCGAACTGTTCGGATCGCGCGCCGGTCTCGGCTTCCTGCTGCTGCAGGCTTCGGATGCGTTCAACATGCCGTTGCTTTTCGTGTCGGTCGTCATTCTCGCTGTCAGCGGCATGGTGCTGACCTGGCTGGTCGGCGTGGTCGAACGACTGTTGATGCCGTGGCGCTACACGTCGGAGCAAGAATAATGGGCGCAAAACTGCATGTGAAAGACCTGCACAAGTCGTTTGGCGACTTGCAGGTGCTTCGCGACATGAACTTCGCCGTTGAGGAACATGAGTTCGTCGCCATCGTCGGCCCGTCGGGCTGCGGCAAGACCACGCTGCTGCGCACGATTGCCGGCATCGAGACGCCGGATTCGGGCGCGGTCATCATCGACGGCAAACCGATCAAGGGGCCCGGCGCCGATCGCGGCTTCGTCTTTCAGCAGGACTCCCTGCTGCCGTGGCGGACGATCTGGAAGAATCTCGTGTTCGGCCTCGAAGTCAACGGACGGCTGAACGAGGCCAGCCTCGCCGAGGCGAAAAAGCTGTTGCAGCTCGTCGGCCTGTCTGGCTTCGAGCATTTTTACCCGAACCAGATTTCGGGCGGCATGCGCCAGCGCGTCAATCTCGCCCGCGCGCTGGCTCTCAATCCTGAAGTCCTCATTATGGACGAGCCGTTCTCCGCGCTCGACGCGCAAACCCGCGAGATGATGCAGCTCGAACTGCTGCGAATCTGGCAGCAGGGACGCAAGACCGTGTTGTTCATCACGCACCAGATCGACGAGGCCGTATTCCTGGCCGATCGCATCGTCGTGCTCGGGCGCCGTCCCGGCTGGGTCAAGGAGCTCATCGCGATCGATCTGCCGCGGCCGCGCGATCTGGCCGTGAAGCGCACGGCGGCATTCGGCGCCTATGTGGATCAGGTCTGGAACTTGATCGAGAACGATGTCCGCGCCAGTATCGCCGAGGACGCACAGATACCAGCGGCTTGATGCGCTTTGGGGCCGCCTGCCCACGATAACGAGCCGCCCGTACCGGAGACCGACCATGCGTTTTGTCCTTGCTGCTGTCGCCGTCCTGTTCACGGCGGCTCCCGGCATCGCCCAGGACTTCCCGAAGCGGACCATTACCCTGGTCGTCGGCTTCGGCGCCGGCGGCGGCACCGACGTCAATGCCCGTCTGTTCGCGGACGTCATGTCGCGCGATCTGAAGGTCCCTGTCGTCGTCGAAAACAAAACCGGTGCCGGCGGCGCGATCGCCGCGACGTATGTGCAACGCGCCGAACCCGACGGGCATACGCTGCTGGTGATGTCCGGCCTGCAGCACGCCTATGTCGCTGCGTCGCAGTCGAATGTGCAGTATGAGCCGATCAAGGGCTTCGCGCCGGTCGGCACGTTCTTCGACATGATTAGCGTGCTGTCGGTGCCGTACACCAATCCCGCCAAGACCATGGACGAGTTTGTCGCCTGGGGGCGCAAAAAGGCGGACGGCGTGACGCTGGGCTCGCCCGGGCCGGGCTCGCCGCCGCACATCTTCGGAATTCTGATCGGCGAAGCGACCGGATTGAAGATTCACACGGTTCAATATCGCGGCAGCAACGACTTCATGTCGGACCTCGCCTCGGCACGGATCGACGTGGGCTTCCCGACCTGGGGCGTCGCCAAGTCTTTCCTCGACGACAAGAAAACCAAAGCCCTGGCGATCGCCGGCGACACACGGTGGAACGAACTGCCCGACGTTCCAACCATGACCGAAGCCGGGATCGTCAAGGCGATGCCGGCCATGTGGTTCGCCGTGCTGGCGCCCGCCGGAACGCCCGCCCCGATCATCGCCAAGCTCAACGCGGCGTTCAAACGGGCTGGAGAAGACCCGGAGATCATTCGCAAGGTCAACGCCTCCGGTATGTCCGTGCATGTCAGTTCGCCGGAAGAACTGGGCAAGCTCATGACTGTCGAACAGGATCGGATGGCCGCGATCGTCAAGCAATACAATCTCAGGCAATAGCGCAAATCATTCACGGTCCGGGCGCGGCGCGACTGCCGCGGCGTCCTTGACGTTCTGTCATGGCCACACTTTAGTCGAGCCGCCATGTATCAGGTTTATGCCCTTTGCTGCGGCGAGAAAGACACGACGCGCGCGCAGTTCCTCTATCGCGACGGGTCGCAGGCTCCCTGCACCATCGCGTTTTATTTCTGGCTTGTCGTCGGCCCCGCGGGGCCGATCGTCGTCGATTGCAGCTTCGGCGCCGACGAGGCCGTTCGTCGCGGCGTTCGCGGCTATCGCGACCGCGTACAACTGCTGAGCGCCTGCGGCGTGCGGCCCGACGACGTCAAGCAGGTGTTCGTCACGCATCTTCACTACGACCATTGGTCGGGGCATGACCTGTTCGCGAATGCGACGTTTTTCATCCAGCACGCGGACATTGCCTTCTGGCACGGCGACGGAGGCCGGTTCGCGCTGTTCAATTCCAGCGCCGATATGACGGCGATCGCCGCGCTCGGGCCGCTGACGCGTGCCGGACGGGTGCGCGTCGTCGAGGGCGACTGGACGGTGGCGCCCGGACTCGCGGCGCATCTGCTCGGCGGCCACACGCCCGGCCTGCAAACCCTGTCTGTCAAAACCCAAAACGAAACTGTCTTGATCGCCAGCGATACGTTTCATTTCTACGAGAACCTGACGGCGCGGAAACCGGTGCAGGTCACCGTGAATATGCAGCAGGCGCTGTGCGCGATGGAACGCGTCGCGGAACTCGCCGGCAACGATGCCGGCCGCGCGTTGCCCGGTCACGATCCGCTGGTGATGACGCGATACCCGCAGATCGCACCGGGCGTCGTTCGCGTTTGCTGACACAACCCACACGGCAGGCAGTTCCCCATGCTCTCCCTTACCTGCGCCATCAGTGACTACGACCACGTTCGCGATCTCGCATCCGGGCGGGTCCGCGCCGAAGGCATCGATCTGCAAATTCTGGACATGCCGGTCGAGGAAGCCTTCTTCCGCATGATCCGGTTCGAGGAATTCGACATCTCGGAAATGTCGATGGGCCGTTACGTCTCGATGATGTCCCAGGGCGACGACCGGTTCGTCGCGATCCCGGTCTTTCCCTCGCGCATGTTCCGGCATTCGTCGGTCTACGTCCGCAAGGACCGCGGGATCGGCAGCGCGGCGGACCTCGCCGGCCGCACGGTCGGCGTGCCCGAATGGGCGCAGACCGCCGGCATCTATATCCGCGGTATCCTCGCGCATCACCACGGCCTCCGCTTGCAGGATGTCCACTGGGTGCAGGCGGGAATCCATCAGCCGGGGCGCGAGGAGGAAGTCAAAATCGGCCTCCCCGACGGCTATCGGCTGACGCGGATGGCGGATCGCACCCTGAACGACATGTTGATGTCCGGCGAGCTCGATGCCGTCATATCGGCGCATCCGCCGCGCTGCGCGGAGACGGAAAATGCGTCGATCGGCCGCCTGTTCGAAGACTTTACAGCGGTCGAACGGGCGTTCTGGCAAACCACCGGCATTTTTCCGATCATGCACGCCATCGTCCTGCGCCGCGGCGTCTTCGAGCGCCATCGCTGGATTGCCAGCAATCTCCTCGCGGCCTTTTCGCAAGCCAAGGCCCGCAGCATGGCCCGCTTGCGGGAGGTGACGGCGGCGCGCGTCCCGTTGCCCTGGAGCTTCGACTATGCGCGGCAGACCGCTGCGGCATTCGGCGACGATTACTGGCCGTATGGCGTGGACGCAAACCGGACAACGCTCACGGCATTTCTCCGTTATGCGCGGGAGCAAGGCGTCATCTCACGCCCGCTGACTCCGGAAGATTTGTTTCCCGCCGAAGTGCGCGCCCGCTTCAAGATATGAACCCGGCCTAACCCAACGGCGCACCGGAAAACCGATGCGCCGTTGACGGCGACCTCCGCCGCCGTTCAGAGATTGGCGTCCTCGAACGCCTGCACCCACATGGCGCAGACGCCGGAGCGCACGATGTCGGCGCGGGTGAATTCGATCACCGGCACCGGCAGAAGCTGCGACTTGATGAGGTGCAGCGCGGTGCGCAGGCCGCTCGCCTCCTCCAGATCGCACTGGCTGACGTCGCCGTTGATGACCACGGTGCAGTTTTCGCCGATCCGCGTGAGGAACGTCTTGATCTCGCCGCGCGTCGCGTTCTGCGCCTCGTCGAACAGGATGAAGGCGTTCTTCCACGAACGGCCGCGCATCACCTCGAACGGCACCAGTTCGATATCGCCGTTCTTGAGCGCGATCTCGAACGCCGCCTTGCCGATGCGATCCTTGATCGCCTCGGCGAGCGGCGTCGCCCACGGCATGAACTTGTCCTCGATGCTGCCCGGAAAAAAGCCGAGCGAGCGGCCGCACGGCACGTTCGGCCGCGTCAGGATAATCTTGTCGATGCGACGATGGCGCAGCAGATCGGCGGCGTGGGTCGCGGCGATCCAGGTCTTGCCGGTGCCGGCCGGGCCGAGCACGATCACCTGCTCGCTCTTGCGCAGCGCTTCGAGATACTCCGCCTGGGTCGCATTCAGCGCCTTGATCGGCGGCAGCGCCCGCTCCGTTTCGAATTTCGTCCCTTGCAGATTGATGATCTCGGCGGAATAGCGCTCGTGGCCGCGATCATGGTTGCGTTCGTGACGGCGTCGCTTTCTGGCAAGGCTCTTACCCAAGGCAGGCTCCTTCTTCATGTGACCGGCAGTTCAGAGCTTGTTCCGGCGAAATGAGGCCGACTCGCCGCGAAGAACGCGGCGAACGAAAAGACCGAGGGCAGGCCCCACCCTAAAACAAACGCGCCGCAAGACATTGTCTTGGCGGCGCGTGCGGAGCAGTCGGAAAGGAAGAAGATCGAAGGCGGCGGCAGCGGCTGCATTCGAGGACTTGCTGGTCCCGAATGACCTGAGCGTGCTGTCTTGCGGAATAGACCGATCGCCATTGATTGAGAGTATAGTTGATTCGAGTGACAATCTGACGAACATTTTTGCAACGCATCGGAAATAAACATGACGGCACCCGAACGGCGAACCATCCTCACCTGCGCAGTCACCGGCAACCTGACACGGCCGGAGATGAATCCGGCGCTGCCCATCACGCCCGAGCAGATCGCCCATGACTGCCTCGCCGCGGCGCAGGCCGGCGCCGCCATCGTCCACATCCATGTGCGCGAGCCGGACGGACGTCCGTCGATGGAACTGGCGTATTATCGCGAGGTGATGGAACGCATCCGCGCGAAGAACACCGCGCTGATCCTCAATCTCACCACCGGCCCCGGCGGCCGGTTCCAGCCCGGCGACGACGATCCGGCGAAGCCCGGCCCGCGCACCAATTTCCTGCCGCCGCACAAGCGCGTCGAGCACATCGTCGCCTTGAGGCCGGAGATCGCCACGCTCGATCTCAACACCATGACCTTCGGCCAGGAGGTGGTGATCAACATTCCGCCGAACGTGCGCAAGATGGCAGCGGCGATCTATGACAGCGGCGTAAAGCCGGAGATCGAACTGTTCGACACCGGCGACATCGAACTCTGCCGCGACCTGTTCGCCGACGGCACGCTGCGCATGCCGGCAATGGCCTCTCTGGTGCACGGCACGAAATACGGCATGCCGTCGACGCCGGAGACGATGGCGTTCGTGAAATCACGCCTGCCGGCCGGCCTCGCATGGACCGGCTTCGGCGTCGGCCGCATGGCGTTTCCGATGCTGGCGCAGTCGTGGCTGCTCGGCGGCCATGTCCGCATCGGCATGGAAGACACGGTGCATATCGGCAAAGGCCAGCTCACCAGCGGCAATGCCGAACTGGTGGAGAAAGCGCGCTGGCTGATCGAGAAGCTCGGCGGCACGCTCGCATCGTCCGACGAAGCGCGGGAGATGCTGTCGCTGAAACGGTAAGGGTAGCCCGTCCAACGCTATCGGCGTCATGCGCGGGCATGGCCCGTCGAAGACGGGCATAAATGCCCTGATGCCCCGCGCACCCTCGTCTTACTGCCTTCCTGATGGCACCAAAGCGTGGATGCCCGGCCACAAGGCTCGTGCCTGGGCCGGCCGAAGGCCGGTCCCGTGGCCGGGCATGACGTGGAGAGGATGTCGCTCCAGCCTTGCCCGCAGGTAAGCGAACAACGTGTCGCTACTGCCCCAGCCCGAGCCGCTTGATGAGTTCGCCCTTGAATTTGTAATCCGCCGCGGTCTGGTCGTGGAATTCCCGACCGGACAGATAAGCGATGCTCTGGCCGGTGTTGCCGATCACCTTGAGCACCGCTTCGGATTGCACCGCAGTGGCGCACGCCTTTTCCAGGGCTGCCTTCACATCGGCCGGCAAGCCCTTCGGCGCATAGAGACCGTTCTGTCCCGGCGGCACCGACGTCTTCACGCCAAGTTCCGCTGCGGTCGGCACATCCGGAAACGCCGCCTGCCGTTTGTCGGCGAACACCATCAGCGGACGAATCTTGTCGTTGCCGCGGATCGACGACAGCGCCGGCGCGCCGAAATCGAGATCGCCTTTCATCAGCACCGGCAACATCGCCGCATCACCGCGGAACGGCAGATGCGTCACCTTCACATGGAGAGCTTCCGCGAGATTCTCCACCGAGAGATGCGGGATCGAACCGAGCCCCGCATGGCCGAATGTCAGCCCCTTCTCGCCCGCAGCGGCGAACAGATCTTTCGCCGTCTTGTACGGCGACTGCTCCGGCACCGCGATCGAGAACACATTCTCGAACACCTGGCAGATGTAATCGAACGATTCGACGTTGTAGCGCACACCCTTTACGAGATAGGGCGCATTGGCGATCGGGGTCGACGGACCGAAACCGAGCGTATGGCCGTCCGGCTGCGCCGCCGCGAGCTGTCCGAAGCCAAGCGTTCCGCCGGCGCCGTCCCGGTTGAGAACCGTGAAGCTCTTGCCGAGCTGATCCTGCAGCGAAGCCGCGACCGCGCGACCTATCACGTCGACACCGCCGCCGGCGGCGAACGGAATGACAACTTCCACGTTGTGCGAAGGATAGGACTGCGCCGCAGCCGGTGTCGAAGCCATCAGCACCGCCGCAGCGGCACCCACCCATTTCAGAACCATTGCGTATCTCCCGGCGTGCTTTTGAAAATGCTAGGAAGCCTGCGAGGTCCCGTCAAGAAAACCGCCGCAAGACCTTCGGAGGACGCGCTTCATGACCCGCCGCATCGTCGACATCTCAATTCCGCTGGAAAGCGACGTCGCCAGCGATCCGCCGCTCGCGTTGCCGAAAATCCAGTATCTGCGCCACAACCAGACCATCGACCGCATCCGCTCGTTTTTCCCGGGTTTGCAGGCGTCGGATCTGCCGGACAGCGCCGGCTGGGCGCTGGAGAAAGTCGAGATCACCACCCACAACGGCACGCATCTCGATGCGCCCTATCACTTCCACCCGACC
>Ga0153956_1001387_pt1 | contig 21503 bp, 25 predicted proteins | sample TSFL040MetaG_FD_104704 | JGI IMG/M metagenome (GOLD analysis project Ga0153956, IMG submission 104704) | Attine ant fungus gardens microbial communities from Florida, USA - TSFL040 MetaG | ecosystem: Host-associated > Fungi > Mycelium > Unclassified | place: USA: Florida, Wekiwa Springs...
CTGCCCTACACCGTGATCGGCGAAGACTACGATCTGGAATATGGCAAGGATCGCGTCGAGATTCATTCCGACGCGGTCAAGAAAGGCGAGAACGTCATCCTCGTGGACGATCTTATCGCCACTGGCGGTACCGCCTTCGCCGCGATCAAGCTTCTGGAGCGTGCGGGCGCGAATATCGTGGGTTGCGCCTTCGTGATCGACCTGCCGGACCTCGGCGGCGCGGACAAGATTCGCGCGCTGGGCAAGGAGGTCATCACCCTCGTGAGTTTCGGCGGGCATTGAATATGGCAAAGAAAAATATTTTTTCGCTCGACTTCCGGTCCGCATTTCCGCGAGGTGCCGAGAATGACGATGATTTCGAGATCGGTACAGATGATATACCTTCTTTGAATGTGATTATCCGAGGTTACGAGGATAGTGATGGAGAGATGTTCCTCTCCAAGGACGATTGTGGCGACCTTTCTGATTTCGAGCTCGAAATTCAAAGCGCGATCAAAAATCTGCAGCAGATTTTGACTGAGGCGAAAAAATTGATGGCAGAAGATGCACAGTTGAGAGATGTAATCGAGACGCGCCGGCGAAAGCGGCGTCGCTAGATGAAGATCAACGGCAAGCCCTATCGCACCATCTGGCCGCATGGCGAAACCTCCGTCGAGGTGATCGACCAGACCAAGCTGCCGCATGAGTTCCGCACGCAGATGCTGCGCAACGTCGCCGACGCGGCACGCGCCATCAAGCAGATGATCGTGCGCGGCGCGCCGCTGATCGGCGCCACCGCCGCTTACGGCATCGCGCTCGCCATGCGCGAGGATGCCTCCGACGAAGCGCTGGATGCGGCGCATGACATGCTGCTGGAGACGCGCCCCACCGCGATCAATCTGCGCTGGGCGCTGCGTCGCATGGTCGATGCGCTGCGCAACCATCCGCGCGATCAGCGCGCCGCGCTCGCCTGGGCGGAAGCCGCGAAGATCGCGGATGAAGATGTCGAGGTTTGCCGCTCTATAGGTGAGCACGGCTTGAAGGTGCTGAAAGACGCCGCCGCGAAGAAGAAGCCGGGCGAAACGCTGAACGTGCTCACCCATTGCAACGCCGGCTGGCTCGGCTGCGTGGATTGGGGCACCGCGCTGGCGCCGATTTACATGGCCTATGACGCGGGCATCCCGATCCATGTGTGGGTGGACGAAACCCGCCCGCGCAACCAGGGCGCTTCGCTCACCGCCTTCGAACTCGGCGGTCACGGCGTGCCGCACACGATCATCGCCGACAACGCCGGCGGCCTGCTGATGACTCAAGGCAAGGTCGATCTGTGCATCGTCGGCACCGACCGCGTCACTGCCAATGGCGATGTCGCCAACAAGATCGGCACCTATCTGAAGGCGCTCGCGGCGAAGGACAACGCCATTCCGTTCCATGTCGCCTTGCCGTCATCGACCATCGACTGGGACATGGCCAAAGGCGCCGACATTCCGATCGAGGAACGCTCGCCCGATGAGATTCTGCGCATGACCGGCCGCACCGCGACGGGAACCCTCGCCACGGTGGATATCGCAGCTCCCGGCTCGCCTGCGCTGAACCCCGGCTTCGACGTGACACCCGCGCGTTTGGTGACAGGTTTCATCACCGAAAAAGGGACTTGCGCGGCGACCGAGACCGGTTTGCGCTCGCTGTTCCCAAAATAAATTTGTCATCCCCGGCGAGCCGCGCAACGCGCGGCGAGGGAAGGGGACCCAGGTAGCGCAAACGCTCGCTTTCTGAAGAAAAAATGATATTGAACCAGCGCTCCAGGCACCGATTTTGTTGAGATACCTGGGTCCCCTTCCCCTCGCTTCGCTCGGCCGGGGATGACAGTTGGAGTTGAAGAACAATGCAATCCCGTTGGTCCGACGCCGAAGCCAAAGATTATGTGAAGCGTTACGCCGAGAAGGGCGTGAACGCAGATCTCGCGCTGCGCACCTACACGACGCGGCTGCTCGGCGGCGATCCGAAGCTGGTGCTGCATGGTGGCGGCAACACATCGGTGAAAACGACTGCGAAGGATCAGCTCGGCGAAGATGTCGAAGTGCTGCACATCAAGGGCAGCGGCTGGGACATGGGCAATATCGAGCCGCAGGGCTTGCCGGCCGTGAAACTGGCCGAGATGCGCCGCCTGCGGAAGCTGCCCAAGCTCTCCGACGAAGACATGGTCAACTTCCAGCGCATCAATCTGCTGGATGCGTCCGCGCCGAATCCGTCGGTGGAAACGCTGCTGCACGCCTTCCTGCCGCACAAATTCGTGGACCACACGCATTCCACCGCCGTGCTGGCGCTCACCGATCAGCCGGAAGGCGAAAAGATCGCGCGCGAGCTTTACGGCGACCGCATGGCCTATGTGCCGTATTTCATTCCGGGCTTTACGCTGGCGAAAGCCGTGGCCGATGTGTTCGACAAGAACCCGAAGGTCGAAGGCCTCATCCTGCCACGCCACGGCATATTCACCTTCGCGGAAGACGCCAAGACCGCCTATGAGAAGATGATCGAATTCGTCACGATGGCGGAAGAGCGACTGAAGAAGAACGCCAAGCCGTTGAAGCAGGCCGAGCTGCCCAAGCACATCGCCCGCGTCGCCGACATCGCGCCGATCCTGCGCGGTGCTGTCGCCATCGAGCGCGACGATGCGGCGGGAACGGTGAAGCGTCAGATCCTCTGCTTCCGTTCCAATCCTGCGATCCTGAATTATGTGAACGGTGCGGAGGTCTCGCGCTATTCGCAGATCGGTGTCGTGACGCCGGACCACACCATCCGCACTAAGAACTACCCGCTCGTCGTGCCCGCGCCGGATGCGCACAAGCTGGACGACTGGAAGAAGGGCGTGGAAGCGGCGGTGGCGAAATATGTCGCCGAGTATCACGCCTATTTCGCGCGCCACAACGCGACCATGAATCCGAAGAAGAAAGAACTCGATCCACTGCCCCGCGTGATCCTGGTGCCGGGCGTCGGCCTGTTCGGCCTCGGCGCAAGCGCGAAAGATGCCGCCATCGCCGCCGACATCGCGGAGAACACCGTCGAGGTCATCACCAATGCGGAAGGCGTGACCTCCTATCAGCCGATCAGCGAAGCGGACATGTTCGAAGTCGAGTACTGGTCGCTGGAACAGGCCAAGCTCGGCAAAGGCGCGGAGAAGGTGCTGGCGCGGCAGGTTTGCGTCGTCACCGGCGGCGGCTCTGGCATCGGTGCGGCCACGGCGAAGGCGATGGCAGCGGAAGGCGCGGAAGTCGCCGTGCTAGACCGCGATCACGACGCGGCGATGAAAGCCGCGAAAGCGATCCATAAGAATGCGCTGGCGATTGCCTGCGACGTCACCGATCCGGTGGCGGTGAAAGCCGCCTTCGACAAGGTCGTGGAAGCGTTCGGCGGCGTGGACATCGTCGTCTCCAACGCGGGCGCGGCCTGGCAGGGCAAGATCGGCGAAGTGGATGGCGAAGTGCTGCGCAAGAGCTTCGAACTGAACTTCTTCGCCCATCAGGCGGTGGCGCAGGCCGCCGTGCATGTGATGAAAGCGCAAGGCACCGGCGGCTGCCTGCTGTTCAACACCTCCAAGCAGGCGGTGAATCCGGGCAAGGATTTCGGGCCGTATGGATTGCCGAAAGCCTCGACCCTGTTCCTGATGAAGCAATATGCGCTCGATTACGGTAAGGAAGGCATCCGCTCCAACGCCGTCAACGCCGACCGCATCCGTTCAGGCTTGTTGACGGACGACATGGTCGCCCAACGCGCCAAAGCCCGTGGTCTGTCCGAGAAAGACTATATGGGCGGCAATCTTCTGGGCCGTGAAGTCTATGCGTCCGAAGTCGCCGAAGCCTTCGTCTATCTCGCACATGCGGAGAAGACGACAGCGGGCGTGATCACGGTGGATGGCGGCAATATCGAAGCGTCGCTGCGTTAACCCCCCACCGCCGTCATGGCCGGGCTTGACCCGGCCACCCATCCCGCGCGCGTCTGCGCGTGAAAGACTCACATCAGCGTGTAGTCGAGTTCTTTCCAATCGGGATTCATCTTCTCGATCTGATCGATTTTCCAGTCTCGCTTCCAACGCTTGATGCTTGCTTCGCGTTGGATCGCGTCGGTCACAAGATCGTGGATTTCGTAATAGACCAATCTGGTGAGCGCGTATTTCTTCGTAAACGTAGAAGCGACGCCACGTCGATGCGCATCGAGCCGCACAGGCATGTTGTTCGTCACACCCGTATAGAGCGTGCCATATGGCTTGTTCGTCAGGATATAAACGTAGCCCTTCCGCATTTCTCATCTCTTCGCCGCGTGGACACGCGGCGGATGGATGGCCGGGTCAAGCCCGGCCATGACGGAAGAGGGTCATCCCCCATTCGCCTTGAACAACTCCAGCGTCCGCTTCATGCCCAGCTTGTGCGCTTCCTCGTTGTAATCGTCTCTCCGGTCGGAGTTGAAGCCGTGGCCGGCGTCTTCGTAGACGTAGACTTTCACGTCAGGATGCGCGGCCTTGATCTTCTCGACCTGTTCCATCGGGATGCCGTGATCCTTAGCGCCGAAATGCAGGATCGTGGGGCAACGCGGCTGCCAGTCGTTCATCGAATAGATGTTGCCGCCGTAATAGCCGGACGCCGCCGCCAGCCCGTCGCATTTGCAGGCTGCCGCCCACGTCACCGAGCCGCCATAGCAATAGCCGGTGATGAACACCGGGCCCTTGCCCTTCAGCGCGTCGATGCAGGTCTGCGTGTCTTTGATCGACAGTTCGAACGGATGTTCGCCGCGTGCGATCTTGATCGCTTTCTGGATATCTTCCGGCGTGTAGCTGGCTTGCAGCCCCGGTGCTTCGCGGTCGTAGAGCGCGGGCGCCAGAACTTCATAGCCCTCGGCGGCGAACTTGTCGGAGCTTTCCTTGATGTGCTCGGTAACGCCAAAGATCTCCTGGATCAGCACCAGGCCGCCGCGCCGTGCGCCCACCGGTTCGACATGATAGACGCCGATTTCGGCGCCATCGTTCATCTTCATCTTGATCATCTTGCCGCGCAGGGACATGGGCTTTCCTCCAATGGTCTGCCGCCATTAGAGCGCGCGGACGCACATCCGCGCAATGTGTAATGCTTCGCAAAAGGTCTTAAGCGGGCTTACGTTGTACGAAGCCCTTGCCGATGAAGCTGAAAACGACGGTGCCGTTCTCGTCACGCGCTTCGTTCAGGCTTTTGACGATGCCCATGTCGGGCCGCGATTTCAGTGCCACCTTTTCGATCACCTCGTTGGAATAGGTGAGCGTCATCCCCGGCCGTACGGGCTTGAGCCATTTCAGGTCTTCGAAGCCCGGCGACACGCCCGCGCGCTGCAGGGGATTTCCCGCGGCCTTGCTCTTTTCGCGATCGGCGATGGCGAGCTTCATCCAGACGGCGGCGGTGTGCCAGCCACTGGCGATCAATCCGCCGAACATCGTCTGCTTGGCCGCTTCCGGATCGAGATGGAAAATCTGCGGATCGTATTTCCGCGCAAAGTGGATGATCTCTTCTTCGGTGAAGGTATAGCTGCCCAACTCGCGGCGGGCGCCGATTGCGATGTCTTCCCACCAACTCATGCGCGTTTGCCGATGATGGGCGTCATGGAGATCATGGCGATCTGTTCGCTTCTGTCGAACATGCGGCATTCGAACGTCACGAGTCCGAACGGCTTGCTGCCGGATGGCTTGGCGCTGATGACTTCCGCTTCCATGCGCAAGGTTTCGCCGGGCCGCGCCGGTTTCATCCAGCGGCCTTCCGGCGCGCCAACGCCGCCAAGGCCTTTCGCTTTCAGGATCACGCCATCGGCCAGCATTCGCATGGCGATGGCGCAGACGTGCCAGCCGGAGGCGGACAAGCCTTTCAGCATCGAAGCATTCGCAGCGTCTTCATCCAGATGATGCGGTTGTGGATCGAATTCACCCGCGAATTCGAAGACTTCCTCTTTGGTCAGTTCGTAAGTGCCGCAATCGAACACGCGGCCGATGGAGAAATCCTCGAAATGCAGCGTCTCGCTCATTCCGCTTTCTCGACAAGCCAGTTGAAGACCCTGCCACGCGAATCCGGATTCCAGCCGGCTTCGATGGCCTCGCGGATACCCAACTCCACGATCTGCGGCGTGATCTTCACCTTTTCGGGAATGTGCCAATTGCCGTTCGGCTTCACGCCGAGAAACGGATATTTCAGCAGAAGCGCGCGGCGTTCCGGTCCCACTTGCTGCACGGAAATCGTGATGCCCTGATAATCGTCTTGCGACGACCATTGCGTGTCGCGCAGAACCGTCCAGGTCAGCTCGTAGCCGTCAACGGTGATCGCTGCTGTGGTCTGTTTCTTGCGCTGCATTACGCCCAAAACCTATGCGTTAAACCGGAAGTGCATCACGTCGCCATCCTGCACGACGTATTCCTTGCCTTCCAGCCGGAACTTGCCCGCGTCGCGCGCGCCTGCTTCGCCATTGCCGGCGATGTAGTCGTTGTAAGCGATGGTTTCGGCGCGGATGAAGCCATGCTCAAAGTCGGTGTGGATCACGCCCGCGCCCTGCGGCGCTTTCGATCCCTTCGTCACCGTCCACGCGCGTGCTTCCTTCGGACCCACGGTGAAGAAGGTGATGAGGCCCAGAAGATCGTAACCCGCGCGGATGAGGCGATTGAGACCCGGCTCTTCCAGCCCCACGGCGGAAAGGAATTCCGCGCGTTCCGCTGCCGGAAGCTGCGCCACTTCCTCTTCGATGCGAGCCGAGATCACAACGCTGCCCGCACCCTGCTTCTTTGCCATCGCTTCGACGGCTTGTGAGAACTTGTTGCCCGTCGCCGCCGAACCTTCCTCGACATTGCAAACATAGAGAACGGGCTTGGACGTCAGCAGGCCAAGTTGGCGGTAAGGCTCGCGTTCTTCCGGCGTGAGGTCGGCTTTGCGTGCGGGCTGGCCGTCGCGCAGCAGCACCAGCGCCTTCATCATCAGCGCGTGCGCTTCCTTGGCTTCCTTCTCGCCGCCTTTTGCTTTCTTCTCGATCGGGATGACGCGCTTTTCTAGGCTCTCCAGATCCGCGATCATGAGTTCGGTTTCGACGGTTTCGGCATCGCTCACAGGATCGATCTTGCCTTCGACATGGGTGATGTCGTCATCCTCGAAGCAGCGCAGCACATGCACCACCGCATCCACTTCGCGGATGTTGGCAAGGAACTGGTTGCCGAGGCCTTCGCCCTTGGAGGCGCCGCGTACAAGGCCCGCGATGTCCACGAAGGTGATGCGCGTCGGAATGATCTCGGCGGATTTGGCGATCGCTGCCAGCTTCTCGATACGCGGATCGGGTACCGCGACGTCGCCGACATTCGGCTCGATGGTGCAGAACGGATAATTCGCCGCCTGCGCCGCAGCGGTCTGCGTCAACGCGTTGAAGAGAGTCGATTTGCCGACGTTCGGCAGGCCGACGATGCCGCATTTGAAACCCATTATTCTTCGCTCTCTTTTTTCTTTGGCGCGGCCGGCTTTGGCGGCTTCGGCGCGTTCGGACGCGGCGGGTTCAGCGCCAGCGTGATCTTGTTCATGAAGCCGATGTCGTTGTCTTTCGCAAGCAAGGGTGCGGCTTCGGCGATGGCCGTCAGCATCGGCACCAGCCATTCCTTCTCGTCGGCCTTGGTGAAGTTGCCGAGTACGTGGCTCTGCACGCGGCCCTTCTCGCCCGGATGGCCGATGCCGATGCGCACGCGGCGGTAATCGGCACCAAGCGTCGCGGTGATGGATTTCGCGCCATTGTTGCCCGCATCGCCGCCGCCGGTTTTCACCTTCAGCTTGCCGGCGGGCAGATCGAGTTCGTCATGCATCACGACCAGCGCATTGATCGGCAGTTTGAAGAACCGCATCGCGGGACCGATGCTGTCGCCGCTCAGGTTCATGTAGGTCATGGGCTTGAGCAGATAGGTTTTGCGCTTGTTCAGCGTGCCTTCGCTGATCATGCCCTGGAAGCGCGAACGCCATGGGCCGAATTCGTAGGACTCGTGGATCGTGTCCACGGCCATGAAGCCGGCGTTGTGACGGTTGCGGGCGTATTCCGCGCCGGGATTGCCGAGGCCTGCAATGAGTAGCGGCGTGTCGGCCATCGCGTGGGGTCCGGATGCGCGGCCGTTTCCAGCCGCGCAGGATTACTTCTTCGGAGCGGCCTTTGCACCGGCGGCAGGCGCCGCAGCGGCGGCTGCACCAGCGGCAGGGGCCGCACCAGCGGCCGGAGCGGCGGCGGCAGCAGCTTCTTCCGCGGTCGGAGCCGGCGCCGAAGCGGCGGCGGCGGCAGCGCGCTGCTCTTCGATCACGCTGGTCGGCGCGACGATTGAGGCGATGGTGAAGTCGCGCTCACGGATCAGCGGCTTGGCGCCTTCCGGCAGCTTGATGCTGGAGATGTGGATGGTGCCGTGAATGTCGAGGCCGGTCAGATCGGCTTCGATGGAATCCGGAATGTGGTCGGCCGGGCAGAGCATCAGCACTTCGTGGCGAATGATGTTCAGCACGCCGCCCTTTTTCAGGCCCGGCGACGCTTCGTGGTTCTTGAAGCGAACCGGAATTTCGATCTTCACTTTCGCGCCTTCTTCGAGGCGCATGAAATCGACATGGACGGGGCGGTCGCTGATCGGATCGACCTGCACGGCGCGCGGAATGACGCGCTGCTTCTTGCCCTCGATGTCGAGCATGTAGAGCGTGGTCAGGAAGTTGCCGGTCTCGACCTGGCGCTCCAGCGTGTGGCGCTCGACGGACAGGTTTTCGGGGTCGGACTTGCCGCCATAGAGCACAGCCGGGATGAAGCCCTTCTGGCGGGTCTGATAGGACGGGCCCTTGCCGGTGCCTTTACGGGCTTCGGCTTTCAGATCCTGTACCTGGCGCATAGTCGTAAATCCTTGATTTTCCAGAGATTTCTCTGGCCCCGGTCGTCCTGAAATGCCCGGAAAGGGCAGGCTTTTAGCCGAAGGGGCCGGGCAAGGCAATAACCTCGAAAAACAGCGCTTTTCCCGTCGTGCTTAACGGGAGTTTAGGTAGGCGCCCCTAGGGTGAACCCGTCCCCAGGGGTTTACCGGTGCGCACGCCCGCGATCTACCGCAAGAAGAATTCGCTGTTGTCGCGGTATGCGGCCGATCTCGGCCGCCTGATTTCGCGCACCAAGGCGGAAAACGCGCTGCGCGCCGCCGCCATCGAATCCGCGCTCGCCTCCCGGGCCAAATCCGCCTTCCTCGCCACCATGACGCATGAGCTGCGCACCCCGCTCAACGCCATCATCGGCTTCTCCGAACTTCTGGCGCAGGCCGACAAGGTTGCCATCAGCAAGGAGCAGTCCATCGATTATGCCGGCCACATCGCGCGTGCGGGCCACAATCTGCTCGGCATCGTGTCCGATGTGCTGGACGTGTCGCGTATCGAAAGCGGCGCGTTGAAACTGGATCGCGTGGAAGCCGACATCAACGATGTGATTGATGCGGCGGTCGAGATCGCGCGCCCTAGCATCGAGCAGAAGAAACAGATTCTGGAAGTGAAGGTCGCGCCGGGCCTTCCCTATCCGCAGATCGACACCTCGCGCATCCGCAAGGCGATCGTGAATCTTCTGTCCAACGCCAACAAATTCACGCCGGATGGCGGGCGCATCGTTCTGGTGGCGACCACCGAAAGCCGCCGCGATCTCACCATCGCCATCGCCGATACGGGCATCGGCATGACGGAAGAACAGATCGCGCAGGCCTTGAAGCCGTTCGCGCAGGTGCAATCGGAATACAGCCGCCAGCATGAAGGCACGGGCCTTGGCCTCACCATCACCAAATCGCTGATCGAATTGCATGGCGGGCGCATGGTGATTTCCAGCACGCCCGATGTCGGCACCATGGTGGCGTTCACGCTGCCGCTCGCTGCCGAGCAATCCGGCCATCGCCATCAACCCAAATCGTTCCTGTTCAGGAAAGCATCATGAGCGCCAACCCGGCTTACGCGACGCCCTCGGGCAAACAGAACGGCGAGATCGCGCTGGCAAGTTCCACGCGCATCGCGCGCATCGTCGCCGTATCCGGCTCGCAAGCCGTGGCGATCATCGACGCACAGGCGCGCGAGCGCAACGAAGGCCGTATCGAGATCGGCGCGCTGATGAAGATCGAAACCCCGCGCAGCATGGTGATGGGCCTTATCTCCGCCGTGACCACGCCGATGCCGGAAGACCGCGAAACCCAGACGACCGACATCGAACTCGTCGAGCTCAATCTCGCCGGCGAGATCATCAACGACGACATGGGCCTGCGCGCGTTCCGCCGCGGCGTCACCAGCGCGCCCAGCGTCGGCGACGCGGTGCATCTGGCGCAATGGGAAGATCTGAAGCTCGTCTATGCGCATCCTGCCGCGGCGGCGATCGACATCGGCACGCTGTTCCAGGACAGCCGCGTTCCCGCGCGCCTTCTGATCGACGATCTGTTCGGCAAGCATTTCATCGTCGTCGGCACCACGGGCTGCGGCAAATCCTCGGCGCTCACCTGCATCCTGCAGAGCGTGATCTCTGGTCATCAGCACGCCCGCGTCGTCATGCTGGACGTGCATAACGAATATCCCGGCGCTTTCGGCGAGATGGCGGAACTGGTGGACCAGAGCAATCTGCGCCTGCCGTTCTGGCTTTTGAATTTCCAGGAATTGACGGCGGCGTTCGTCTCCACCGATCACTGGCGCGACGCGGAAATCGAAATCCTCAGCGAAGCGGTGCTGGTCTCCAAGCGCAAATATTCGGAAGCGCAATCCTCGCGCCTGCGCCGCACCACGGAAGCGGCGGGCCTTACCGTCGATACGCCCACACCGTTCCGTCTTTCGGATGTCGTCGGCTATATCGACGACCAGCTTGGCAAGCTGGAGCGCTCGCAGGCCACCACGCCGTTCCGCCGCCTGAAGGCGCGCGTGGAAGCGCTGGTCGCCGATCCGCGCTACACCTTCATGTTCGGCAGCCTGATGATCGAGGACACGATGACCTCGGTGCTGTCGCAGCTCTTCCGCATCCCGACCGGTGGCAAACCCGTCACGGTCATCAATCTCGCCTCGGTGCCGACGGAAATTCTCGACGTGGTGATTTCGCTTTTGTCACGTCTTGCCTTCGATCTGGCGGTGTGGAGCGAAGGCGCGGCGCCGATGCTGCTCGTCTGCGAAGAGGCGCACCGTTATGCGCCGACCGGTCATAGCGACGAATTCATGCCGACGCGGCAGGCGCTGTCGCGCATCGCCAAGGAAGGGCGCAAATATGGCGTGTCGCTGGCGCTCATCACCCAGCGCCCGTCCGAACTCGATCCCACGATCCTGTCGCAATGCTCCACGGTGATCGCGATGCGCCTGTCGACGGAGCGCGATCAGGCGGTGGTGCGCGCCAACACCCATGAAGGGGCGCTCGACCTTCTGGACTTCCTGCCGTTGCTCGGCGACCGCGAAGCCATCGTGCTGGGGCAGGGCGTCGCCATGCCGATGCGCGTGCGCTTCAAGAACGTACAGGCCGCGCGCCTGCCGACGATCCGCCACGAAGGTTTCTCCAAGGGCTGGAGCAGCGCGGACTTCAACGCCGATGCACTGGAAGAGGTCGTGCGCCGCTGGCGTCTCAGCCTGCGCGCAAAAAGCTGATCGAAAGGCGCGCGCCTCTGCTAGAACGGTGGGGTCCACCGGGCTGCGCACATGGCGTTTGAAACAGTCGAAAATCTGAAAGCGTTCTTCCGAACGCTCGTCTACAGCGGCGTGGTCACCGCGGCCAACGCGCTTGTCCCGCGCGGCGGCTATACGCTGCGCAAGGATGTCGCCTATGGCGATGGCGCGCGGCAGATGCTCGACGTCTATGTGCCCGACGGGCTGACAGCGCCTGCGCCGGTTCTTTTCTTCTTCCACGGTGGAAGCTGGCAGTTCGGCGACAAGAACCAGTACCGCGCGCTGGGACAAGCCTTCGCGAGCAAAGGCATCGTGACCGTGGTCGCGAATTACGGCCTCTTCCCGCCGGCGCGTTTCCCGCGCTTCATCGAAGATGGCGCGCGTGCGTTCCGCTATGTGCATGACCATGTTCGCGAATGGGGTGGTGATCCCGCGCGCATCTTCTTGTGCGGCCATTCGGCGGGCGCGCATATCGCGGCGATGCTGGGCACGAATGGCGATTATCTGCGCGCGGCAGGCTCCGACCCGTCAGCGCCGCGCGGGATCATCGGCATCGCGGGGCCTTACGATTTTCTGCCAATCAAGGATCCGGTGCTGATCGACTTGTTCGGCGGCGACAATGTGCCCGAAACGCAACCGATTACGTTCGTGGACGGCAAGCGCGCGCCGATGCTTCTCGCCCATGGCCGCGACGACACGACGGTCGGCGCCGGCAATTCCAAGCGGCTGGCGCAGAAGCTGCAATCCTTCGGCAGCGAGGTGGTGGTGCGCTATTATCATCGCACCGGTCATATCGGCATCCTGCTCTCGCTCGCGCCGGGCTTCCGCAAGCGCACCACGCTTTATCAGGACATGCTGGCGTTCATCGCCAATCCACCCTCCCTCAAGGGGAGGGTGGGATTGTAGCTAGCGCCTTTTGGTTCTTGCGGCTTTGGCCTTCTTCGCTTTCTTCGGCGGCGGCAGATTGTGCGTCCACGCTTCGCGGATCAGCGCGTCCAACTCTTTCTTCGACACGCGATCGATCTGCACGATCACGTTCGACGTCTTGCCCCACATATATTTGACGAAAGTCTTGTCGTCGGCGGCAAAGAGAAATTCTTTCCGTTCGTCGGGCAGGTTCAGATAGAGCCCATCCGGCCGCATCACCGCGAAGATGCGCTTGGTGGTGCGCCAAGCCGGCCGCTTGAAATGATCGATCTCCGTCACGCCTTCCAGCGCGAGCGCGGCTTTGCGGACATCGGCGGGCGAGGGCATAGCGGTCCTCCAAAAGCGAACGGCCGCGACTTTATCAGCCACGGCCGTTCTGGCTTGTAGAAATTTTCCGCCTCAGTCGAACAGGCTCGACACGCTCTCTTCGGCGCTCACGCGGCGGATGGCTTCGCCGATCAGGGGGGCGATGGAGATGCGGCGGATGTTCTTGCACTTGGAGACTTCTTCCGTCGCCGCGATGGAGTCGGTGACCACCATGCTCTTCAGTTTGGAGCCCTGAATGCGCGCCACCGCCCCGCCGGACAACACGCCATGGGTGGCATAAGCGCAGACTTCTTTGGCGCCATTCTTCAGCAAGGCTTCGGCGGCGTTGCAGATCGTGCCGCCGGAATCCACGATGTCGTCGATCAGGATGCAGGAGCGGCCTTTCACGTCGCCGATGATGTTCATCACTTCGGATTCACCGGCCCGTTCGCGGCGCTTGTCCACGATGGCCAGATCGCAGCCCAACCGTTTGGCCAGCGCGCGGGCACGCACCACGCCGCCCACGTCCGGCGAAACCACCATCAGATGATCGCCCGTGCCCAGCGCGTCCTCGATGTCTTTCACGATGACGGGCATGGCGAACAGGTTGTCCGTCGGAATGTCGAAAAAGCCCTGGATCTGCCCGGCGTGCAGATCCACCGTCAGCACGCGGTTGGCGCCCGCCTCGGTGATCAGGTTGGCGACCAGCTTGGCCGAGATCGGCGTGCGAGAGCCGACTTTGCGGTCCTGTCGCGCGTAACCGAAATAAGGGATCACCGCGGTGATGCGGCGCGCGGAAGCCCGGCGCAGCGCATCGATCACGATGAGCAATTCCATCAGATTGTCATTGGCCGGAAAGCTCGTCGACTGGATCACGAACATATCCTCGCCGCGCACGTTCTCCTGCACTTCGACGAACACTTCCATGTCGGCGAAGCGGCGCACGACCGCTTTGGTCATCGGCAGCTTGAGATATTGGGCGACGGCATCGGCGAGCGCGCGGTTGGAGTTGCCGGCCAGAACTTTCATGCGTTGTCCGGTCTCGTTGCTCACCCGCTACCCCGATGTGATGGTTTGATGAACCGGGTTTTAGCAAGGGGGCTGCGAGGGGTAAACCTACGAATCGGCCGGCGTCATCCCAGCCAGCGCAAAGACTTGCGGATAAGCGCTATGCCATCGCTCCGCGTCAATTCGCCATGCGCCACAACCACCTGTTCGGGCTGCCATGCCAGGATGCGCGCCAAAGCGGCACGCGCGATTTTCTTTCTGGTGAATGTGAGTCGCCAATCGCCGGGCGTGCCGGGATTGGGCATCACGATGCCGCCCATCCGCGCGAGCACGCCGCGCCAGCCTTTGAACCAGTCTGGCGGAAAGGTCTGGATGAGATCGGCGAAGATCGCCGTGCGGCTCTTGCGATGAAAGAACACGATCTCGGTCAGATAGAAGCTGCCATCGAACTCCACTTGCGCGATGTCCGCGGCCCATGCGGCCGGCGGCGTGTCGTTCAGGATCGCATCGAAGCGCAAATCCTTCCGCCGTTCGGGCAGGCCGGGCGAGGCGTAGAGCCGGGCGGACGGATAAGCGTCCTGCCATTCGCCCATATAAAGGTGATGGATCTTGTTGGGCGAAACGATATGCGCGACCGGCCCCAGCGCATCCACCGCGCTCTTGAGCTGCGGTGTCAACGCGATGGGCGACCAGATAAAGAGGCCGCCATCCGATAGCCGGATCACGGCCATGCGGGTGGGATAGGCAAAGCTCATGAAGGGAACGACAGGCCCTTCCGCGAGCCAGATGTCGGGACCGAAGGAATACAGCGCATCGCTCATTTCAGGACGATAGCAGAAATCTGCCGTCCATAATTCGTTTCCGATCGATGTGTGGCGCGCCGGAAGCTGAAGAAATCGTCTTCGCGCGCGTAAGTGTCGGCAGAAAGCATGGTCACATCCTTGATGCCCGCCGCCCGCAGCCGTTCCGCGACATAGCTTTCCAGATCGAAGCGGAAATGGCCCGCGCGGTCCGAGTCGATGAAGTAATCCGCATTGGTGGAATTCTGGGCGAGGAATTGATCGCGGAATTCCGCACCGACTTCGTAATTCGCTTGCGCGATGCAGGGGCCAATGGCGGCAGCGATCTTCTTGCGGTTCGCGCCCAGCGCTTCCATCGCGGCGATGGTCTCGCGCACCACGCCGCCGATGGCGCCTTTCCATCCGGCATGCGCCGCGCCGATCACGCGCGTGCCCGCATCGGCGAACAACACCGGCGCGCAATCGGCGGTGAGGATGCCCAGCGCGATCCCCGGCGTCGCTGTCACCAGCGCGTCGCCCGGCGGAATGAATTTCTTGTCGTCTTCCGGCGTCGCGCCGATGGGCCAAGCCTTGGTGACGGTCACGACATGCGTGCCGTGGATCTGTCCCGCATTCACCAGCGACGCCACGCCCAATGCTGCGCACACGCGGCTGCGATTCTCGATCACCGCGTCGCGGTCATCGCCGGAGCCGGGCCCGCAATTCAGCGAGTCATAGATGCCGGTCGACACGCCGCCTCTGCGCCCGAAGAAGCCGTGGGCGATGCCGCTTTGTTGAAGATTGTCCGCGTCCAGAAAGAACATCTCAAAATCCCGGTGGCGTGGGCGCGGCGTCTGGCAGGATCGCCAGCGCCTTGAACAATGTCCCCATCTGCTCGGGCAGGATCAACCGTTCCAGTTGCGCGTCGATCTCCGGGCTGTTGCCGAGTTGCCCGCGCGCCAGCGTCGCCGCGCGCTGTACGATGCCGATGGCCTCCAACAGATCGCCTTGCCCAACGGGACCATAAGGCTTCGCACCTGCCGCGCGCGCTTCTTCACCAAGCGCCGCGAAATCGACATGCGCGGAGAGATCCGCATCGCCCGGTGCTGCCAGAACATTCGCGTACTTGTGGTCAGACACCGCCTGCAATGTTTCGCCGAAACCAGCCTCCGCGCCATAGCCGTAATCCACGATCAGCGCCGCGCCGCCTTTCCGTGCGATGACCTCCGCGATCTGTTGCGTGAGCGCACTGGCGGCGGGTGATGCTTCATAAAAGGCGCCCATCGGTGCGCCGTCGCGATTGGCGGGAATAAGAGAAGAGGGCACGGCTTCCGGCGTCAGCGCGAAATCCAATGCACCGTCCGCGTTTCGCACCACCATGCGCTCGCACCAGCCGCGTTCGGTTTTCACGAATTGCCGGATCGGCAGCGCATCGAAGAATTCATTGGCCAGAAGAAAGAGTGGCTTGTCGGCCAGCGCATCGTCGAATTGCGCGGCCCAACGCACATTCGCGCCGGACTTTGCCAGCGCATCTTTCTGAATGCCGGTGAGTGTAGGGCTGGCTTCCACCAGCACCACTTCCACCTTTGTCAGAAATTCCGGCATCAACTGGCTGATGACACGCAGCGCGTCGTTCATGAGCGTGCCGCGCCCCGGGCCCAATTCCACCAGCCGCGCTTCAGGCCGCTTCTGATCGTGCCAGCATTGCGCAATCCAAAGGCCCAGAAGCTCGCCGAACATCTGGCTCACTTCCGGCGCGGTGATGAAATCGCCGCTGCGGCCGAAGGGATCGCGCGTCGCGTAATAGCCGCTCTGCGGATCGTGCAGCGCAATCGTCATGAACTGCGCGATGGAGATCGGTCCTTGCGCCTCGATCAGCCGCGCGATGCGCTGGCCGAGCGTGTTCACGCAGCCGCCTGTTTGGGCGCTTGCCGATAAGCCAGCCAGACGACGAATGCGCCACCAAGAATGAAGAAGAACGACAGCATCTCGCCCATGGTGATCGGTCCGAGGAACGGCGCATCCGGTTCGCGGAACAGTTCCGAGACGATGCGTAGCGCGCCATAGCCGATCAGGAAAATGCCGCTCGTCAATCCTGGCTTGTCCTGCCAACGGAAATAACGAATGCCCACCTGCATGATGAGGAACATCAGCACGCCTTCCAGTGCGAACTCATAGATCTGGCTCGGATGGCGCGGCGTCAGACCGGCGGGGCAGATGCCGTGATTGGTCTGCATGATATGCGGCGAACAGAACACCATGCCCCATGGCTCGGTCGTTGGGCGTCCCCATAATTCGCCGTTCACGAAATTGGCGAGCCGTCCCAATCCCTGTCCGATCGGTTCCACGGCGCAGACCAGATCGCCGATAGAGAAGAGGGAAAGCTTACGGCGGCGGCAGAACATCCAGATCGCGATGACCACACCGATGGCCGCGCCATGGAACGACATACCGCCTTCCCACACAGCGATGATGCGAATGGGGTCGGTGACGAAGCCCATCGGCAGTCCGTGGCAGTAACCCGCACCCGCATCCGGCGTCACGCCGCACAGGAAGATGCCGTAGAGGAGCACCCAGCCGATGCGGCCGCCGAGGATCACACCCAAGGTCGCCCACACCACCAGATCGCCGATGTCGTCGTCGGTCGCCGGTGGCTTGCCGTTGAAGGGCGGATTCTTCCACAGGCTCTTCTGGTGGATCATCCGCAGCACCAGCCACCAGCCGATCAGCAGTCCGCTGATATAGGCGAGCGCGTACCAGCGGATCGCGAAGGGTCCGAGGTGGATCAGGACCGGGTCCATGTCGGGAAATTGAAGAGCCATAGGAGCGAATAGCGAGTAGCGAGTGGCGAATAGGGTTCTACGGCCTTTTTCCCCTATTCGCTATTCGCTATTGGCCATTCGCCCGGTGCCGCTGTTCGCTACGGCCCGGCCGCTGTATAACCCCCCCCATGCAAAGCGAAAGCCCCATCCTCGACGGCCTTGCCAAGATGTTCACCGACGCCGCCGGCGCCGCCCAAAGCGTGCGCGCCGAGGTAGACACTTTCATGAAGCAGCGGCTCGAACGCCTCGTCGCCGATATGGACTTCGTGCCGCGCGAGGAATTCGAAGCGGTAAAAGCGATGGCGGCGAAGGCGCGTGAAGAAAATGCGAAGCTCGAAGCCCGCATCGCGGAGCTGGAGTCGAAAACACGAGTCAAATCAGACTCCTGACTCGATTTTGATTCACAGCTGACTCGTCCACAGGACTCCCAATCGAGTCATCGAAAGCTGTGAACGGACTCTGCGTCCACAGGCAGTGGTCTGTAGACTCTTGTGCACCCGCAAAATCTTGTGCCAGTTTGATCGCAACTGCTTCGTTTTTGCGTCGCGTCCACCAGGAGTCCGGAATGTCCCTTGCCCATCAGGACGAGACGTTCGCAGCCCCCCACCCGCTCGACATGCTGGAGCGGACGGTGGAGGACAATGGCTGGCCGTTCGAACGCCAGGGCCGTGACGAGTTGAATCTTTCGGTCGCCGGTAAGTGGTGCGACCACCATTTCAGCTTCTCCTGGCGCGACGAATTGCAGTCGCTTCATCTTTCTTCGGCCTTCGACATGCGGGTGGACGATCGCCGCCGCGCCGAAGTCGCCAATCTTCTCATGTTCGTGAACGCCAAGCTGTGGATCGGTCATTTCGACCTGTGGCCGGAGGACGGCACGCTGGTCTTCCGCCACGCGATGATCTTCCCCGAAGCGATGGCCAGCCCGCAGCAATGCGAGGCGATGCTGAATCTTGCGGTTGAGGCGTGCGAATATTACTACCCCGCGTTTCAGTTCGTGCTCTGGGGCGGCAAGTCCGCGGAAGAAGCCGTCGCCGCCGCCGTGCTGGAGTGCCAGGGGCAGGCCTGATGCCCGCTCCGCTTCTTCTCATTGGTGCGGGCCGCATGGGCGGCGCCTTGCTCAAGGGCTGGCTCGCGCAGGGGCTTGGCCCGGTTCTCGTCATCGAAACCAATCCCTCGCCGGAATTGAAGCGCCTCGCCAAACGCGACGTGACGCTTCTGAAAAGCATCGACGATGCGCCGAAGAAACTGCGCGCCTGCGTGATTGCGCTGAAGCCGCAGATTCTGAAAACCGAAGCGGCGCGGCTGCGCGCCATCGCCGCCAGCGGCGTGCCGATGATCTCCATCGCCGCGGGCAGCTCGATCAAGCTCATGAGCAAGGCGTGGGGAAAATCCGCGCGCATCATCCGCACCATGCCCAACACGCCCGGCTCGATCGGCGAGGGCATCTCCGCGCTCTATGCGCCGCCCAACGCGACGCGCGCGGACCGCAAGCTCGCGGAATCCTTGCTCGCTGCTCTGGGCGAAACCGTCTGGGTGAAGCGCGAGACCGACATCGACTCCGTAACGGCGGTATCGGGTTCCGGCCCCGCTTACGTGTTCCTGATGGTGGAATGCCTGGAAGCAGCGGCCCGGCGCGAAGGCTTGCCGCCCAGCGTGGCCCATCGCCTCGCGCGCCAGACGATCATCGGTGCGGGCGCGCTGCTCAAAGCTGACAACGCGCCGGCCGAAGCCCTTCGCCGCAATGTCACAAGCCCGCACGGCACCACCGAAGCGGCGCTCGGCGTGTTGATGGCGAAGGACGGTTTGGAGCCATTAATCAAACGCGCGGTTTCTGCCGCGCGCAGAAGAGCAAAAGAGCTAGCCTCCTGAACCACCCTCCCCTTGAGGGAGGGTCGGAGAGCGAAGCGATCCGGGGAGGGGCTAAACGCGCTCTTGGACACTTCGCCCAATCCGCTCCATCACCATGTCGATATCTTCGAAGAGTTCGCGATTCCAAATTCGCAGAACACGGCAGCCGCGTTCTTCAAGCCAGCGCGTTCGCGCCTTGTCATAGGCAACCGCCTGATCCGACCCGTGCTGATCGCCATCCAATTCGATCACCAATCGCGCAGACGCGCAGAACAAATCGACGATATAAGGCCCCATCGGATGCTGTCGGCGAAAGCGGACACCGAGCATTTGCTTTCGTCGCAAGCGGTTCCAAAGAATTTGTTCGGCTCTGGTTGGATTGGCGCGCATTTTCTGCGCGGCGACGCGTTTGAAGCGCGAGCGTCTTTGCGCACGAGGTTCGTCCATCGCGTTATGCCCCTCCCCGAAACGCTGCGCGTTTCGACCCTCCCTCAAGGGGAGGGTAGTTGAGCTATAGTTTGCGCGGATTTTGTCTTCACCATTTGCTGGATTTGTCGCGATATTTGTTGAGTTTGCTTATTGAGCAGCGCATCCTTGGGGACCGTGATCTACGAACGATGGACACCGCCTGCGCCGCTGGACCGTTTCATCCAGAACCTCTGGTACTGGGAAGCGGGCGAAGCGCCGTCGCATGCGAAGGACACCATCATGGCGTCCGCGCATATGGGCATTCTCATCAATCTCGGCGCGGATGAGTTGCGCTGGTATGGCGGCGAACGGTTTCACCTCAAGAACCATCTGCGCGGCATCGCGCTGTGCGGCACCCACGCGCAGAATTTCGCCATCGACGCGCTGCAGCCCAAGATGATGGGCGTGCGTTTCCAGCCGGGCGGGGCATGGCCATTCTTCGGACCCACAGGACTCGACTTCTACAACAACCATCTCTCGCTCGAAGATTTCTGGGGCGGCAACCGCGCCCGCAGCTTGCACATGCAACTGGTGGAGACGCCGGGCATCGCGGCGAAGTTCAAAGTGCTGCTGAAGGCGCTGCTGGATCACGCGCCGCGCCCGCTCGAACACAGCGCTGCCGTGTCGATGGCGTTGCAGCGTTTCGAACGCGCGCCGCTTTCGTCACGCGTGAAGAAGACGGCGGAGGATGCCGATCTCAGCCAGAAGAAATTCATCCGCCACTTCACGCAGGAAGTCGGTTTCACGCCGAAGCTTTATCTGCGCGTGGCGCGGTTCCAGAAGCTGCTGCAAAAAGTGAGCAGCATGCCGGCGGTGGACTGGGCGCCTCTCGCCACCGCGCATGGCTATTACGACCAGCCGCATCTGATCCGCGACTTCCGCCAGTTCTGCGGCTTCACGCCCACGCAATATCTCGCCATGCGCGGGCCTTTCGAGCAGCATCTGCCGCTGCCGGAATAGGCGGGAATTTTTTACAAGCCGCTCGGCCCGCGGCATGGGATAAACCGCGCCGAGAGGTGATCCATGCCCGATATTTCCTTCCGCCTGATTGCGCGCAATGCCGCCGAGACGCTGGACTTCTATGTCGCCGGGTTGGGCGCGGAAGAAGTCATGCGCTGGATCGATCCGGACAACGGCAAGGTCGGCCATTCCGAAGTCCGCATCGGCGGGCAGATTTTTTATCTCGCGGACGAATATCCTTCGATGCAGAAAATCGGCGTGGACAGTCCCGCATCGCTCGGCGGCACATCGCTCACCATATGGCTTGAGGTCGATGATCTGGAGGCCGCGCAGGATCGTGCGCTGAAGGTGGGCGGCAAACTGCTGGAACCGATCGAAACCATGTCGGTGGCGGATGGCCGCCGCTGCCGCATCGCCGATCCGGCAGGGCATGTTTGGACATTGATGGGGACATGACGATGGCTGTCGAACTCGGCTACTTCACCATTCCGCTGCCCGATATCGCCAAGGGCATGACGTTCTATGGCGCGTTGTTCGGCTGGACCTTCGATGCCGACGGTCCTTATGCGCATGTGAACAACACCAAGCTGCCGCTCGGCCTCAACACCGGCAACGCGGCCGATCTTTCCACCTTCTATTTCCGCGTGGACGATGCCGCCGCTTATGCGGCGAAGGTGAAGACATTGGGCGGTAAGGCAGGCGAGGTCACCCAGTCGCCGTCGGGTCTCGGTGTGCAATGCACGTACGATCAGGGA
>Ga0153956_1001388_pt1 | contig 21418 bp, 16 predicted proteins | sample TSFL040MetaG_FD_104704 | JGI IMG/M metagenome (GOLD analysis project Ga0153956, IMG submission 104704) | Attine ant fungus gardens microbial communities from Florida, USA - TSFL040 MetaG | ecosystem: Host-associated > Fungi > Mycelium > Unclassified | place: USA: Florida, Wekiwa Springs...
GCCCGCGACCGCGCCGGCGCGTCCCCGCCCGCCGCAGCCCGCGACCGCGCCGGCGCGTCCCCGCCCGCCGCAGCCCGCGACCGCGCCGGCGCGTCCCCGCCCGCCGCAGCCCGCGACCGCGCCGGCGCGTCCCCGCCCGCCGCAGCCCGCGACCGCGCGGGCGCGTCTTCGCCCTGCGCGACGGTCCCGGCGGCGGGCGGCGTCGGCGTGCCCGCGGGCGTGCCGACGCGTCCCGCGACGACGGGCGCGGCGACGGCGCGGACGATCCAGTCGATCGGCGGTCCGCCGTTGCGCGGCTGCGGCCACTTGGCGGTGTCGGTGCCGCCGGCGAGGATCAGCAGCTCGCGGGCGCGCGTCGCGGCGACGTAGAAGAGCCGCCGCTCCTCGGCCGCGTCGGCGAGCGACTCGGCCTCGGCGAGCCGCTCCCAGGCCGGCGTCGGCACGGTGTCGCCGCCACCGAGCGGCGCCAGGCGCAGGCCGGCGACGCCGTCGTCGCCGACCAGCAGCGCCGGCCGGCGCGTGCCAGCCTGGCGGCCGAGGTCGGCGACGCAGACGACCGGGAACTCGAGCCCCTTCGCGCGGTGGATCGTCATCAACCGCACGGCGTCGAGCCCCTCGGACTCCAGCGCCGCCTCGCCCTCGCGCGCCTCTGCGAGGTCGCGCTCGCCGGCCTCGGCGACGAACGCGCGCAGGTCGCGGCCCTCGCTGCGCTCGTACTCGCGCGCGAGCCGCATCAGCTTGCGCAGGTTCGCGAGCCGCCGGTCGCCGCCCGGCCGCGCCAGCACCGCGAGGTCGTAGCCGGTCGCGACGATCGCCCGCTCCAGCAGCGCGTCGAGCGGCGTGCGCTCGACCTGCTCGCGCTCGGCGACGAGCACGCGCGCGAGCGCCCCGATCCGCTCCAGCTCGGCCGCGGCGAGCGCGCTCGTCCAGCTCGCCGGCTCCGGCCGGAGCGCGCCCACGCCGACGCTCCGGTCCGGTCCGGACGCCCCGCCGCCCGGCGCCGCCCCGACGCCCCGGTCCGGCTCGGACGACCCGCCGCCCGGCGCCGCCCCGACGCCCCGGTCCGGCTCGGACGAGCCGCCGCCCGGCGCGCTGGCTGCGCCGAGCTCTTGCAGCGCGGCCCAGAGTCCGCGTGGGCTGCCGCCCGCGTCGGGCTCGCGCCCAGCCTGGGCGAGCAGGACCAGCGCGTCGCTGCCGGCGCCGCAGAACGGCGACGCGAGCACCGTCAGCAGCGCGGCCTCGTCGTGCGCGTTGGCGAGCGCGCGCAGCCAGGCGATGCCGTCGCGCACCTGCTCCTGGGACCAGTAGCCGCGGCCGCCGACGACGTAGGTCGGCAGCCCCTGCTCCTCGAGCGCCTGCTCGAGCAGCCGCAGCGACGAGGTCGCGCGCACCAGCACGACGACGTCGCCCGGACGGCGGCCGGCGTCGACCTCCTCGCGCAGGCGATGCGCGATCAGCCGCGCCTCGGCCCGCCGCCAGGGGTTGTCACCGCCCTCGGCGAGCGCCAGCCGCCCGTCGAGCTGCTCCCAGTCGTGCGTGTCGGTGATCAGCAGCTCGACCGGCGGCGCGCCGCTCGGCGGCCCGGGGTCGAACAGCCGCAATGCGCCGTCGGCGTCGATCGAGGGTGCCGGCGCGCGGCCGGCGCGCAGCGGCGCGAAGCGCTCGCCCAGCTCCGGCGCGAACGCCGTGTTGAGCACGTCGAGCAGCTCCTCGCGCGAGCGGAAGTTCATCGCCAGCCGGCGCACCCGCTCGCTGCCCAGCGCCGCCGCCCGCGCGCGGAAGATGCCGACGTCGGCGTGGCGGAAGCGGTAGATCGACTGGAACTCGTCGCCGACCGCGAACAGGTTCTCGCGCTCGAGCGCCTCCAGGATCGCCAGCTGCGCGCCGTTGGTGTCCTGGAACTCGTCGACCATGATCAGCTCGAAGCGCTCCGCCCAGCGGGCGCGGATCGCGGGGTCGCGCAGCAGCTCGCGCGCGCGCAGCTCGAGATCCTCGAAGTCGACCGCGGCCCGCGCCGCCTTGGCGTCCGCGTAGGTCGCGGCGAAGCCGCCGAGCAGCCCGTCGATCAGCGTCAGCGCGCCGCGCGCGTGGTGCTCGGCGCAGCCCGCGCGATAGGCGGCAAGCGCCTCGCGATAGGCCTCGCAGGCGTCGCTGTCGAGCGCCTTCGCGCCGCGCTTGAGCACGGCGGGATCGAGCGCTCCCGGCCAGGGAACGGCGCCGCGCAGCAAGACGCCGGCGGGTGCGCCGCCGTCCGCCGCTCGCGCCCCGCCAGCCGCGTCGCCGCCGCCGAGCGCCGCTCGCTCCGCGCCACCGCCGGCAGGCGCCGCGTCGCCGCCGTCCGCCGCTCGCGCCCCGAGCAGCTCGACCGCGGCCCGCAGCGCGTCGCGGCCGGCGCTGACGCGCTTGCCGGCGCCGGCGGGCGCGAGGTCGGCGAGCGCGGCCTCGGCGGCGGCGAGCGGCGGCGCCGGATCGGGCGCGGGCCGCGCCGGCGGGATCGTCAGCCGCGGGCTCGACTCGCCGCGGGCGCGCAGCGAGTGGTAGGTCTCGAGCACGAGCTCGCGCAGGCCGTCGCCGTAGGACGCGGCGAGGTCGAGCGCCGCGGCGCCGCGCGCCCAGCCCTCCAGCGCGCGCTCGTAGGCGGCGTCGGCGAGCCGCGTCGCGGCGGGCTCGTCGAGCACCTCGAAGCGCGGGTCGAGCCCCGCCGCCAGCGGCTGCGCGCGCAGCATCCGTGCGCAGAAGCCGTGGATCGTTCCGATCCAGGCGGCGTCGACCGCGCGCGCGTGCTCGTCCTCGCCCAGCTCCAGCAGCCGCCGCCGCAGCCGCTCGGCGAACTCGCCGGCCGCCTTCTCGGTGAACGTCAGCGCCAGGATCGCGCCGACCGCGACGCCGTCCTCGCGGACCGCCTCCGCGAAGCGCTCGACCATCACCGCGGTCTTGCCGGAGCCGGCGTTCGCGGTCAGCAGCCAAGCGCCGCGGCGCGCCTCGATCGCCGCGCGCTGCTCGCGCGTGAAGGCCGGCGCGCTCACGACCGGCAGATCCCCGGGTAGGCGCAGCTGCCGTCATAGCCGCAGCGCTGCGGGCACGGGCGGATGCGGCCCGCGCGCAGGTCGGCGGCGGCGCGCAGCGCGACCTCGCGCGCGGCGTCCAGGCCGGCGTCGAGCTCGTCCGCCTCGACGACGTCGCCGTTCACGTAGCCGCCGGGCACGTCGTCGCGGACGAGCCCGCGCGGGCGCTGGTCGGTGCGGCCGATCGGCTGGTAGAGCGCACCGACGACGTCGAGCCCGAGCCGCTCGCGCACCGCGAGCGCGTAGAGCGCCGCCTGCAGGCGGCCGTCCTGCGCCCAGCGAGCGCCGGCCGAGACCGTCTTGCCCTTGTAGTCGCGCACGACGGCACGGCCGCCGCGCAGCGCGGTGGGATCGGCCGGCGCGACGCCGGCGCGACACCGCGACTCGGCCGCGAGCGGCGACGCGGGCGCCTGCGAACCGGCCGCGGCGTTCGCCGCCCGCGCGAGCGCCGAGGGCGCGACGTCGATGCGGTCGACGCGGCCGCTGATCGCGACGCCGTCGAGGTCGAGCGCCGCGGCGGCGTCGCGGTCGCCGCCGAAGCCCCACTCGAGCCAGACCGGCTCGTAGCCGGCGCCGGTCGCCGCCTCGTGGCGCAGGTAGCGCTCGAGGTCGACCTCGAGCGCGCGCGCCGCCGCTCGCGCCGCCGCGCCGCCGCCGCTGCGGCGCAGCTCGGCGATCGCTCGCGCGAGCGAGTCGAGCGCCGCCGGCAGCGTCGCCGGCGCGATCCGCGCGCTGCCGGTCCGCTCGCGCAGGTCGGCCAGCGTGCGCTCGAGCACGGCGTGCACGAGCGAGCCGCGGCGCACCGGCTCGGGGTCGGGATCGACCGGCGCCGGCCGCAGCACCTGCTCGATCAGCCAGCGCACGCCGCAGAGCGCGAACGACTCGATCCCGCGCGCGGACTCGCGGTCGCGCGCCGCGAGGTCGGCGAGCACGCGCGCGCTGACCGGCGCCGCGAGCGCCGGCGGCGCCGCGCCGTCGCGCAACGCGGCCTGCGCGCGGCGCAGCTCGTGCGGCGTCGGCGCCTCGGCGGGCGGCCAGGTGACGTCGGCCAGCAGCCGCCGTCCGCGGCCGCTCCACAGCTCCTCGCCGAAGAGCGCGCGCACGTCGTCAACGAACGGCGACGGCTGCAGCGGGTCGCCGTCCTCGTCGGAGCTGCGGAAGGAGAGGAACAGCGCCTGCTCGGGCCGCGAGACGGCGGCGTAGAACAGCGAGCGCTCGCGCGCCAGCGCGTCCTCGTGGCGCGGCAGCACGAGCCCGGACGCACGCGCCAGCGAGGCGCGCGCGTCGTCGTCGAGGAACGGCTCCGGCTGCGGCCGCCGCGGCAGCTCGCCGTCCTGCAGCGCGCAGACGAAGACCGCGCGGAAGCGCCGCGCGCGGATCGCCAGCGGATCGGCGAGCAGGACGCCGGCGGCGCCCTCGGCCGCCGCCTCGCGCACCTCGGCCTCGCCGAGCGTCGCGACCAGCTCGAGCGGGTCGCCGGCCAGCGCCGCGTCGGCGGCCGCGAGCCGCGTCAGCTCCGCGACCGCGAAGCGCAGCTCGGCCGCGGCCCGCGCGTCGGCCTCCGCCGCCGCCGAGAGCACCGCGCCGCGGCGCGCGTGCGGCGCCGTCCAGATCGCGTCGGCCTCGGCCAGCAGCGCCGCCAGGAAGGCCGCGACGTCCTCGCCGGCCGGCGGCGCCAGCGTCGCCGCGAGCGCGTCGAGCTCGACGAGCGGCGCGCCGCCCGCCCGCTCCCAGAGCCGGCGCGCCTCGCCGGCGCTGCGCGCCTGCCGGCGCAGCACGTCCGCCTCGAGCCGGTCGACGCCGCCGGCCAGCTTTCCGGGGGTGCGCAGCCAGGTCAGCACGTCGCCCGCCGTGCCGCCCGGCAGCGCCGCGCGCGCGAACGCGAGCACGCCGGCGCCGAGCCGCGTCGCCCGCAGCGGCGTGCGACGCTCGCGTGCGAGCGGGATGCCGTAGCCCTCCAGCACCTGCGCGATCGGCTCCGCCGCCGCGCGCCCGCGCACCAGCACCGCGACGTCCTCGAAGCGCATGCCGTCACGGCGCAGCTCGAGGATCGAGGCGCCGACCAGCTCGGCCTCGGCGCGCTCGCCGCCCGCCTCGAGCAGCCGCACGGCACCGTTCGGCGGCACGCGGGCGACGTCGCCGTCCTCGAACAGCCCGCGCTCGAGCTGGTGCAGCGCTCGCCGCGCGCGCTCGTCGTAGTGCTCCGAGCGGGCCTCGAGCACGACCAGCTCGGACGCCAGCGGCTTCAGCAGCTCGACGGTCGCCGCACTCCCGGCCAGCGCCGCGCGGCCCGGCTCGTACGGCAGCGCGACGCAGACGTCGACGACGCGCCGCAGCGTCTCGACGGCGTCCAGCTGCGCCGGCGTCAGGTCGTCGAAGCCGTACCAGGAGAGTGGCCGCGACCAGACCCGCCCGCCGCCGGCGCGCAGCTCGTCGAGCGCCGCCTGCGCGAGCCCGTCGGCGTCGAGCGAGCCGAGCGCCTCCAGGCGCCGCCGGTAGGCGGAGTAGAGCGCGGCCAGCTCGCCCGCGTAGGGCGGCGCCTCGCCGCTCGCGCGCCAGGCCCGCACCGCGGCGCCGAGCCGCGCCGGGCCGACCAGCGAGCGCTGCAGCTCCGCGAACAGCTCGCCGAGCGCGCCGGCGAAGCGCGGCGCCCGCGCCGACTCGGCCAGCGACGACAGCTCGGCCTCGGCGACGACCGCGCGCACGACGCGCTCGCGCGCCAGCTGCCCGAGCGGCCGCGCGCGCACGCCGACGAGCCGCGCGACGTCGCGCATCAGCCGCGCGAAGGTCGTCACCTCGGCGCCGAAGACGACGCCGGCGGCCGCCAGCTCGCGGGTGTAGTGCGCCGCGTCGGCGGACGTCGGCACGACCAGCACCGGCTCGCGCGCCAGCTGCGCGCGCAGGCGCTCGAAGACGGCGCCCGCCTTGGCGGCGTTGGCCGGACCGGTGATCAGCGTGAGCGGCATTCGCGGCCCTTCAGCTTCGCGCGCCGACCGGCCGGAACGGGTGCGGAGCTCGACGACGCGCCGCCATCGCGCGCCGCGAGCGCGACGAGCGGCGCCGCGCCGCGCCGAACGCACCTGGACGAATGTACGGCGGTGCGATCGGCACGCGCTTGCGAGGCTGATGCCTGCGATCCTCGCCGACCCGCTGGCTGTCGTCGCCGGAGGCCATATGACCACCCTGCATCTCCCCGCCGCTCACTCCGACGCCGACGTCGCGCTCGCGATCGAGGTAGCCGCGGTCGTCGGCAGCGCGGAGCTGTTCGTCACGTGGACCGGCCTGCAGGGTCCCGGCCAGCCGCCCGACGTCGAGGCGGTCGTGCACGAGTACGCGGCAGCCGACGACTACGTGCGGCCGAACGGCCGCTCACGCGTCGTCGACGTGCTGATCACGATGGGCCAGACGCTCGCCGCCGTCTGGCACGCGCTGCTGCATCCGCCGTCGACGCGCGTCGAGCAGCCGGCGCCGCGGCGCCGGCCGGGCGCGGCGCCGCGCAGCCCCGAAGCACTCGACCGCTAGCCGCGCGCCGCGGGCCTAGCCCACCGGCCCGCGAGACCGCGGGCCGGAGCCGCGCTCAGGCCGCCTCGGCGCTCTCGTCAGCCGCCGCGGGCTTCTTCTGCGCCGCCGCGGCGGCCGGCTCGTCGCCTTCCGGCGGCTTGGCGCCGTCGCGCGCCCACGGCTCGTCGAACTCGACGCGCCAGCGCCCCTCCTCGGTCTGCATCAGCGCCAGCCGCGCCCGGAACGAGCGTCCCGAGCGGCCCTTGAAGCCCGTCACCGGCTTCTCCGTCCGGCCGCGCTGGATCAGCTCGCGCGCGATCGCCGCCGGCAGCTGCTTGCCCGCCTTGGCCTTCCAGATCACGAAGCCGCAGCCCGGATCCTCGCGCGACCAGCAGGAGAAGCCCTTGCGGTTCTCGACGATGTCATGCCCGCAGACGGGGCACGGCCCGAGGTTGGCGCGCGGGATCCGCACCTCCTTGAGCTTGGCGTCGAGCTCGGCGACGGTCTCGTTGGCGAACGTCGCGATGTCGGCCATGAACGCCTCGCGCCGTTCGCTGCCGTGCTCGATCGCCGCCAGCCGGTGCTCCCAGTCGCCCGTCAGCGTCGGCGAGGTCAGCGGGTGGTCCTGCAGCAGCCGGATGACGTTCAGGCCCTTCTCGGTGCAGACCAGCGCACGGCCGTCGCGCTCGATGTAGAGCACGTCGATCAGCCGCTCGATGATCGCCGCGCGCGTCGCCGGCGTGCCGATGCCCGAGTCCTTCATCGCCTCGCGCAGCTCGTCGTCCTCGACCAGCTTGCCGGCGGTCTCCATCGCGGCCAGCAGCGAGGCGTCCGAGTAGCGCCGCGGCGGCTGCGTGACCTTCTCCTCGAAGCCCGCCTCGCGCACCTGCACCGACTCGTCCTTGACGAGCTTGGGCAGCTGCTGGTTGCCGCCGGCGTCCTCGTCCTCGTCGGAGCGGCGGTCCTCGAGCCCGCCCTCGCCGTAGACGGCGCGCCAGCCGGCCTCCAGCAGCACGCGGCCGCGGGTGCGGAAGACGTGCTCGGCGACGGTCGTCTCCAGGCGCGTGTTCTCGAACACCGCGTCCGGATGGAAGACGGCGAGGAAGCGGCGCACGACCATGTCGTAGATGCGCTTGTCGTCGTCGCTCATCTTCTCGACGCGATGCTCGGAGCGCGTCGGGATGATCGCGTGGTGGTCGGTGACCTTGGCGTCGTTGATCACGCGGCCGAGCGGCAGCACGTCGAGGCCGGTCACGTAGCGGGCGCCGGCGGCGTACTCCCTGGCGCCGCCGACGAGCGCGGCGATCGGCTTGATCTCGCCCGCCATGTCGCTGGACAGGAAGCGCGAGGACGTACGCGGGTAGGTCAGCGCCTTGTGCTCCTCGTAGAGCCGCTGGGCGGCGGCGAGCGTGCGCCGCGCCGAGAAGCCGAAGCGCGTGTTGGCGTCGCGCTGCAGGCTCGTCAGGTCGTACAGGAGCGGCGCGCGCTCCTTGCGCGTCGTCGTCTCGAGCTTCGTGATCGTGCCCGCGCCGTCGCGCACGGCGTCGACGATCGCCGCCGCCTCGGCCTCGGTCTTCAGCCGCGCGTTGGCGCCGGCGTGGAAGCGGCCGACGTAGCCGCGCCCGCGCTCGCCGGCGGTCGGCTCGAAGGTCGCGTCGACGAGCCAGTACGGCTCTGGCTTGAAGGCGCGGATCTCCTCCTCGCGGCGCGCGACGATCGCCAGCGTCGGCGTCTGCACGCGGCCGAGCGAGACGGCGCCGTCGAACGACGAGCGCAGGCGGATCGTCGCCGCGCGCGTCGCGTTCATGCCGACGATCCAGTCCGCCTCCGAGCGCGAGCGCGCCGCCTGCTCGAGCAGCGCCATCTCCGCGCCGGGCCGCAGCGAGCTGAAGGCGTCCTTGATCGCCTTCGCGGTCATCGACGACAGCCAGAGCCGCTGGACCGGCTTCTTGGCGCCGGCCTTGTCGTAGGTCCAGGCGAAGATCAGCTCGCCCTCGCGGCCGGCGTCGCAGGCGTTGATGACGTCGTCGACGTCGGCGCGCTTGAGCTGCTTGGAGAGCACCGTGAACTGCTTGCGCGAGCGCTCGTCGCGGACCACGAGCTTGAACTGGTCCGGCACGATCGGCAGGTCGGCCATGCGCCACTTCTTGTACTTGGCGTCGTACTCGTCCGGCTCGGCCAGCTGCACGAGATGGCCGACGGCCCAGGTCACGACGTGCTCGTCGGACTCCAGGTAGCCCTCGTGCTTGGTGAACGACCCCGGCAGCGCGCGAGTGAGGTCGCGGCCGACCGACGGCTTCTCGGCGATGATCAGCGTCTTGCCCATGAGTGCGGTGGCGCAGCCTAGCGCTACCCGGCGCAGCGTCCAGTCGACACCCCCGCGGAGCCGCGTGCGGAGCGCAGCGTGGTACGAACGATGGAGTTCGGCACGCCGAAGCCGCCGTGCGGGCCGCTCGTCGTCGCCGCGAAGACCGTCGTGACGACTTCGCCGTCGGCCGCGACCATCGGCCCGCCGGAGTTGCCCGAGCGCACGTGGCCGCGGAACGAGGTCAGCAGCCGGTGCACCGGCCCGTGGCCGTAGGCGTCCTGCGTGATCACCTCGCGTGTGAGACCGAGGCGGCCGGCGCGGACGTCGTACGGGCCGTTGCCGGGGAAGCCGAGGATCGCCGCCGAGGTGCCCGAGCGCGGGTCGCTCGCGAGCCGCAGCGCCGGCGCGTCGAGGCCGTGGACGCGCAGCACGGCGACGTCGTTGTGCGGATCGAAGGCGACGACGCGCGCGTCGATCGCCGGCTGATGCCCGCGTGGCAGCACCTCGGTGTCGGTCTGGCCGGCGACGACGTGCGCGTTGGTGACGACGAGCCCGTCGCCGGCGGCCCAGCCCGACCCCTCGACGCCGAGCCCGCAGGCGGTGCCGAGCACCTTGACGACGCTGGCGGCCGCGGCGCGGACGCCGGGCGAGCGCGCGATCGCCGCGCGCGGCGGCGCGACGTCGGCCTGCGGGCCGTCGATGCGTGGGAAGGGGTCGAGCCGGGCGAGCGAGTCCAGCAGCCCGGCCGACGGCGGCAGCCACGTGTTCAGCTGGCGCAGGATCGCCGACTGCTGGACCTCGCGGCGCGCCGAGCCGCCGTTGGCCAGCGCCAGCGCGCCGAGCGCCCAGACGATGCCGATGCCGACGACGGCCGTCAGCAGCGAGCCGAGCAGGCCGTCGACCGCGGTCGCGCCCGGCGAGCGCACGTGCCGGCGCAGGCGCGCGCCGATCCCCTCCGCGCCGGCGGCGAAGATGCCGCCGGCGACGAGCGCGCCGAGCAGCGCGAACGCTGGCGCCCAGGGCGAGCGGCGACCCTCGTGCAGGACGAGCGGCGCCAGCTTGGTGCCGATGAAGGCGCCGATCGCGAAGCCGCCCAACGCCAGCGCACCGGCGACGAAGCCCTGCGCATAGCCGAACAGGGCCATGAGGACGACGACCCCGACGATCAGCCAGTCGATTGCCGTCACGGGTTCCGAGCGTAGTGGCGACACGGCATGATCAGAGCCGACAGACCACGCGATGTCGGCTGCACCTAAAGTCCCGATCCGCTATGACCGTTCGCTCGCAGCCGCCCGCCAGCCGCCGCCAGCCGCCCCGGCGGCGCCGCGCCGTGCCGGCTCCGAGGCGCTTCGCGCCGCTCGCCGCGACGGCGGTCCTCTCGCTGCTCGCCGGCACCGTCGTGGGCGCGCGCCACGTCCCGGCCGAGCATCGCGCCGTCGCGCAGTTCGCGCTCGACTGGCAGCGCGGCGACTACGCCGGCATGTACGCGCTGCTGTCCGACGACGCGCGCAGGCGCGTGACGCTGCCGCAGCTGCGGCGCAGCTACGCCGCCGCGGCGGACGCGCTGACGCTCCAGTCGGTGCGTACGGGCCGCGTCCGCGACGACGGCGACGTCGTCCAGGTGCCGGTCGTGCTGCGCACGCGGATGTTCGGCCGCCTCTACGGGATGCTGGCCGTGCCGACCGGCAAGAGCGACGCCGCGGGCGCCGGCGTCGACTGGAGCCCGGCGCTCCTCTTCCCCGGCCTGAGCCGCGGCGAGCGGCTGCGGCGCACGACGCAGATGCCGCCGCGCGCGGCGCTCGAGGCCGACGACGGCAGCGTGATCGCCGGCGGGCCGCAGCGGACGTCGACGCTCGGCCCGGCGGTCACGCAGGTCGCCGGCAGCGTCGGCCCGGCGCCGGCCAAGCGCCACGCGGAGCTGGCCGCGGCCGGCGTGCCGGCGAACGCCAGCGTCGGCCTGACCGGCCTCGAGCTCGAGTTCGACGCGCAGCTGCGCGGCACCCCCGGCGGCACGCTCTACGCCGGCACGCGCGAGCTCGCGCGCAAGCCGCCGGTCAAGGCGGCGCCCGTGCGCACGACGATCGACCCGGCCGTCCAGCGCGCCGCCGTCGCCGCGCTCGGCGACACCTACGGCGGCGTCGTCGCGATGCAGCCGCGCACCGGCGCGGTGCTGGCGCTCGCCGGGATCGCCCAGTCGGCGCCGCAGCCGCCCGGCTCGACCTTCAAGATCGTCACGCTCACCGGCGTGCTCGAGCACAAGCTCGTCAGCCGCACCGCGACCTTCCCCTACGAGACGCAGACGGAGATCGAGGGCGTCGCGATCCAGAACGCCAACGGCGAGTCCTGCGGCGGCACGCTGGAGGCCTCGTTCGCCGACTCCTGCAACTCGGTCTTCGCGCCGCTCGGCGCCAAGCTCGGCGCCACGGCGCTGGTCGCGACGGCCGAGCGCTACGGCTTCAACCAGAGCCCGGTGCTCAAGAGCGCGGCGACGTCGACGATCCCCGCCGCCGCCGAGATCGGCGACGCGCTCGCCGTCGGCTCGTCGGCGATCGGCCAGGGCAAGGTGCAGGCGACGCCGCTGCAGATGGCGGTCGTCGCGGCGACGATCGCCGACGACGGCGAGCGGCCGATCCCGACGCTGCTGCACGGCGCCACGCCGAGGCACGTGCGCGTCACGACGCGCGCCGTCGCGCGCACGATCAACGCCTACATGCGCTCGGTCGTCGCCGGAGGCACGGGCGCCGCGGCCGCGATCCCCGGCGTCGCCGTGGCGGGCAAGACCGGCACCGCCGAGCTGCGCGACACGGTCCCGCCCAACGGCGCCGACACGACCGACGGCGACAGCGACCAGGGCGCCGACACCGACGCCTGGTTCACCTCGTTCGCGCCGGCGAACAAGCCGCGCATCGTCGTCTGCGTGCTGCTGCCGGCCAACGGCGCCGGCGGCGACACCGCGGCGCCGGTCGCCCGCCAGGTGCTGCTGGCGGGCCTGCAGCGCTGAGCCGCCGACGTGGCGCGGCGCCCGAGCGACGGGCGCCGCGGGGAGGCGACCTGCTTAGCCTGGATCCAGGCTTAGAGGTCGAGCTCGACCGTCGCCGTCTTGGCGCCCGGCGCCGCGATGTGCAGGTCGAGCGGGCGGTTCTGCAGGTCGTCGGCGTTCAGGTGGAAGAGGATCAGCGCGCCCTGCGTCGGCCCGTAGTAGGCGGGGCTGTCGGGCTGCGGGATCTGCCCGGCGTGCGGGATCGGCGTCGGCTGGTAGATGAAGGGGTTGACCTTCGGGTCCTGGGCGACCGGCTCCCAGTGGTTGTCCAGCGTGTCCGTGATGGTGAACTGCGTCGTCGGCGTCAGCGTCCCGCCGGAGTAGTTCTTGACGCGCATGAAGACCGCGAACCAGACCGAGTCGGCACCCGGGTCGAGCGTGGTCCCGGCCGGCAGGCCGCGCAGGTACGGCGCGTCCTCGGTGTCATTCGGATTCAGGTAGCGCGAGATCTGGACCTGGTAGGTGAGTCCGGCGACCTCGACCGAGACACCCTCGGTATCGGCGAACGTGACGACGTTCTGCTTGTTGCACCCGGTCGCCAGCAGTGCGCCGACGAGCAGGATCGCGATCAGGGAAAGACGGCGCATCGAGCGTCGCAGCCTACAGGCCTACAGGCCGCCGACGGTGGCACGTGCACCGCGGTCCTCGTTCTCTTCCAGGATCAGCTGCAGCCGCTTGAGCGCCTTGCGCTGCCCGCGCTTGAACCAGCTGCGGCGCCGCGTCAGCGCCTCCATCCAGCGATCGGTCATCAGCGCCGGCTCGCTCTCGGTCCAGACGTCGACGCGCGTGACGTCGTCGTCCTCCGGCGTCAGCGTCCACTCGGTCCAGGTCTTGTTGCGGTTGAACTTGCCCGAGCGGCCGGCGGCGACGATCTTGAACGGCCGCTCGACGCGGATGAAGGTCATGTCGCCCCAGCCGAAGCGGTCGCGCGGCGCGTCGATCTTGAAGCGCGCGCCCGCGCCGCGGCCGTAGGAGTCGACGCGGGTCAGGTGCCACTCCTTCAAGTAGTGGTCGCTGAACTCCTGGTGGTTCGCGATGTCCGCCAGGTAGTCGAAGACCTCCTCGCGAGGCCGGTCGATCAGCACGTGCGCCTTGATGGGGTCCATCGCCCGCGCAGGATACTTGTCCCGGCCGCGGGCACGAGCTCAGCCGCCCGGCGCGGCCGCGCCGGGCGGGCTCAGGCGCGCGCGGGCGCTTTCAGCCGCCGCACCGTCAGCGTGTGCTCGGGCGAATGCATGATCTCCTGATGCGAGGGCGCCTCGCGCCGGCGCGGCCGGCACAGCTCGCAGACCATCCGCTCGCCGTAGAAGAAGATCAGCTCGCCGATCAGCGGCGTGCGATGGCAGTGCGCGCAGCGGCGCTGGTCGGCGCCGAGCGCGCGCACGCTCGGACCCGTCAAGTCGATGTCGAAGCCCGGACGCGTCCTCGCTAGAACAGACATGGGAGCCCAGTTCGCCAGCCCAACACGGGTCCCTTCCGCCGGCGCGACACGTCTATGCTGTGGACGCGCGGAGAAGGGGTTTCAACGCAGGTCCCCCGGGAGGTTGCAGTCTTGACGAAGCCAGGAGCCGAGAACGACCCGCAGGCCACCAGCCTGCTCCCGGACGTCGATGCGGCGCCCGCGATCGGCGATCGCCCAGCGGCGCCGGAGTGGGTCGAGGTCGTCCGCGGCGGCTTGTCCGCGGCCGGTCGCTACCTCGTGTTCGCCCAGGACGGCCGTCAGATCGTCTTCGCGCTCGATCGCGAGTGGACGCGCATCGGCCGCTCGCTCGGCGCCGACCTGCGCTTCGACGACGCGACGGTGTCGCGCCGCCACGCGCTGATCGCCAGCGAGGCCGAGGGCGTGCGCGTGCTCGACGACCGCTCGCTGAACGGCATCCAGGTCAACGGCCGCCGCGTCGAGTGGAGCCCGTTGACGGACGGCGACGTGTTCGTCATCGGACGTCACACGATCTACTTCGTGGACACGCTGCCGCAGCCCGCCGGCGCCCCGAGCGGCGGCGCCTCCAGCAGCGCTGACTAGCACCCGGCCGAGCCGCCGCCGGAGCTCTCGAGCGGCGGCAGGCCGAGGCGGCCGCCCACGCCCCCGGCTCGGCGAGGCCGGCCCCGCTTCACGCCCCTGGGCGCGGCGGTCGAGGCCGGCCCGCTCACGACCCCAGGCGCGGCGGCTACGCGCGCTCGAGCACCTGCGCGCCCGCCGCCGCGAACGGCACGCGCAGCACCTGCGCCCAGCCGTCGGCCAGCGCGTGCAGCCGCTCGGCGACCGCCGTCGTCGTCGCGGCGTCGCACCAGAGCAGCACGCTCGGCCCCGCGCCCGACAGCGTCGCGCCGAGCGCGCCCAGCTCGCCGGCGCGCTCGAGCAGCTCGGCCGAGCGCGGATACAGATGCGCGCGGTGCGGCTGGTGCAGCCGGTCGTCGAGCCCGCGCGCGATCAGCTCCAGGTCGCCGGTCGCGAGCCCGAGCACGAGCAGCGACGCGTGCGCGACGTTGAAGACGGCCTCCGGCAGCGGCACGCTGCAGGGCAGCGCGGCGCGCGCCTTGGCGGTCCGCACGGCGCGCTCGGGGATCACCAGCAGCGTCTCCAGCCGCGCCGGCGGCGCCAGCCGCGTCGCGCCGCCGCAGCAGATCGTGAAGCCGCCGAGCAGCGCCGCCGCGGCGTTGTCGGGATGCCCCTCCAGCCGCGCCGCCTCGGCGAGCAGGTCGGCGCCCGAGCCGACCAGGTCCGCGGCGGCGACGAGGCCGGCGACGAACGCCGCCGCGCTCGTCCCGAGCCCGCCCGAGAGCGGGATGTCCGAGCGGATCGTGAACTCGAAGCTCGCGGCGGACGCGAGCGCCTCGAAGCCGCGTACGCAGAGGTTGCGGCGGTCGCGCGCGATCGGCAGGTCGGTGTGGACCGCGAAGCGGCCGGTCTCGGCCACCTCCAGCTCCATGTGGACGTCCAGCGCGGCCGCCAGCACGTCGAACCCCGGCCCGAGGTTCGCCGACGACGCGGGCACGCGGACGAGCCGGCGGCGAACGCCCATCAGGCGCTGACGACCCGCTCCAACGCGCCGATCTCGGGCTCGCAGGCTACGACCGAGCCGGCCTGCGCGAGCGCCGTGTCGGGGTCCTTGAGCCCATGCCCGGTCAGCACGCAGGCGATCCGCTCGGCGTCGCCGGCGCCGTGCGCGAGCAGCCCGGCGACGCTGGCCGCCGACGCCGGCTCGCAGAAGACGCCCTCGTTGGCGGCGAGGAAGCGGTAGGCGTCGAGGATCTGCTCGTCGCTGACGGCGGCGACGCGCCCGCGCGAGCTCGTGAAGGCCTCGACCGCCTCCTCCCAGCGCGCCGGGTTGCCGATCCGGATCGCGCTGGCGACCGTCTCCGGCTCGGCGACCGGCGCGCCGTGCACGAGCGGCGCCGCGCCGGCGGCCTGGAAGCCGAACAGCCGCGGCCGCGAGCCGAGCTCCTGGAAGCCCTTCCAGTAGGCGGTGACGTTGCCGGCGTTGCCGACCGGGATGCAGAGCGCGTCGAGCGAGCCGAGCGCGTCGACCAGCTCGAAGGCGGCCGTCTTCTGGCCTTCGAGCCGGAACGGGTTGACCGAGTTCACGAGCGCGATCGGCTGCCGCTGCGCCAGCTCGCGCACCAGCTCCAGCGCCTTGTCGAAGTTGCCGCGCAGCGCGACGACCTTGGCCCCGTGGATCAGCGCCTGCGCGAGCTTGCCGGTCGCGATCTTGCCGTCGGGGACGATCACCGCGCAGGTCAGGCCGGCGCGCGCGCCGTAGGCCGCGGCGCTGGCGGCCGTGTTGCCGGTCGAGGCGCAGATGACCGCCTTGGCGCCCTCGCGCACGGCGGCCGAGACGGCGCAGGTCATGCCGCGGTCCTTGAAGGAGCCGGTCGGGTTGGCGCCCTCGATCTTCAGGTGCACCTCGGCGCCGACGCGCTCGGACAGCCGCTCGGCGAGCACCAGCGGCGTCGAGCCCTCGCCGAGGGTGACGACGGGGTCGCCGGCGGCGAACGGCAGGCGCTCGCGGTAGCGGTCGATCAGGCTCACGCGGAGAACTCCTCGTCGAGGACGCGAATCGCGCGCGGGTGGGCGCGCATGAACGGCATCCGCGAGACCTCCTCGACCGCCGCGTACAGGCGCGACTCGAGCAGCGGATGCAGGACCATCACCAGCCGCGCGCGCTCGCCGAGCCCGGTCTGGATGACCGACTTGACCGACGCTCCCTGGCGGCCGAGCACCTCGGCGACCTGCGCCAGCACGCCCGGCCGGTCGTCGACCTCCATCGCCAGGTAGAAGGCCGAGGCGACGTCGTCGACGATCGCCAGCGTGGCCGTCGTCTCCGGCACCGAGGCGGGCGGCATCATCGCCGAGATCACGTCGCCGAGCACCGCGCTGGCGGTCTGCGCGCCGCCGGCGCCGGGGCCGGAGAGCGTCACCTCGGTGATCGCCTGCGACTCGATCGTGACGGCGTTGAAGGGGCCGTTGATCGAGGCCAGCGGATGGCCCGGGTACAGGAACGCCGGGTGCACGCGGACCGAGATGCCGCCGTCGACGCGCTCGGCCGTGCCGATCAGCTTCAGGCCGAGACCGAGGTCGTGCGCGAAGGCGACGTCGTCGGTCGTGATCTGCTCGATCCCCTCGTAGGTCACCTGGTCGAGGTGGACCGGCGTCGAGAAGGCCAGGCGCGCGAGGATCGCCATCTTCGCGGCGGCGTCGCGGCCGGTCACGTCGTCGCTCGGGTCGGCCTCGGCGTAGCCGAGCTGCTGCGCGCGCTCGAGCGCGTCGGCGTAGGACATGCCGCCGCGCGCCATCTCGGAGAGGATGAAGTTCGTCGTCCCGTTGACGATCCCGTGGATCCGCTCGACGTGCGCGGCCGCGAGCGTCTCCTGCAGCACGCGGATCACCGGCACGACGCCGGCGACGGCGCCCTCGAAGCGCAGCTGCACGCCGTGCTCACGCGCCGCGCGCCAGAGCTCCTCGCCGTGCTGGGCCAGCAGCAGCTTGTTCGCCGAGACGACGTGCTTGCCCGCCTGCATCGCCCGCAGCACGTACTCGCGCGCCGGGTCGACGCCGCCGATCAGCTCGACGATCAGGTCCGACTCGGCGAGGATCCGGTCGAAGTCGCCGCGCGAGCGCGTCAGCACGCCGCTCAGCCGCGGCCGCAGCCCGGTGATCGGCACGACCGCGTCCGCGCGCGCCTCCAGCAGCTCGGCGAACGCCGCCCCGACCGTGCCGAAGCCGAGCAGCCCGACCCTATACGTCTCGCCCATGCAGATCCTCGAAGGTCTCGCGCCGGACCACCAGCCGCGCCCGCCCACCCGAGCAGAAGACGACCGGCGGCCGCGGGACGCCGTTGTAGTTGTTGGCCATCGCGTAGACGTAGGCCCCGGTCACCGGCGTCGCCAGGACGTCGCCGGCGGCGGGCTCGGCGAGCGCCGCCGAGCGCACGAGCACGTCGCCGGACTCGCAGTGCTTGCCGACGATCGTGCAGGGCGTCCCGACCGCGCCGACGCGGTCGACGAGATCGGCCGCGTAGGGCGCGTCGTAGAGCATCGGTCGCAGGTTGTCGGACATGCCGCCGTCGACGGCGACGAAGCGCAGCGGGCCGTCGGCCAGCTCGATGTCCTTGACCGACTCGACCGTGTAGAGCGTCACGCCCGCGGCGGCGACGAGCGAGCGCCCCGGCTCGATCGAGAGCGCCTTGCCGGAGCCGAGCAGCTCGTCCGCCGTCGCGACCATCGCGCCGACGTACTCGGCGACCGACGGCGGCCGCTGCGCCGCGGTGTAGGCGACCGCCAGGCCGCCGCCGAGGTCGTAGGCCTCGAAGTCGCCCAGCTCGGCGATCGCGGCGACGGCGGCGCGCCACGGCGCGAGGTCGAAGAGCTGCGAGCCGATGTGGATGTGCAGCCCGCGCAGGCGCGCCCAGGCGGCGGCGCGCGTGCGCTCGATCGCGCGCGGCGCGTCGGCCAGCAGGAAGCCGAACTTCGAGCCGGCGTGGCCGGTGAGGATCTTCTCGTGCGTCTCGGCCTCGACGCCGGGCGTGACGCGCAGCATCACGGTCGCCGGCTCGCCGATCGCGTCGAGCCGGTCGAGCTCGTCGAAGTTGTCGACGACGATCCGCGCGCCGACGGCGACGGCGGCGCGCAGCTCGGCCTCGGACTTCGCGTTGCCGTGGACGACGATCCGCTCGCCGCCGAAGCCGGCCCTGCGCGCGAGCGCCAGCTCGCCGGCGGAGGCGACGTCGACCGACAGGCCCTCCTGCTCGAAGACGCGCAGCACCGCCGTGCAGGGGAAGGCCTTCGAGGCGAAGACGACCTCGCCGCGCATCGCCGCGCGGAACTCGCGCGCCCGGGCGCGCAGGTCGTCCTCGGCGACGACGTACAGCGGCGTGCCGAACTCGCGCGCCAGCTCGGCCGCGTCGCAGCCGCCGACGAGCAGCCGCCCGTCACGGATCTCGGACGCGTCGGGATAGAGCGTGCTGACCGCGGTCGCCATCTTTCGGCCGGGGACTCTAGGACACCCCGGCGCCGGCTACGGCGGCGTCACAAGTAGTTCATCGGGTTCACGACGGCCCCGTTCACGCGCGTCTCGAAGTGCACGTGCGGGCCGAAGCAGCGGCCGGTGCAGCCGCTGAAGCCGATGATCTGCCCCTGCGCGACCTGCGCGCCCATCGTCGTCGCAAAGCGCGATTGGTGGGCGTAGCAGGTGGAGAAGGAGGCGGTGTGCTGGACGCAGGTGTAGTTGCCGTAGCCGCCAGAGCTCGCCGTCGTCTGCATCAGCACGACCTTGCCCGCGGCGGCGGCGTGGATCGGCGTCCCCTCCGGCACGCCGATGTCGATGCCGGGGTGGCAGCTCTCCCAGGCGCGCGACTCGCAGAACGGCGAGGTGATCGGCCCGTTGACCGGCCAGATCAGCCCCGAGCCGGGCTTGCCGGCCTTCGGCAGGCCGTCGCCGGAGAGGCCGGCGAGCTTGGCCTGGATCTTGTTCGCCGCCTTGGTCAGGCTGCCGATGTCGTCCTCGAGCTGGTGGCGGCGGTCCTGCGAGGACTTCAGCAGCGCGTTCTTCTTGCGGCGCTGCGTCTGCAGGCTGTCGCGCTTGTGCACGAGCCCGGACTTCAGCTCGGCGACCTGGTCGCGCTGGTGCTGGACCTGCGCGGCGACGGCCGCGACCTGCTTCTCGAGCTTGGCCAGGCTCGTCGCCGTCGTCGTCGCGTCGGCCTTGGCGCTCTTGACGTCGTCGACGATCTCGACGTCCTGATGCGAGATCCGCTCGATGAACTGCGTGCGCTCGAGCAGATCGGCGAAGCCGTTCGCGTTCAGCACGACCGAGACGAGGTCCGGCCGGTCGGCCTTGTAGAGCGCGACCAGCCGCTGACCGAGCACGTGGCGCGCCTGCAGCAGCCGCGCGCGCAGGCGCGCCAGCCGCGCCTGCGCGGCGCGCAGCTCGGTCTGCACCGACGCCAGCCTGCTGCGCTTGGCATCCAGGCTCGTCTGCAGCTTCTGCTGGCGGCCCTGCAGTGTCGTGATCTCGCCCTCGAGGCCGTCGATCTTGCTCGTGAACGCGCTGATGTCGGTCGTCAGCACGCGCTCGTGCGCCTTGTGGCCGCCGACCAGCGACTGCTTGCGCGCGATCGAGCTCTGAATCGAGCCGAGGCTCTGGTCGGCCGAGGAGACGACCGGCAGCGCCGCCCAGAGGGCGAGCGGGAGGACGGCGGTCGCGAGCAGCAGGAGCAGCCGGCGCAGGCGCATGCGAGCGTGATGCTAGGCGCGCTCGCGGGTCCGCACGGCGACTTATGGAGCATGCACGGAAACCTGCACGATGCAGGGCTTTCGATCACGCCGGCGGCCTGCGGCTAAATCTTGCTAAGGCTCGCGGCGTCTCTGCCACCATCCTTTATGAGATGCCCAAGCCCACCACGTTCGGCAAGGATCCGGGGCTCCAGCTCCGGATGACGCTCACGCTCTTCTTCCTGGGTGCGATCTACGTCGTGCTCGTCGTCGTGCTGCTCGCGGTCGGTGCCAGCGGCGTGCTGGTGGCGATCATCGCCGGCGGCCTGGCGGCCTTGAACCTGTTCGCCTCCGACAAGCTCGCGCTCGCCGCGATGGGGGCGCGCGTCGTCACGCCGCAGGAGGCGCCGGAGCTGCACGCGATGGTCGAGCGGCTGTGCGTCCAGGCGGACCTGCCGAAGCCGAAGGTCGCCGTCGCGAACACGCGCATGCCGAACGCCTTCGCGCTCGGTCGCTCGCCGAAGTCGGCGACCGTCTGCGCGACGACGGGGATCATGGAGCTGCTGACGCCGTCCGAGCTCGAGGGCGTGATGGCGCACGAGCTGACGCACGTCGCCAACCGCGACGTGATGGTGATGACGCTGGCCGGCTTCTTCGCGACGATCGCGGCCTACATCGTCCAGTTCGGCTTCCTCTTCGGCGGCACCTCGAACGACGACGACGACGGCCCCAGCGCCGCCGTGCTACTGCTCGTCTCGCTCGGCGTCTACGTCGTCTCGTTCTTCCTCATGCAGGCGCTCTCGCGCTACCGCGAGTTCGCGGCCGACCGCGGCGCGGCGATCATCACCGGCCGTCCGAGCGCGCTCGCGAGCGCGCTGGTGAAGATCTCCTCGGGCATGCACCGGATCCCGCAGCGCGACCTGCGCACGGCTGACAGCCTGCAGGCATTCTTCATCTTCCCGGCCTCGGTCAAGCGCACCGCCAGCAGCCTCTTCTCGACGCACCCGCCGCTCGAGAAGCGGATCGAGCGGCTGGAGCGGCTCGAGTCGCAGCTGCAGGGCACCGCGTAGGCTTCGCGGCCCATGGGCCTGTTCGACATCCTGCGCGGCAAGCGCGAGCTCAAGCAACCTGCGCCGGACCGCCTGTTCGCCATGTCCACGGCCTACGTGGACATGGACGACACGCTGCACCTGAAGTCGACCGGCGAGGCCGCGATCGTCTTCCAGCCGCTCGAGACCGCCGACTTCGACGAGATCGTGCGCGACATGGAGGAGGTCGTGCGCAGCACCGGCGAGGAGACCGGCACGACCGTCTCCGTGCGCGACGACGAGTTCGACTATCGCTGGATGGTGCTCGCCGATCCGGACATGGAGGACCTCGTGGTCGGCATCAACGCCGTCTCGACGGCGATCCAGGGCGGCGGCTACGGCGATCGCCTGCTCGCCGCCGTCTTCGCCTTCCGCGACGACCGCCAGCGGCCGGTCTACTGGATCTACAACCTCAAGCGCGGCGCGTTCTACCCGTTCGCGCCGGGCAAGGGCCCGCAGACGCGCGACAACGAGCGCGAGCTGCGCCTGAAGGCCCAGATCGGCGCGACGCTGCCGGTCGAGCCGGAGCTGGAGCGCTGGTTCCCGCTCTGGGGCATCCCGATCTGATATGGAGCGGAACGTCAGGGCTTGGCGTGGGTTGGGTGGATCTCCGCGCGGGCTGGAGCAGCGGACGGCCCTGGGCAGCGACGGTGGGTCAGACTGATATTCGCCGGTCGGGACGGCATGACTGGGAACCGTCGGGAGC
>Ga0153956_1001390_pt1 | contig 21379 bp, 21 predicted proteins | sample TSFL040MetaG_FD_104704 | JGI IMG/M metagenome (GOLD analysis project Ga0153956, IMG submission 104704) | Attine ant fungus gardens microbial communities from Florida, USA - TSFL040 MetaG | ecosystem: Host-associated > Fungi > Mycelium > Unclassified | place: USA: Florida, Wekiwa Springs...
CATGTTCCAGGCCCGCGCCACCCACGGGCGGGAGGTTATCGACGCGGGTTCAGCCGGTGCCGCCGACGGTGAGTCCGTCCACCCGGATCGTCGGCTGGCCCACGCCCACCGGCACGCTCTGGCCTTCCTTGCCGCAGGTTCCGACACCCTCGTCCAGCTTCAGGTCATTGCCGACCATGCTGACGCGCGTCAGCACGTCCGGGCCGTTGCCGATCAGCGTCGCGCCCTTCACCGGCGCGCCCAGCCGGCCGTTCTCGATCAGGTAGGCCTCGCTGGCCGAGAACACGAACTTGCCCGAGGTGATGTCCACCTGGCCGCCACCGAAGTTCACCGCGTACAGCCCGCGGTCCACCGAGGCGATGATCTCGCCGGGGTCATGCGCGCCCGCGCGCATGTAGGTATTGGTCATGCGCGGCAGCGTCACGTGCGCGAATGACTCGCGGCGGCCGTTGCCGGTGGGCTTCACGCCCATCAGGCGCGCGTTCAGCTTGTCCTGCATGTAGCCACGCAGCACACCGTTCTCGATCAGCGTGGTGCACTCCGTGGGCGTGCCTTCATCGTCGACGTTGAGCGAACCCCGGCGGCGCGACAGCGTGCCGTCATCCACCACCGTGCAGGCCTCGCTCGCCACCCGCTCGCCGACCCGGCCGGCGAAGGCAGAGGTGCCCTTGCGGTTGAAGTCACCCTCCAGGCCATGGCCGATGGCCTCGTGCAGCAGGATGCCCGGCCAGCCCGGCCCGAGCACCACGGTCATGGGGCCGGCGGGCGCCGCCACCGATTCCAGGTTCACCAGCGCCTGGCGCACGGCCTCGACGCCCAGCGTCAACGGCCGGTCGTCCTGGATCAGCTCCGCCAGCGTGAAGCGGCCGCCGCAGCCGGAATAACCGGTCTCGCGCCGGCCGTTCTGCTCCACGATCACCGAGACATTGAAGCGCACCAGCGGCCGCACGTCGGCCGACAGCGTGCCCTCGCTGTTGGCGATCAGGATCACCTCGCGCACCGCCGTCACCGAGGCCATGACCTGCACCACCCGCGGGTCGAGCTTGCGCGTCTCGCGGTCCACCCGCATCAGCCAGGCCACCTTGTCGGCTTCACTGAGCGCGGCGGCCGGGTCCTGCGGCAGATACAGCTGGTGTCCGGTGCGTGACTGCCACGCCGCCAGCTGGTGCTGCGAACCGTGCGTGGCAATGGCGCGCGCCGCGCGCGAGGCGTCTTCCAGGGCCGGCAGCACGATTTCGTTCGAATAGGCGAAACCGGTCTTTTCGCCGGCCAGCGCCCGCACCCCCACGCCCTGCTCGATGGACGCCGCGCCCTCCTTGACGATGCTGTCCTCCAGCGCCCAGGACTCCTCGTGCGACAGCTGGAAGTACAGGTCGGCGAAGTCCACGGAGTGGGACATGACCTGGCCGAATACCCGCGACAGCTGGCCCTCATCCAGGCCGCCGGGGGCGAGGATGCTGTTGCGGGCGATGTCCAGGGCGTTGCGGTCGGAAATCGTAGCCATTGAAATACCTGTATGGGTGCGCCGGTCGGAAACAAGCCCGGGCGGTCGCAAAAGCCGTTCAGGGCAGTTTAAAGCACCCGGTGCCGCAACGCCGGGAAGCTCGCGCGCACCTCGGCCAGGGCGGCCAGGTCGACCGGCGCCGTCACCACCCCCGTGCCCGTGGGTTGCCGCGCCAGCACCCGGCCCCAGAAATCCACCACCAGGCTGTCGCCATAGGTCTCGCGCCCGCTGGCATGCCGGCCCCATTGCGCGGCGGCCACCCCGTAGCACAGGTTTTCGATCGCCCGCGCCCGCAGCAGCACCTCCCAGTGCGCCCCGCCGGTCGGCACCGTGAAGGCCGAGGGCATGAGCAGCACCTGGGCGCCGCGTGCGGCAAGCTCGCGGTACAGCTCCGGAAAGCGCATGTCGTAGCACACGGACAGCCCCAGCCGGCCCACAGGTGAATCGATCACCACCGGCGCGGCGCCCGGGGCAATGTTGGCCGACTCGCGGTAGACCTCGCCACGCCCGGGCAGGTCGACGTCGAACAGGTGAATCTTGTCGTAACGCGCCCGCTGCCGACCCTCGGCATCGAACACCAGCGAAGCGGCCGCCACTCGCGGGCTGTCCGGCAGCCGCAGAGGCAGGGTGCCGGCCACGACCCACAGCGACAGCCGGCTCGCAAGCGTTGCCAGCGCGTCCTGGATGGGGCCACTGCCCGGCGTCTCGGCCACCGCCAGCTTGTCGGTGTCCTTCAATCCCATGAAGGCGAAGTTCTCCGGCAGCAGCGCAAGCTGCGCGCCGGCATCCGCCGCCTGCCGCAGCAGCTGCCCGGCCACGGCCAGGTTGGCCGCGACGTCGGGGCCCGAAGTCATCTGCAAGGCCGAAACCTTCATACCTGATCACCCCCGGACAGCCTGCGAAAGCCCGGCAGGACCGCGCTCCTGCCCGGCGGGCAGCAAGGGTCGCGGACCGCTTTGCGCAATGGACTCACAGCCGAAGATCCCTTGTTCGCTAGACGAGAACCACGTCGAACTGGTCCACGCCATAGAGTGACTCGGCGCGCACCCGCAGCGGCCGGCTCACCTGCTGCTCCAGTTCCGCGATGCTGCCGGACTCATTCTCCAGCAGGTGATCGACTACCGTCTGGCTCGCCAGCACCAGCAGTTCCTTGCTGGCGAACTGCCGGCCCTGGCGCACGACCTCGCGGAAGATCTCATGCGCCACGGTCTCCGGCGTCTTCACGAAGCCCCGGCCCTCGCAGGTCGGACAGGGCGCGCACAACTGGTGCTCCAGGCTGTCGCGCGTGCGCTTGCGCGTCATCTCCACCAGCCCCAGCGGCGACAGGCTGACGATGTGCGTCTGCGCCCGGTCGGCGGCCATCGCCGTCTCCAGCGCCTGCACCACCTGGCGCCGGTGCGAGGCATCGCTCATGTCGATGAAGTCGATGATGATGATGCCGCCCAGGTTGCGCAGCCGCAGCTGGTGCGCAATGGCCACGGCGGCCTCGAGGTTGGTGCGGAAAATGGTTTCCTCGAGGTTGCGGTGCCCCACGTAGGCGCCGGTGTTGACGTCTATCGTGGTCATGGACTCGGTCTGGTCGATCACCAGGTGACCGCCGGACTTGAGCGCCACCTTGCGCTCCAGCGCGCGCTCCAGTTCCTCCTCCACGCCGTGCAGGTCGAACAGCGGCCGCGGCCCCGTGTACAGCTCGATGGCCACCGGATTGCCGGGCAGGAAAGTCCGCGCGAACTCCTGCATCGAGTCATGCGCCGCGGGTGAATCCACCAGCACCCGGCTCACCGCGGGCCCCAGCTCATCGCGCAGGATGCGCAGCGGCAACGGCAGGTCCTCGTGCACGATATTGCCGGCATACAGGCCGGCCGCGCGCTCGCGCACGTGGCGCCAGAGTTTTTCCAGGTACGCCACGTCCTCGCGCAACCCGGCCTCGGGCACGCCCTGCGCCGCGGTGCGCACGATGTAGCCCCCGGCGGCCAGCGGCGGCAGCAGGGCCGTCATCGCCGCCTTCAGCGCCTGCCGCGCCGTCTCGCCCTCGATGCGCGCGGATACCCCGATGCCCTCGCCGCGCGGCAGGTACACCAGGTAGCGCGATGGCAGGGCCACGAAGGTCGTCAGGCGCGCACCCTTGGTGCCCATGGGGTCCTTCACCACCTGCACCAGCAGTTCGTCCCCCTGTGACACCAGCCGCCGGATGTCGTCCACCGGCGGCAGCCCGACCACGGTGGCATCAGGCCGCGCGAGCGCGATGTCATCCACGTGCAGGAACGCGGTGCGTTCCAGGCCCACGTCGATGAAGGCGGCCTGCATGCCCGGCAGCACCCGCGAGACCTTGCCCTTGTAGATATTGCCCACGATGCCGCGCCGGCCCGGCCGCTCGATGTGCACTTCCTGCAGCGAGCCGTTTTCCAGCAGGGCGGCGCGGGTCTCGCGCGGGCCGACGTTGACCAGCAGTTCGGCGCTCATGCCGCGCGCTCCGGCAGCCAGCAGCGCACGCCGGCGGCCGCCAGCAGTTGCGCGGTCTCGAACAGCGGCAACCCCATGACGCCGGAATAACTGCCGGACAAGGATTCAATGAACACCGCGCCCAGGCCCTGGATGGCGTAGCCCCCGGCCTTGTCACGCGGCTCACCACTGTCCCAGTAGCGCCCGCGTTCCTCCGCGGTGGTGGCGCGCAGGCACACCTGGCTCACCGACAGCGCCGCCGCGACTCCGGCGCGGGAGGCCAGCGCGACAGCGGTCAGCACCTCGTGCGTGCGCCCGGACAGCGTCCGCAACATGCCGCAGGCTTGCTCGCGATCCGCCGGCTTGCCGAAAATGGCGCCGTCCACCACCACCGTGGTATCCGCGCCCAGCACGGGCAGGTCGGGCGAGGCATTCCAGCCGGCCTGCGCCTTGGCGCGCGCCAGGCGCAGCACATAGTCCCGCGGGGCCTCACCAGGCATGGGACTCTCATCGACGTCGGCAGGGGTGGCGACATGCGGCACACCGATCTGCAACAGCAATTCCCGGCGGCGGGGCGAAGCAGAGGCCAGGCGCAAGACGGGTGATGTCATCCTTGCATTATCGCCATTAATACCCGACCCATCCATGGGCCCCGCGCGGTGTTCAAAACGACAATCCTGCCGCCAGGCCGGTGGACAATCAGTCCCGGTGATAGGGATGGCCGCTCATGACGGTGTGGGCGCGGTACAGCTGCTCCCCCAGCACCACCCGCACCAGGGCATGCGGCAGGGTCAGCTTCGAAAGCGACCACTTCAGGTCGGCGCGCGCCAGGACTTCCTGCGCATGCCCGTCAGGACCACCGATCAGGAACGCGAGGTCGCGGCCATCCTGCATGCGCGCCTGCAGCCAGGTGGAGAGTTCGCGGGTGGTGAATTCCCGCCCGTGTTCATCCAGGGCGATCACGAAGTCCCGCGGCGCAAGCGCGGCCAGGATGCGCTCGCCCTCGGCCCGCATGGCCTGGGCGCCATCGCGCCCGGCGCTGCGCTGGCCGGCGGGGATCTGGATCAGGAGCGGCTTGAGCGCCGCCGGCAGACGCTTGGCGTAGTCCGCGTACACCTCGTCCACCCAGCGCGGCATGCGTTCGCCCACCGCGATCACGCGTACGCGCATCCGCCGGCTGCAGTGCCTCGGCCGCCTACGGCCGAAGCCACCGCCCCCCGGGTTGTGCGCGGCTTGCGCCGCCCGACGCCGGCTGTTTCAGGTCTTCGCCTTGGGCTTGCGCGCCGCGGGCCTGCGACCGGCGCCCTTGGGCCCGGCAGCGGACCTGGCCACCGGCGCCTTCTTGCGCGCGGGAGCCTTCTTCTTCGCGGCCGTCTTTTTGGCGGCCGGCGCGGCGCTGGCTTCGGGCTGGGCCCACAGGGTCTCCAGGCCGTAGAACTCACGCACTCGCGGCAGCATCACATGGACGATGATGTCGTGGAGGTCCACCAGCGCCCACTCACCATCACGCGCGCCCTCAACGCCGTACGGGCGGTGCCCCGAGGCCTTGGCGGCCTGGATGACACGGTCGGCGATGGAACGCACATGGCGGTCGGAATTACCGGAGGCGATGATCAGGGTGTCGGCGATATCGGTCAGGCCACGGACATCGAGGACCTTGATGTTGACGGCCTTCATGTCTTCCAGTGCGGCCTGGGCCAGGCCCAGCATCGGGGACTGCGAGGCATTGCGGGAACGGGGGCGGGAAGCTGCCAAAGGGTGGATTCTCCTTATGAGGTGGCGGGTATCAACGCGCTGCTGAAAACCCGGGTTTCATCGCGTCGGGGAAGCATAACACCCGGTGTCCAGGATGATCCTGCGCACCGGATCGGGCACCAGGTAGCGCGGGTCGCGCCCGGAGACGATCAGCTGCCGCAGCTCCGTGGAGGAAATCTCCAGCTGCGTGGGCACGTGGACATGGATCTTGCCGGCCGTCGCCTCGTGCAGGTCGCGTACGCTGCCGGTGCCACGGTCCACCAGCACCTCCCCCAGCGGGCCCAGCGCCGGCGCCTTCCAGCCCGGGCGGTGTACCACCACGACATGCGTCAGGTCGAGCAGCTCACGCCAGCGGTGCCAGTTGGGCAGCCCCAGGAAGGCGTCCATCCCCAGCAGCAGGCACAGCGAGCGGTTGGGGTTCTCCTGGCGCAGTTCCGTCAGCGTGTCCACCGAATAGGACAGGCCGGTACGCCGCACCTCGCGGTCATCCACCACGAAGCCGGGCTGGTCCGCCACGGCCGCGCGCACCATCTGCAGGCGCAGCTCGGCGCTGGCGCGGGTCTCAGCCCGGTGCGGCGGACTGCCGCTGGGCAGGAAGCGCACCTCGGACAGGGCCAGCTGCTGCCACAGCTCGAAGGCCGTGCGCAGGTGCCCGTAATGGATGGGATCAAAGGTGCCGCCAAAAAGGCCGATCGGATTCAGCATCATCAGGTCTTCAATTGAGAGCGGCCGCCGGAGGCAACCCCGGCAACCCGCACAGGTCAGCGGCCAGCAGGGCGAGTTCATCCCACGCGTCACCGCGCAGCCGCCCCTTGGCCATGCCATCGGCGCGCGCGGCGCGCGCCACCACGGCTGCGAGCGACACCCGCAGCCGGCGCGGCTTCGCGGACGGCCCGTAGCCACCGCGGCTCGCGCCACCACCACCATTGGCGGCGGCCACTGCATGCAGCGCCTTGTTCACCGCCCACAGCACCAGCGGCAGTTCCACGCCCTCGGAGCGCAGCCCCGCGAGCACGCGCAGCGCCCGCGGGCAATCACCCTGTGACAGCGCCCGGTCCAGTTCACCGACATCGAAGCGCGCGCTGTCGGAGGAACTCACCAGCACCGACTGCGCATCGATCCTGCCGTCCGGCGCCAGCAGCTTGAGCTTTTCCAGCTCCTGCTGCGCGGCCAGCAGGTTGCCCTCGGTGCGTTCGGCCAGCAGTTCCAGCGCCTCGCGCGCGGGCTGCAGCCCCAGCTTGCGGCAGCGCTGCTCCAGCCAGGGAATCAGCTGTGCCGGCGGCAGCGGCCACACGGTCACCACGCCACCTTGCGCCTCCACGGTGCGCACCCACTCGCTGTTGGCGACCTCGCGCTCCAGGCGGCCGGTGAGGATGATGATCACGTTGTCGGCGCTGCCGCTCTCGACAATGGCCTTCAGCACCTTGGCGCCGGTGACGCCCGGACGACCGTTGGGCAGCCGCACTTCCACGATCTTGCGCTCCGCGAACAGCGACATCGACGCCACTGACTCGCGCACTGCATCCCAGTCGCCGCCGCGGTCCATGAAGTGGACCTCACGCTCGGTGAAACCCTGCGCGCGCGCGGCACGGCGCACCGCGTCCGCGGCCTCCCCGGTCAGCAGCGCTTCATCCCCGGAAATCAGGTAGGCGGGCAGCAGCCGTTCGCGCAACTGCGCTTCGAGCGACTCGGGCTTGATCTTCAAGATCGGCGGGCAGGCAACGCGGACATGGCCGCCATGCTACCGGTATATTGGGGTATCCCGCAAAACGGCAGGTTCCTGAAGCCATGGCCACTGTCAAAACGCGCAACAAGACCCGCTCCGGGGCAAAAGCCCCGGGCAAAGCCGCCCCCAGGGGCAAGCGCCGTGCCACTACCGCAGCCTCGACGTCGCCCCGTCCTGCCCGCAAGGCCGGCAAGGGCCCCGCAAAGGCCGGCCCACCCCACAAGGCCAGGGCAGGTGCGCGGCGGAGTGGTCTGTATCCACCCATCAGGCCCTTCAACAGCGGCTACCTGCGGGTGTCCCCGGTCCACGAGCTGTACTACGAGGAAAGCGGCAACCCGCGCGGCAAGCCGGCGATCTTCCTGCACGGCGGCCCCGGTGGCGGCACCGATCCGTCCATGCGACGCTTTTTCGACCCCAGGGCCTACCGCATCGTGCTGCTGGACCAGCGCGGCTGCGGCAAGAGCCGCCCACATGCCAGCCTGGAGGACAACACCACCTGGCACCTGGTGCAGGACATCGAGAGCCTGCGCGAGCACCTGGGACTGGAGCGCTGGCTGGTGTTCGGCGGCTCGTGGGGCTCCACCCTGGCGCTGGCCTACGCCCAGGCACACCCCGAGCGCGTCACGGAACTGGTGCTGCGCGGCATCTTCATGCTGCGGCGCTGGGAGCTTGCATGGTTCTACCAGGACCCTGGCGGCGCCGCGGCCATATACCCGGACCTGTGGGAGCACTACGTCGAACCCATCCCGCCCGCCGAGCGCGGCGACATGATCACCGCCTATTACAAGCGGCTCACCAGCAGCAATCCGGCGGTGGTCGCCAAGGCCGCCCGTGCCTGGTCGATCTGGGAGGGCGCCACCAGCTACCTGCGCTACAACCCCGACTACGTCGCCAGGTTCCAGCAGGACGACGCCTACGCCGCGGCCTTCGCCCGCATCGAGTGCCATTACTTCATCAACGCAGGCTTCTTCCGCCAGGACGACCAGCTGCTGGCGGACGTCGGCCGCATCCGCAACATCCCCGCCGTGATCGTCCAGGGCCGCTACGACGTCGTCTGCCCCATCCGCAGCGCCTGGGACCTGCACCGCGCCTGGCCGGAAGCGGACCTGCGCATCATTCCCGACGCCGGCCACTCCGCCTTTGAAGCCGGCACCACCGCGGAGCTGGTGAAGGCGACGGACCGGTTCAGGAAGAGGAAATAACGCTACGCCACCGGCTCGATGCGGGCGCGATGCCCATGGCAACGCGCCAGCTTCGGGCTTGACCGGCGCTTGAGGTGATCTTTGACACGACCTGCCCGCAACCCCTAGTCTGCTCCATATTGATCGCTTCTTCCGAGGCCTCCCGGCGCGCAGCCGGGAGGCCTCGTCGTTTCCGGTCCCGATTCCGGGCCGGACGATGGAGAGCGATCATGCCCGACACACCCCCGTCAGCCAGCGCACCTGCCTGGACGCCCGATCCAAGGCTGCGTGCCGACTGCTCGCGCTGCTGCGGCCTGTGCTGCGTCGCGCCGGCTTTCGATGCCATCCAGGGATTCGGCTACGACAAACCCGCCAGCAAGCCTTGCAGGAATCTCCAGGCTGATTTCCGCTGCGGAATTCACGCCGGACTTGCAATCCGTGGCTTTCCCGGCTGCGCCAGCTTCGACTGCTATGGCGCCGGCCAGCGTGTCACCCATGACCTGTTCGGAGGGCGCTCATGGCGATCGCATCCGGAACTGGCGCCTGCCATGTTCAATGCCTACTTCCGCTACCGCGCCCTGCACGAACTCATGGCCCTGCTGGAACTGGCGGTGCGCACGACCACCCCCACCGACCGCGAGGCATTGCTCGCGCAATTGCGGCGCATCGACGCCCTGTGTACATCGGGACAGGCCTTGTCGGAGTCGGTACGCATACCGGACATACGCTCTGCCAGCCTCCAGCTGCTATAGGCCATGGAGCCCGGGGTTGACATCCCATAGTGTGTGACTATACTCGTACACTCATATGGATAACTCACTGCGTCTTTTCACCCTGCAGCCCTCTTCCGGCGTGCCGATCTACCGGCAGCTGATGGACCAGGTGCGACGCATGGTGGCCAGCGGCCAGCTGGCGCCGGGCACCGAGCTGCCCTCCGTGCGTGACATCGCCGCGGAATACACCGTGAACCCCACCACCATTTCCAAGGCCTACAGCCTGCTCGAAGGCGAAGGGCTGCTGCAGCGCAACCGCGGCAAGCCCATGACCATCGCGGAGCCGGCGCCCAAAAGCGGCTCGCTGGCGCGGCGGCTGAAACAGGTCGAGCCGCAGGTGGAGGCGCTCGTGCTGGCCGCGCGGCAGCTGGAACTCGACGCCGACGAACTGTGCCGCTTCATCGCCCGCAAGCTGGGAGAGCACCCGTGACCACACCCGCCGTCTACGCCCGCAATCTAGGCAAGAGCCTGGGGTCCAAGACCATCCTGCGCGACATCTGCGTGGAAGTGACCCCCGGCAGCGTCGTCGGCATCATCGGCAAGAACGGCGCTGGCAAGACCACGCTGCTCGACGTGCTGCTGGGGTTCTCGCCGCCCAGCACCGGCGGCTCACAGCTGTTCGGCGCCGACAGCTTCCAGCTGCCGGCCAACGTCAAAAGCCGCATCGGCTTCGTCCCGCAACAGGACGAACTGGTCAATTCCATGACCGGCCGCCAGCACCTGGCGCTGACGGCGGCCCTGTCGGGCCGCTGGAACCACGCGCTCATCACCCGCCTGCGGCAGGCCTGGGAGGTCCCTATGGACCGAATCGCCCAGCAGCTCTCGGGCGGCGAACGCCAGAAACTGTCCACGCTGCTGGCGCTGGGGCACGAACCGGACCTGCTGGTGCTCGATGAGCCCGTCGCCGCGCTGGACCCGGTGTCGCGGCGCCAGTTCCTGCAACAGCTGCTGGAAATCGCCAGCGACTCGCGCCGCACGGTGCTGTTCTCCACCCACATCGTCTCCGACCTGGAGCGCGTCGCGGACCAGATCTGGATCGTGCGCGCGGGGCAGCTCGCCTGGGCCGGCGCGCTCGACGACCTCAAGGAATCGGTGGTGCGCCTGCATATCAGCGCCCGCCAGCCCCTGCCCCTCGCCCTGCCGCTGGCGGGCGTGCTGTCCCTGCGGACCGCGGACCAGCGCGCCACCGCCGTGGTGTCGCACTGGGATGCCGACGTACTGCCACAACTGTGTAAAGCGCTGAACGCGGACATCGACGTCGAGCCACTGGGACTGGAGGACCTGTTCGTGGAGTTCCACGCATGAAAGGCGCGCTGGCGACGACCGTGCTGATGTTCACCATGGTCCGGCTGCAACGCTGGCTGCTGTGGTCGGGGTTGATTGCCCTGGCGACGGGCGCGCTCTGCATCCTGGGCGCCGTGCGCGCCTGGTGGCCGCCGGTGCTGCTGATCTCCGGCTGCGCCCTGGTACTGGGTCTGCCCGTGTTCCTCAGCGGCGTGCTGCTGCGCCAGCTCGCCTCGCCCCGCGCGCTCCAGCTGACCCCGGGCGCACGCTCACAACTGCTGCTGGGCACGCTGCTCACCACGTTGCTGGTGGCCACGGGCGTGGCGCTGACTGCCGCCCTGCTGATGACGCACGTCTTCTCGCAACCGGCACACGGCGGCGAGCTGTACGGCCGGACCGCCCTGATGTTCAGCGCCACATTGCTGACGACGACCCTGTGCTGTTGCTGCTTCTACTACAGCAGCCGCCTGCGCTTCGGCTTCCTGATACCGCTGGTGGCGTTCACGGGCCTGCGGCCGCTGCTGCCGCTGGCCGGTCAGCTGCGGTTGCTGACGCCGGCGGCAATGCTCGCCTCGAGCCTGGGACTGTGGGTCGTGTTCACCCTCGCCTTCCTGCGCGCCCGCCGCATCGCGCCGGCGGTCTGGGGCACCACGGCGCAGGAACCGGACCTGCGCTTCACGGGCTTGCGTCCGCGGGACGCCGCCGGCGATCCGGCACCGGCATTCACCCGGCCGCAGGCCCTGCGCGCCTTGCTCTCCGGCGTATATGCCAGCGGACGCGCGAGCGTGGTCCGGCTGCTGCTGCGGGTGGTGATGTTCTACGGCGGCCTGCTCGCCTTGATCATCCTGGTGTCGCCCGGCCATGGGACGCATGGAGAAAGCGGCTTCCTGACCAGCATGCTCAGTTTCATGGGCACCGCCGTCGTGTTCGCCATGGCGGCTTCGATGATCCGGCGCGCCCGCTACCTGTGGCTCAAGGCCGGCCTCGACCGGCGGCAATTGTTCCTGACCGTCGAAGCCCTGTGCTGGCGCGTGATGCTGGGGGCAGCCGTCATTCTGCTGGTGATGGCGGGGCTGTTCTGCCTGCTGCTGGGAGCGCCCCCGCAGGTCCTGGCCAGGGCGGAGCTTCTGACCCTGATCCCCGGCGCCGCCATCCTCTACCTGGGACTGCTGTGCATACAGGGCTGGCGGCTGCCCGACGTCCTGGTGGGCGCTGTCTATACGCTGCTGTGGCTCGCGACCTTCGTGCTGTCCATGAGCGCGACGCTGAATCCGGCCCTGCTGTACCTGCTCGCGGTCCAGGCACTGCTCATCCCTGTGTTCCGCTTCTGGGCCCGGGCCCGCTGGGACCGCATCGACTGGCTGCGCAACATGCCACGGCAGGCGCTGCACCGGCCCGTGGCCTGAAGGCCGCGCCGGGCCCGGACGACTACCCTCGTAACTGGCCGCTCAAGCCGCCACCGGCATCCACGATGCCGTGGGCGAGCAGCCAGGCGCGCGCATCCTGCGCATCGCCCTCGAACCAGGCGCGGGTGCTGCCCAGCCGGAAGCTGTAGCCCCAGGTGTCCATGTCCCGCATCAGGCGGTCGCGCCCCACGCCCGGCAGCAGGCCGGCGAGCAGGATCTGCAGGTAGCACACCCCGCATTCCTCGGGGTCGTCGCCGCCGGCGTCGGTGTGCAGCCCGGTGCGCCGTTCGGGGCTCATGCAGATGTAGTGACACGCCTCGTGCAATGCGGAGTGCACCGGGGTGTCCAGGCGCACGTAAAGGCAATCACCCACCAGGCCGGCCTCGCTGTCACCCCAGAACGAACCCGGAATGTCCTCCTGCGGCGCCAGCAGCTTGAGGGCCAGGCCATAGCGGTCGAGCAGCAGCGCAAATGCCACCCGGTCGATTCCAGACAGGCGCAGCACCGGCGCATCCTGCTTGAACTGTGGCGGGCGCTCCTGCCCCTGCATGGCGTGGGGCTAGTGCTGCAGGCTGGACAGCCGGCGCATGACGATATCGACCAGGTCGTGGGCCAGCGCCTGGCGCAGCACCGTCTCCTCGTTGCCCTTGGCCAGCAGCTCGTTGACGTCGAAGCTGTACTCGCGCGTGGCCGAGACTTCCTGCTCGTCCAGCAACTCATCGCCGCCGGCGCTGACCGAGAACCGCACCGTGTAGGTCAGCTCGTACTCACGCGGCAGGTTGTCCGGTGACACCGACAGTACGCGCTGCGTGACCTTGTCGGTCGCCACGTGCACCACCGCGCCGGCCTTGGTGTCGTCCTCGGCCAGTTCCACGCCGTTGATCAGCAGCGCCTTGCGCAGACCCTGCACAAAGTCACTCTGCCGGTCCCTGGCCTGCACATAGGTGACCTTGAATTTCGGCGACAGCGGCGCCCGGCCCTCCAGGTGAAAGCCGCAGCCAGCCAGCACCAGTGCCAGCGCACCCGCCCCGGCCAGCAACGCCCGCCGGCCAGCCGGCGCCCGGCGAAAACCAGGCTTTTCGCCCTGCGCTCCACCCTCGCAAAAGGCGCCGCGGGCGGCTTTTTGCCATGAACTGGAACTAGACAACGATGTTCACCAGCTTGCGTGGCACGTAGATCACCTTCTTCGGGATGGCGCCACTGGTGTGTTTCAACACCTGGGCATCCGCCAGCGCCACGGTCCGCACAGCGGCCTCATCGGCGCCCGCCGGCACCACCAGCCGTGCACGCATCTTGCCGTTCACCTGCACGCCGATCTCGATCTCGTCCTGCACCAGTGCGGATGCATCAGGCTGCGGCCAGGGCTGGTCGATCAGGGCGCCCTCGTGGCCCAGCGCCTGCCACAACGCATGGCACACATGCGGCACGATGGGCGACAGGCAGAAGGCCACGAGACGGAAGGCCTCCTGGCGCACCGCCCGGGTCTGGGGGGAGTCGTCGTGGAAACGGCCTATGGCGTTCAACAGCTCCATCACCGCGGCGATGGCGGTGTTGAAGGTGCGGCGGCGGCCGATGTCGTCCGTCACCTTGGCCAGGGTGTGATGCGCAATGCGCCGCAGTTCCTTCTGGGGACCGTCGAGGGCCGCGACATCGAGCGCCGGCGCCGGACCCGCCTTGACGTGCTCGTATACGGCGGCCCACAGGCGGCGGATGAAGCGCGAGGCGCCCAGCACGCCCTCGTCGGACCATTCCAGGGTCTGTTCCGGCGGCGCGGTAAACATCACGAACAGGCGCACCGTGTCGGCGCCGAAGCGCTCGACCAGCTTCTGCGGGTCCACGCCGTTGTTCTTGGACTTGGACATGGTGCCCAGGCCGTCGTAGTTGACCTCGACGTCCTGGCCGTCCACCTTGGCGAAGTACTTCCTGGCGCCGCCCTCATCCCGCTCCTGGATCTGCGCCGGATCGAAGAACTGCCGGCGGCCGCCCTCGGGATGGCGCCAGTAGATGTGGTTCAGCACCATGCCCTGGGTCAGGAGGTTGCTGAAGGGCTCATCAACGCTCGGCAGCCCGAGGTCACGCATGACCTTGGTCCAGAACCGCGAATACAACAGGTGCAGGATGGCGTGTTCGATGCCACCGATGTACTGGTCCACGGGCAGCCAGTACTTCACCCGCTCATCGACCATGGCCTTGCCGTCGAAGCTGGCATAGCGCAGGAAGTACCAGGACGAATCCACGAAAGTGTCCATGGTGTCCGTTTCGCGCCGCGCGGGCTGGCCGCACTTGGGACAGCTGCACTCGTAGAACGCAGGCGTCCTGCCCAGCGGATTGCCGCTGCCATCCGGCACCAGGTCCTCCGGCAGCACCACCGGCAGGTCGTTGTCCGGCACGGGCACGTCGCCACAGGCCGGGCAGTGGATCAGCGGGATCGGGCAGCCCCAGTAGCGCTGGCGCGAAATACCCCAGTCGCGCAGGCGGAACTGCACCCGCTTGCGGCCGATGCCGCGCTTTTCCAGCGCGGCCGAGATGGCGTCCACCGCGGCCTGGAAGGTGAGACCCGAGAACTCACCTGAATCATGGGTGATGCCGTGCTCACCGTAGGCGGCGATCCACGGCGCCTTGACGTCCTCGTAGGCGCCAGTGGCGGAACGCACCACGCCTACGATGGCGATCCCGGCGCGCTGCGCGAACTCGAAGTCGCGCTCATCGTGCGCCGGCACGCCCATGACGGCGCCCTCGCCGTAGCCCATGAGCACGTAGTTGGCGACCCACACCTCCACCGGCTTGCCGGTGAAGGGATGCAGCACGTGGAAGCCCGTGCGCACGCCCTTCTTCTCCTGCATGGCGATGTCGGCTTCCATGACACTGCCGCGCCGGCACTCGGCCACGAACTCCGCGACCTGCGCATTGCCGGCCGCCACCGCGGTGGCGATCGGATGCTCGGCGGCGATCGCCATGAAGGTGGCGCCGAACAGCGTGTCGGCGCGGGTGGTGAACACCTTCAGCTGTCCCTCGCCGCCCATGAGGGCGGCAAGCCTGCCGTCGTAGGCGAAGGCGATCTCCACGCCCTCGCTACGGCCGATCCAGTTGGCCTGCATCAGCTTCACACGCTCCGGCCAGCCCGCGAGGCCGTCGAGGGCCGACAGCAGCTCCGGCGCGTAGCGCGTGATGTTGAGGTAGTACATCGGGATTTCGCGCTTTTCGATCAACGCGCCCGTGCGCCAGCCACGGCCATCGATCACCTGCTCGTTGGCGAGCACGGTCTGGTCGACCGGGTCCCAGTTGACGACACCCGTGCGGCGGTAGGCGATACCCGTTTCCAGCATGCGCAGGAACAGCCACTGGTTCCAGTGGTAGTAGCTGGCATCGCAGGTGGCAAGCTCCCGGCCCCAGTCGATGCCCAGCCCCAGGGACTTCAGCTGCCGCTTCATGTACGCGATGTTGTCGCGCGTCCATTGCGCCGGCGGCACGCCGTTCTGCATGGCTGCGTTCTCGGCCGGCAGGCCGAAGGCATCCCAGCCCATGGGTTGCAGCACGTTGCGGCCCTGCATGCGCATGAAACGGGACAGCACGTCGCCGATCGTGTAGTTGCGCACATGGCCCATGTGCAGCCTGCCCGAGGGGTAGGGAAACATGGACAGGCAGTAATACTTTTCACGGCCCGGGATTTCCCGGGCCGTGAAAGTCTGGTGGCTCTCCCAGTGGTCCTGGGCGGCGCGCTCGGTCGCCGCCGGATCGTAGATCTCTTGCATCTTCTTCTGTCAGTCGGGGCCGGCGTCCTGCCGGCGGTTCATTTTCAGTTCAATCGCAATGGCACGAAGATCTGCTGGTCCTGGCGCTGGATCAAAAGCGCGACGCTCTTGCCCGCGGCCTTCGACGCCGCCTGCAGGTCCGCGGTGCTGCGCACCGCATGGCCGTTGATCCCCAGGATGATGTCACCGGGCTGCACGCCGGCGGCCTGCGCCGGACCTGCGACGCTCTCCACCACCAGTGAGCCATCGGTCTGGGCCTGCTGCTTCTCATCCGCGCTCAGCGGCCGCACCGTCAGCCCCAGGCGCTCGGCCTGGCCGGCACCACCGGCGCCGCCCTTGCCGCCGCCGGTCTTGCCGGACTTGCCCTGGTCATCGGTGACCTCGGCGATCTTGACGCTGATCTCCTGCTGCTTGCCGGCGCGCCAGATGGACAGCCGCGCCTCCGAACCCGGATGCATGTTGGAAATCAGCAGCGTCAGCTCGCCGTAGTGGTCGATGTTCTGGCCATTGACGCCCAGGATGACGTCGCCCGGCTTCACACCGGCCTTGTCGGCGGGATCCCCGGGGGTGACGCTGCTCACCAGCGCGCCGCGCGGACGGCCCAGTCCGAAGGACTCGGCCAGCTGCGCGTTCAGGTCCTGGATGGTGACGCCGATGCGGCCGCGCACCACGTGGCCGTTCTTGATGATCTGGTCCTTGACGTTCACCGCGATGTCGATCGGGATGGCGAACGACAGGCCCATGTAGCTGCCGGTCTGGCTGAAGATCTGCGAGTTGATGCCGACCACCTCGCCGCGCGCGTTGAACAGCGGGCCGCCGGAGTTGCCGGGGTTCACCGCCACGTCGGTCTGGATGAAGGGCACGTAGTTGTCGCTGGGCAGGGCGCGCGCGGTGGCGCTGACGATGCCCGCGGTGGCGGTGTTGTCGAAGTTGAACGGCGAACCGATGGCCACCACCCACTGCCCGGGCTTCAGCTGGCGCGGATCACCGATCCTCACCACCGGCAGGTTGCCGGCGTCGATCTTGAGCACCGCCACATCCGTGCGCTCATCCATGCCCACCACCTTGGCCTGGAACTCACGCCGGTCGGTCAGCTTCACGGTGACCGTCGAGGCGGCGTTCACCACGTGCGCATTGGTGAGGATGTAGCCATCGGGGCTGACGATGAAACCCGAGCCGGTGCCGTGCGCCGGCGGCGCGTTGCGCGGCACGCCCTGGCCCGGCATGCCGAAGCGGCGCAGGAAGTCGTTCAGCGGATCGTCATCGTCGTCACCGGGGGCCCCGCGGCCGCGACGCGTGGTCTGGGCCTTCTCCACCACCTCGACGTTCACCACCGCCGGGCCGTAGCGTTCCACCAGCGCGGAAAAATCCGGCAGGCTGGCGCTGGGCAGCGGCGCCTGGCTCGCCACTGCGGCGTTGTTCTGGGCCTGGCTGACGCCACCCGCCATCGCCGCCGTGGCGGCAATGAGGGCAATGGCGACTCCACGGGTCGAGCGGAAAAACGTCATGTACGACTCCGACGCGGAAATAATGACAGGGGTCCGGTAGACCGCATGCTTACGGTGAAGGTTCCGCGCATACGGCCGGCCATCACGGCCGCGATCAGCGTGACGGCCGCCAGGCAGATTATCAACCAGTTTCCGGTGCGGGCATACGGTGGCAACCCGATCCGGGGGGTGATCCTGGCCCGCAGCACATAGGGGACATACCCGGGGGCCGTGGCCTGCACCCGGCCGTCGGGACCGATGATGGCGGAAATGCCGTCATTGGCCGCCCGCAGCGCCGGGCGGCCGGCCTCGATGGCCCGCATACGGGCGATCTGCAGGTGCTGGTAGCGGGCGGTGGAGTGGCCAAACCACCCGTCATTGGTGACGGTCACCAGGGCGTTGGCCGTGCGCAGCATCTCGAGGTCGGAACTGCCGTAGGCATCGTCGTAGCAGATGGCCGGCGCGAGCACCAGCGGGCCCGCGGACAGCGGCGGCTGGCGCGCGGCACCGTAGTTGAAGCCCTCGAACGGCAGCTTCATGAACCGCAGCCAGTCCCGCGCGAACTGCGGCACGGGAAAGACCTCGGTGAACGGCACCAGGTGCCGCTTGTCGTACCAGCCGACCTCGTCACTCATGCCGAGGATGGAGTTGTAGTAATCGCCTTCCGGGTTCTGCCGCAGCACGCCGATCACCAGCGCCGAGCCGCGCGCGTGCGCCTGGTGGTACAGGTCCAGCAGGTAGTCCTGCAGGTTCTGCGCGATGTCCGGCGGCGCCGCCTCCGGCCACACGATCACCTGCGTGCCCAGCGCCTTGAGGGTCAGGTCGTGGTAGATCGCCAGCTGCTCGTCACGGTGTCCCTCCTGCCACTTCTCGTCCTGCGGCACCGCGCCCTGCACGATGGCTACGGACACCGGGCTGCCCGCCACCCGGGTCCAGGCCACCCCGCGCAGCGCGAGCGGCACGCCCCAGCTCAACACGATCACGGTGACGGCCAGCAGCCGTTCCCGGGCCGTGCCCTGCCACAACGTCACCAACGCACCCGCATCGAGCAGCACCAGGGCGCTCACGCCGTAGACGCCGGCCACCGGCGCCATGCCGGCCAGCCAGGTGTCGGTGTGCGCATACCCCAGCGACAGCCAGGGAAACCCGGTCAGGAACCAGCCCCGGAACCACTCCACCAGCAGCCAGGCGGCCGGCAGCCCGGCCAGCCAGCGCACGGCGCCCCGCGCCGGCAGCAACCGCGCCGACAGGTAACCCAGCAGCGCGCCATAGGCGGCCAGGACGGCCACCAGCCCCCCCATCACCACCGCCGCGATCCACACCGGGGCATTGCCGTTCTCGTGGATGGCGATGTACAGCCAGTAAGTCCCGCCGCCGTACAGGCCGGCGTTGAACCAGAAGCCGGTGGCCGCGGCCTGGCGCGGCGTCGCGTCCTGCCACAACGCCATCAGCACCGCGGGGCACACCAGCGACAACCACCACTGGCCGAATGGCGCGAAGGCCAGGCACAACGCCAGGCCCGCGAGCGTCGCCACCAGCAGGCGCGTAATCGGATTACCGGTCGGTATCAGGCGCGGCATCGACATCAATGCCGCGGTCAGCCGGTGAGATCGCGGTCGCCGGGAGGCTCCGCATCGGCTGGCAGCAGCAGGCGCAGCATGTCCACGCGCCGGCGGTCCGCGCGCACCACGCGGAACTCCAGGCCATCGACGGTCACGCTTTCACCCCGGCGCGGCAGCCTTCCCAGGGTCTTCATCACCAGGCCCGCCACGGTGTCGAAGTCCCCGTCCGCAAGCCGCGTGCCGAAGTAGTCATTGAACTGCTCCAGGCGGGTGACGCCGCGAACCGCGTACTGGCCATCGGCCTCGCGGCGGATGTCCAGTTCGTCCTCGACGTCGAACTCATCGTCGATCTCACCGACGATCTGCTCGATGACGTCCTCGATCGTGACCAGGCCGGCGACCCCGCCGTATTCGTCAACCACCATGGCCATGTGGTTGCGGTTGCGGCGGAACTCCTTCAGCAGCACGTTCAGGCGCTTGGACTCCGGCACGAACACGGCCGGGCGCATGAACTCGCGGATATCGAAATGTTCCTCGTGGCCGGCCTCCTGGCACAGCCGCAGCAGGTCCTTGGCCAGAAGGATGCCGGCGATGTCATCGCGATCACCGTCCACCACCGGGAAGCGCGAATGCCCCGACTCCACCACCGTCGTCAGGATGTTGTGGCGTGACTCGTCGCGGCTCACACACACCATCTGCGCACGCGGCACCATGATGTCCCGCACCTGCAGATCCTCGACGTCGAGCACGCCTTCCAGCATGCCCATGGCCTCGCCATCGATCAGGCCGCGCTCGCGCGCCTCGTGCAGGCGCTCGATCAGCGCCTCGCGGTTCTGGGGTTCGCTCGACAGGGACTTGGTGAGCTTGCGCAGCCAGCCGACCGCCGCCTGTCCGTTGCGGGCCACTAGCCGGCGCTCCGGTAGGGATTGGCGATGCCGAAGCCCTTGAGCACCGCGATTTCGCGCCGCTCCATGCGCTGCGCCTCGCCGGGTTGCATGTGGTCATAGCCCACCAGGTGCAGCGCGCCATGCACCACCAGGTGCGCCCAGTGCGCCTTCAGCGCCTTGCCCTGCGCCAGCGCCTCGGCGCGCACGACGGCGGCGCAGATCACGAGGTCTCCCAGCGGACGCGGCAGGCCCGGCGGCAGGTCACCGGTGGGCACGGGAAAGGACAGGACATTGGTGGGCTTGTCCTTGCCGCGGTACCGCGCGTTCAGGCGCCGGCTTTCCGGTCGCGCCACCACCCGCACGGCGATCTCGCCGTTGGCGGCACGGCGGCCCAGCGCGGCACTGGCCCACTTGCGGATGTCGGCGCGGGCCGGAGCCCAGCCGCCGCCGCCGCGCACGAGATCCACCTGCAACGGCCGGGACGCCTGGCGGGCCCTGGGCACCGTCATGCGCCTTCGCCCCGCGGCGCGTCACCCCGGGCCTCGTAGGCCTGCACGATGCGCTGGACCAGCGGATGACGCACGACATCCTGCGCATCAAAGAAAGTGAACGACACGCCCTGCACGCCTTTGAGCACGTTGAGCGCATGCTTCAGCCCCGACAGCCTGCCGGCGGGCAGGTCGGTCTGGGTGACGTCACCCGTGACCACCGCCCTGGAACCGAAACCGATGCGCGTCAGGAACATCTTCATCTGCTCGCTGGTGGTGTTCTGCGCCTCGTCCAGGATGATGAACGAGTCATTCAGCGAGCGGCCGCGCATGAACGCCAGCGGCGCGACCTCGATCACGTTGCGCTCGATGAAGCGTGCCACGCGGTCGAAGCCCATCATTTCGTACAGCGCGTCATACATCGGGCGCAGGTAGGGATCGACCTTCTGCGTCAGGTCCCCCGGCAGGAATCCCAGCCGCTCGCCGGCCTCCACCGCCGGCCGCACCAGTACGATGCGCCGCACCTTGTCGGTCTGCAGCGCCTCCACGGCCGAGGCCACCGCCAGGTAGGTCTTGCCGGTGCCGGCGGGCCCCACCCCGAAGGTCAGGTCGGAGGTCTGGATCTGCTTCAGGTAATTGCGCTGATGGCCGCCGCGGGCGCGGATCGAGCCGCGCTGCACCCGGATCGAGGGGTCCTCGCCGTTCGCGGCGTTCTCCCGGTCCGGATCATGCGCGATCTCATGCAGCGCCAGGTGCACGCGGTGCGGGGTCACGTCCTCCACGCCCGCGATGCGGAACAACTCGCGCAACGTGGTCTCGGCCTCCGGCGCGCGGCTGCCGGTGACGCGGAAACTGTCGCCGCGGCGCTGCACCTGCACGTTCAGCCGGTCCTCCAGCAGGCGCAGGTTCTCATCCAGCGGCCCGCACAGGTTGGCCAGGCGCGCATTGTCGGTCGGTCCCAGCTCAAATTCGCGCTGTGGGGCCGGACTGTCCTCGCGGGCATTCATTGCGGCCTTACGCACTGGCCCGCCCGGCATGCAACCGGCCGCGCAGGGAGTGCGCCCGGGCCTCGGTGACCACGACGTCGACAAAGCGGTTGATCAGCGACGCCGGCCCGGGGAAATTCACCCAG
>Ga0153956_1001391_pt1 | contig 21362 bp, 23 predicted proteins | sample TSFL040MetaG_FD_104704 | JGI IMG/M metagenome (GOLD analysis project Ga0153956, IMG submission 104704) | Attine ant fungus gardens microbial communities from Florida, USA - TSFL040 MetaG | ecosystem: Host-associated > Fungi > Mycelium > Unclassified | place: USA: Florida, Wekiwa Springs...
GACTCGCGCCGCGCCCGGTCGAAGTGCCGGTAGGCCTGCAGGAAGGCCTGCTCGGTGAGGTCCTCGGCGTCGTGATGGTTCCCCACCCGGTAGTAGGCGTAGGAATAGACGTCGCGCAGGTGGGCCCGGTAGAAGTCCTCGAAGGCGCGGTCGAGCTCCGCCTTCGCCGCCGGAGCCAGCTGGGCTGGCTCGACGTTCTCCTCGGGGCCGCTCACCGACCCAGATTAGATGAGCGCCCGCGCCGTCCGTCCAACTCATGCCGCCTGCCTCGCCCGCTCGGCGCTGCGCAGCCCGGCCACCCAGTCCTCGCAGGCGACTTCGCCGCGGATCAACTTCGCCAGGCCCTCGAGCGCCTCGCCGTGGACGCCGGAGGCGACGATCGCGTCGGCCAGGAGCGGCGTCGTGTCGAGCCCCTCGGAGGCCTGACCGATGATCGCCGGGATCTCCTCGGCGGGGGTGCCCGCGCCGAGCAGCTCGCCCGCGCGCCGGTTGCGCCCGGTCGGCGCCAGCATCGAGGCGGTCAGGTCGCCGACCCCGGCGAGCCCGGCGAAGGTCTCCGGGTCGGCCCCGCGCGCGACGCCACAGGCGATGCACTCGCGCCAGATCTCGGCGACGGCGATCCCCGCCGCGTTCAGCCCGTGCGGCTCGGCCGCCGCGGCGGCCAGCGCGGCCGCGTTCTTGGCCGCGCCCGCCATCTCCACTCCGACCACGTCGGCGGTGCGCTCGCAGACCAGGTCCGCCCGCTTGAAGACCTCACCGAGCTGGGCGCGCAGGTCGGGGTCGGCGGAGCCGAGCACCAGCGCCGCGGAGCCGGAGACCGCCTCGGCCGCGTGGGCCGGCCCGCCGAGCGAGGCGAGCGCCCGCGCCCGCACCCGTTCGCCGACGTACTCGGACGGCAGCTGGCCCTGCGGCGCGATCAGACCCTTGGTCAGCAGCAGGATCGAGGAGCGTTCCCCGGCCCGGTCGGCGATCGACCCGACCGCCGCGGGCAGGGATTTGGAAGGGATCGCGAGCACGATCAGGTCGAGGCCGGCGAGCTCGATCGCGCTCGCCGGGCGCACGTCGATCGCCTCCGGCAGCGGCACCCCGGGCAGGTAGCGACGGTTTTCGCCCTCCTCGATCAGCTCCGCCGCGCTCGTCGCGGTCCGCGCCCCGAGCTGCACCTCGAGCCCGCCGCGAGCGAGCAGCACCGCCACCGCCGTCCCCCAGCTCCCCGCGCCGATCACGGCGGCGCGGCGCATCGGCGGCAGGCCGCCCAGGTCTTCCCACTGCAGGAGGACGTTCGGCCAGATCCGCGTCGTCACCGTTTCGGCGAGCGCGGTCGAGGGCTCCTCGGACTGCGGGAAGGTCATCGCCCGGCCACAGCGGACCTTCACCTTGCGCGGCCGGATGCGCCAGCCGCGGCGCACCTGTTCGGTGCCGATCACCGCGGTCGGCAGGATCGGCGCGCCGGTCTGCAGCGCCAGGCGGCCGACGCCGCGCTTCGGATCGGCGAGGCTGCCGCTGCGATGGCGGGTGCCCTCGGGGAAGATGCAGAGCGTCCCGCCCCGTTCGACCACCATCCGCGCCGTCTCCATCGAGTCCGCGTCGGCTTCGCCACGGCGGATCGGGAAGGCACCGAGACGGGACAGGAACCACGCCTGCAGCGGCTTCTGGAAGAGCTCCACCTTGGCGACGTAGTTCATCGGCCGTCGCCAGGGCAGACAGGCGCCGACCACGAACGGGTCGAGGAAGCTGCGGTGGTTGGCGGCGACGATCAGCCCGCCGTCCACGTGGCGGGCATATTTGCGCCCGGTCCGCGAAAGCCGGAAGTAGACGAGGAAGAAGGGGACGAAGAGCAGCCGGATGACCACGTAAAGCGGCCAGTTGACGCTGTGCTTGCGGGTATAGGCGTGCAGCGCCGCGAGGCGCTCGTCGGAGATCACCCTGTCGGCTACACGGGGATCGGCCCCGGGTTACGTCAGCGGGGCGCGCGGATTTACGACCGGCCGCAGGTTCGGTTCGACCTCGTCGCGCAGGTGCTCGAAGGCGGGCGGCAGGGAGAGCTTCTCCCCCAGGTGCTCGAGCGGCTCGTCGACGGTGAAGCCGGGGCCGAGCGTGGCGACCTCGAAGAGGACGCCGCTGGGCTCGCGGAAGTAGACCGACTTGAAATAGAAGCGGTCGATCTCCGGGGTCGGGCGAGCGCCGGCCGAGATCGCCCGCTCGCGCCAGGCCATGTGCTCCTCCGGGGTCGAGGCCCAGGCGACGTGGTGGACCGAGCCCGCGCCCTGGACGCCGCGCTCCCCCGGCGGCGGGTCGTAGATGTAGAGGCCGCCGCGCTCGTCCCCGCGCGCCTCCCAGCCCGCGTCGGTCGCCTCGAACTCGAGCGCCTCCAGCAGGGCCGTGCTGGCGTCGGGCGCCGCCGCGTAGGCGCGCACCGCGTGGAAGCCCTGGAGCGCCAGCTCGCGCGGAACCTCCGGGTGGTCGGCGATCAGCGGCGCGTCGGGGACGTCGGCGACGAAGAGCTCGTGGTCGAGCCCCTCCGGATCGGCGAAGTGCAGGCTGTCTCCTTCCCGGCGGCAGTCGATCCCCAGCGCGCCCAGCCGTCCCTCCCAGAAGTCGAGCGCCTCCGGCCCGCCGACCCGCCAGACGATCCGGTGCACCATCCCCGCTCCCGCCCGGCCGAGCGCCGCGCCCGGGTACTCGAAGAAGGTCAGGTCGGCGCCCGGGTCCCCCTCCTCGTCGGCGAAGAACAGGTGGTAGACGGTCGGGTTGTCCTGGTTGACCGTTTTCTTGACCATCCGCAGCCCCATCACGCCCGCGTAGAAATCGACGTTGCGCTGGGCGTTCTCGGTGATCGCGGTGATGTGGTGGATCCCCTCTAGCTTCATGTCCCACCTATACCATCCGTCAGGTGAAGCCCTGGCGACGGAGGACCGTCAAAGCCCTCCTGGCGCTCGGTGCGCTGCTCGCCTTCCTCAGCGTCTTCGCGATCTGGGTCGAGCGCCAGGCCCTCGACACCGGCGAGTGGGTCAACACCTCCGGCAAGCTGATCCGCAACGCGACGATCCGCTCGGCCCTGAGCGAATACCTGGTCGAACAGATCTACGAAAACGTCGACGTCGAAAAGAAAGTCGAAGAAGCGCTGCCGGGGGACACCAAGGAACTCGCCGGGCCGGCGTCCAGCGGCCTGCGCCAGGTGGCCGGGCCGGGGGTGGAAAAGGTGCTGGAAACGGGCACCGCGCAGGGGCTCTGGGAAACCGCGAACCGGACCGCGCACGAACAGCTGATGGCGGTGCTGGAAAACAAGAAAGAATCGGTGAACACGGCCAACGGGGAAGTGAAGCTGAACCTCGGCAACCTGCTCACGAATCTCGCCGGGCAGGTCGGGCTGGGCAAGAGCCTCGCCGAAGAAATTCCACCCGACTCGGGGAACATCACGATCCTCAAGTCGGAACAGCTGAAGACCGCGCAGGACATCGTGATCGCGATCAAGGGCCTGGCGCTGCTGCTCTCGATCCTCACCTTCCTCGTCTTCGGCCTGGCGATCTACCTGACCCAGGGCGGCCGCTGGGTGACCGTGCTCTTCAGCGGCGTCGCGCTGATCGTCGCCGGCCTGCTGGTGCTGGTGCTGCGGCAGGTCGCGGGCGGGATCGTCGTCGACCAGCTGGTGAAACAGGAAAACGTCAAGCCGGCGGTCGAAGCGGCCTGGTCGATCGGGACCTCCCTGATGGTCTCGATCGCGACCACGATCATCATCGTCGGCGCCTTCTTCGCGGCGGCCGGCTGGCTGTCCTCGCCGACCGGCGCGGCGCGCGGGACGCGGCGGGTGCTGGCCCCGGCGCTCGACCGCTACCTGCCCTACTGCTACGGCGGCCTGGTGCTGATCCTCGGCATCTACCTGCTGAGCGCGTCCGGGGTCGGGCTGCGGACCTTCCTCACCGTGGTGGTGCTCGGCATCATGGCCGCCCTCGGCCTGCGCGAGCTGAGCAAACAGACCGCGGAGGAGTTCCCGGGCGTGACCTTCGGCGAGGTGCTGGCGCCGACCCGCCAGGCCATCGACAAAGCCGTCACCGACGCGAAACTCAGCGAGCGCGCGTCGAAAATCAAACTTCCTGACGTCAAACGGCCGGACGTGAAACGGCCGAGCGGGATCGGGATCCCGGACGTGCGCCGGCCGGGCGGGCGCGGCGGCCGTCGGGGCGAGCCCGCGGTGCCACCGCCTCCCACGCGGGTCGAGGTGATGCAGGAGGAAGATGCGCGCCTCTCGAGCCTCGAACGGCTGGCCACCCTGCACGAGAAGGGTGTCCTCACCGACGAGGAGTTCGCCACCGAGAAAGCGCGCCTCCTCAAGCTGTGATCCGCAAGCGCCTCCTCTCCGCCCTGCTCGCGGCGCTCGCGCTCGCCGTCGTCCTCGCCTCCTGCGGTGGCGGCGGCAGCTCGTCGGTCACCGAGCGCACGGTGATGAAGAAGTCCCAGCCCAGTTCCGGGACGACCTACCTCCCCGACGTCACCGGCCGCAACTTCGTCAAGCCCGCGAGCTACGGCTTCGGCGGCGACGGCGACCTCACCGCGACCAAGCTCGAGTGGCACGCCTGGGGCGAAGCGAAGGCGACCGCCTTCGGCACGATCGCCGAGCACCCGGCCAACGGCCTCGTCGACACCTTCAACGGCAGCGTCACCGCCTGGGCGCCAAAGACCTGCAAGGGCGCCCGCTACTACACCGAAGTCATCGCCCACGTCCCGAAGCAGGCCGACTTCGTCCCCACCGAACCGACGAAGCTCAAGACCCCCTGCGACTAGACGGCCGGGGATGTGGTGCGCGAGCCGGATTCGAACGGTCAGGAATCTCCCGTGTTCCTTAGTTCGGAATAGCCGAGCTTTCGAACACCGCAAGAGCTTCCGTGGTTCGAAATCCCCCTCTGGGGTGGATTTGGAACCACGCAAGAACCCGCGTGGTTGGAAACCTCGGTTCACCCCAACCCCCACCCGGGTACATGCCCCCCATGGCGACCATCCGCACCACCGACAAGCGCAAGTTCGAGGTCGAGGTCAGCGCCAGGAAAGCTGACGAAGAAATCGTCCGCGTCGGTGGTCGGGCGATCCCGATCGTGGATCTGAAGTTGGCCGGAGAGGACACGATGGTTTATCTCAACGCACACCACATCGTGTCGATAGAAGACGACGATTAGTCGGTACTACCGGTCCCGTTTGGACTTCTATTCGGTACCGGCGTAGTTTCGTGACACCTACCCTTCCCCGGTCATCCGACCGAAAGGGAGCGTCACGTGTTCAAGTCCACCCGGAAGATCCTCGCCGCGGCAGCAGGGGTCGCGCTGATCGCCCTCGTCGTGGTGCTGCCGACCGCCGCGTCAGCGCAGCGGCGCGACATGGACTGCGCCGACTTCAGCAGCCAGAAGTCCGCCCAGATCTTCTTCCTGAAGCACGGCGGCCCCCGCTACGACCCCGACCGCCTCGACGCGGATCACGACGGGATCGCCTGCGAGGACAACCCGGCTCCGTACTACTACGGCAAGCGCCTGCCTTGATCCGCCAAGGGGCCGCTTCGGCGGCCCCTCCTCAACCCACCGGGCCGGTGGGGGTGTCCAGGTGGCGGGTCTCGTTGAAGCTGCGCAGGAGCCAGTGGCCGTCTTCGTGGACGACCAGGCGGGAGATCGAGCCGTTGTCGGCGTGGATGAAGGCGAAGGGGCGGCTGCCGGTCGCCATCGCGCAGAGCTGGCCGATCACGGCGCCGTGGGCGAAGGCGACGGCGACGGTGCCGGCGGGCACGGAGCCCGCGATCGTCTCGATCGCCCGGCGTAGCCGACCCTCGAACTCCTCCGGCGCCTCGGCGCCCGGGATCACGTCCCAGTGTTCCCGTTCGGCGACCTCGACGACAAGGGGATCGCCTTCGGCGACCTTGATGCGGTAGCCCCCACCCTCGAGCTCGCCGAGAAAGATCTCGCGCAGATCGGGCAGCACCGTCGGCTCGAGGCCGATCTTCTCGGCCAGCGGTGCCGCGGTTTCCTGGGTCCGTCGCAGGTTCGAGACGAACGCGCCGGAGAAGCGCTCGTCGGCCAACTCCCGCGCCACCGACCGCGCCTGCTCCTTGCCGACCTCCGACAGCGCCGGGTCCCCCTGCCCGTCGATCAGCGGGAAACGCCTGCCCGGCAACGCCGCTTCGGAAGCACCATGACGGACGACGACGATCTCCACCGAATCGGGCGGCGGGACGTAGCGGTGCTGCTCGAACCCGCTCGCTTCGGTGGTCGGCTGCTCGGTCATCGGTGATGTTTGTGGGAAGGCGCTTTGGTCCGCTTCCGCAGCAGGGTCACCGGCACCTTCAACACCTGCGGAACGCTTAGGCCGGCCGCACGGAACAACACTTCCGCGTTGACCCTCGCGCGGCCCTTCCGGTGCAGCGTCCTGGCGATCTTCCTGGTCGGGATCAGGGGGATATGGACCATGCCGGTCGGCACCGTGCCGGGGTAGTAGCCCCTCACCCCCGGGCTGACCATGCTGAGTTCGCCTTCGCCCGGAGCCCAGACGAGCAGTTCGCCGCGGCCGGTGCGGCGGTCGTTCACCACCCGGAAGAACACGGCTCGGTCGATCGGTTCGAAGACCCCGCCGACGTTGGTGTCGTTTTCGACCGTGAAGGAGCAGCCGCCGGCTCCGCCGCACGGCGAGGGGATCACGATCGGCGTCAGCGCGTTCGACGGTCCCGAGAACCCGGTGTTGCGGAACCCCCATTCGGTGAACTTCACGGACGGGTTCGCGGCGGCCTCGCTGAACGCGAGTTTCGTCCCGCGCGGAAATTCGGCTTCGCACGTGCCCGGGCAGTTGATCCCGAGCGGTTCGCTGACGATCCTGCCGGACCCGGACACGCTGGCTTTGACGATCTGCGTCGCGGTTCCCAGGAGTTCGAAGGCCAGCCCCGGTTCGGCGCCTTCCGGCGGTTCGCGGATGGCCTGCGTTTCAGGCGTGTTCGGACCCGTCAGCCAATACCAATCGTCTTCTTCGCCGGTGCTCATCGCCTGCACCGAGATCCAGTAGTTGCCTGCGTCGTACTCGTGGATATGGTCGAGCCGCGGTGCGCCTTCGAGCGGGATCCGGTAGTTCGGCCCGCCCGCGACCGTGACGGTCTCGCTGAAGAGTCGGTCAAGGGGGCTATCGATCGGGAAGGTGCCGCCCCCGCCCCAGAGGATCTTCACGACGAAGGTGCGCGGGTGCTCGATCTCCGCCTTGCCGTACACCTGGATCTCCTCGGGGTGCCAGTGGGCGCCGTAGGGGACGACGAAATCCTCGTAGGTCCCGAGGTATTCGGCGCGGTAGACGGCCTTGACGCCGACGCCGGACGGCCCCGGCGGCTGATCGACCAACACATCCGCCCCCGCCGGTGACGCCCAGAGCGATGCCATCGCCAGCACCAGCCCGACCAGCGCGGCGATCGCCCCTGCCCTCCTTGCCCGCACCCTCCTCCCCCTGTTCAGTGAATTTCGCGCGGCGAGCCTACCGGCAGGGCGTTCAGGCCGCCGCGAACTCGGCGGCCCGGGCGGCGAGGCGGTCGGCGTGCGGGATGTCGGCCCGGCCGGCGAGGCGTCCATAGATCTCCGCGTAAAGGGGAATCAGCTCGGCGCGGAGCGCGGCGAGCGCCTCGGTCCCGTCCCCGGTGTCGCCCGCGCGCCAGGCCAGCGCGGCCTCGACCAACGGCAGGTGCTCCGGGGCGACATCGGTGCCGTCGCGGTAGTACGCGACCGCCTCGTCGTTCCCGGCCGCCTTCGCGGTGTCGACAGTGTGGAGGAGCCGGACCGGCCAGAGCACCAGCTTCGGCGTCGACCGCGCGTCGATCTGCTCGGGCGTCAGCGCGGCGAGCTCGGCTTCGAGCGCGCCCGGCCCATAGCGGACGAGCGCCGCCGCGACCGAGTGTTCGAGGACTTCCTCGTTGGGAGGTTCGGCGCCGAACTCTGCCCGCAGGTCCTCGCCGGACACGAGGACCCCCGACTGCATCAGGTCCCTGCGGTCGATTGCCGGGAACCTCGACTCGGGCGGCGGCGCGGCGAACCGCGACCAGGCGACGTGGAAGATCGAGAGCCGTTCCGCCAACGGGCCGGGGACGGTCTCGCGCACCTCCCGCGCGATCGCCTCGACGTCCAGCCGCCCCGGCGGCAGCTCGGCGGTAAGCAGGGCCAGGTCGACATCGCTGGCGTCGGGACTGAACCCGCCGTGGCCGAGGCTCCCGATCGCATAGGCCGAGACGAGGCCCTCCCCGAGCTGCCGCCCGGCCGCCTCCACCCCGGCGTCGATGACCCGCCGGCCGTCCGCTGATTTCGCATGAGAGGTGATCAAGGCGCGTCGCTCACGTCGCGGCGCGGACCTTCGGCGTCGGCTTCGAGAGGCTCTGAGGCTGGGGGTACGATGCCTCAGTGGCACCGGCCACCAGATCCAGGCAGTCGGAAGTTCAGCGTCGTCAGGAAGCAGCCGAGCGGATGCGCGGGATGTTCGCGCACCTGGCCCAGGGCTGAAGCACCAGCATCGGTCCTCGATGGTTCTGGATCCTGAACGCGGCCGAGCCGTTGCGGCCGAATTGAAGAAGCTCGGCGTGAAGGGAGTCCTCATCCAGGCAGCTGAGCAGGGTTACATCACGGAACTCGCATGCCAGATGCCTAAATGTTTCTGCCCCGAGGAGCTTGAAGGCGCGTGCCACTTCGAGCCGGTCACCGACGATTTGAGCGACTGGATGCCCACCCACGAGCACTTCCCCCGCTCCAAGAGAGAGGGCGGGCACCGAGTCGTCGACAACGCCGTCTTGGCGCACCGCCCCTGCAACCGCATCGGCTACTCCATAGAGGTTGACCGTCCGCACGCGAAAGATCTCGCGCGGGTCGAGAAAGCCCGCGAGGAAGCGATCCGCCGCAACAGCGAAAGACCGTAGTCGCAAAAGCCCGCCGCCGGGATCGAACCGGCAACCTCCTGATTACAAACTCGGCGCGGAAAGCTGAACCCTACTGACGCTGACCGCGCTTAACCTGCAAATCGACCACTTCCGCACCCTCCGCATCTGACTCCGACTGACCTTGGCTGAGGTCTTCTGCTGCCAACTGCTGCCACCGGCCGCCGTACCGGGATTCGAGCTTGGCGCGGCGTTCAGCCGATCGCTTCGCGGACTTCAACTCATGCGCGTAAACCCGCGCCGTGGTGATGCTGTTCTTGTGACCCAAGCGCCAACTGACTTCCTCAAGGGAATCGCCAGCGTGGATCGCCTCGCTCGCCGCCGAATGCCTGAGCGAGTGCCAAGACGGAACCGAGTTGCGAGGCGGGGGAACCGGGTTGTCGTCGTCATCGAGGACGTGTAGCAACGGGAACATCGGTCGGCCCTTGTCGTCGGTGGCGTCCACCTGGGCGCGGCGAAGCTCGCGGGCGAGGTTCCGTTGGCTGATCGCTTTGCCGGTCTTGGTGCAGAACACGAAATGGTCGGGCTTGCTGAATCGACTACTCGCCTTGAGTTCAGCGAGTCTCACGGCGACGAACCTTGGAATCTCGACCATCCGCCTTGACTCGGGCGTCTTGAGACGACGGCGTTTGCCCTGCCTGTCGGCCTGGTGGTCGAAGGACACACTCGCCTCATCGACATTGACGATGTCGAGGTCGCCCCAGACCAAGCCGCTGATTTCCGATTGCCGAGCGCCGGTCGTCGCCGCCAGGACAAGCATGGTGCGCCAAGGCTCGGCTGCCGCTTCTATGGTCGCGTCGAGTTGGGCCGACGTGAAGATGCAACGCGGCGGCGTCTCTGCCAGGCGAGCACGGTTGGAGCGATCCATCAATTCGATCGGGTTGTCGCCGCGCCAGTTCATTTCTCCCTTGGCGAAGCGATAGACGCGGCCCGCAGTGAGAAGCGTGCCGTTGATGGTGGACTCAGAGAACCCTTTGCCGCGAAGGTCGGCCACCAGGCGGGAGGCGTCGGCGGTGCTGATCTGATCGAGGCGGCGGCGACCCCAGACCGAACGCAGGTAGACGAGCCTTTCGCGGTAGTAGTCCCCGGTTCGGGGAGCCAGATTGACCACCTGCGTTTCGAGCCATGCGTCGGCCGCCCTGCCGAACGTCAGCCGGACGTTGGCGATCTTGACCCGCGAACCAAGGATGCGGTCGCGCTCGGCCCGCGCCTCGGTGATCTTGTGGCCGACCGTCTTGAACGTCTGCGAACCCGTGGCCGACCTGAAGCCGACCTCATAGACCTTCCTCCCGCTCGCATCCCGCCGTTCGTAGATGCTCCTGTTGGCCTCACCCTTGACGCGGGTTCGACGCTTGGCAGGTTTGGTCGGCAATTGACTACTCCATTCGGCAGCGGAACTAACTGGGCGAGCTTACAACCCCCTGATGACGTAACAGGTGATCATTTGAAAATACCTGCTAATTAACTACTTCTGTGACAGCAGGGCAGCACTTGGCAGCGAATCGAGGGCCTACACATCGCCAGCGAGCCAATCGCCCAAGTCGCGTTTGCGGAACCGCAACCTGTCCCTGGGCACCCGCTGCAAACTCGGGATGCCCTCGGCGGCAGTAAGCCGATGAAGCGCATTGAGGCTCGGCAGGCGCAAATAGTTCACCGCTTCTCGGCTGTCCAAGATCGCATCGTCGTCAAGCTGGCGGTCATGAGCAACCGGGGCGCGGCCCGCGATACGGGCGGCGACAGCGTCTGCCAGGTGCTCAAGCTGATCCTCGTCCAGGGTGACCGTAAAGGGGAGATGATTGATCCCCTTCATCGGAACGCTCCGCCGGGATCAACGATCTCCTCCCCTACGACACGCAGCCTCCCGCCGCCGACACGAACGCGGACGAACGGACCCACCGCGCTCGGCAGGCCCAACGCTTCCGGCAACTTGCGCCTTCCTTCGGTCAGGCCAAAGGGACGCCACGACTTCGACAACCGAATCGGCCGGAACCTCTTGACCCCGCATCGTCGCGCCCACCTGACCGCCTCGGCCGCGCCCTTGGTGATGTACCAGGCGAGCCGTCCGGCGTCTTCTTCGGTGGCGGTGACGCTCTCGATCCACCTGATGCGGCCGAAGCCGACCTTCACGGCGATCTCGCGGAGCGTCTTCCACCAGATCGACTTCCCGCCAACCAGCACGACGTTCAGGTGCGGCCTGCCGCGCTTGATCTCCACGGCCACCGCGAAGCTCTCGTAGTGACCGCCGTACCTGAGTCGTTCACGGAGTCGATCCCAGGCCCTGCGAAGGCCCGTTGGGTCCAACCCCTCGGCTGGTGAGGTCAGGACGATGTAGCGGACCGTAAGGCCGTCTTGGAAGGCGAGACACATGCCCTCCTCGATCACCCAGGATGCGAGATCGCGGTTGCGGTCTGAGCAGGTCGAACAGGTCCATCTCTTGCACGACAGCGGGAAAGCCCGTCCGGTGGCCTGACAGAAGACGTACAGCCTCTTGGTGGTGGGACAGCGCGAAGGCGGCGCGGCATCTATCGCGTCACGGATTTCTGGCGTTTCTCTAAAGAGATCGTTATTGCGGCCTCCATCAAGAGAAGGCCGAAGACCAACCCCTTGCCCGGAGCCTCTACGCTTGCCCATGTGGAGCGCCGTACTCGCTCTGCTTAGACGCGTCGCTCGTCGCCACGGGCGGCGCGTCCTCGTTCAGGGACAGGACCAGGCGCACCAGATCGGAGACGCGCATCCGCGCCTCCCTGGCTCGCCGCTGAAGTCGGGAGGCTTCAGCCTCGTTGAGGCGGACCCTCAGATAGCGACTCTTGCGAGATGAAGCTGGTGATGATCTGAGACCTTGCAACTGAATGACCTTTCAACTCGATGACTCATGGACATCGCGCCTGTCGAGTTGGAATGCAGTTGGTTCAGTTGGGTCTCAGATGTGGACCGACGCGCTTTAACTCTCAGATGCTCGGCGCGGGAGCCTCAGACCCTTGCGGGCGGCGGCGATCCACTTCGTGGCGGAGTGTACCCCATCGGTCGAATGTTGGCCGATGACGACCGAGTCCGTACTGTCGATCGCGATAGAAACACCACGCATAGCGAGTAGTCATTAACGGTAAGGATCTCGAACTGCGGCCCGGTACTACAGGGCCTGTCGAAACGACCTCTACAGCCACACAAAGACGTGCGGAAAACCTAGGGAAAACGCCCGAAAACCTATAAAAAGGTAGTGCGCAAGGCGATCGAAGGCGGCGTTGTGTGAGAGGTCGTGCCCCGGCACATGCTCGTAAAGACTCGGCCGGGGCTACGACTCTCCCCCTCAGTGTGGGCGAAGGTTTTTCTCCAACTCGTCCGCGAGCCCACGCATCTGTGCTTCGACGCGGGGGTGCCGCCGGGGATGGACGCTCGACGCAACCGCCTGGCCCGCGACGGTGCAGTAGACGACCGCCTGCACCTTCTCGGTCGTGATGCCGCTCGGATTCGCGGTGATCACGCCCCAGCTGCCGTGATCCACGCCCATCTGGCTGATGGCCATGCCGTAGGGGTTAGAGGTCGATCCGCCGCCGCTAACGGCACGGGAGCCTGCGGGGCAATACGCGGTCGAGGTTTCGACGCCGTTGGCGAGGACAGAGTTGTTCGGCCCGTAGTAGGCGGCGATGCTGCTGAGGGCCGTTGGACCTGCGGGGCCGGCTGGGCCTGCGGGACCGGCCGGACCCTGCGCCCCCGCCTTGCCCTGCGGCCCTTCCTTGCCCGGTTGCCCTTCCTTGCCCTGCGGCCCTTGCTGCCCCGGCTTGCCCTTCAGCTTGTTCAGCACGGACGGCTTGATCTGCGACGTGCTGGTGATCACGTACTTCTTGGCCGCATAGGCCGTGCCGCCGAGTGCAAGCGCCAGAGCCAGCACCGCGATGACGCCCGCAGGCGTTGGACGAAGTCGCATATATATCCCCCTCGCCTCCCCGTCGTTGTTTGGCTCGGCCGGGGGGTGGCAGGGCCGACCGAGCGACCTTACGTTATCGGCTCTGTACGTCATTGGCTCTGCTCTCGACCATGCGTACGTGGAGCCGAAAGCTCAGGTCGGAGCCAACATCAAGCGCCAGCGCGAACGGCTGGAACTAACGCAGGAGGAGGCCGCGCACCGATCCGGCGTACATCCAGTCGAGTTCGCGAGGGCGGAGCGCGGAGAGCGGGACATGCGCGTTTCGACCATCGCGAAGCTGGCACGGGGACTCGATACGGATGCCTCCGAGCTACTCCAGGGCGTCAATTAGTCAATCCACCCCGGCGATGAAGCGATCAGTTCCCGGCGACGGGACGCTTGAAAAAGCAGATCGTCGCGGTGCCCTTGACCGAGCCAGTGAACCCGCCTTTGAGAGTGATTTCCTCCTGGGAGACAAGCTCCCATCCGTCAGCACCGATGGCATTCAGACGAGCGATGAACTTCTGAACCTCCTCGGCCTGGCGCTTGGAACTCCACCGCTCCGTGAGGTCGAACGTCTCGACGTAGTACTCCCACCGCGTGATCGTCATTCGCAACTGCCCCTGTCTCCGTGATTTATGCGCGAACCCTTTCAGGTGGTCTGGGAGGCGGTCAAGGAGCACTTCCGTCAATGGATGAGCAAGGCGAACTGATCGGCAGCGAGCCGGAGGGGATGCCGAAGATCAACAAGGCGGTACGCCTGCGCCCGGATCGCCGCCAGGAACATCAGCCGAGCGAGTAGTCAATTCGCCCGCGATGGAGACAGCGGTACAACCGAATCGAGGAAGCTGGCGACCCCGCCAGGTGGAATCAATAGGGGGACTTCAGCGCGTCTTGCTGCCAAAACGCTGCCATTTGGCGATTTTGGAGACGGATTGCGGTTCGGCTCATGGGCCGCAATCCGTTCTGTATAGCCAAAAGCCCGCCGCCGGGATCGAACCGGCAACCTCCTGATTACAAATCAGGTGCTCTCCCAGGTTGAGCTAGGCGGGCGTGGGGCCGATAATGGGGCTTAGATGGATGTCACGTTTCGCTTTCTCGGCCCGGAAGAGGGTGGCGTCCTGACCGAGGCGATAGAAGCAGCTTACGGGACGACGTACGACGTCCGGTGGGTCTACGACCCGGCGGAGGTTTGCGCCCGGCTTGCCGACGGCCGTTACGTGAGCTGTGTGGCCGAGACGACGGCGGGCGATCTGCTCTGCCACGAGGGGATGAGCCTCGCCGCGGCGGGCGACGCGGTCGCCCATTCGGGCCAGGCGGTGACGCTGGAGGCGGCGCGCGGCCAGCACCTCTTCACCCGCACCAAGCAGGTGCTGATGGACTGGGGGCAGGAGCGCGGCCTGGCGGGCATGTACAGCGAGGCGACCGTCGCCCACCCCTACAGCCAGAAGGCGAACATCGAGCTCGGGGCGCACGAGACCGGCTTCCTGCTCGGCTGGATCCCGGCGTCGGTGGAGAACGACGCGGCGGCGGCCGCGCCGGTGCGGCGCAACTCGGCGGCGCTCTTCTACACGAAGCTGAACGACGGCCACGAGCGCCGCGTCTACGCCCCCGAGCGCCACCACGAGATCGTCGGCCAGACCCTCGCCCTCTGCGAACTGCGCGGCACCCTCGCCCAGCCGTCCCCGGACACGATGCTCACCGAGCGCACCGAGATGCACACCGCCGTCGACGCCGACCACAACCTGGCGCTGCTGACGGTGACCGTTCCCGGCGCCGACCTGGAGGAGGTCCTGCGCGCCGAGCGACACCGCCTCTTCGACGACGTCGCCCTCGACGCGATCTACATCGACCTGCCGCTCGACACCCCGGCGACCGCCCTCGTCGCCGACCACCTCGAGGCGCTCGGCGTCTCCTACTCGGGGATCTTCCCCAACTCCAGGGCCGACGGCGACGTGCTGCGGATGCAGTCGCTGCACCGGGTCCGAGTCAAGGCCGACGACGTTGCCGTCGCCTCGGACCACGGGCGCGAGCTGCTCGACTACGTGCTGGCGGACCTGGAGCGCACCGACTAGACCGCGACCTCCCGCGAGGCGAGGTGGGCGCCGACCTTGCGCTTCACCCGCTGCAGGGCGTTGTCGACGGTCTTCGTGTCGCATTCGAGGCGCTCGGCGATCTGCTCGTAGGAGTGGCCGTCGAGGTAGAGCGACAGCACCCGGCTCTCCAGGTCCGAGAGCACCCCGGAGACGCCCGAGAGGCAGGAGACGAGGCTCTCCAGCTCTTCGGTCGCGATCACCTGGTTGACCGGGTCGTGGACGCTCGGGCCCGGCAGGATCTCGTCGAGGGTCGTTTCCGACTCGCCGCTGGCGGCGGGGGTCTGGCTGAAGGAGACGTACTGGTTCAGCGGCGTGTGCTTGTTGCGGGTCGCGGTCTTCACCGCGGTGATGATCTGGCGGGTGATGCAGAGCTCGGCGAAGTTGCGGAAGCTCGACTCACGGTCGGAGCGGTAGTCGCGGATCGCCTTGTAGAGGCCGAGCAGGCCCTCCTGGATCAGATCGTCGGCCTCCCCGCCGAGGAGGAAGTAGGACGAGGCCTTCAGACGGACGAAGCCGCGATAACGGCGGACGATCGTGTCGTAGGCATCGGTCCTGCCGTCCTTGGCGAGGGCAACGAGGTAGTGATCATCAAGCTCAGCTTGAGGGTTAGCTCGTGCTGCCATAGCGTTGCCACGGCCCGCCATGGTCGGCCGAAATTGCTGTCTAGGCGTCGATAGTGCCACAGATCCTTCTCCTTGCTGAAGGGTCGTGGCGCCACTTACCTCCCCCGAGGCGCCTTACTTATCCGGAAGGCATCCCCTCGACTCAAGCCCTCAAGTCGAGGTTCACCCTTTATTGAGGCGGCAGTTTACGCACCCGCAGAGTTCTGTCAACCCCAAATTGCGACTTTTTGCAACCGCCGTTGCATTTGCCCAGGCCCAGCGGCGTCAGGAGCGTTGGCGGACGGACTCGAAGAGGAGAGCCGTTGCCGCCGCCGACACGTTCAGCGACTCCACCTGCCCCAGGCGCGGGAGGGCGATGAGTCCGTCGCAACTGGAGGCCACCCGGGGACGGAGGCCCTTGCCCTCCCCGCCGAGGACGAGGACGGTGGGACCGGTGAGGTCGACCCCCCACGGCGGCGCCGGACCGTCGGCGTCGGCGCCCCAGATCCAGAAGCCGGCGTCCTTCGCCGCCCCCAGCCAGTCGGCGAGGTTGCGGACGTGCGCCACCTCGAGGTGCTCGACCGCGCCCGCCGAGGTCTTGCAGGCGACCGGCGTCACCATCGCCGCGCGCCGCTCCGGGATCACCACCCCGGCCACCCCCGCCACCTCGGCCGAGCGGCAGACCGCGCCGAGGTTCCGCGGGTCCTGCACCTGGTCGAGCGCGACGATCAGCGCGTCGGACTTGCGCAGCATGCCTTCCGCGTCGCCGTAGGGGTAGGGATCGACCTCGGCCACGACCCCCTGATGGTCCGGGGACCCGCAGAGGCGCTCCAACTCCCCCGGCGAGGTCTCCGGTGCGCGCCACACCTTGTGGACGCGCCGCCGCCCTCGTTCCGCCTCGTGCACCGGCTGGACGCCGTAGATGACCTGCGAGGCCATCAGGACTTCGGCACGAGCCGGGGACCCTCGGCCGAGTCCCTGACCTCGTAGCCCAGCTCCGCGAGCCGGTCCCGGATCGCATCCGCGCGAGCGAAGTCCCTGGCAGCCCGAGCATCCTGGCGCTCCTGGAGCAGCCGCTCGGCCTCCGGATCAGCGTCGTCCTGCCCCGCGGCAATCGACCCAAGCCCGACGAGCTCAAGCATCTCCGCCACCGCCTCGACCGCCCCCGGCAGCTCGTCCTCCCGATTCGCTTCCCCGACCAGCTCGAAGACCTCCGCCATCGCCCGCGGCGTATTGAAGTCGTCAGCAAGCGCCTCCCTGAAGGCCTCGAGGCGGGCGGCCGGGGGGGTCTCTCCGGAGCCTCCCGGCTGTTGTTCCGGAGAGACCACCCCGGCCGCCCGCCCCCCCTGCGTCCTGAAGAAGTTCCGCAACCGCTCGACCCTGGCAACCGCTTCCTCCATCGGCAGCTCCCCGAACGCCAACGGCTGCCGGTAGTGCCCCGAGATCAGGTACGCGACCACCGCCTCGCGCCCATAGCGGTCGAGCGCCTCGCTCAGCTGGAAGATGTTGCCCTCCGATTTCGACATCTTCTCGCCGGCCGCGTCGACCATCCCGTTGTGCATCCAGACGTGGGCAAAGGGCCGCCCCGCCGCCTCCGACTGGGCGATCTCGTTCTCGTGGTGGGGGAAGACCAGATCCGAGCCGCCGCCGTGGACAGCGAAGGAGGCGCCCAGCTCCCGCTCCGCCATCACCGAGCACTCGATGTGCCAGGCGGGCCGACCGGGACCCCACGGTGACTCCCAGGAGGTGTCCTCGCCCTCCTTGGTCGACTTCCAGAGGGCGAAGTCGAGGCGCTCCTCCTTCAGGCTCGCCGAGCCCGCCTCCTCGCCCTGGTCCATGTCCTCCGGCCGGCGGTTGGAGAGCTTGCCGTAGCCGGGGAAGCTGCGGACGCGGAAGTAGACGTCGCCGCCCGACTCGTAGGCGTTGCCGCTCTCGACCAGCTGGGCGATCAGCTCGACGATCCCGTCGACCGTCTCGGTCGCCTTCGGCTCAGCGTCGGGTCGACCGAGCCCGAGGCGGTCGGTGTCCTCGACGTAGGCGGCGGTCATCTCCTCCGCGAACTTGGCCGACCCCTCCCCCGCCCGCGCCGCCGCCGCGTAGATCTTGTCGTTGATGTCGGTGACGTTGACGACGAGGCGCGCCTTGTAGCCCTCCGAGCGGAGGAAGCGGGCAAATAGCGAGAAGACGACGAACGGGCGCGCGTTGCCGATGTGGATGCGGCTGTAGACGGTCGGGCCGCAGGCGTAGATGCCCACCTCATGGCCGGCGTCGAGCGTCTGCACCGCCCCGCTCAGCGTGTCCCTGATCCGCACCTCACGCATCGTGCGGGCGAGGTTAACCGGCCCGCGGCGTCGAGGGCTAGTAGGTGCGGTAGCCGGCGGGCGACTGCGGTTTCCGGGCGGTGCCCCGCAGCCAGGTCGGCCCGTCGTCATCGGCCGCCGCCTGGACCTCGCGGCGCGCCTTGCCGGCGCTGGCGCGGATCTCTTCCTCGGTCGCCGCGCGGGCTCGCTCCTCGCGCCGCTGGGCCTGCTGCTTGATCCGCTCGGACTCCGCCTGGAGCTGCTCCTCGGCGCGGGCGCGGGCGGAATCTTCGGCCTCGCGCTCGACCTTCTCGACCAGCTTGCGGACGCTCTCCTCGGCTTCGTGGCGGACCTCCTCGGTCCCTTCCATGACCCGCTTCTCGATCTCCTTCTCGAGCTCGATCGCGGTGTCGTGGGCGGCCTGGGCGGCGGCCTCAGCTTCGGCGGCGCGCTGCTCGGCCGCGGCGACGCGCTTGTCGGCGTCGGTCTGGATCCGCCGGCGGGCCTCCTCGACCCGGCCGTCGATCTCGGTGCGCACGCCCGCTTTCGCCTCCTCGACCTCGCGCTCGGCCGCCTCGATCTCGCGCCGCGCCCGCGATTCGGCGGCTTCGACCTTCGAATCGGCGTCGGCGTCGGCTTCAGAGGCCTTGGCGAGCATCCGCTCGCGCTCCGCCTGCGTGGTGCGGCGCAGCTCCTCGAAAGACTTCTCGGCCCGGTCGCGGCCCGCCTCGGCGGCCGCCAGCTTCGACTCGGCGGCGGCTTGGGCCTCCTTCGCGGCTTCGATCTGCCTGCGCGCCTCGGCGCTCATCTCGCGCAGCGTCTTCATCGCCCGCTCTTTGAGCTCGGCGCGGAACTTGTCGGTCGTCCCCTCGGCGGCGGCGACGCGCTCCTCGGAGACCTTTACCCACTCCAGGGCCCGCTGCGCCACGGCGTGCATGTCCCGGTTCGCCTCACGAACCGCCTTCAACTGCGTCGCAGGCTCAGTCATGCGGTGGAAGCCTACTGGGCGTCCCGGCTGCTCGTCTCGCGAGCCCGCAGCTCCCGCTTCAGCACCTTCCCGGTCGCGTTGCGCGGCAGCTCGTCCAGGAACTCGACCTCGCGCGGGGTCTTGTAGGAAGCGAGGTTGGCCTTGACGTGGGTACCGAGGTCGGCCTCGGTCAGCGCGGCGCCGCCCTCGAGCACCACGAACGCCTTCAGCCGCTGGCCGAATTTCTCGTCGTCGACGCCGATGACCGCCACCTCGGCGATGCCGTCGAGATCGGCCAGCAGGTCCTCAACCTCGCGCGGGAAGACGTTCTCGCCGCCGGAGACGATCATCTCGTCGTCGCGTCCGTCGACGAAGAGGCGCCCGTCGGGGTCGAAGTGGCCGACGTCGCCGCTGGAGAGCAGGCCGTCGATCGCCTCTTTGTTGCCGCCGCCGGTGTAGCCCTCCATCTTCATGTCGTTGCCGACGAAGATCCGCCCCACCTCGCCCGGCCCGACGTCCTCGCCGGCCTCGTCGAAGAGGCGGACGACGGTGCCGCGCGGCGGCCGTCCGGCGGTCCCCGGGGCGGCGCGCAGGTCGCGAGGCGTGGCGATCGTGGCGAAGGAGACCTCGGTCGAGCCGTAGAGGTTGTAGATGTTGTCGCCGAAGCGGTCCATCCACAGGGTCGCCAGCTCGCCCGGCAGCGCCGAGCCAGACAGCGCGGCGATCTTCAGCGACGACAGCCGGTAGCGCCGCAGCGTCTCGTCGGGCAGGCCGAGGATCCGCTGGATCATCACCGGCACCACGGTGAGGACGTCGGCGCGGGTGCGTTCGATCGCCGCCAGCGTCTCCTCCGGGTCGAAGCGGCGCCGCAGCACCATCGTCGAGGTGGTCGGCAGAGCGATGACGAAGTGCAGGAAGCCCCAGGAGTGGAAGAGCGGCGCCGCGATCATCATCGTCGAGCCGCGCCGGTAGGGGATCATGTCGAGCAGCGAGGCGAGCGTCATCAGCCCGTCGGGGCTGGTCCGCTGGGCGCCCTTCGGCGTGCCGGTGGTGCCCGAGGTGAGGATCACGAAGCGGGCCTTGTCGGGCGGCGGCGCCAGATCGGCGGGGTCGCCGGCGGCGATCAGCTGCTCGACCGTCTTCGCCCCCGCGGGGGGCGCACCGTCGTGCCAGGCGACGATCCGCTCGACGCTCGGCTCGACTCCGGCCAGAAGGTCGCCGAACTCTTCGTCGTAGACGAGCGCCTTTGGCCCCTCCCGCTTCATCACCTCGACCAGTTGCGGACCGGCGAACATCGTGTTGAGGTAGAGCGCCGAGGCGCCGAGCTTGGCCGCCGCCAGGGTCGTCTCGAGGAAGCCGCGGTGGTTGCGCGCCATCACCCCGATCCCGTCGCCGGGACCGATGCCGAGCGCCTCGAAGGAGTGGGCGAGCGCGTTGGAGCGCTCGTGCAGCCGGCGCCAGGTCAGCGCGCCGCGTTCGTCGAGGATCGCAATCTCGTGCGGGTGCTCGATCGAGGCGACGGTCACGCCGGTCGCGGGCGACGCGCCCCAGCGCAGGAAGGTGGAGCCGACCCGCAGCGCCTTGTCGGGGCGCATCGGCCCGACGATCCCCGCGCGCCGCAGAACCCGCCCCTCGAAGAGGAGGTCAGAGACGGCCCCCCGCACGTCCGTTTGCCCCGTACTAGCCATCGATCCATGAAGACTATTGGCCAGGCGGCCGGCAGGCCAGTCCGGTGTCGTACCGATGGCTCTGCGTGGCTCCCCGGGGGTTCGGGAGCGGGGGCTCGGGGGGCTTGCGGCCGTCCGAGGTGGGGGCTCGGGGCCCGGGCGGCCGTCCGAGGGGGCGGGGGTTCGCGGGGCGGGCGGCCGTCCGGGGCGGGTGCCCTGGGCGCCTGCGGCCGTCCGAGGGAGGTCCTGGGCTCCTCATGGGGGTCCGGGCAGGCTGTGACCCCCATGAGGAGCCCAGGACGCGCAGGCTTGCGGGAGAGGTCCAGGGTGCGTCACGTTTCCCGGGAGGTCCCGTCACAGAATCCCGCCGGGTGCGAGGGATTCGAACGATCAGGAATTAGCGTGGTTCGAAATGGTCGTATAGCGACCATTTCGAACCACGCTAATTCCTGACCGCCTCCTGACCGCCCAGATACCCCCAGGACGTGAGCCTCCCGTGGGAGAGCCGTCACAGGTCGTGGGGAGGTCGGACTTCCGTGACGTCCCCGCGCGCAAGGGTCCACACCTCGCCCCGATCGGTGACGAAGATGCCGGGGACGTCACACTGGCCCCCTGAGGGTCCCCGGCCCGGACCGAGTTCGCAGTCAGCGACAACATGTGTCGTTAAGTGCGAACGCGCCTCCTGGCGTGACCCGCGAGGCATGGGGAAGACGGGAGGAAGCGTGACGTTCCCGGCATCTTCGTGACGAGGCCCGGGATCGGTGAGGGATCCGTGCCATTTCCGTGACGCTCCCGTCCCTCCCGTGAGGCACCCGTGCGTCTCCCGTGACCCTGCGGCCTCACGCACCCTCCACCCTCCCCACGAGACCCGGCCCTCTCGTGGCGGCCACAGCCTGC
>Ga0153956_1001392_pt1 | contig 21354 bp, 19 predicted proteins | sample TSFL040MetaG_FD_104704 | JGI IMG/M metagenome (GOLD analysis project Ga0153956, IMG submission 104704) | Attine ant fungus gardens microbial communities from Florida, USA - TSFL040 MetaG | ecosystem: Host-associated > Fungi > Mycelium > Unclassified | place: USA: Florida, Wekiwa Springs...
GATTCGGGAGGCCGCGGAGACGGGATTTCGGGCGTCCGTTCGTCATTGCGAGGAGTGCTTGCGACGAAGCAATCTAGCTCTTGTTCTCAAAGAGTGGATTGCTTCGCTTGCGCTCGCAATGACGTTGAATCAACCGCGCCGTTTCACCGTGCCCGCCTCGACATGGAACACGTCGGCATGGGCGCCGATGTCGGCGAAGGCCGCAGGGTCCGCGCCGGTCATCCAGACCTGCGCGCCGAGGCGCGTCAGTTCGTCGAACAGCGACCGGCGGCGATCCGGATCGAGATGCGCGACGATTTCATCGAGCAGCAGCAGCGGTGTGATGCCGGTCATTTCGGCGACAAGTGTGGCATGCGCCAGCACGAGGCCGATCAACAGCGCTTTCTGCTCGCCGGTGGAGGCATCGCGCGCGGGCATGTTTTTCGGCGCGTAGATGACCTGAAGGTCGGTGAGATGCGGTCCGTTCAGCGTGCGCCCGGCCGCGGCATCCTTGGCGCGGCTGTCCCGGAGCATCTCGCGATAACGGTCCTCGACGGCGGTGGCGGTTTCGGTGAGCAGCGCGTTCTCCATCCAGCCGTCGAGAGCGATCAGCGCGGACGGAAATGCGGACTGGCTGCCGCGCGTGGCCAGCATCGCGCTCAGCCGCTGCAAGGTCTGGCCGCGCTGGGCGGCGACGGCGACGGCGAGTTCCGCGGTCTCGCGTTCGATGGCGTCGCACCAGTGCGCATCGAAATTGCGGTCTTCCAGCAGGCGATTGCGTGAGCGCAGCGCGCGGTCGAGCGCGGAGACGCGGCTGGAATGCTCAGAGTCGATGGCCAGCACGAGGCGGTCGAAGAACCTGCGGCGCTCGGAGGCCGCGCCCATGAACAGGCCGTCCATCGCAGGCGTCAGCCACACCATGCGCAAGTGATCACCGAAGGCGGCGGCGGATGTCACCGGCTCGCGATCGATGCGCACACGGCGTGTGGATGAGGTTCCATCCGCGCGGGGCGCATCGATGCCGGTGCCGAGGGTGGCGAGGCCGTAAGCGCCTTCCACTTCGGCCGAGACCGCCCAGGACCCGTCGCCCTGAATGTCGGCGACGTCATCCAGCGTGGCGCGGCGCAGGCCGCGTCCCGGCGAGAGAAAGGAAATCGCTTCGAGGCAGTTGGTCTTGCCTGCGCCGTTGGCGCCGACCAGCGCCACCAGATCGCCGCGCGTCTCCACGTTTCCCGCGCGGTAGTTGCGGAAGTGCGTCAGCGACAGGCGCAGGATGCGGGAGACGGTCATGCGTTGTTAGATAGCAGGCCGAGGAACGTCACAACAGTTTTTGATCGTCATTGCCGGGCTTGACCCGGCAATCCATCATCCGCGTTAGCGGATAATTTCGTCGTAAAGATCGCTCCAGTCCGGATTGCGCCTGACGATCAGGTCGATCTTCCACTCGCGCGACCAGTGCTTGATGTTCTTTTCGCGCTGGAGCGCAGCGGCTATGGTGTCGTGCTGCTCGAAATAAACAAGCTTCTTGACGTCATAGCGCTTGGTAAAACTCTCCGCGAAGCCTTTACGGTGCTCGTATGCGCGGCGCACCAGATCGTTGGTGACACCCACATACAACGTACCTCCCGGCCTGCTAGCAAGGATGTAAACCCAATAGCTCATTCGAAGAAGATGGATTGCCGGGTCAAGCCCGGCAATGACGATTTTTGTTATGCAGGATCGCGCCCTCGCTTCACGCGGGCACCCACTCCCACAAGGGGAGAGGGAAGCTTCGCGCGAGAGCAAACAGAAAGAGCTTTACACCCGCATCGGCATCAGGACGTACAGCGCGCCCTTGGCGTCCTTGTCCTGCACCAGCGTTGGCGAGCCGGGATCGGCCAGCCGCAGCACCGCGACCTCGCCCTCGATCTGCGCGGCGATGTCGAGCAGGTAGCGCGAGTTGAAGCCGATATCGAGCGGGTCGGACGCGTATTCGACTTCCAGTTCTTCCGTTGCGCTGCCGGAATCCGGATTGGTCACCGACAGCACCAGCTTGCCCGCGGACAGCGCCAGTTTCACCGCGCGGCCGCGCTCGGAGGAAATCGTCGAGACGCGGTCCACCGCGTCCTCGAAATCCTTCTTGTCGATGATCAGTTCCTTGTCGTTGTTCTGCGGAATGACGCGGCCATAGTCCGGGAACGTGCCGTCGATCAGCTTCGAGGTCAGCACCACGTCGCCGATGGTGAAGCGGATCTTGCCCTGCGACAGTTCGATCTTGAGTTCGGCCTCGGTGTCCTCGATCAGGCGCTGTACTTCGCCCACGGTCTTCCGCGGTACGATCACGCCCGGCATGCCTTCGGCGCTCTTGGGTAATGGCAGATCAACTTGAGCGAGGCGATGGCCGTCGGTGGCGACCGCGCGCAGCGTGCCGTCCTTGGCGGTGCCTGCCGCATGCAGATAGATGCCGTTGAGATAGTAGCGCGTTTCTTCGGTCGAGATCGCGAACTGGGTGCGGTCGATCAGCCGCTTCATGTCGGCGGCGCCGAGCGTGAAGGAATGGGTCATGTCCCCGGCGGCGAGATCGGGGAAATCGCTTTCCGGCAGGGTCTGCAGCGTAAAGCGCGAGCGCCCGGCGCGGATCGCCAGCACGGAGCGGTCGCCGTCGCCTTCCAGCACGATCTGCGAGCCGTCCGGCAGCTTGCGCACGATGTCATAGAACATGTGCGCGGGCACGGTGGTGGAGCCGCCGGTGGCGGTTTCGGCCGCGAGCGTTTCGGTGACTTCGAGATCGAGGTCGGTGGCTTTCAGGCTGAGGCGCGACTTGTCGGCGCGGATCAGCACGTTGCCGAGGATCGGAATCGTATTCCGCCGTTCGACCACGCGGTGCACGTGGCTCAGCGATTTCAGGAGTTGCGCGCGCTCGACGGTAACCTTCATGACAATTCCGCCTGATCTCAAGTCCATAGCGTGATTGGAAGTGCCGGGCGGCCGGACAGCGCACCGCGGCGATTGGACCCGCGGGCCGGGAAAAACCAGATTTCGCCGCACCCCACGGGGTCGGTAAGGTGACGCGAATACGTTGGAAGTTCAAGGGTGCTGGCGGCCTCACGGCCGCTTTCCCCCTTTGTTATCTCAACGTTATCTCAGGCCGCGCCGGGAACGGGCTGCTTATTCCTGAAGCTGGCGCTTGAGGAGTTCGACCTCATCGGACAGCGAGAGGTCCTTGGCCACCAGGGATTCGATCTTGCGCACGGCGTGAAGCACCGTGGTGTGGTCGCGGCCGCCGAACCGCCGGCCGATTTCCGGCAGCGAGCGCAGGGTCAGCGTCTTGGCGAGATACATCGCGACCTGGCGCGGGCGGACCACGTTCGCCGTGCGGCGGGAGGACAAGAGGTCGGAGCGGCTGACATTGTACTGCCGGGCCACCACACGCTGGATCTCCTCGATCTTGACCCGCTTCGGCTCCATCGGGCGCACCAGATCGCGCACTTCCCGCTCGGCCATTTCCAGCGTGACCGGCGTGGCGTTCAGCTTGGAATGGGCCAGCAGGCGGTTGATCGCGCCCTCGAGGTCGCGGCCGTTATGGGTGATGGTCTTGGCGAGATAGTCCAGCACCGGCATCGGCACGTCGAAGGTGGCGTGATGCGTCTTCGCGGCGGAGACGCGCGATTTGAGAATTTCGAGACGCAGTTCTTCGCCGAGCGATCCCATTTCGACCACAAGGCCGCCGGCGAGACGCGAGCGGACGCGATCATCGAGGCTTTCGAGGTCGGACGGCGGACGGTCGGCGGCGATCACCACCTGACGGCCGGCGTCGATCAGCGCATTCAGCGTGTGACAGAATTCGGACTGGGTGGATTTGCCCTGCAGGAACTGGAGGTCGTCGATCACCAGCACGTCGATGCCGCGCAGCGCTTCCTTGAAGGCCAGCGCGGTCTGCGATTTCAGCGCGGCGACGAAGCCGTACATGAATTTTTCGGCCGTCAGATACAGCACCTTGCGCTCGGGATTGGAATTGCCGGCCCAGGTCACCGCCTGCAGCAGATGGGTTTTGCCGAGGCCCACACCAGCATGGATATAGAGCGGATTGAACATCACGCTGTCGCCGCGGCGGCCTTCGGCCACCTGACGCGCGGCGGCGTGCGCGAGGGTGTTGGAGCGGCCCATCACGAAGGTCGCGAAGGTCAGGCGCGGATCGAGCGGCGAGCCGCCGAGCGCGTCGTGGCTTGCGGACACCGGCGCGGTCGCGGTGTTGCGAACTTCCGCGGGTGGACGGGCGGCGCTGAGGTCGGGGCGGCGCTCGACCTGCGGGCCCTTCACGGCCGGCGCGGCGACGCGCATCGCGGTGCGCACCGACAGCTCCACGCGCTTGACGCCGGGAGCTTCGGCCTGCCAGCAGGCCAGCACGCGATCGACATAGTGACTTTGAATCCAACTCTTCAGGAACTTGGTCGGCACCGTCATGTAGACGCAGTCGTCCTGAATGCGCTCCAGATCCATGCGCGCAAACCAGCTCGAATAGACATCTTCACCCGCGTTGCTGCGCAGACGGTCCTTGAAACGCGCCCACTGGTCGCGCTCCGCGTCTGCAAGTTCGATGGCCGGCTGGATGGACTGTGTCGAGATGGTCATTTGCACTCTGATCTTCTGATTTGTGTTCTGCTCGGCGATACGATCGCCACGACATGACTTGGCCGCCTGCGGCCGTTGTGTTGTCCGTCATCCGCCGATGCTTCGCCGTTCGGCGTTCATCGCCGTTTGGCATCGCTGGTTCGGGAGAAGGAAAACGCGCCGGGCGCTAGGGCCGACTGGCGTGGAGAGGAGGGCCGCAGGGCGCGGCGGATACGTCCAGGGACATCGTGCTGATGAAGGGGAATTCCACGCTGCCGCTTTGTCGTTTCCGATTGCTGGACATAGAAATCACCCCTCCCGCCGCGGAGATGCCGCGGCAAGTCATCATCACGTTAAAACTGTTCAAGTTCCGCTCGCGTCGCCCGGTCAGATGATCCGGCTTTCACGCAGCGTTGGTCGCCCGTCTCACTTCCTCACCCGGCTTTCCAGAACTGACGAACGGTCCATCTGCGGCCTCTCGCTTTTGGCGTAACATCGGAAAGGTCCGATCACGCCCCGGAGAAATCTTCGCACAGAACATCGTTCCCACAATTCACGTGGGTTCGACGGAACCATCGCTTGGAAAGCATCGCTAGCTTGCAAACCCGTAACTGATTGCATGCCCGCCAAGGTACTCAAATCGCGCTGATCAGAAGAACCTTGGGCGCCGCGACAGAATTAGAAATACACGACGGGACACGCCTCGCAATGAAATTGATTCCAGAACGCGCGCTTGAAATTCGACTCGCATGCGATGTGAAACCGCGCGCGCTTGATGACAAAACAGCAAGGTTTTGAATCTGTGCGGAGATTCGAAAAGTCGGACAACTGTCACAAAGCTTCGGAGCGCCCGAATAGTCTTCATAAATTATTTAAGATTCGTCTGGCGACGAGCGCGTTTTCCAACTGGTGCGTGATGCTATGCCGATAAGGTCTTCGTGACTCGTGGATTTTTGTGATCGGCGGAGGAGGGTAACCCTTCGCGTCGCATCGGCATAATCGCGACGAGGCACTTGCATTTTTCAAACTCGCATGGGTGCAGGTCTTGCGTGCATCCGGCGATGGTTTTGCCGGCGCTGTTTGCCCGAAGCTGCCGTCGCCGGTGCGATGATCGTGCTGCTGTTTGCAGGAGCAAAAGAAAAAGCCCGGCATTTGCCGGGCTTTCGCGAGTTGGTTTTTTCAGGAACGCTTCGCTCGATCAGACGCTTGCTTGCGATGACCTGAGCAATACTCGCAACTTACTTGGCGAGCTTTGCGATCTGGTGCGTCAGGCGCGACACCTTCCGGCTCGCGTTGTTACGGTGAATGATGTTGCGCTGCGCTGCCTGCATCAGGTCCGGCTCGGCGAGCTTCATCGCTTCGAGCGCGGCGTTGCGATCGCCACTCTTGATCGCTTCCTCGACGCGGCGAACCGATCCGCGCATCTGGGTACGGCGCGACTTGTTGATCAGGGTGCGGCGGGCGATCTTGCGCGTCGCTTTCTTGGCAGAGGTCGTATTGGCCATGGTCTCTCGGTTTCTCTCGGTCGGTCAGGTTGCGACTGCGATCCTGCGTCGCCGGGCTGATCGATATCGACCGTTCGGCCGATGCTGGGTGAAAATCGTGTTGTCTGAAATGTTCTTAGCTGAGGACATGTCTAGCAGAACATGCTCTTAAAGAACATCGGCGGCAGGATTGCGCCCGCCGCCAGTTGCGGGTTCTTATAGGGATAACGGCCCGGACCGTCAACGTTTTCCGGGGCCGTTTTGGGGCTCCGGACGGGGTCGGGGCCCTTCCGGGACCGGCGAGGCGGCTGCATAAGCTGCTGAAATACAAGGGGTGAGGGATGATCCGCGGGTTTTTTCGTCTGATCGGGCTGTTTCTGCTGGTCATCGGCTTCCTGTCGCTGGTCTATGACGGGGCCCGGACTATCGCCGACCAGACGCTCCGGATCACCCGGCTGGGCGAGCTTTGGAACGACATCAACCAGGCCAGCCAGCAGTCCTTTCAGGCCATGGTCGAGGGCGTTTCGCCGCTGCTCTGGAACAGCGTGATGAAACTGCTGCTCAACCAGCCGGCCTGGGCGGTGATGGGGATTCTGGGCATCCTGATGATGCTGGTGTTCCGGCCGTCCAAGCCGCTGATCGGCTATTCGCGGAACTAGGCGCGCTGCCGGACATATGATGTCCGGTCCGGATGTAACGTCCTGCTGCCTGCTGCGTAGAGACATATATAGAGTGCAGCGAACTGAAGGAGGAAGTCATGTTCTTCTCCCGCAAATCCCTCGACTTGCCGAGCGCCGCCGAGGCGCTGCCCGGCCGCGCGGCCGAACTGCCGACGGCGCGCACGCATTTTGTCAATGGCCACCTGCTGAAAGGGCCTTATCCCGCCGGTTTGGAAACCGCGATCTTCGGGCTTGGATGTTTCTGGGGCGCCGAGCGCAAGTTCTGGGAAATGGACGGGGTCTATGTCACGGCGGTCGGCTATGCCGGCGGCGTGACGCCCAATCCGACCTATGAGGAAACCTGCTCGGGACGAACCGGCCACACCGAAGCGGTGCTGGTGGTGTTCGATCCGGCGAAGGTGTCCTACGAGGCGCTGCTCAAGACCTTCTGGGAAAGCCACGACCCGACCCAGGGCATGCGTCAGGGCAACGACATCGGCACGCAGTACCGTTCGGCGATCTACACCGCCAGCGATGCGCAGATGAAAGCGGCGCTGGCTTCGAAGGACGCCTACAACCAGGCGCTCAATGCCAAGCGCTACGGCTCGATCACCACCGAGATCGCGCCGGCCGGTCCGTTCTATTTCGCCGAGGACTATCACCAGCAGTATCTGGCGAAGAATCCGGGCGGATATTGCGGCCTCGGCGGTACCGGCGTCTCGTGCCCGATCGGCGTGGGCGTCAGCGCGTAACGCTTACCCTTTATTAACCATAAATGCCGCAAACCGGGCCTGTCCTTCATGTGAGGGCGGGCCCGGAGCGTTTTTATGCGTGCGTCGCGACTGCCGCTGATTGCCGTCGTCCTGTTTGCGCTGGCGGTGTCCGGCTGCATGCGGACGGCCGCGCCGGTGACGACAGGCTATGCGCCGGTCAACGAGCCGTACCGGCTCGATGCCGGCGACAAGCTGCGCGTCGTGGTCTACGGACAGGACGGCCTCACCAACACCTATGCAGTCGGCGCGAGCGGCGCGATCACCATGCCGCTGATCGGCGCGGTGCCTGCGCGTGGACTGACGCCCGCCGAACTCGCCGCCGCCATCACCGCGCGGCTGAAGAAGGGCTATCTGCGCGAGCCCTATGTGGCCGCGGAGGTCGAGAGCTATCGTCCCTTCTTCATTCTCGGCGAAGTCACCGCGCCCGGACAGTATCCGTTCGTTCCCAACATGACGGCGGAAACGGCGGTGGCGATTGCCGGCGGCTTTACGCCGCGCGCCGAGCGCAGCAGCATCAAGCTGACCCGCGTGGGTGAAGGCGGCGCCGCGCAGGCCGTGGTGCCGCCCGGCACCTTCCTCAAGCCGGGTGACACGCTTGTCGTCACCGAGCGGTGGTTTTAGCGCGCGATCCTTCCGCGTCGTCCCGCCGTTCGCATGAATGACAACACATCCTGAGGTGTCATTGCCGGGCTTGACCCGGCAATCCATCCTCCTTCTAAATTTTAGATGGATGCGCGGGTCAAGCCCGCGCATGACACGCAGTGGATGGGGCCGGCTGCAACTAAAACGTCACGTCTTCAAATGCGCCGCGAAGAACGCGAGGCTGCGCTGCCAGGCGAGATCCGAGCTTGCCTTGTCATAGCTGGCGCGCTCGTCGCAGCCGAATCCGTGCTGCGCGCCGGGATAGACGAAGACTTCGATCTCGGGCCGCTTGACCTTGATGGTCTCGACATCGCTTAGCGGAATGCCGCTGTCTTTCTCGCCGAAGTGAAGCTGCGTCGGCACGGTGGGCTTGTCGTCGGCGAAGCGCACGATGGCGCCGCCGTAGTAACCGACGGCGGCACTTAATCCCGACAGCTTGGTCGCCGCCGCATAGGCGACGCTGCCGCCGAGACAAAAGCCGATGATGCCGACAGGCCCCACATCCTTCGCCGCGTCGATCGCAGCCTGTGTGTCGCGCAGCATCGCCGGCCAGTCCGGCGACGCCACGAATTTGCGCGCCACCGCCACGTCCTCGGGCGAATAGCCGGACTGGAAGTTCGGCTCGATGCGATCGAAGATCGCGGGCGCGATGGCGACATAACCTTCCTTCGCGAGGCGGTCGCACACATTGCGGATGTGGGAATTCACGCCGAAGATTTCCTGGATCACCACGATCGCGCCCTTGGGCGCGGCGGTCGGATCGGCGCGATAACCGCCCAGTTTGAAACCATCGGAAGCGGTCAATGTCACGGTCTGTCCCATCAGGACGTTCCTTTCATGTGAGTCTGGACGGGGGAGATGGCCGCGTGGATGCTATTGCCACATCCAGTTGCGGTTCCAGTCGGCCTTCCAGCCGGTGAGGCGTCCGCCGCGGAATTGCAGATAGAGCGGATCGTCACGGAACGACCAGCGGCTGCCGCCGACATTGCGGATCACGAGGTAAATCTCATCGCCTCGCCTGCCGCTCATATAGGTCAGCGGCTGGCCGAGCGCCGCGGCCGCGTCATCCGCGCTCATGCCGAACACCAGCGGCGTGTGGTTGGAGAGCGTGGTGGTGAACGGCGAGGGCGGCAGCGCCTGCTCCGCGCGCACAGGGCTATGCGCAACGGCGAGGGCGACAAGGGCGGCGAACGTAAGTAGTTTCATGGCCAAATACTTGTTGGATTTGCCGTTCAAGGCAAGCCGCCAGCCGGACAAAAGCCGCCGGGGAGGATCAACTTTTTGTCGACATTGCGAATAGGCGCGGGATCGGCGTGGTGGGGCGACCGCATCGAGCCGGCGAAACTCAACGCCGAACAGGGCGATCTGGATTATCTCTGCTTCGAGACCATGGCGGAAGCGACGGTGTCCGCCGCGCAGGTGCGCAAGCGCCGCGATCCGTCGTTCCCGGGATATGACACCTATCTCGACGACCGCATGAATGCGGTGCTGCCGGGTTGCCTGAAGCGCGGCACGAAGATCATCTCCAATCAGGGCTGGATCAATCCGGACGGCGCGGCACGGCGGATCGCCGAACTGCTGCGCGCGCATGGCGCCAGGGGAAAGAAGGTCGCGGCGGTTTCCGGCAGCCTCATCACGGATCAGGTCGCGCGACTCGGCGGCACCATTCTGGAAAACGGCGCGCCGGTGTCGTCCATCGCGTCCGATGTCATTTCCGCCGAAGCCTATCTCGGCGCCGAGCCGATCGTCGAAGCCTTGCGGGGCGGCGCGGACATTGTCGTGACCGGACGTGTCGCCGATCCGTCGCTGTTCCTCGCGCCGATGATGCATGAATTCGGCTGGCGCGCGGACGATTTTGCGAAACTCGGCGCGGGCAGCGGGCTCGGTCATCTGCTCGAATGCGGGGCGCAGGTCACGGGCGGCTATTTCGCCGATCCCGGCTTCAAGGATGTGCGGAATCCCTGGGATCTGGCCTTTCCCATCGCGGAGGTGGAGAGCGACGGCAGCGCGGTCATTGCGAAAGTCGCGGGCACCGGCGGCGCGATCAATGCCATGACCGTGAAAGAGCAGATGCTCTACGAGGTGCACGATCCGGCCAATTACATCACGCCGGATGTGGTGGTGGATTTCACCACGGCGGTGATCGAGGAGGTCGGGCCGGACCGCATGCGCGTCGGTGCGATTTCCGGCAAGCCGCGCACGCCCACCTTGAAAGTCTCGATGGGCTGCATGGAAGGTTTCATCGGCGAGGACATGTTCTTCTATGCCGGGCCGGGCGCGCTGCGCCGCGCGAAACTGGCCAGGCAGATTCTCGAGGAACGCTTCCGCATCGTGAATCTCAAGGCCGACGACCTGCGGATCGATTTTCTCGGCCTCAACGCGATTCACGGCGAAGCCACGCCATCGGATGCGCCGGAGCCTTATGAAGTCGCGGTGCGTGTCGCGGCCCGCTGCAAGACTCGCGAGGAAGCGATGAAGGTCGGCCGCGAGATCGACGGCATGGCGGTGTCGGGTGTGGCCATGACCGGCAAGCGCGTGCCGCATCAGGATCGCACGCGCGAGATCATCGGCGTGTGGTCCACCCTCGTGCCGCGCGAGCAGGTGCCGCACGCCATCTCCTGGTACGAGAGCTGAGCATGCAGGGAAAATTGAAGGTCAAGCTTGAGCGCGTGGCGCATGTGCGCTCCGGCGACAAGGGCAACACCTCGAACATCGCGGTCATTGCCTATCGCGACGAGTTCTATCCGCTGCTGAAAGAGCAATTGACGGCCGCGCGTTTCAAGGCTTTTTATCGCGGCGCGATCAAGGGCGAGGTGACGCGCCATGCCGCGGATAATCTCGCGGCGCTGAACTTCGTCGCGGAAGGCGCGCTCGGCGGCGGCGTCTCGCGAAGTCTTAGCCTTGATAATTATGGTAAGGCGCTGTCGGCGGCGATTCTCGGTTTCGAGATCGAGGTGCCGGAGCAATACGGCAATCTTCTGCGCGGGGCGTAAGGTTCAGCCTGCATCGAAATCATGAGGGGCCCGACATGGCAATGTCCGGCCGCGAGACACCCGGGATTTGGAATGACTTCTGCGATCGAGACACCCCGCATCCGCACCGTGATCAACCTTGGGATGCTGCTGCTGCTGGCGACGCTATGGGCGTCGGCCTTCATTCTGATCAAGATCGCAGTCGTGGAAGTCCCGCCGCTGACGCTGATTGCGTCGCGCACGCTGATTGCCAGCATGATCCTGCTCGGCGTCATGGCCGTCCGCGGAATCAAGCTTCCGCGTGATCCCGATGTCTGGCGGCGCTTCATGATCCAGGCCAGCCTGAACAGTGTGGTTCCGTTCGCCCTGATCGCCTGGGCGGAAAGCCATGTCGATGCGGGGCTGGCGGTCATTCTCGGTTCGAATGCGCCGATCTTTGCCGTGCTGCTGGCCTTGCTGTTTGTCCGTCACGAAAGCCCGACCCTGCGTCAGGGACTCGGCATCATGATCGGTCTTGCGGGAATCTGCCTTGTGATCGGCGTCAATGCGCTGGGCGGACTCGGCAAGGATGTGGTGGCGCAGCTCGCGCTGGTGCTGGCCACGGTGGCGTTCGGCGCGGCGGTGCTGTTCGGGCGCAATTTCAACGGTCTCGATTCCATCGTGCCGGCGGCGGGCTCGTTGCTTTGCGGCGCGTGCGTGCTGGTGCCGACCAGTCTGATCGTCGATCATCCGTGGACGCTGACGCCGTCGACAAACGCCATCATTGCATTGCTGGTGCTTGCCGTTTTCTCCACCGCGGGCGCCTTCGTGATCTATTTCCATCTGATCCGGACGCTCGGTCCGGTCGGGACCACCGCGCAGGCCTATCTGCGCGTGCCGATCGGCGTTCTGCTCAGCGTGGTGTTTCTCGGCGAGACGGTGTCGCCCACGGTGGGCGTCGGACTGGTCTGCGTGGTGGCCGGGATCGCCCTGATGACCATTCAGCGCCGCGCGCCGGCGGCGGCAAGGCCGTAATCCAAAGCATCCTGCCTGCTGGTGCTGTTCAAGAGAATCGATCGCAATTAAGAGAGGCATGACACGAGCCGTTGGGGGCGGTTGCGCGCGGCGACTCTCCGGCTGTTCACCGCATGCGTCTGTTAAGCTCAATTTTTCTTTAACATGCGCGGGACGGACGCGCGGGTCCGGAAATATTTCAAGGAATTACGCGCAACTTGCGTTCATGTTGAGCCGCAACCGCAGGGGTTGCGGATTGGGATTCAATCTTAACTGTGTCACTTTACTCAAACGCAATCCCCCGGCGCGTATGGAAGAGAACAGCGGGTTTAATCGCTCAAAGAAGAATACTTAGATGATATTCCGGTACACCCGTCCCCTTCATGCCATTTGGCACAGGATCAGGCTTTTGCGCGCGGCGCATCTGACGGACAGCAACGGTCACAGCCTGCGCCGCAAGCTTTTGATCGGGACCGGAATCGCCCTTGTCTGCACCGCGATTCTTGCGGCCGGCGTCATCATGCGGTCCGTCGAGGACTATCATCGCGCCAATCAGAACCTGCGTGGACTGGAGAGCTACCGGCACATCCTTCTCGCCGCGAATTTGCTTTCGGCCGAGCGTGGACCGGCAAACAGTCTGCTCGGCGATTCCGGCGCGGACCGCGAGATGCTGCGCGAACGTCTTGCGATGTTCCGTGCGCGCGCCGATGCCAGCCTCGATCGTCTGGCCGCGCCGGGCGGCCCCAACGTTCCGGCCGACCTGCTGAAGGCGGTGAAAGCTCAACTGCTGGAGGGGCGTCGAAACGTCGATCGCGTCGCGGCGATGCCGCGCGAACGTCGCAGCGTCGACGACGTCGAAGCGGCGATCGAGAGCATGATCAAGGTGGTCGATACCTTCGCGCCGATCGTCTCCTGGAAGGCGAGACTGCTGACGGCGTCGAGTCCCGGCCTCGCCGGGGCGGTGATGACCGGCAAGGTCTTCAGCGAACTGCGGGAATATGGCGGCCGGATCGGATCGCAGATCATGGCGCCGATCGCCGTGGGCGAGCCGATGCGACTGAAGAATTTCAGCGACAGCAACCGGACGCGCGGCCGCATCATTCAACTGTGGTCGCTGATCGAGACGCGCAGCCGCGTCAGCGAAGATCCGAGGGTGGTTCAGGGGCTGAATGACGCCGACACGATGTTCTTCGGCAAGGGCCTTGCCCTCGTGGATGGAATGATCGCAGAGGGGCGAAAGTCCGGCGCGTACACGATGACCGCCGATGAATTCACCGTGCGTTATGTCGAGACGCTGAAGCCGCTGGAGCAGTTGCGCGGCGCCTATCTCGACAGTGCGGTCGATCGTCTGACGCAGATCAGCAACCATGCCCTCGTGCTCCTTGGCGCGACCGCCGGGATGACCGCGCTCATTCTGGTGATTCTCGTGAGCCTGATGATTGCCGCTCAGCGGATCGTCTTCGGTCCCCTGATGCGCGCGCGAGACGCGGTGATTTCGCTGGCGGAGGACCGGCCGATGGTTCTGCGCCAGGACCAGCCTCACGCAAGTGAAATGCGCCGCCTGTTCGATGCCATTGATGTTCTGCGCGGCAGTCTTGCGGAGCGCAGTTCGCTGGTGAAGCAGCTGAAGCTGCAGGCCGAAACCGACAGCCTGACCGGACTGATGAACCGGCGGGCGCTCGACATGATCGGCGAAAGCCATGCCGGCAGCGACGGGATGGCGGACGCCGCCTGTCTTGTGCTGATGGATATCGACCACTTCAAGGCCATCAACGACCGGCACGGCCATCTGGAAGGCGATCTCGTCCTGCAGGAAACTGTGCGGCTGATCCGTCCGCTGCTGGAGGAAAACGATCTGTTCGCGCGCTTCGGCGGCGAGGAATTCGTCATTCTGAGGCCGAATCGTGATGTCCGCACGGCGGCGGACTTGGCCGAACAGATCCGTCAGGTGCTGGAGGCGAGCGAGGTCGCGCTGTCCAATGGCGTGACGCTGAATGTCACGGCGAGTTTCGGCGTTGCCAGCGGCAATCTGGGACAGCTTGCGTGGCGTCGCCTGATCGGAGCTGCCGACGCGGCGCTTTATCGCGCGAAGTCCGACGGCCGCAATCGCGTGCGGCAGGCTCAGCCGGCGTTTCCGTCGCTGGTGCCGAATCTGCCGGATGATGCGGATCTGGCGGCGCGCCCGCAACGGTCCACCATCTCGCGCTAGGAAAAGGCGCAGCGCCCGGATACCTGCGTTCCAAATATGGAACGATGGCGGGTCATATTCATGCCTTCCCACCCGATTGGACGACACGATAGAGAAGACCAAAGCTTGCGCGAAGATCGCGGGCAGCGCTTGGCATTCTTGTTTTGAAGGGTGCGGAGCGCCCAACAACAAGTCGCGGGGAGTGCCATGACCGACGGACCAAGCAGGCGTGGCATCTCGCACCGACATTCCCGCTGTAATCTCATTTCTTTGAAGCTGCTGCTCACTCGTCGTGGCGGCAGCCTTCGTTCCATCTTGGCAATGCCGGACATCCGCCGCTCGCGCGCAGGTGACCGTATCGCTGTGTCGGCGTGCTTCGCCCTCTGATCGTTTTCGCTGGATGACATCAACATGGATCTGACCCCCACCGACTCTCAGCGGATGCTGCGCGAGAGTGTCGCGCGTTATGTGGCCGAGAACTACGATTCCGAAGGACGCAGGAAGGCCGCGCAGGAGCCGCAGGGTTTCAGCGCGCAGCATTGGCGCAATTTCGCCGAACTGGGTTGGCTCGGCCTTGCTTTCTCCGAGGAAGACGGCGGCTTTGGCGGCGGTCCGGTCGACATCGGAATCGTGATGGAGGAATTCGGCCGGGGCGCAGTCGCGGAGCCGTTCCTGTCGACCGTGCTTTTGGGCGGCGGCGCGATCGCCGCATGCGGCAGCGCTGCGCAAAAGCGGGATTTTCTTCCGCAGATCGTGCAGGGTGATCTGCATCTGTCATTCGCGCATTATGAAAAGGACCCGCGCCACGGCCTCGATGCGATTGCTGCGGAAGCGCGGCGCGAGCAGGACGGCTGGCATCTGCGCGGCCACAAGGTCGCGGTGCTGGATGCGGCGGCGGCCGGCATTCATATCGTGTCCGCGCGGATCGCGGGTGCGGGCGACGATGCCGTCGCGCTGTTCCTGGTGCCGCGCAATGCCAGGGGCCTGACGCTGCGCGATGCGCCGCGCATGGGAGGCGGACGGATCGCTGATCTGGTTCTTGACGATGTTGTGTTGCCGTATGATGCCCGGCTGGGCGCAAGCGAGAATGCGCTTGCCGCCATCGCGCGGATCATCGATGGCGCGCTGACGGCGATGAGCGCCGAGGCCGTCGGCCTGATGAGCGCGCTGGTGGACACGACCATCGAGTTCACCAAGACCCGCAAACAGTTCGGTCGTGCGCTGGCCGCCAATCAGGTCATCCGCCATCGCCTCGTCGATATGTACATCGCCTGCGATGAAGCGCGTTCGACCGCGCTTCGCGCGGCGTTGTATTCCGGCGAGAGTAGCAACGACGTGGTGCGCGCCATGGCGGCCTCCGGAGCCAAGTGCAAGGTCGGGATTAGCGCGCGCAAGATCGCCGAAGAAGCGGTTCAATTGCACGGCGCGATGGGCGTCACCGACGAACTCGATGTCGGGCTTTATTTCAAGCGCCTGCTGGCTTTCGAGACGATGCTCGGCAGCGGCGACCATCATTTGCGCCGTCACGCCGCGCTGATGCGCCAGTCCGCAAGCGTTTGAGGAGAAGAGCATGGAACTCGAATTCAATGCCGAAGAGCTTGCGTTTCGTGACGAGATCCGCGCGTTCATCGCGGACAACTTCAAGCCCGAAACCCGCCGCGCCCAGAAGCTGACGCCGTCGTTCCAGTCCGATCCCGATGTGGTCGTGCCCTGGCAGAAGGCGCTGCACGCGCGCGGCTGGGTCGCGCCGGGCTGGCCCAAGGATGCAGGGGGGCCGGGCTGGAATGCTGCGCAGCGTTTCATCTTCGAAACCGAATGCGCGCGGGTCGGCACGCCGGCGATGTCGCCGATGGGCGTGCGCATGGTGGGGCCGCTGCTGATCCGCTACGGCTCGCAGGAGCAGAAGGATTTCTATCTGCCGCGCATCCTCTCCGGCGAGGATCTGTGGTGCCAGGGCTATTCCGAGCCGGGCTCGGGGTCCGATCTGGCGTCGCTTCGCACCAAGGCGGAGCGCAAGGGCGAGCACTATGTGGTCAACGGCACCAAGATCTGGACCACCCACGCGCATTTCGCGAATCGCATGTTCGCGCTGGTGCGCACCAGCGACGGCGCGCGGCAGCAGGACGGCATCAGCTTCCTGCTGATCGACATGAAGACGCCGGGGATCACCATCCGGCCGATCAGGACCATCGGCGGCGATCATGAGGTGAATCAGGTTTTCTTCGACGACGTTCATGTCCCGGCCGCCAATCTGGTCGGCGAAGAAGGGCAGGGCTGGACCTACGGCAAGTATCTGCTCGAGTTCGAGCGCGGCGGCGGCGTGTCCTCGCCGAAGCTGCGTCAGGCGCTGCGCAACATCTGCGAGGTCGCGGAGAGCGACGTGACGGATCACGCGATTGAGCATCCCGAGATCGCGATGAAGATTTCGGAAATCTCGCTCGATCTCGATGCGCTCGAGTTCGCCGAACTGCGGGTGCTGTCCGCGTTGCAGAGCGGCCAGAATCCCGGCGCGGTGTCGTCGTCGTTGAAGCTGCGCGCCAGTGAAATCCATCAGGCCATCACGCGCATCGGCGTCGAGGTCATCGGGCAGAACGCGCTGATCGAGGAGCCGATGCGGCCGCTCTATGCGCTCAATCACGAAAGCCTGCTGCCGGAGGCGTTCCTCACGCTGGTGCCGCGCCATCTCAACGGCCGCGCCAATACGATTTTCGGCGGCAGTTCGGAAATCCAGCGCGAGATCATCGCCAAGCAGGTCCTTGGCGTCTAACCGCAGAAGACAGCGGCTGCCTTCATGGCGGCCGCCGATGTCATGACAAGAGTGCGATCCCGGCCATGCCAAAAATACACGATCTCTATCTTCGATCAGTCCGCGCGTTCGCCGGCAAGGTGGCATTGGAGGATCCGTTCGGGGACATGACATACGCCGCGCTGGACAGCGCGGTCGATGTCGCCGCCTCTGCGCTGAAGGCTAAGGGATTGCAGGCGGGTGATCGCCTGGTTCTGGTGGGAGAGAACAGCATTGCGCTTTGCGTGCTGCTGTTCGCGGCGTCCAGGGTTGGCGCCAGCACGGTGATCAGCAACGCCCGCCTGTCGGCGGCGGAGATCGATCGGATCGTCGCCCATGCCGAGCCGCGCCTGATCGCTTTCACCACGCAAGCTTCAACGGATGCCCAGCGGCATGCCGAACGCCATCAGGCGACCAAGGTATCCTGGCCGGATGACGCCGTATCGGTCTCCGCGGGAACGGTCGAACCGCGCACCGAGGATGCGCGCGACCTGATTGCGCGGGATGTTGCCGTCATTCTTTACACGTCGGGAACGTCGGGCAATCCCAAGGGTGTTCTTCTGACGCATGCGAACCTCACGTTTCTTGCGGAAAGCGTGGTGCGGGGCCGCCATCTGTCGTCGAACGATCGCAGCTACGGCGTCGGGCCCTACGCGCATATCGCGGGCCTTCAGCAGTTGTTCGGCATCCTGAGCGTTGGCGGCACGTCGCTGATCCGCTCGCGTTACGACGCCGCGCAACTCGCCGATGCCCTGTCCAATCAGGGATTGACCGTGCTCGGCGGCGTGCCGGCGGTGTGGACCAAGCTGTTCGACTGGTATCGCAAGGAAGGCGTCACGCCGCATGCGCCGCATCTGCGCTGCGCCACGGGCGGCGGCGCGCCGATCACCACGACGCTGAAAGACGAAGTGAAGCGCGCCTTCAATCTCAATCTGAACAACACCTATGGCATGACGGAGGCGACGCCCATCGCTTACACGCTGATGGATCCGCCGCGCCCGGATACTTCGGTCGGGCCACCTGCCGTCGGTATGGAAATCAGGATCGTCGGCGTGGACGGCAAGCCGGTCGCTCGGGGCGAAGTCGGCGAGCTTCATGTTCGCGGCTCCGCCGTCATGGCGGGATATTTCAGGAATCCGGAATTGACGGCCGCGGCGATGGATGCGGACGGCTGGCTGAACACCGGAGACCTCGCGCGTCAGGAGGCGGACTCGGCGTTGTTCATTGTCGGGCGGACGAAAGAACTCATCATCCGCTCGGGCTTCAACGTCTATCCGGTGGAGGTCGAAGAAGTTCTCAACGCTCATGCCGGCGTGCGCCAGTCCGCCGTGGTCGGGCGGAATGTCGCCGAGGATGAAGAGGTCGTCGCCTTCGTCGAGGTCAATCCCGGCACCAGCGTCGCGGAGCTGACCGAGTTTCTTCGCAAGCATCTCGCACCGTACAAGATTCCGTCCACGATCACCATCATGGATCAGATGCCGGCATCCGCCACGGGCAAGATTCTGAAGAATCGCCTGCGCGAAATGGCGCAGGAGAAGACGCAGGGAGGCGCGTAAGTGACCCTTCCAGCATCCCTGACCGGTAAGCTCAGGCTGCCGGTGATCGCCTCGCCGCTGTTCATCGTGTCGCGGCCTGCACTGGTCGCCGCGCAGTGCAAGGCGGGAATCATTGGTTCGTTTCCCGCGCTGAATGCACGGCCGCAAGATCTGCTCGACACATGGCTGCATGATCTGCGGAAGGAACTGGGGGACTATCAGAGCGCCAATCCCGGCACCGTCGTCGCGCCGTTCGCGGTCAACCAGATCATTCACAAGTCGAATATGCGGCTCGATGCCGACATGGCGACCTGCATCCGTCATCGCGTGCCGGTGATCATCTCCAGTCTTCAGGTCCCGGCGGATTTCATCAAGGATATCCACGCCTACGGCGGACTGGTCTTTCACGACGTTACCACCATGCGGCATGCCGAGAAGGCGATTGCTGCAGGTGTTGATGGGCTCATTCTGGTTTGCGCGGGAGCCGGTGGCCACGCGGGCACGCTCAGCCCGATGGCGTTCGTCGGCGAAGTGCGGCGCATCTTCGGCGGCCCGATCGTGCTGGGTGGCGCTATCGCATCCGGCGATGGGGTGCTTGCCGCGCTCGCGCTGGGCGCCGACCTTGCCTATGTCGGGACGCGATTCATCGCGACCGAAGAGGCCGATGCGGACGCGCGCTACAAGCAGATGCTGGTCGACAGCCGGTCCGATGAGATCGTCTATTCCTCGCTCTTCACAGGTGTGCACGGCAATTACCTGAGGCGCAGCATCGTCGCAGCGGGTCTCGATCCCGATCATCTGCCGCAGGCCGACAAGGGATCGCTGAATTTCGGCGGCAGCAACATCAAGGCATGGCGCGACGTGTGGGGCGCCGGGCAGGGCGTCGGGCTGATCGAGGAGATCAAGCCGGCCAAGACCGTGATCGAACAGATGATCGCGGAGTTCGCCGCGGCAAAATCACGCCTGAATCTGGCGGCTGTTTAAGGAGGTTGGGGTAATGAACGCGTTTGATCGTCGATCCGTCCTGAAGGCAGGACTTGCAGGTCTGTCCACCACGTTGCTTCCGGCAGGGGCCGAACGCGCGCTGGCGGACGATCTTTCCATGAGCTGGGCTTCGATCAATCCCGGAAGCTTCACCACCTTCATCATGGAGTTCATGCGCAAGCGTGGGCTGGACAAGAAGCACGGCATCGCCCTGCCTGCGCCGATCGTCTATACGAGCGTCGGCAGCTACTACAACGACTTCGTCGTCGGCAACTATGACATGTGCATGGGAAGCTGGGACACCTTCGCGTCCCGGCAGCAGGGCGGCGTGCCGCTGCGTTTCCTCTGCGCGTTCACAACCGGAAGCATGGTCAACATCATCGTTCCTGCGAATGGCGCGAAGACCCTGCAAGATCTGAAAGGCAAGACCCTTGCCGCCACCACGGCGACCGGCACCTATCGCGTCATGCGCGCGCTGCTCAAGGACTACGCGGGCTTCAATCTCGAACAGGAGGTGAAAGTCCAGAACGTCGATAACCCCGCCGTGGCGGTGACGCTGGTCATGGTCGATCGCGCCGACGCGGTGCTGGTGTGGGAGCCCAATACCAGCATGGCGCTTCAGAAGGCGCCGGGCACGCGCGTGCTCTACAGCGCCGAAGACGATTATCGCAAGAAGACGGGACTCGATCTGCCCTATTTCGGTGTTGCGCTTCGCAATGAGGTGCTGTCCCGCTCGCCGGATATCGCGCCGCGTCTCGACGCCGCGTTCCATGACAGTGTCGCCGGCATCGTCGCGGATGTCGATGCGGCGGTCGATCTGGTCGGCACCGCCGGCGGTCTCGATCCTGAAATCATGCGGCTGGCGATCAAGTCGGGCCGTCTTCAGTTCAAGCACATCTCGATGCGGGAAGAGAAGGGGCGCGAACTGGTGAAGGCGGCATCCACCATGCTGATTGAAAACAAGCTGTTGAATCGCTCGCTTGGCGACGACTTCTTCGCAATCTGATTGATGTTCGCAACAAAGGACTTTGGAATGCTCAACGCCGGACGTTTTAGCCGCACTGCGGTCCTTGGTCTCGCTTCAGTCGTCGCGATGTCTGTGTCCGCGATGGCGGAGCCGAAATACGACACCGGTGCGGGCGACAAGTTCATTCGCGTCGGCAACATCATGCCATATAGCGGCCCGGCCTCCGCCTATTCCAGCGCGGGCAGGACCCTGGCCGCGTATTTCAGGATGATCAACGAGACCGGCGGCATCAATGGCCGGCAGATCGAATTCCTCAGCTACGACGACAGCTACAGCCCCGCGAAGACCGTCGAACAGACGCGGCGGCTGGTCGAGAGCGACGACGTGCTGATGGTGTTCAATGTTCTTGGAACGCCATCGAATCTCGCCATCCAGAAATTCCTGAATGCGCGAAAGATTCCGCAACTGTTCGTGGCGTCCGGCGCGAGCCGCTTCGGCGATCCCAAGCAGTTTCCGTGGACGATGGGCTGGCAGCCGACTTACTACGCCGAAGGCGTGATCTACGGGCGTTATCTGCTCGAGCATCATCCCGATGCCAAGATCGGCGTGCTGGTCCAGAACGATGATTTCGGCCGCGAGCTTTTGAACGGCCTGAAGCAGGGACTCGGCAAGAAGGCCGGCGATATTGTCGCGACGGAGTCCTACGAAGTCAGCGAGCCGACCATTGATTCGCGCATCGTGCGGATCAAGTCGAGCGGCGCCGACGCCATCGTCAACATCACCACCTCGAAATTCGCCGCGCA